>Ga0187852_1000852_pt1 | contig 31020 bp, 15 predicted proteins | sample June2016WEW_6_40_FD_134511 | JGI IMG/M metagenome (GOLD analysis project Ga0187852, IMG submission 134511) | Peatland microbial communities from SPRUCE experiment site at the Marcell Experimental Forest, Minnesota, USA - June2016WEW_6_40 | ecosystem: Environmental > Terrestrial > Soil > Wetlands...
ACTTCTCTCCCTGGAAGAATGCCTCTCCGAAATCGAAGCCGGCGGCCTCTTCACCCCTTAAACATCGTTCCCACTTATCGGCGCCATCGCAATATGTCTCCTGGGTCCACCGGACGGGTACGTTGTTTATTCCCTACCAAGAAGGGGCACTTTCACGGTTGCCGTGTTGCCGTGCATGCAGCTCGCTCAGCGTGAACGTCCGTGTTACCTCCGCCGTAGGTGGCACATGGATGACGACGAACAACAACCGTGTGTTGTATCAGCTTAAGGTTACGCTACTGGAAATTCACCCGCCCATCTGGCGGCGTATCCAAATCGGGGAAGATGCAACCCTGGCGAAAGCTCACCGCCGAAATTTGCTCCGGTCTACGGCTCGCCTGACCGGCTGGCGATAGTAGTCCCAAACTCCTGCACAACATGCTCGCGAAGATCCGCCTCGTGTAGCCGCGGTGACCTCGAGCGGCGAGACGATCAGGGCATCACGAGCGGAGGGCGCGACCAGGGGCCTGCCCCTGCAGGATTCGGAAAGAATAGGAGTATCGGCAGGGCTTGCGCTTGGGTAGAACAATCGCTAGTCCGTTTTGGTCTCGCGTCCACTCTAGCTTGGCATCGGATCCGAGCAGTACCACGCTTGTGATCTCGCCCTGAGAATACGGCGAATGGCGGGCCAAGGATTTTATGAGAAGTGTGCCGTTATCGGGCCAACTCAGGGCGACGGCGTAAAGGACACCGGCGTTGCTCGTGAATCGGATGTCTTCGGGGGTGTATTGAACGTCGCGATAAGGGAAATCGACTTGCGGAGACCGTGTGGGGCCTTCGCCGAAGATTTTCCAAGGCCGCGTGTCGAAGATCGCTTCTCCGTTCACTTTCATCCAATCGGCAATTTCCTGCAGAACCGCGATTTCGCGGTCGTCAATGGCGCCGTCGGGGCGGATCGGGATGTTCATGAGCAGGTTTCCATTCTTGCTTACGGTGTCTACTAAGTAGGGTACTACGTCCTCGGCGGACTTATAAGTGATGTCGCGCTTGTAGTGCCAGTCGCCGATGCAGATGTCCATTAGCCACGGGGAGGGGCCGATTTCATCATTGGGAAGACGCTCCCAGACCAGGGCTTGCCGAAGGTCGGGCGGCACATCCTTGTTAATGATGACGGCTTCGATTTTGCCGTGGTTCCAGAGGGCACTCGAATTGTAGAGATGCGCGGCGAGACGCACGCCGGTGTCGCCGAGGGGTAGGCCGCTATCGCAGAAAAATACGAGGTCGGGCCGATGCTGATCGATCAGGTCCTTAGTACGATGGAAGAAGTTCAGGACGTAATCCGTGGGAGGCGGGTCGTCATTGGCATGAGGGCGATCGTATAAATCTTGCGGGTCGTAGCCCTTCCACCACTGTCCCGCCCCGTCCGTCTTAGTCAGGTTGCCATCGTACGGCACACCTCGCAGCGGTCCCGTTTTATCGCTATCGTGACTGACGTTGAACCATTTCCAGTTTTGCGCGGAAAAGGCGGCGACGCCGAACGGAAGGTCGTGCTGGCGCGCAACGCGGGCCCAAGTGCCAATGATATCCATCTTGGGGCCCATGTTCACGGAGTTCCAGGCTTGACGGGCGGAATTCCAGCAATCAAAGCCGTCGTGGTGGTTTGCCAACGCTACGAAGTACTTGGCGCCAGCCTTCTTGTAAAGCTGAATCAAGCCCTCCGGATCCCAGTTTTCTGCTTTCCAAAGACGACAAATGTCTTTGTAGCCAAACTTGGAGGGATGCCCATAGTGCGCGACGTGATAATCGTATTGGGCGCTGCCTTGGATATACATGTTTCGGGCATACCAGTCACCCTGCTCCGGGACGCATTGCGGGCTCCAGTGCGCCCAGATGCCGAACTTCGCGTTCCTGAACCACTGGGGGGCCTGGTACTGTTTGAGCGAGTCGAGGGCCGGTTCGAAGGGGCCGGCGGCGATCGGCTCCTGCGGTCCTTCAGCCGCTGGGGCGGCGCCCCGCAAACGGGTTGCGGCTAGGAAGAGCAGACCGCGGCGGACGAACTGTCTTCGGTGGATTTGCGGCACCTGACCTCCGGACTCCTAATTTGCCGCTAGCAGCGTCACGCCCAGGATCCCAAAGATGGTTTCTGAAGCGACACATCGGAATCCAATATGAGAGACCGATTTCTCGGGGTCGAGCAGAAGATCCGAAACCGCAAGGTTGACTGACTCCGGTTTGGGAATCACCGGCGAGCCGACGAGCTTCCCGAAGGGGATTGCGTAACTTTTCGGAGAAAAATGCTGGGCCATGCAGCTCATGCTGTAAGGTGGAATCAACTGAATTACCTGCTTCTCTCCCCCGGTGTAATAGACGATGACTTCGCCTCCCGGAAAGTAGCATTTCAGCGTTTTGGTTAAGTTCGCCGTAAGCAAATAAACTTTCTCCAGGCGTACGGGCCGCTCGAGGCGCAAAATAGCGGCGCTCGGCAGCAGGCCGCGGGGCTCGGTATTGTTGAGGGCGAGTACGCGGGTTTCCTCGTCGGTCAAGAAAGGCACGCCAACCGGAGTTTCGAAGTCTCGGTGAAGGTCTGGAATTTCCCAGTGAGGTGTCTGGCCGCTGCCCGGTCCCGCCGTCAGGCGGTTCTCCGGCAGGCAGGTCCAGGTAAGCTGGCTGAGCGGCGGCCGCATCAGAACGTATCCCAGCCGGTCTTTTTCCGGCATCGGATCTCGCCAATCCACTCCGACCCCGCAGCCGGTATAATCGAGTCGCCACTGGAAACTGGAATCGCCGAAGAGGGTTGTGAGATCGATGTTATAAAACTGCCTCAAGTCGACCCGGTGCAACCTCTCGCCGAGTGCGATTGTCTTGTCCTTTCCGAGTTCCCAGTTCACCGCCTCACAGGTCTCTGCGCGCCCGGCAATCTCGACGCGAGCCGAAATGCTGCCGGGCGATAGCCGACTCCAAATATCGGCAATCGATAATCTGAGTAGCCCCGTGCCGCCCAGAGGTATGTGCAGGGGCTCGCGGAAGATCTTGCCGGCAACCGTGATCGTGGCAGGGCCGGACAGTTCTTTCTCCGTGTGATTCTCGAGCTCGATCAAAATTGTTTTGGTCTTCCAGTCTATGCTGGGAGAAGATACGGCGGGGCCATCCGGGCAAAAAGCCGGAAGGTACTTTCGAACGATGCTCCAGGGCTCGAACACTTCGAGGTCAAGAGCATGAAGGTAGCTGCTGCGGCCTGACTCGAGTTCGAGGAACAGGGTGCAACGGCCTTCCTGCGTAGGCACGAAAGATGCTTCGAATGAATCCTCGGCACGACTCTGGATCGCAATATCACGCACCTTCCCCTGTGGATCCAGCACCCGACGCGGGGTGGCGCCGTGGACGATGAAGCGCGCCGTTTCGGCTCGAAGGATCTTAGCCTTGCCCTCAACTCTCGCACTTTCTCCCACTGTGATCCTGAATCGATGCGTCTTGCCGAAATCGGATTCCACCACGATTCGGGCGCCATTAACTCCACTTTCGATGGAATATTGAGCATCCTTCTCATTTACGGCGAGCCGTTTTACGCCGCCGCCAACCGGGAATTCCAGCCGAAGTTTGCGCTCCACCGGAGTCTGGCACGTAACGGAGATGGTGTCGCCCTCCCTCCGGTAGGCGTAGGAGAGGTCCGGGGTAGCTACGGAGGCGTGTTCCCAATGGCTGGGGAAGTTGGGGCGCAGGGTCAGCAGGTTGTCTCCGAAATCAGGCTCCAATCCGAACAGGCCCTCTGCCACTGCCTGAATGAAAGGGGCCTGAAGTTCAGCAATATCCTTCATGCCAACCCCCACGCCATCATTACGCTGGCTGTGACGCAGGGTGGCGCTTTGGCTCAGATAAGCGCTTTCGCTGATGGTCTTCAGTGCAGGCCAGTAGTTGTCCACGTCCCCGGCTTTGAGGCCGGCCAGAACGCTAAGCGCCGTGTCTCCGTTGGCGACGTATTGGTGGCTCCAGGCGATCGGCCACCAATCGTTCATCAACTCGAGGGTGACGCCGGGTTGTGGCCTAAGGAATAGGTTATCTCTAACGTAACGCACCCCCATGTACTTTTCCATCGGACCACCGGCATCACGCATGATGGGCAGGAACTGCTCCTGCGCTTCGGGATGGGGACGTAAATTGCCGTTCCACTCCGCCGAACAGTACGCGCCTACTTCCGCGCTCCAGAGGTGATGCTGCAACTGAGCATAGACTTGCTCCGTGAGGGTTTCGTACCGGGCCGCCGAGGGCTGGGCGCCCACTCGTCTTGCGATTTCTGTGGCACTGCGTAGCGCTGCCCAGGCCATCGCAGTTTGGACCGCGCACTTGCCGCCTCGGGAATGCGTGTCATTGTTCCAAAACTCATAGAAGCCGGTCATGATCCCGTCACCATCGGGGTCACTCGCGGCCAGCGCATGCTCGAGCGAACGGCGCACCGAGGGCCACATTACTTTCAGGAAGTCCAGGCGGCCAGTCCAGCGATAGTGGCGCCAAACCTGTTCGACGTAATAAAAATCCACTTCTTCAGCCCAGTGCAGGGTCGCGAATGCGGGGGTAAAATAACACTGCCTGCCCTTGGCATCCTGAGCACCCGAGATGAACTTCAGGGAGTTCTCCACTTCCTCATGGTAGCCGGCGGCCTCCGGGCCGTAATATCCACAATTGATCTTTCCGTACTTCGCCCATCCGATCAGTCCGTGGATAAAGGCAGGGTATTCGAACTGATGCCGCAGGTTCGCGGCTTCGTTGTTGACCACATTATCGAACCTTGCGTCGGGAGTGGTTATGCGGATGCGCTTGCCGGACTCCCAGAATCTCACGGACTCTTGCGCCGCATCATCGGCCTGACCGCGAACTTCCAAGAACTTCTTCTCCGCCTCGAGACCCCGGCCGATCCAGTGGTGAAACCATTTCTTCTTCATCTCCTCGGTCCATACGGTGTCCGCGAACGGCTTGCCTTCCAGGCGCGCGTAGGCGTCGGAAACGCCTTGCCGGTTATAGTCCCTGTACCCCCAGACGCAAAGCAACCGGGTGGTTACAGTCTTGGCAGGATCGCTCGGAAGCACCACGTTATAGAGCGCGCAAGGCTCGGCGGTGTGAGGCGTGGCGGCAGGCGGATCGTCGGAGTCGAAGAGAATTCGCACCGGACCTAACCCCACTTGGCATTCGTCTTCCACCGGTCCCGCAAACACTTCGGTATAGGGAAGGGCTGAATTACTCAGGCGGGCGTAATTTGTCTTCGGCTCCACCGCATTGCCCTTGTCTTGAATTCCACCCAGCGCCCAGGTGACGCCCATGTGGTCCGCGGAATCTGACCGAGCTTTGAGAGTGGTAATGAAACCATTCCAGGAAATCAAGGCGCGCACGCTAAGTTCGATATTCGCGCCAACGGTCGCGTCACTGCAATGCCAGGTGGTGACACCGGGCGCAAAGTGAGTGTCGATGGAGTCGAACTGATCAAGCCATTTGAGCTTGCCGCGCGCCGTAATGGCCAGGCGCAACCGGCCGTCGACACCCAGATCCGGCAGGATTCCGGGCTGGGCATAGCTGCCTTCCCCGGTTCGGTGAAACAACCTAAATCGAGGTTTGTCCCCCACCAGCAGGTACCAAACACCCTCGCCCATCAAAATATGGTTATAGGTGTCCGGACCATTATGGATCGTATACCCGCCATCGTCGGCAGGCTCATAGCGCTTGCCCGGGCGGGGCGGGTCTTCATCGTAAGAGTAGAAACTCCTCCCGATATTCAGGCCAGGTTGTAACGGAATCTGTGAGGGTGACTGAGGCTCGTGGCTGAACTCGAGTTTAAGCGCGCGCTCTTGTGGTTCATCGCACCACGCCACGCCGCGCGTCGAGCCGGCGAGCAGCAAAGCCAGGCGGCGAAAAAGCTCACGACGGAAGATCTTGTCGTACATTTGTCCCTCGCACTCAAACGGGTCGTGATGGAAAGATCGTGGGTGTTTGCTGCTACCCGGCGCGCACGACACCAAGTTCTGCCACAGACGCAAACTCGTCGACGTCCGACAGCGTCACAAAACGAATGTACCGGCCGCTGACGGATCCCGCCCATCGGGCTGATTGCGGCGCATTGCAGTGGAGGAATTCACCCTGGCATTGTGGTCTGCCCCACTGCTTGCCGTCGCTGCTAACGTAGAATTCGAATTTCAAGCCGACTTGATCCGGAGCGACACTTTTCGGAGGCAGGTAGAGAAAGCCGCTCATGCTAACTTCCTCTCCGAGGTCAATTTGAATTTCGTGCGGGTGCCCAGGCCATGCCGAGCGCCAATAAGTGGTGGGGTTATCGTCGATGGCGTGAATGGCCTCGTGGCCTGCTTCCTCGCTGCTCACGTAAGACACTTTCCAGTTTTTCTTTGGGAGCGACTGTGCGCCAGCGAGTTCCGCGAGTTGAGGATATCGTTCCGATATCATGTTGCGGCCGGCTTCAGGGAGGTTCGCGAGAAGAACCGGCGTGTCTTGGGGCCGTGTCATCTTCATGTTGATCTCTCCCAGCAGACTCCACCGGCGTGTCTTATCGGTGTCGCTCGGCTCGCTGACGTGCCCGTCATATCGGGTAAAATCGATCACCAAGGGGAAGCCAGGTGCCCTCCAGTTGCGCAGCAGCGCCAGCCGGAATGACTTATTCATGAACCATTGGATTTCTAACTCTTCTTTCGAAGCGCCGACGCCACTACCCCGTTCTTCGAAACGGTAGTTGATGTCGTCGTTGCTCTTGTAGTGATTGCGCCAAAGGTTGCCAAATTCTCCTTGGGTTATAAACCTCGTCCCTGGCCATATGGTGCGAATGTCAAAAAGCCAGCGGGTAAGGCATTTCTCAATCTCGTATCCTTCCGCGCGGATAATATCGCCCTCCCAGTTATTGCAAACCCAGGCAAACCCGTTGAGTTCAAATCCACGGTCAAAGTGGGCGTGGGTTGTAGACATGATCTCTTTGTATCCGGTTGCCCGGTGCCCCAATGGCCTGAGGGTCTCGACAGGTCCCACCCCGGTTCGGCTGTTGCCGCCGTCAAATCCGTCCAGGCGGGCGAACAAGAAATCCACGGTCCAGCCATCAAGGTTCACGCAATCAATGAAATCCTCTTTGCCCTGTGCCGGCTTGCAAAAATGCTCTTTGGATGGGAAGTAGGGATAGCTGATCGACCCCTCTCCATCCTGGCTGTCGATCGAGTACTGGCTCCAAATATTCCCCTGGCACACGTGGATGCCTTCTACTTCGGCCAGGTAGCGTTGATTCTCGGCTGCCAAAAACCCTGCGACTAAGCTATCGGGGCGGTAACCATTGCCGATTATTTCTGTGACCCTCGCCAGCGCGTCATGGATGTCCTTGTTAACTTGTTCGCGAGAATTCATGGTGTTGGCGAAGTAGGTGCCCGGGATGAAAGTAACTTCGTCGCCAAACTTTTCATGAAACGTCTTCATGAGCTTGCGGTCAGCGACGAAGTTAGGCCGTTCGTCAAAAAGTGCGCCCCAGCTCAGTGACCAGGTGATGCGCCCGCCAGGCCAGCCCTTGGCGATCGCGTCGCGAAACCTGATCAAGTATTCCGGACGGAAATGTTCATTCGTATCCCAGTACGCCCACTCGCCAGGCTTGCCCAGGTAACCGTATCGGGTGTATTCGATCAGCTTGGTGCGAATCACTGAGTTCAGCGTCAGGAAGCGGTTGCCCATCAATCCGCCCGGGTGAGCCTCCCGGTTTTCACTCGGCCGAGCGAATGTCTGACCGGGCAGTAACACCGCCGCTTCACTTCCCACAAGCCCTGTGGCCGATTTAATGAAATCGCGCCGGGTGATCGCCAGCCCATTGCCCAGTTTGCTGCCAACTTCTTCATCGTTCATGGTGATCAATTGCCTTCTGCCTCTTTTCTAAGCACAAATCCTGCGTCCACCCAATCGGCGAGGTTGAGCACACTTCGAATGCCATCATCGGTCGCCGTGAGGTCAATCACCCGGCTGCCTTTGGGGATCTTTACGTCAAAGCGCCACGGTTCCTGCGAAAATCGCATGATGGAACTTTCTGCGGCGAGTCGGCCGTCCACAAAAATGCGAAAATGAACAACCGGTTGCTGAGTGTACATTTCGCCATACGAAGGTCCGCCCGGCGCGCTGGGTATTTCCGCGGGGAATAATCCGTAACTGTCGGTCTTCATGTTTCTCATGTTCCCGTCAATGCCTGCACGGGCTACAAAGCGGTCGTACTCTGGCTTCAACTCATACCGGATGTTGGCGGGCGCACGCATGCCGACTCCCTTTTCGTACTTCTGCCCGCGCATCAGGAGTCCCTTGTCCTCAAAGTTCGCATTGATTACCGGATTCCAACGGCTGAACCACCAAGGATAATGTTCCTGCATGGACTTGATCTGGTCCAAATAGAGGTCCGGCTTGGGTGGCATAGGCCCTAGATGAACAAAATAGCCAGTGCTTTCCAGGGAGATTTCCCGGTCGCTGCGATACGCGGCAGCGCGCAGAGTCGTGGTCTGGGTAATAGGAAAAGGCTTGCTATAAAGATTCGAAGTTGCCGTGGGAGCGCTGCCATCGACGGTGTAACGAAGCTGCACGTCTTTGAGCCAAGGGCACGTTAGCGCTATTGTGACGGAATCCTCGAAGAAATAGGGCCGCTTCTCTACCCCCCAGGGCGCGAGCCGGACCGGATCGACGATCCACTCGTCTTTCCATACCCCCGCCTTCTTCATTTCCTCCACAAAATTGAGGGTTCCTATCCCCACCCCTTCAAGATCGCGGTCGACTTGCGCCGTACCGTCATCCAGTGTGTAACCCGTTTGGGGGTTGTAATTTGTGAACGCGTCGTTGATGTCGCGTGCCAACATGCAATCCAGTCCCGTCGCATACATCGAACTGAGCCCTTCAGTCCTGTTGTATACGCACATGTTGGTGTGCAGGCCCATGTAGATGAGGTGTGTGATGCCCCTGTGCTTACAGATCGAGTAGACCTCCTGCCTGCCGCTGACGATGACGTCGTCTTTAGCAATGTTGAAGGTGGGACAGATGCCATCCGCGCCATAGTTCACTTCGCACACAAGGCCCGGACCGCACATGCACTCGCCCACGTGGGCGGTAAAATCGCAGGATGGAAGTTTTCGAACTTCAGGGACGTCAACGCACGCGACGGCCGCCGCGCGTTCGCGCTGCGGCGTGCCGGCGTACATGCTCGCCACCTCGGTGGGTGACCACATCACATAGATCCCCAGTTGTCGCGCACACTCGAGCGCGCGGTTCAGACGCGGCCCCATCGCCACCACGCGCTGCGTCGCCGTGATGCACCAGTGAAAATTCCAAGGGTCAATAATAACGATGCCGGTCTTCGATGGGTCCAGCTTTTTCTTGGTAAGGATGGGCGCACCGGTTTTCGGATCGCGTGTCTGAACGTCGACCTCCAGCACACGATCCGCCGCCCAGAGCGGCAATACGAAAGCCAGCAAAAAAGACACCACCGCGGAAGCTACTACCCGCTTGCGATCGATCATGTGTTTCCTCCCTGAAAGTCGTTGCATGTAGCGCAGACGCCCACAACACCGTTGCCCAACAGCATCCCTTCAAAAACTCCTTTGCCTTTTCTCAGGCCCCCTCCGTTAGCAGGCGGAAAAATCAGGAGTTGGTCACCTTCCCCTCCTTAAAAAGGAGGGGAGGTTTCATGGTAAATCCTTTGCCTGGCAGGGCTGATCACCGGAGGGAGCTGGCCGGGCCGGTTGCCGACTCGAATGGACGAGCTGACCAATGAGCGCCTCAGTATTTGTGCTCTCTTTCGGTTGCTCATGCCGGAGCTGCTCGTAAGCTTGAAGCTGAAGCTTCGCAAGGTTCTGCTCTCCCACCTGCACATAGCTCTGAGCCAGCCGGTAGCGAGCTTCAGTCAGAGTCGGGTCCAGCTTGAGAGCTGTTTCATACTCAGGTATGGCCTCGCGGTGTTTTCTGGCTTGGGCATAAAACGCGCCGAGCTGAAGATGCGCGGACGCGAACGCGGGATCGATCGCCACCGCACTCTCAAGTTGAGACTTGACTTCACTTAGGTCAACCGTTGAAGTGCTTGTTTTCTTTCCTTTCCAGAGGCTGAGGCCATAGTAATAATGCGCCTCCGCGCTTCCCGGGTCGAGTTCTACGAAGCGCCGCAAACGTTCCAGGATCTCGTCACCGTTTCTCTCCGCAAGGCTGCCAACCTCCGCCAGAAAGAGATAGGGTTTGGGGTCGGTGGGCGATATATCTGCGGCTTTCAAAAACGCGCCGACAGCGTCGTCATAATGGCCCTGCGAATAAAGTGCCACTCCTAGCCCAATCCACAGAGGCGCCGATTGGGGGTACCGATCAGCCCCGGACCGGAAAGCTTCCGCGGCTTGTGCTGGGGCGTGTCGTAACAGCAGGGAGCCGCCCCAGTCAAAAATATTCTCCGCGCTTGGATCCGCGTCCACAGCAAGCCGGTATTGGTCCGTAGCCTCCGCGAGGTTGCCCGATTTCACCTCGACTTCCGCCAGCAACTTGTGAAGCTCCGCCTTATCTTGTCGTCTTAACAGCGGACGGATCAACTCCCGGGCCGGAGCAACGTTCTGCGTCTTCACATAGGCCATGGCAAGGTCATACGAGTTGGCGTAATCCATGTCGTTTAGTCGATGGGCTTTTTCCAAATAGGGAATCGAGTTATCCCATTCTCCGACTCGAATGTAGAGCTCGCCGAGCTGATGGTTGGCTTCAAAACTTTCGGGCTGTGCTTGCACAGCCTTTTTCAATCCCTCTTCAGCCTCACAGGAGGGAAGGGTTCGATCTTCCGGAGTTTTACTCGCGCTGGGGCTCAGTTTTGCCAGACCCTCCAGCAGCCCGTGACTGGTGGTGGCATCGAGCGACGACGAATATCCCCCCGGATCAATCCCTCCCCTGATTCCAGCGGCCTGAAGCTTTGGAGGGGCTTGGCGGGCCTGACCATTGCGGTCCTGTGTTCCCGCTCCTGCCGGCGAGGGAACGAGCGTCAAGTTAACCTCAACACTTTGGACCACTGACAAGTCAATATTGGATTGGGTGGCGGACTCGAAACCGGGAAGGGCTGCTGAGATCGAATACGTTGCTCTTTCCAGTGATTTGAATGTGTAGCTGCCGTCTGCGGTTGTAGCGGCGGTCTCTGACCGCCGGTCCTCGATGCTCGAGCTCTGGCCGTCAGAAGCCGTCGCTGCAACTGGACGCTGTAGCGCCAGCACGACTTTTACGTTGGCAAGTGGTTTCCCTGAAGGGTCACGGACACTGCCGGAGATCATTCCACCTTCGCTTGGTGTAGCTGCCCAAACGCTGGCTGCAAGCACAATCGCCAACAAAAGACTGTAGAAGGCGCCTGCAGGTGGGATTGGATCTTTACGCCTCATGTTCGGATCCTCTCCAGGAACTTCTCGCAAGTATTCAGCCCCGGAGGAGCGAGAGAATTTAGCCCGGGGCGTGAGCCCTGGGACCAACTCTGCGCCAGTCAATGGCTCGAGCATCGCGACAATTCCAGCTCACCGCTTGAGCCGTTCCAGTGCCTGCCGAACCTGCGTGTCTTGCGGGTGATCGGCCAGAAATCGGCCCAGAATCTCGATGGCCTTCTGTTGCTGGCCGCTTTGCTCATACATCTTTGCAAGGTTCAAGTAGGGCTGGTCAAAACCGGCAGCTATGCGCATACACTGGACGAACTTTGCCGCCGCCTCTTCACTTTGTCCCGAGCGCAACAGGAGCAAGCCAAGATCGTTGAGCGCCTCGGGGTAATTGGGCCGGAGCTGCAAAGCAGTTTCGAGCTGCTGGCGTGCAGGCTCGAGACGGTTTTCTTCTGTAAGAAGCGTCGCCAAACCATACCGGATCTGAGGGTCGTTGGGCTCCAGTTCTACCGACTGCGCCAAGGCTTCGCGAGCTTCGTCCAGGTGCCCCTGCCAGCGATAGAGCCTGACGAGATTCTGGAGCGCCAGGATATGGCCGGGCTCGAGCCGCAACGCTTCCCGAAAGCAGCGGATGGCCTCGTCGTACTTCTCCTGTTCAGCGGAGAGCAGACCGAGGTTGTTCCAGGCATCAGGATCTTTCGGATTCAGCCGGACGGCCCTTTCGAGATTCGTCCGGGCTTCGGCATACATTTCCTTGTTGAGATACAGTGTGCCCAAATTGTAATAGGCGTCAGCATAGTTTTGGTCCACCGCAATAACCCGCTCGAAGCAGGCCATCGCCTGGTCCAGGTAACCGTGCTCGAAGAAGGTGACTCCATACGTGAAGTAGTTTCGATGAATTTCACCGCCGTAAAATGTTCCGGAGAATGGCAGCGCCCGCTTGATGCGCTCGGCCCTGCTCTGTGGTGCGGACTTCCAGTCAAGGACAACCCGTTTAAGTTCAATCGAGCCTTGGTACACTTTGATAATTGACCCTTGCTCATCCAAAAGAAAGGATGTCGGAACACTCAAATCGCGGCGACGATCAAACAGATACCGATAAAGGAGGCTATAGGTCCCAAGGACCTGTTCGTCGGCAAGCAGGATAGGGTGCTTAATCCCTTTGGCTCGCACTAAGGCTTCGACGGCGGAAGCCTGAGGGGGGCCATCCACACTGATCGAGACCAAGTGCAGCCCTTGGGTTTCCCACTCTGGCCGGTTCTGCTCAAATCGCGCCAACTGCTCGACGCTCGCCGGACATCCCGTGGCCCAGAAATGCAGCAATAGGGGATGTCCGCCAAAGCTTCGGATTGTGTGAACGCTACCCTCCGCATCCGGCAGCGCAAACTCCGGAGCGGGCAGCGGCTCAACCAACCAGGTCTCGACGTCGGAAGGTAAGGGGCGGGCACTCTGTGGAGTGCCGGAGCGCACGAGAGATGAAACAGAGGATTTGTAGGGCTTCGCTTGAAACTCCTCTACACCCTCTTCGATCTCGATCCGATGATTGACGGGTAGCTTTTCGAATCGCTGAACATTCCCGTTCGGCCAATGTACCGTGGCTGGGACAGAGCCTTCCAGATTACCCAACCCGAAGAACAACTCCTTCGTGTTCTGGGAAAGAAAGCCGGAGCCTGCTTGCAGGAATTTCGTAATGCGCCGTTCCCCCGCCTCCACTGTGACCGACGCTCCGATGGCATCCCGGTTGCTCTTCCGTCCCTTGAGACGAAAAACGATCGAACTTCCGAGCGGCGTCATATCATTGTGGAGGATTCGAAGCTGGGGTCCACTGCGATTCTTGAGAATGACCTCCAGCCGCCCGTCGTGGTCCAGGTCAGCGAGGGCAAACGCCCGGCTATCGTCGATAAAATCCATCCCCACCGCACCGGACACTTCGGAAAACGTCCCGTCGCGGTTATTGACGTAAAAAACATTCCGCTGATAGCCGCTCCAGGTTCCATCGGACCGAATCAGTTCGTTCATGGCGTTCCAGGCAAGCTTATACTCCAGCGAGTTGCTGGCCGGGGGCAATGAATGACCTACGACTTCCTGCCAGAAAAAGCTCGAGAAGTCGTGAGAATTCGGACCGGAAATAAAACCATCAGCGATGTACAAGTCGGGGTAGCCGTCGTGATCAAAGTCCCAGGTATCCGACGCCCAATTCCACTGGCCCATCTTTACCCCGGCTACCGAACTTGTATTCTCGAACTGCCCATCTCCGGGATTGCGGAATAGGGCATTACCGTCGGCGTGCATCCGGTAAAGGGCGCGAATTTTTTCCGGCGTGCCATAGAGGAATGCATCCTGGGTCATCACCCGCTGACCCTCAGGAACCCACATGTTCGCGACGTAGAGGTCTTGTTGCCCATCGTTATCGTAGTCAAACCAGCAGGCGCTCATCCCCGCACCGTGGTCCTCGACGCCCGCCTCGCCGGCCACGTCGTTGAACGTGCCGTCACCGTTATTGCGATAAAGGTTCTTGCGGCCAAAATCGTTCACCACGTAGAGATCGGGCCAGCCGTCATGATTGTAATCACACCAATCGCAGTCATAGCTATACCGATTGTTGTTCTGATCCATGCCGCTCGAAACCGTGACATCCTCAAAGGTCGCGTCGCCCCGGTTTTTGAACATGAAATTAGGCGGACCATTCTGAGCGTCGTAATAAGGGGTGGGAAAGTTATACTGACTCAGTCCGCGGTAGAAGTTATATAAACAAAAATAAACATCGAGTGCGCCGTCGCGGTCGTAGTCGGCAGCCGAGGCGCCTGTAAAAGTGCCCTGCGGAGGCCGCTTGAAATGGAAGGCGTCCTGCTTCAGCTCAAATTTCCCGTCGCGGTTGAGAAACAGCAGTGGACCAGCCGTCGTCACCACCAGCAGGTCTTGATGGCCATCGTTGTCGAAATCGGCAAACAGCGCTGACGAGGTTCCATCAAGCACCGCCACACCGTAACGCTCCGTCACATCCTCAAACGTACCGTCCCCGCGATTTTGGTACAGCCGGTTGGGAAGACCAGAGGGTTGGCACACGTAGAAATCGTCGAACCCATCACCATCGACATCCCCGACCGCAACGCCGTTGTTACCATAGATATCAATGCCGCTCGCCACGTCCAAGACCGTTCGCCAATGATCCGCTCCAACCAGCATCTGCTGCGCGTATGAGGGAACGCCGGCGAGGCATCGCGCGGTGATGTCAGTGAAAATTCGGCCACGGGCTTGGCTTCTGAGTTCGTCGACAATTTGCCAGGTTCTTGCCTGCCACCCGGCATTGGGATTTTGCTGCCATTCAAGCACCCAATGGCCCACTCGCTCTTCGCGCGAATCGTTCTGGACTTCTCCCACAAGGTTGTAGCGCACCAGCGTTTCAATTGCCAGCGGCGAGGGGCTCGCTATCCGGATACCCGAAACCTGGAACTCCGCCACTGAAATTGTTCTGAAAGAGGACAGATAAGAAACCCAACCTTCAAGGAAGGGTTCGCGGTCCAGCACAGGGCGAGTGGGAAAATACCTTTTTTCGATATTAAGCGGAGCTCCGGCGCGTAAGATGCTTTTCTCAGATGCACTCCAGTCAGTTCCTTTGAACGAAGGCACTAAGGATTTCCGGAGAGCCTCCACATCCCGCACTGAGCGGCGGAGACCAGCACTCCATTCAGAAAGAATGGTCTCGATCGCTCCGGCATAGTTTTCGGTTACGAAGGAATTGACGCCTGCCTGAGCCTTCTCCCGGAGCTCGTCGACAGGCGACTGCGAAGGATAACGAAAGCTTACACGGCAGCGTGGAGAATCCCCATTGGCACCCGCGACGGAGGGAATAGCGAAGGAGGCACTGCCAGTCCAGTTTCGTATTAGCGCGGCGGACAAACCCGCCTTTCGCAAAAACTGGCGGCGTGAAAAAGAAAATTCCTCACTCATCATGCGGGTCCGAACCAGGTGAAAAATTTCGCCTGATTGGAATTATCAACGATGCATCAAGATAGATCAAGCTGCCGGTAACACAGACGCCGCCCTCCAAGCGTGGGCCAGAAACTCACCGCTTGCCTCTACAAGGCCGGCGCCATTCCGATTTGGATGGGCCTGTAAGAGAAGCGAGGGGCATTGGGGCAATGCCCCTCGCGCGGGCAGAAACTCAGTCAGCCTGATCGGGGTTGCCGAGCCAACACGCAGGTTGGCTAAGGCAGCCCCATTAGAAATAGAACTTCAAGGCAAACTGAATGTCCCTTGGTTCGCCGGCGCTGAGCACCTGGCCAAAAGTCGGGTCAGACATGGTCGAGTCGGGTTGAGCCCAGTTGACGTTATTGAACAAATTGAACGCCTCTGCCCGGAACTGCAAGTAACGAGTCTCGGTGAGGTGAATATCACGAAAGACCGAAAAGTCAAAGGTAAACGTAGCAGGTCCCCGCATGGTATTCCTTCCCAGATTGCCAAAAGTGTATTGGGCCGGAATCGCAAAGGCTGCGGTGTTAAACCAATTCAATCTGCTGATGGTGCCTTCGTTAGGGTTGCCAACGAGGTTCGGCCGCAGGGACCCTCCTCCGACGTTGGCGTTGTCATAGCCGACAAAAAGAGTGTACGGAGCGCCCGCGTCCGCGGTAGTGATGCCATTAATGCGCCAGTCACCGAAGATGCGCGATGCCCATCCCCCGTTGTTTAACCAGGGTCTTCCCCGTCCCACCGGAAGGTCCCACCCGTAACTGAAGACAAATACTTGAGGAACATCGTAGTGCGAGAGGGACTTTTCCGCAGCGAGATTGTAGGCATTTTGAGGTTCACAGCCTGAGTCTCCTACGTATCCGTCACACTCGCTAATAGTCTTCGACCACGTATAGGACGCGAGGAAGGTCAAACCGTGAGCCGCCCTCTTATTCACTTGTATCTGAAGGGCATCGTACGAGCTCGCCCCATTATTGGAATCGAGGCTAAACGTGTCCATGAAGGGGAACGGCGCGCGTTGCTGGTAGGGACCGGGCCCAGGAGTGAGCGCCGTATTGTAGGTGTACTGAGTCGATAAGCTGCTCGCATGGGAACCAACATAAGCAGCGGTCACTCCGAGGGTCGGTGTAAGCGCTCGGTCAATCGCGAAGTTCCACTGGTAGTTGACTGCAGGCTGATAACTCGTATCTAACGACCACCCGCCGGAGGGGAAAGGCGTCGCCGGAATGGAATTCCCTATCAGCCCGAAGGGGTTTTGCGCGGTGACTTCCGGATAGAGTACATTCAATCCGGAAGGCGACTGCACAGCGCCTGAAGGCCAACCACCGCGTGGTGATTGCGTGACCTGAAACCAGCCGGCCAGGCTATCGCGGCCCACTCCGCCGGCCACACGTACCACAGTCTTGCTGTCAAGCTGGTAAGCGATCCCTAACCGTGGCGAGAATTGGTCGTAGTCATTAGGGAACGCCACATTGCCGGGCAGGTACTTTACACGCGCGGGAAGCGTGCTGGGAGCATCTTTATCGTTTTTGGCAAGTACCCAGTATCCACTGTGGATGTCGAAGAAGCTGATGCGATTATATTTTTCTTTCAACTGCGGGTTGAAATCCCAACGCATGCCGAAATTCAGCGTGAGTTTGGGCGTTACCTTGACCATGTCTTGTGCGTACAGCCCGTAGAATGGAGCCTCAAGGTTCACGTCGGGCGCGCCCAAGTAACGGAAACCATTAGAGGGAAGGCTCAGGAGGAAGCTGGCCAATGCAGAACCTGTCCCAGTCGGACTCTCCGGATTCTGTGTGGGAACCTGAGAGAAGTCATTTTCACCATCCGCCCAAGTTTGCGGTCCAGCCATGTGAAGGTAAGACACGCCCATCTTCAGCGTATGCGCGCCCTTAACCTTCGTATAATCCGCATTGGCTTGCCACACGTTGTACGGACCCTCGGGTCCATATCCACGAAAAGTGCTAAACCAGCCGGAGGCATTCATTATCGGCATTTCGATATACGGGGTGTCGGCAAAGTGGGGTGGGTACCCCGCAGCAAAACCTCCCTGGTCTACCACCGTAGCTTCGATGGGGAGAGGTGGAACCGTCTGGTCGTAAGTAAACCGGTCGAAGCCCATTGACAAGTGAAGGATGGACGAAGGACTCAGAGTGTGCGTCCAGTGGCCAATCATATTCCAGCCTGGCCAGGATAGCACGAACGGGTCGTTGGCGAAGTCGTCAGGCGAAAGCTTCTTAGTATACGTGTGGCTAAACCTTCCGAAAATCGTGTTCGAGTTGTTTAGAACGTAGTCGATCCGGCCGCTCTCTTGGTCTTGATTTGTGGTAATCGGCTGATCATTGACATAGTTTGGAAATGTGCCAGGATAATTGGGAAGCGGGATCTCATCATTCAAAAAGAGTTGGACTCCAGGATCCAGCATCTTTGTCGGGATCACGTTGCCGGGAAAAAGCTGTCGATTATACTGGCCGGGATTGGCGGGGTCGGCTGCGGTCGTGTACGGATTGTAGATCGGAGTCGACAAGCTCGACAGATCGCCTCCTCTTTCCGCCGCGGTGGGAACTGAGGAAAAGATCGTGTTACCTAAAATAGAACGGTATCCTTCATAGTTGCCGAAGAAAAACAGCTTGTCGCGAACGATGCGCCCCCCTGCCGTCGCTCCGAACTGGTTCTGATGGTACGGTAGAATTGAGCTTTGAAAGAAATTGCGAGCATCCACGTTATCGTTACGCAGAAACTCCCAGAGACTACCATGCAGCGCGTTTGATCCCGACTTGGTGACGACGTTGACCACGGCGCCCTGAGCGAGACCATACTCGCTCTGATCGCTGTGCGAAAGTTCCTTGAATTCTTGAATGGCGTCGACCGACGGGCTGTAGGTAAATCCGGAGAAGAACGGGTCGCTGTCATACGCGCCATCAATAAAGAACACGTTGCTGCGGCTTGTTTGGCCGTTAAAGGAAGGGAAAAAGCCTCCCGAGAGGGGCGCATCGGAGGTTACCTGGCCTAATTTGGTAGGCGACGCGCCTGGTGTCAAAGCCAATAACTGGGTGAACTGTCTTCCATTGAGAGGTAAATCAACAACCGGCTTACTCTCAATGACCGTGCCCAGTGTGCTCGTGCCCGTTTCGACCACCGGGGGCGCCCCGGTAACCTCGACAATCTGCTTAGTGCTGCCCACATTAAGCACGACATTTAACTTCGTTGTTTGGTTCACCAGAATCTGAACGTTGTTAGTCATGCCGGTGGAAAAGCCGGTCTTGGTAACCGTGACAGCATAGACTCCCGGCGGCAGGTTCGGCACTGTAAAACCGCCGCGGTCGTCGGCTGTAGCACGCCACTCCGCTGCAGTAGCTGAACTGGTGACTACGATTTCAGCCGTAGGAACCACCGCCCCGGACGGATCACTCACGACCCCGATTAAAGTTCCAACATCGATTTGAGCGTTAACCACCGAAACCAAGAGAAGAAACGAGAAAATGGCTCCTGTCACGACAGAAGCCATAGCGGCCAACTTTCTGGCTAGTAGGCGTGCCATCGGACCTCCTTCTGCTGGTGCAAACGCTATACTGATATATCAGACCCTGAACAGCACAATTTCTATCATGCCTTTGGGATGCTGTCAAGATGATAAACTCCGTCGTGATAAACTCCGTCGCCGCCTGGCTGAAACTCGAAGAAATCCTGTTGTTTCCCGACCTGGCCTAAACGACTCAACCTGTGGTTAGCCGTTAAGTAATCGACGACTCAATTCGATTTGTGGACTCCAGTGGAGACGGAAGTGTACACTGATGGTAAATTGCTGACTGTCTCTAGCTGAGCAGGGTAGGGGACGGCCTCGACATGAAATGCTTGCAAAGGGTCCTCGGCCGATTAGTTCTTACCTTTACGGTAGGGCTTGGAACAGCATTTGCCTTCACCGGGTTCCCGCAGAGTGGCGGAGCGCAAGTTGCGCAGGAAGAGCAAAGGGCTGAGTTCGATCTAAGGCAACAAAACTTTGCCTCAGCCGCACGTGAGTTCCGGGCTGTTCTGAACGCAGACCCAACCTCAGCGATCTCCCATTTAGGGTTAGGCATCGCTTTACGGATGAGTGGCGACGATGTTGGTGCTGCTCGGGAATTCCAGGAAACCTTGCGACTGAACCCGCGAGCTTACGAAGCCAATTTTAATCTGGCCAAGATATTCATGAATGAGGGCAACCTGGAAGAAGCCCGACGCGAGCTATTGCAAATACTCCAGCTAAGACCAGATTATGCACCAGCACATTACGAATTAGGCATGTTGCTCGCTAAGGGTCCCCAAAAGACTGATATTCTAGAGGCGCGTGTGCAATTCGACCAAGCCCTCAGATTCAACCCTGATTTTGCGGAGGCACACAAAGCACTCGGAGACGTCTTAGCGAGTACGCTCGATTTTCCAAGCGCCATTGATCAATTTCAGGCAGCCATTCGGCTCCGACCGAATTATCCCGAGGCTTATTACGCCATGGGAATGTTGCTACAGCAGTCGGGCGAGGCTTCTGAGGCGATCACAGCAATGCAGAATGCCGTGAAACTTAAATCCGACTATGCCGAAGCACGGCTTGAGCTGGGTACCTTCTATTTAAAGCAGAAAAAGCCGGACTCGGCAATTGAGGAGCTTAACCGCGCGGTCGAATTGACGCCCGCCTCTGCGCGCGCACATTACCTGTTGGGTCGAGCATTAGCGCTCAAAGGCGACACGCACAACGCGGAGGCCGAGTTCCAGGAGTCGCAAAAGCTACAGCATCAGACTGAAGTAGATTCTCAAGCAAGAAACCTCAATAACGACGCAGTGGATTTGCTCCGGAAACACGAACCGGTTTCAGCCGGGGAGAAGCTGCGGAAGGCTATCCTGCTGAAACCAGGTTACACCATCGCCTATTATAATCTGGGGCTGGTATTGGCGGCCGAGGGGAATTACCAGGAGGCAATTAACGAGTTTCGCACCGCGTTGAAGTCGCAGCCTGACAATCCGGAGTTTCACCTCAATCTCGGCCGTGCCATGCAATTCAGTGGTGACGTCCGGGGAGCCACCAGTGAGTTCCAGAAGGCTATCGCGCTTAAACCAGATTATACAGAGGCGAGCAACGCTCTGAAAGAGGTGGGCACAGGACAAAATACCCCGCATCTTTCGCCAGGTGAGAAATAGAACTCCTTAAATCTTCGCACCCATGCGGTTGGCAGGCCTTGGTGCTAGTCGGCGATTTGAATTCAGCAGGAGAGCCACGTGCCGCCGCACGTGGGCGGCTTCGTCGGCATGGACACACAGGCGGCACAATCCTTGCTCTCGTGGATGGAGGAAAACAACTATGAATAGTCGCACGCGCATTCCGGCCAGGGTGGCGATGTTCTTCCTCGTGGTCCTTGGCGTGAAGTTGTGGGCTGCCGAGCGCGTTCTCGTGCTCGAGCAGCAGACGCGCGATCCGCGGACGGGCGCGCCCACGCTCGCGAAGAAGACAATCGACCCATCAAAGACGGCTGTTATCATTATTGACCCCTGGAACTTTCACTGGTGCATGACAGCCTGCCAAAGGGTCGCATCCATGGCGCCTCGGTGGAACCGGGCATTGGAGTGCGCTCGCAAGCTCGGCATGCAGGTGATGTGGGCGCCGACGGAGGTGGCAAGCATGTATGCGGGGACTCCCCAGCGCGAATGGGCGGCAGCAGTGCCTCTCATAGAGGTACCCGAACTGCGAAAGCTCGTGGCCAATTTCACGGCGCCGGGCGGAGGGAGCACGTGCATGTGCGGGCCGGGCATCTCCTGCGAAATCAATTACGGGGCTGATGGAATTGCCCCTGGCCTTGTCATTGACTCGAAAGACCTGATCGTCAGCGGCCGGCAGGAAACTTACTCCATCCTCAAGCACAAGGGTTTGGACTACATCATCTACATGGGTCTTCATACCAACGTATGCTTGTTCGGCAGGCCTGAGGCCCTCAAGTCCATGTACGAGGCGGGTCTGGACTGCGTCCTGGCGCGTGATCTCAATGACGCCATCACCCTCTATGACCCACAGCGCCCGTACACGCCTGACGATGGCACGGCCCAAACCGATCGTGACCTGGAAAAAGCGGGCATTCCAACCATCAACTTTGTAGACGAGATGAGGAAGATCGGACTTTGGAACAGCGACTGGGTCGTCGATTCCGTTCGCCTAGTGCCCTGGGGCACGGTGGAGCGTCCTTACTTCTTCGAAGAAACCACCTTGGTGACGTTGACTTGTCCCTTGCTGAAAGACGCCGAGATCCGTTACACGCTTGACGGCAGCGCCCCGACCGCCACATCGAAGATCTATGAGAAGCCGTTTCACCTCAGGGAAACAACCACCTTGCGGACGGCTGCGTTTCGCCACGGGCAGAAAGTGTCTCTTGAAGGTCGCGGCTTCTACGCGCGCCTGGGTCCCGAACCTCCTCAGCCCGACGTCTATCTGGATCAGACTGAACCGATGAAGGAGAACTACCCGTATTGGTACAGCTCCTGGCACCCGGTATTAAACCGATCCTTCGAGGGCAAGAAACTCTTGATGCGCGGACGCACCTACCAGAAGGGTGTAGGTATGCGGGCGCCCGGCAACCTCCGCTACGGGCTGAAGCCGGAGTACGACCGTTTTGTGGCGCGAGTCGGGGTTGATGGAAACTTGCGGCAAGCGCCGCCAGCTGACTATGGCCTGTTTGTTGATAAGGTCCCCAGCAAGCCCCGCGAGGGAGGCATGGGCGAAATGTTTGCGCAGCAGCCGAGCATCCAATTTCGCCTCTTCATCGACGGCGAGATGGTCGCCGAAAGTCCCTTGATGCGGTTTTCGCAAGAACCGTGGCGTTTTGACGTGAAGATTCCTCCCGGCAGCCGGGTGCTCAACCTGACGGTCACCGATGCAGGCAGCCGGAGTGTGCTCAATTTGGCCGACTGGGCGGACGCGGGCTTCGTCTTAAGAAGCGCGGCAAATCCCAAGTAGTAACCGCCGAGAACTTTGGCGTGGTCTGGTGACGGTCCTTGCCTGGAGAGGGATTGCCCGCACATTGCCGCCGTTTCGGCGAAGAGAAGCGCTCTCCTGGGCACGCAAGGGGTCTGTAACCTTCTTGGCGGCGCGGTTGACATCCGCCATCCCGGCCTTCCTGGTGGTCGATGCCTGTCCATCCATTGCGATCATCCCCATGGCCAGGTTGGGCGCCGTCGGCAGAGTTCTCTATAGCGGCAGGCGGGGGCGATTACGCACATAGGCCGTCCGACTAAAGGAAAATGCTGATGAGATCTCGACTGAACATCGCAGTCGCTTTCACGGTTCTACTGGCAAGCGCTGGCTTGTACGCGCAAACGCCGGCCATTCGTTCGCTGGAGCTCAATCTGCAAACGCGCGATCCGCAGACAAACCAAGTGAAGATTCAGAAGCAGATTATCGATCCCAGGCAGGTGGGTATCATTGTCGTCGATCCCTGGAACTACCACTGGTGTATGACCTGGACCGCCCAAGCTGGAGGGATGGTGCCCCGACTTAACAAGGTTCTGGAAGTTGCGCGCAAGCTCGGCATACAGGTTTTCTGGGCCCCGACCGACGCGGCCAGCATGTATGCCGGCTGGCCGCAGCGAGAACTCGCGTTGAGCATCCCCTATGTTGAGGTTCCCAACATCCGGAGTTATCGAGTGGAACTTAAATTACCTGAGGGGGAATGCCATTGTGGCCCCGGTTTCGCCTGCCAAGTCAATTATGGCGAAAACGCCATGCCTCCCGACCTGGTGATTGCAGACGACGACTTGATTGTATGTGGCACCCAGGAGTTTTATTCGCTTTGTCGGCAGAAGGGAGTCAGGCAATTAATTTATATGGGTGGTGCGGTAAACATCTGCCTGACGGGCAAGCCCGAGGGGCTCAAGTACATGTACGAGGCCGGGATGGACTGTATCGTGGCGCGTGATCTAGTCGAAGCGTGGACCCGGTACGATCCCACCACGGGCTATACCCCTGACGTGGGTAACTCCCAGTCTGCGATGGAACTGGAACGTGGTGGTGTTGCCACTATCAATGCGGTGGAGGAACTGCGACGCGCGGGGCTGTGGGATGACGAGTGGATCACCGAGCCCGTCCGTATCACTCCCTGGGGAAAGCATTCCCGCCCCTATTTCTTCGAACAATCCGTCCTGGTTTCCTTGAACACTCCGTGGTTGAAGGATGCCCGGATTCATTACACCCTCGACGGAAGTGAACCGATTCCCACTTCCCCCATTTACTTGGGGCCACTAACAATCAAGGAAACCACCACGCTACAGGCCGTGGCGTTTAGGAACCAGAAACAAGTAAGTCGAGTCAGTGATGGCTTTTTCGTACGCATGGGCCCAGTGCCACCCAAGCCGGACGTGACTCTCGACTCGCTCAAGGAGATCCCACGGCAGTACCCGCATCGCGAGTTCTTCTGGTTTCCGGTTTTCAACCACTCTTATGAGCACAAGCCCTTGCGCATTCGCGGCAAGATTTACGAGAAGGGCATGGGCATGCGTGCCCCGGCCAATGTCATGTACGAACTGAAACCGGAGTGGGACCGTTTCGTAGCGTTGGCTGGTGTTGACGATAACCTGCTCGCCGTCGACCACGGCGCGTTACTGGCGGGGCAGCCCCGTGTCGTTTTCAAGGTCTTCATCGACGGCAAGCTCGCGGCAGAAAGTCCCGTGATGTGGATCTCCCAGGAGCCGTGGCGCTTTGACGTGAAGATCCCAGCCGGCGGCCGGAAGATCGACCTCGTCGTTGCAGACATGGAGAATCGGAATGTGCTGAATCTGGCCAATTGGGCGGAGGCTGGGTTCGTCTTGAAAGAAGTGGCGAAGTCGTGGCGGTGAAACGACACCGCCGGTCCTTTCTGCTCGAAGCCGAGGCGCCCATTGAATATTCACGCTACATCCATCGAAAGAACTGACCCGCCCGCGGAGGAGGACCATGTCCAGCCCTTGCCCCGACCTTAATCTTGAACCCGAAATGCCACGCCGCCTGGACCACGGTATTGGCATCGTCGGTGCCGGAGGAGTCGTCAATTACGCTCATTTGCCCGCCTACAACAAAGCAGGGTTCAAGGTCGTAGGCATCATGGATATGGACCGGGTTCGAGCCGAACAGACAGCGGCCACGCACAAGGTTTCAAAGGTTTACAGCACTCTCGAAGAACTGCTCCGTGATTCCGATGTTGAAGTTGTCGACATCGCCGTTTACCCTTGGGAAATTCCCCCCATCGCCGAGCAAGTCATGGGCGTCGGCAGGCATTTACTTTGCCAGAAGCCGCTTTCACTCGATTATGGAACGGCGGCTCGCCTCGTGCAATTGGCCAAAGAAGCGAAAGTTAAAATGGCCGTCAACCAGCAGATGCGCTGGGATGCCGCCATCCGCGGAACTCATGAACTGATCCGCCAGGGATGGCTGGGGCTCGCGACCTACGCGACCATTCAAGTTCATTGCCTTACGAACTGGGCGGCATGGCACTCGATGTATGCCGGGAAGCATCTCGAGGTGCTGTATCACAGCATCCACTACGTCGACTCGCTGCGTTTTCTCTTGGGGGTGCCGGACCGGGTATTCTCTAGTGGAAGCCGCATGCCGGAAGAAGCGACGGAGGCGGAAACCCGGACCCTTAGCGTATGGGAATATGATTCCGGCTTGCGTGTGCTCATCGATGTAAATCACGGAGTCTGGCAGGACGACCGTTACGCGATTTTCCGCTTCGAAGGCACAGAAGGAGTTATTAAGGGGACCATCGGGCTCATGTACAATTACCCGACGGGCCGTCCGGACACCCTCGAATTCATGTCCAAGAAGAACCCAGGTTACTGGCACTCGGCGCGCCATGACTACCTGTGGATTCCAGACGCGTTCGTAGGGCCGATGGCGTCACTCCAGCGAGCTATCGAGGATGACTCCGAACCGCTGACCAGCGGGGAGGACAACCTAAAGACTCTCCAGATTGTATTCGCGCAATACCGTTCCATGGATGAGGGACGAGTCGTCAGCCCGAAAGAGGTGACGGGCTGATGTGAAACATCACTGCGCGCCCTCTCCTTTGGGCTGGGCATGTCGTAGCCTACGGCGAGTACCGGGTAGCACGGACCCCCAAACCGGGGGTCCGCGCTACCCAGTTAGGCGGGACAGAGGGAGTCACAACTGATTTGCGTAACCTACAACACCAATCGCCACGATCAGAATGGCCACGCCCGCCACGGCCAAGCTGTAGGCCTTGCCGCTCGCACCCTTCCACTCCCCCGTTATGAAGCCCAGGATGTTTGCGGTAATGACCATAGTTGACATCATAATGGCCCAACCCACCGAGATTCCCAAAGCGCCCAGATGCCGGATGCCGGGCGCGTATAGAGAAAAGCCGCCCAGCCACAGAAACCCCATTAATGCCGCCAGAGCCCAGTAGTGGCGCGTGCCCTGCAAGAGGAGTAACCCTCCAGTCTTATTTTTTCTCATAAGCCATACGCAGTAAGCAGCATTGCAAATAAAGATCGGCACGGTGAGTGGCGCCAGGAGGGAATTGCCCGCCATGGACTCTGCCGCGCCCTGCTCGATAGCCCTGCGTATGGATTCTGCGCCGAAGGCGAAGGCCAGGTTCCCGCAGGCAGAGAGAAGTCCGGCAGCGACGCAGATTGCCAGGCCGACAGCGAAAGAACTCTGCGCGGGGTCGCTCTTGGAACTCTGCTCGGGTTCCCGGAGCTTGCCGCCCCAGGAACTCAGGCCAAGCCCGATCAGAACGAGCGACAGGGAGGCGAGCATCAGCAAGCCTTGAGGCTGGGCCAACTTTTCAGGGGCCAACACGACCATGGGGATGAGTGCTCCGGCAGTTGCGGCAAGCCCGACGATTATAGTAAGTGCCAAGGCCATACCCAGTCTACTTACACCCAATCCAAAGGCGATGGCTCCAATTCCCCATCCAAGCCCAAACAGCTCCACCAAAGCCAAAGAGCGCACGGAAGTGTTGGCCAGAACCGTGAAGAGGTGAGGAATGGTCAAGAGCGCGAGCAGCCACGGCCAAATCAGATAACCTGCTGTGGAAAAAACAAGCCAGGTGTTTTCCCAGGCCCATTTCTTAGTAGACTTCATGGGCAGCACGAAAGCGCCTTGCAGAATGCCGGCGGCAATCACAAGCAGATAACCCATCGTTGGTTCCTTTTGGGCTCGCCTTGCGCCATCAAGTTTGCGCACCCACTGCAATAAGCGGAGACTGCCGAGAAGACGTGATTCTAGAAGCTGTTTCAAAACTGCCAGGCAGAGGGGGGATTACTGAATACCGCCCAAGATCCCCGGCGACTGCTCGAGGACTCAGCCCCGCAGGGGCTGAATATGAGTAGCCGGGGGCAACGCCCCCGGGAAACGACGCGAGGCTGGCCAACCCCAGCGGGGTTGACCCCTAAATGGTCGGCCCCTCCAGGGCCGGAATGGGAGGTCGGCCTTCCTTTCCGTGGGTTTCACCCACGGCAACTCCCGGTGTCCCGCTTCGCGGGACATCAAGACAGCGGCAGAATGATTGAAATCAATTCTTATCTTAGCGCTTATGGGGTTTCACCCCCGGCTACTCATTTTGCTCCCCTGCGGGGAGCACGCTTTCACGCGCAGGCGGCCGTCCCTGTTGCAATCCGGTAGAGGAGGTTTTGAAACAGCTTCCAGGGTCCTGCTAAACCGACTCCGTTTGAATCTTAAACACATAGGCATGCTGGCAAGGCTTGTTCTCAGCGACGGATTGCGGGATCTGAATAACAAGGGCTTGGCCATCCTGGCGCCAGTCCAAGGGCTTCTCGACTCCCAACATGAGTACCTTTGACCCTTGCACGGCACGAGCGGAGTTGGTGGTGAACTCTCGCCCAGGCCACCCTATGGTGATAGCGTATACAATATTTCCGGTTTTGCTGCTCGTGAACCACACGTTCGCCCCTTCGCGAAACACCTTGCGTGGCCGGGTATTGTAAATCGCCTCGCCGTTCACCCGGAGCCAGTCTCCGACGTACTCAAGTCGTTCCACAGTTTCGGAGGACCACCGCCCGTTGGGCATGGGGCCGAAACCAACCTCAAAATTACCGCCCTTGGCCGTTACTCCGATGAGATTATCCAGAATCCATTCCGCCGGTTTGTAAATGTCGTTGGGCCGGTAAGAAAAGGCCGTGCCACAGGGATAAATGACTTTCCAGAGACCGTGAGAGAAACCCTCGGGCACTTCGCGCTCCGGCGTGTAGTAGTCCCCATAGGCTCCGATGCCTCGACCTCTGATAATGATGTCGGGTTGTTGTTTTCTAACCATCATGGTGACTTCCGCGATATCTTGGGCAGCCTCCCGCGGCCAGCCGATATCAAAATCGAGGTAATCAATCTTGCCGTAGGCGGTCATCAACTCACTCACCTGCTCGCGCTCGTGATCGATGAAAGTCTGCCAGCGCTTCGGATCAGACTCCTTCGTGAAATGGGGATCGTAGTACAAGTTAAACGGATCCCAGGCAAAGGCCGGATCGTGCCAATCGACGTGCGAGTAGTAGAAGCCAATCCCCATGCCCTTTTTCTTGCCGGCCTCCACCAGGCTCCCCACGATGTCCTTCTTATACGGTCCATCAACGATGCTGTAGTTTTGAACTACCTTCTGGTAGTATTCGACCCCGCCGGGTCCGTAACCCTCGGGGCTCAACTTGATGGATTCCTGAGTGGTTTTTGTGGGCCACATCGCAAAGCCGTCATGGTGTTTGGTGGTGAAGGTGAAATACTTCAGTCCGCTTCGCTGGAAAAAGTCCATCCACCCGTCCGCGTCGAACTCCGTGGGATCGAAGAACTGATATAACACGTTGTACGCGTCCCAAAAACGACGGTCGGCTCCCGCCAATGCCCAGGAGGCGTCGCTTCCAATAAGGCAGTAAAGGCCCCAGTGAATTCTTATTCCGAACTTCCGATCCTCAAATGCCTCGATGGCCGCTTGCGGCGCATGATGATAGCTGGGATCCACGCTGGTCGCCCATCCCCGCTGCATCGCCTCCCTGTCTAAGGCTTTGTTTAGCTTGCGGAACTGACTTTCACCGTCGGGTGGTTCGGCAATGATCTGCCCTGTCGATTGACCGAGCGAAGGAATCGCTCCTCCGCGCCCTCCCAGAACCAAAGAGCTCGTGGCCAATGATTTCGTCAGAAAATGTCTGCGCTGCATAGTGATATCACCTCCATGGTAGGGGCGACCGTAAGAGTTGTGCTTCTTTCACGGTTGTGCTATGCCGCTTAAGGCATTAGCGGCAGACCCATCATCACCCGGCACGAGGACAGGCCGGAGCGGACCCACCACAAACCAGATTATCAACAAAGCGATCATAGGAATTGAGCCGAATCCAACGAAAACCGGTGCGAACGAAAAATGGTCAACCAGCCACCCTGTGATGAGAACAAACATCATGCCGCCAAACCCGGATCCCATTCCAGCCAGGCCCCAGATAGAAGCTACGACATTCTTGGGATACACATCCGCCGGAAAGGCGAGCATGTTTGCGGAGACCCCCGTATATCCCAGCATCGCGAGGGAAACGAGCCCAATCGACACGCTGGTCTGGCGAACCAACACGGCTGGAATGGCAAAGGCCATCATCAATATGAAAACCGTAACGGCAGATTTTCGCGCAATGTTAACCGAAAGTCCGTGGCGCAGCAAGAAGCCAGAGAGCCAACCCCCTATGATGTTGCCCGAGCCTGCCACCAAATAAGGAATCCAGGCGAATTTCCCAATCGACGCCAAATCAAGATGTCGAGCCCGCTTGAGGTATTCTGGAAACCAGAATACGTAGAAGTACCACACCGGATCCAGGAACACCTTGGCCACGGTAAAGCTCCATACGAATCGCTGGCGGAACAAGGTCCAAGGAGCGGTCGGTGCGGTGGTCACTTCCGCTTTGACCTCTGGCGGGACCCGATAAATAAACGACCAGAGAAATACCCACAGCAGGCCTATAAGGCCAACCATCAGAAACGCCGCACGCCATCCCGCTTTCAACACGATTAAGACCACCAGCGGTGGAGTAATAATTGCCCCGAACGCGGCTCCACTGTTGAAGATGCCGGAAGCCAACGCGCGTTCCTCGACCGGGAACCATTCCGCCACCACCTTGACGCTACCCGGCCAGTTTCCAGCCTCTCCCATACCCAGAAGGAAACGGTACAGTCCCAGCGACCATGCTCCCGTCGCCAAGGCCTGAAGCATGGCCGACACCGACCACCACGCCGTCGTGAGAGCGAATCCCACACGCGTGCCCAACCGGTCAATTAACGGTCCTGAGATGCCGTTCATGATGGTGTAGGCCAGCATGAAAGCGAAAATCACTCGAGAGTAGGCAACAGCACTCATGTGGAACTGGTCCCTCAGAACGGGGACCACCACGGACAAGGCTTGGCGCTCCATATATGTTATCGCCGTGGCCGCAAACGCCATGCCGATCATCAGCCAGCGCAACCGCGAGGGCCCGGATTTCATTAGTGTTCTCCCGGTCACGTGCACTCACCACCCCCTAACCCCCCCTCGGAAAGGAAGGGGTAGGAGCGCTGGTTGTAGAGAATCGGCTGGGAATAGGGTCTGTTCACGGCCCTTCCACAATCGACTGGCCTCGTTGGATTATGGAACGCAATTCTTGCTCAACTTCTTCAGGAGGGTCGAGGAGTGGAGGGCGCACGCCACCGGCTGGCCGGCCAACCACCTTTAGTCCCGCCTTGATCAACGAGACCGCATAACCCTGCGCCCTGTCTCGAAGTTTAGCGAAGGGAAGGTAGAATTCCTTCAGTAACTTTTCCCGCAGGGAGTTTTCGCTGCTGCTGAGCGACTCGTAGAACGCCGTGGCGATACGCGGGGCAAAATTAAGGATGGCGGAGGAGTAGCTCGAGACGCCGACGCCGCGGAAGGCCAGCGCTGACAGTTCCGCCGTGGGCAGCCCACCCATGAACGCCAAACGCGTACCCACAATTAGGCGCATACGCATCAGGCGCTCCATGTCTCCAGCACCGTCTTTGAATCCCACCACGTTGGGAATCTCGGCCAATCGGCCGACCGTTTCCGGCGCGAAAATGGCATTGTCGCGCTGATAGATGATAATCGGAATGTGGGTGGAGGCGGCGATTCTGAAGTAGTGCTGATACAAACCCTCCTGCTCGGCATGGACGAGATAAGGAGGCAGCACCAACACCCCATCCGCGTTGGCCTCCTCGGCGACCTTTACAAATTCGCAAGCGAGCTTAGTACCATAGCCCACTCCGGCAATCAGCGGGAGCTTCCCTTGGGTCTCTTCAACGCCAGCCTTCACCAGGGATTTGTATTCTCCGAGGTCCAGCGAAAAGAACTCGCCCGTGCCGCCACAGATGAAGACGGCGGCCGGCCGCGCCGCGGCTAGATACTGTATCTGCTCGCGGAATCTTGGCAGGTCAATTTCATTAGTCGCGGTAAAGGGAGTCACCGAAAACGCAAAAAGCCCCTGCAGTTTATCTCGCAATTCTTCCGCAGAACTATTCACCTGAATCTCTCCTGCCGGATAGCGTTCACAACACAGTTCCCGTCTTCGCGGGAATGAAGGGGCGCGCCCCATAAGCGTTCACTTAACGCCTCAACTGGTCAAGTGGTGGCAATTTGGGTCTCGTTCGCCACTAAATTCAGGCCCGGAGGGCCGACAGGGAGTAGCCCACGGCGTGAGCCGTGGGACC
>Ga0187852_1000855_pt1 | contig 30963 bp, 24 predicted proteins | sample June2016WEW_6_40_FD_134511 | JGI IMG/M metagenome (GOLD analysis project Ga0187852, IMG submission 134511) | Peatland microbial communities from SPRUCE experiment site at the Marcell Experimental Forest, Minnesota, USA - June2016WEW_6_40 | ecosystem: Environmental > Terrestrial > Soil > Wetlands...
CGTTGCCCATTACGCCGGCATAGGACGAGGTTGCCTGGATCGAAGGAGCCGCTTGCGGCACCAACGCCTGCATTTTCGCTGCTGAAGCACCAACCTCCGACCACACCTTTCTTTGATCCTGATCGGCCATGGCGCTCTTTCGAACGCTGGGCTGCGCCATCTGCGAACGGAACGACCCGAAGCCGGTCTTGGTCGCAACCCAACGGTGCGGTTCAACGCAGAATACACCCAGGTCGATGGGGTCGCTCTCCGCCGGGACAATGCGGTCTTTGCCGACCACACGATCCTGCTTGCCTCCCGTCAGGATTTCGCCTGCCAGCAAAAGCAGCGGGCGTTTGGAATTGTTCACCAGAACCAATTGGTTAACTTGTGGCCCCGGCGGCAGAGGTCGCTGGCGGCCGCGGATCAGCGGCTGGATCATTCCGCCTTCGCTCACCACGACCTCGCCGGAACGCAAACCTTCATCGAGCGTCAGGAAATCCTTCGTGTCGTGGGTTCGGTCTGTGACCACCGGGAAGATGGTCAGATTGTTGTGATTGATCGGCTCCAGCACCTTGTAATTTGACCCCGCCTCGCCTGCCGCGCCGAAACCCGGCCCCAGCAGTAGGGCCATAAAACCCATTACCACCGCAATCATACTCAAACCTAGAAGTTGCTTTCCTCGCATCGCTCGTTCCTCCCCTAGAATTGACCGAGGGCATCAAACCGGTCTACTGGGAGAACGACTCAGGTTATAATTCTTGCATCCAAATGAGAGCCGGAATTGGAAACTGGAAAATCGAAATTCGAAAATCGACCCGGATAGCTCAACTGGAGATATCGTCGGAACTGAGTTTAGCGGGGGGAGCAAGCCATTAACTACGCTGTCATCCTGAGCGCAGCGAAGGATCTCGGCAGTTGGCGTTCATTTCCTCGGCTGACGAACTGCGGGATCCTTCGCTGCCATGAAAATAACTCCCCTCCTCGGCGGGAGGAGGGGCAGGGGGGTGGTGGGTAGGACGGTCAGCGAACGACAACCGCCCCTGACCCCTCCTTACCAAGGAGGGGAATCATTTTCGTGCCAAGTGGTGAGCCGTAAGATCATGGAATCTTCGCTCAGGATGACAACGTCCAAGGCCACCCAATTTCGATGAGCACCACGCAAGAAAAAAACGACTGTTCGGCAATGTTCGTTATCCCGGAATCGGTGTGCACCCGACTCTATCAGCAGGCAGGCGCGGAGCGGTACGGCCTCTCCGCGGGCGATTTCGCGAGCATCCTGCAAGACATCGCTGCCAAGTACCTCCCTCGAGACGCGGGCCAAACCGAGGTTATGGAACTCCTCGACGGTTTGCGAGTTGAGGAACTGGCGCTGGCGCGTGCCTGCGCCCGAGGAAGTCAGGCTGCCTGGGAACTCTTCCTGAACCGTTACCGCGAAAAGCTCTACAACGCCGCGCACTCGATAGCCTCGGAGGATTCGGCTGCCCGGGAGCTTGCCGATTCGCTGTATGCCGACCTCTACGGAACGCGCTCGTCGGACGGCAGGCGAATCTCGAAGCTCGATTCGTTCACGGGCCGCGGCTCCCTCGAGGGCTGGCTTCGGGCCGTCCTGGCACAGGAATACGTGAACCGCTATCGCCGGCAGCAACGCCTGGTCAGCCTGGAGGAGCAGACTGAGGCAGGAGCCCAGTTCCAGGCCGAAGCGCGCGACCCTTCGCAGGCGGTTGACCCGCGTTTGGACGAAGCCACGGACCAGGCCCTCGCCGCGCTGCCTGGGGAAGACAAATTCATTTTGGCCGGTTATTATCTCGATGGCCGTACCCTGGCCGAGGTCGCGCGCCTGCTCGGGGTGCACGAATCTACAGTCAGTCGAAGGCTCGAGAAAATCACCACCGCGCTTCGCAAATCCATTCGTGCCCGCCTCGAAAAACTTGGCATGAGTTCAAAAGAAGCGCGACAAGCCATGGACGTGGAAGTCACCGAGTTATCCTTGGATGTTCGCCGCGGGTTAGGGGTTAGGAGTTAGGGGCTAGGGACTAGGGGCTAGGGATTAGGGGTTAGGGGTTAGGGCTTAGGGAACAGCAAGTACGGAGGGGCGACCGGGCGTTTGGAACGCATCCAAGTTTAGAGGTTAAAGGCTGACACATGCAAGAAGGCGGTTACTGCAGCGTTCCATAAGAAGGGATCGGGATATGGCGGCTGCGCCCTTTGTCCCCCAGCGCCTGTGCCTTGGTCCCCAAGAGAGTTTGTGTGAGAACTCCGTTCTCATGTCATTCCGAGGAGCCGCAGGCGACGAGGAATCTCGCTCTGCTCTTGAAAACATTCAGAGCGAGATCCTTCGCTGCGCTCAGGATGACAGCGAAGGGCTCGGAATGACAACCTGAATGAGGATTTCACACAGACTCTAAAGGGAAGTCGTAGACTGGATCCGCTATGTGGGGAGTACCAAAAATCGTGCTCGAGCGGCTTAAAGGAAAAACCGTCGCCAGTCAGGACAATCGGCAATCGACAGTCGAAAATCGGCCATTCGAACATCCCGACGCCAACCTGCTGACGGCATTCCTCGAAAGAACGCTGACGGAGCGCGAGCGGACGCTGGTTCTGAACCATCTCGCCGGGTGTGCGGAGTGCCGGGAGATTGCGGCTTTATCACTGCCCACCGGAGCCGAGGCGGCCGAACCTGCGAGTTTGCGTGCCCGAAGCGCGTGGAGCGTCCGGCCAGTTTTCCGTTGGGGCGCGCTCGCGGCAGCCTTGGGCGCCGTGGTAGTTGTCGCGGTATTGCACCAGCATCCGAGGAGCATGGTGCAAAATTCATCGAACAGCGCACCGGCTACCATTGTGGCGAACGCCAGGGAAAACACTCCTCAGGCTCCGCAGCCCTTGCCGTCGCAGCCCACTTCCAAAGCAGCCGCGCGAAGGACTAAAGGAAAGTCTCTCGAGTCCGCGGGTGAGATGGCGGAACTCAAGAAATCTGCCGCTCCACCGCCGGCCCGGCAACTCGCCACTCCCTCGGCCGACCTTGGAGCGCGAGCCCAAACGCCGCCCGGAACCCAGCTTCGCCCGCCGGCAGCGCCGGCCGTTCCTCCCCCGAGCTACTCTCAATCGGCCGAACTCTCGGGAGCAGTGAACACTGATCTCGCCCGCGCTGCCGCCAAGCCGGGCGCCGTCATGGATCAGCCTCCAGTCCCCGTTTACGACAAGAAAGGTCTAGCGGGTGAAGCCGGGGCATCAACGCAGGTGCGTGTGAATGCCCTCCAAGCCAAGCTCCCAGCGGCGGCATTCCGCAGTCCAATGAAAAGCGCGGCAGCCCTGCCAAGCGCGCTTTGGACCATTTCGGCGGACGGCAAGGTCCAGCGCTCGGCCGACGGAGGAAGGAGCTGGGAAAACGCAGGTGTCGACGACAAGGTCGAATTCCGTGTGGTCCAGAGCAATGGCAAAGAAATTTGGGCGGGCGGAACCGGCGGAGCGCTGTATCACTCGAGCAATGGCGGCGCGACTTGGACGCGCGTCAGCCTGGTATCAGGAGCCGCTCCCGTCACGGAAGCCATCGTGTCGATCAATTGCTCCTCATCCGACCCTCAGCACATCACAGTGAAGACCGCCTCCGGGGAGCAGTGGATTTCCGACGACAGCGGTCAGCTTTGGAGAGTAGTGACGAGTGAGGAGTAACAAGTTGGCAGGGCGAAAGGGTGGTTTGCAGCCCGTGCTACGGGAGAGAAGTAGTCGCCTTGGAAGTAACCCCTCACCCGTCCCGCTCCGGCTGATGAATGCGCCGGCAGCGGGACACCCTCTCCCCAATGGAGAGGGCATGACCGATCACATATCCCTGACACCTGGCACCTGAAACCTGGCACCTGAAACCTGACACCTGCTCTTACGACGTCGCCTTGACCTGTTCGGTGAGCCGGACGGCTTTGGGACGATAACCGCTGCGTGTGCGAACGTGGTAGCCCTTCATGTCCTGAGCCAACATTTTCACAGTGATGCTGCGCCAGCCGCGATTAGGGTTAGCCGCCGGGTAGTAACTGATCGAATACAAGTGCGCCAGATCATCCCGTATGGAAGCAAATGCATCCTGCTGTTCTTTCCAATTCTTGGCGAAATAGACCTTACCGCCCGTGGTGGCGCTCACCCGCTCGAACACGGCGGTCGAGACCGGATCGAGCCGCGCTTCCTGGGTGCTGATCATGTAAATCGGAATCCCTTCCGTCTGCGCCATCTCCCGGATGTCTTCGGGCCCCACGGCGCTGGCATTGTCCGGACCGTTAGAAAAAACCACCACCACCTTTCGGCCGGAAAGCCGGGCGGCATCTCGGAGCGTCATCAGCAGGGAGTTATAGAGTGCGGCATCGTCGCCTGCCACAGTGGCGCGAATGGCGCGGATAACGTCCGGGCGCTCAGGAGTGAGTAAAGCGGCTCGCGTGAAGTTCCGGCTATAAGAATAAAATGCCACGCGCGCGGGGTCTTGCAGCGACCGAACGAATTCCTCAATCGCGTCCTGTGCATAAACAAAGCCCCGGTACATGTAATTGCTGGTGTCGAACAGAATGTAGACATTGGCGCCGGCCACCAGCGAGGCCACCTCGCCCGGCGTAGCCTCCTCGAATCCGCCGTCTTTGTTCCGATGTCCGTGCTTGGGATTCGAAGATGCCGCCAAGGCCGGCTTGCTCTCACCGGGCTTGTAGTCCTCCAACCTTCTCGGCGCTTCGTTCTCTTCACCGAAAGTAGCGATCTTCTGAGGGATACCATCCTCATAAACCGCGAAATCCCAGGGCGTGAGGCGAGTTACATAATTACCTTTCTTGTCTGTGACCGCCACGTCCAACTGCACCATGTTGACGGTAACCTTAAAGACCGTCACATCCGGACCGCTCTGCTCCTGCGGCGCAACCCATGCGGCGCCGCAGAAAGTAGTCAGCAAAAGCATCGGAACCAAGACTCGCGTTTTCGCCATGGTAGACTCCTCAAGCTCCTGGAAGAAGCTCACTCTTGGCTAAGGTGCGGATTTTCCCCTGCCGAAACTCCTCGCCCGTTTCCCGCAAAGCGCGAAGCAATGCGGGCCAATCCTCCAAATCGGTTGCTGAAATTTTCTCAATCATGCGGTGCGTCAGCTCCGGCACCAGAATGTGGAGCATTTCCGGAGAATAGCCGTTTTCGTCTGCCAGGCGCGCCCAGTAAAGGTTGTTGGAATCCCAGGACTCACCCAGCAGGCGGCTCGAGTACCCCATCAAAGTCGGAAAAGGTTTTGTGCTCAGCAGTTCGCGCGCATAGGTCTCTTCGAGGGCCGGATGCGGCACACCAAAATCCGCCGAGAGGCGTTCCCAACTGACTAGAGAGGGATCATGTGCACTAAGCTCAGTCAATTCGCGCTCTGCCGGTCCCGAGTCCTGGCCCGGGAATTGCTTCCGGTATTCGACGGCCAGAAAAAGGAGTTCTGCGGGCGCCACATTGGAAATCGCAGCTTCCGGCTGTCCGCGACGAAGAGCATCGTCTACTTCCCCGGCTCGCTGAGGAAGCATGCGATCGGAAAGAATTGTCATCACGGTTGCGCGCAGCTTCTCGTCTTTGGCCGCCGCTTCCAAAAGCTCTTCTCCCGCGCGCTGGTAGAGGCCGACGGCGTGAAGTTCCGATTGAGTCACTCCCCACCAGCGCGGCAAGACGGCGCCCACCAATAGCGAAGGCACCAGATCCTCCCAGATGAGGGCCTGAACGTTCTCCGGCACAATGAAGTTCTGCTCAACTTCCGCCAACGCATAAGGCAGGTCAGCCAGTGAGCCGGAAAGATGCGCTCCTCCGCTCGCCGCATCGCCAACACCGATCAAGGTGGGGCTTTCCCAGGAATGGTATTCTCCGTTGATCTTCTCTCCCACGGGATCGTGAGCGCGCACGAAAAGCGGGTTCGTCAGCAGCATCTGCGCCCCGGGAGGTTGGTAGTAGGCGTAGTTGAGTCCCACCAGGGTGTCTCGAAGGAAGGGCACGAGTTCGCCACGCGCCGCAGCCAAGTCCTTGGCAGACCCCGGCGACTGGATGAGCGGCGTCAGGTTCATTTGCAACTCGAATTTGATGTGCGGAGTTGTATAGAGGCCATTGGCCCATTCCAATCTTTCGCCGGATGTGAAGAGTGGTTTTGGCAGCTCGAACTCGTGCAGCTCCCCGGCCAAAAGCAACAGCGTATCCAGGTTGGGCTTTCCATGCGCGGTCTGGTTTAGGCCGTGTCCCAGTGCGAACAGATTGTCGAGAGAAAGAAGCCGCTGCGCATCCAGAACCGCACGGATGTTGTCAGCCAGAAGCCGCTTCACCTGCCGGCCCGCCGCGGTTGACTGCTTGGGACCGGCAAGCAAGGTGATAATGGCGTCCTGGGAGCGTTGTGTTTCCCCCGTCGCGGCGCGCAAGAGCTCGCCGAACGAACTCTCCGTGGCATCGAAGAGTTGGACGGAGGAAAAGACGCTGTTGAATGGGTTGATGACCTGCTGCCAGGACTGGTTCAAGTCTTGAATTTCGCCCTGGCGCGCCAGGATTTCCCAGAGTCCGACGATGGCCTGATAAATCCCTAGCGTGTCGCCTCGTACACCATAGTCAGGTATGCGGTCAACTGCATCCGCCACACTGAGAAAACGCCTGACCGAGTCGTCGTTCAGCGCGTGAAACTCTGAGAAAATGGCATACTGGTTCCCGAAGCGCGCAAAATCCTCCGCCAGCAAACTCGCGGCTTGGGGGCTTAAGCGCTCGTCCGGGGAGCGCCGGCGGTCGATCTCGTTCAACGTCAGGAATACCTTGAGCGGCGAATCTTGCGAGAGCTCCCTGGTAAGTCCAAACATGCCGGCGACCAAGTCGTCAGGAGCTTCCCACCCTCTGGAATGCTGGGCCCATTCAGCCCCGAGTTTGGAATGAGCTTTGCCGCCCACGACTCCTTTCCACACTGCCAGGCCGCCAGGGATGTGGGGTTGCCCGTTCGGCTCGAACCATAGCCGGGTCACAAGCAACAAGAGGCCCGGATCTGTCCTGAAGGCGCCCTTCGCCGGGCCAGGGGTGACTTTCCGCCCTCGTAAAGCCACGTAAAATCGAGTCAATCGGTGCGGATCAACGAAATACGATTGCTGAGACGGGTTGATGCGCGCGAGTGCGTCGAAGTAAGCCGCCAGCCACCCCGAATCTCTTGCCACTAGCCGCGATACGAAATCCGCCGGCGAGTCGGGGCTGGCGCCAACCAGACTCTTCCAGGCCGGTTCAGCCGCGTTTCCGCCTGGAACGACCACCCGGTTCGATCGAATACAAATGTGATTCCCGAAAAAATCCAGTATAGCCGCGTTGGGCGCAAGCTTCTCGAGCCCCGGAGACCGCAGCAGGGCGCTCCGGGTGTTGTCATCCATCCGGGACAACGCCCAATAAAGCCGGGCTAATTCAGGGTCCTGGAAAAGGACGTCGAGAATATCCTCTTTCTTGCTCTTGCTGCTTTTCGTCCAATCGGACTGACTGAAGAGGACCGGAGCCCTCGTGCTGGGATACGGGTAAGCGAACGGCTTGCCCCCCTGAATCGTCTGCTCCAGTTCTGCCAGGGGGAATCCGGAATCGACCGTAATGAACGCCTTTTTCTGGTCAGCGGTTTCGATTCTCACTCGAGGGCCGCAGGCGCTCGAGAGCCGGTAGCCCAGCGTATTCAGCAGCGGCTGTGCCTCGCTGCATTTAGAAACCCGGATGATTGCTTCCGCGCCCGCCAGCGCCTGGAGTTCCCGGGCGTGATCAACGTAACGCCTCAGAAGCACCAGATACTCAGTCGCCCTGCGTCCGCCCTCTTGCCAGGTAAAACCGTGCGTCACGACATTCCGAGCCAGAAGCGGCAGCACTTCCTCCGGAGGAATCTTCTGGCTGATGCCAGCCATGCGCAGGAAGGACCGGAGAGGGCCTGGAATGGACACACTTGTCCCGGAAGAGGGAGCGCTTTGCGCGGCTTGCTGGGCTTGCTCGTCCTGTTGGGCGGTTGGGGCCGCGCTCGCGCCTTTGGCGCCAAACCAGCCTAGATAGGCGACGAAAAGAATTGCCAGAGAAAATGCTCGGGAAACGCGGGGTTTCATATGGGACTCCCTTCCATCAGACCTAACGCAGCTACTCTCAAAAATGCCGGTTACCGGAGGAGAGCCAACCAATCCTCTGCGGGCGCCACCTGACACCGTCGCATAACTCCGCAACCCTTGGATTCTCCTGCCGGGCTTGCGGAATGCAACATCGAACCGGTCCCCTTTTAACTCCGGAACGTAACCGACACACTGTCCTGTTTGTCTCAATACTAGGCCAACTGCCACCCTGCGTCAAGCCTGTAGGTTCTCCCCTGTTAATTTTCCCTCTTGACACGGGCTCGGCGGCATGATAGCCTACTTAGATTGACCTATGCAGGGGGAGACAGACTTGCAACCCGGCGCGGAACTCGGTCAATATGTGATTCTTCGGGCTCCCGACGAATTGAACCGCTGGCACCCGTCGGCGCGTGGCTGCCATTTTCTGATTTTGGACACTTAATTTCTGCCTCCGGCCGCTTACCTTTTTGCCCCCCATTCGTCGTAACGGGTTGAGAGGTCAAGCAAAGTCGGTGATGGAAGGCTGCTTGGAGCTAGCCGGACACATACCAGATGAAGCGAGAGTGAGTGGGGCGGATGAGCTGACGCTGATTCGCCGCGCCCAGGAAGGCGACTCCTTAGCCTTCGAGGCGCTGGTGCGGGCCTATGACCAGAACGTGCTCCGCCTGGCGCTGCAAGTGGTGCACTCGCCGGAAGAAGCTCGCGACCTTTACCAGGAGGCGTTTCTGAAGGTCTACCGCTCCATCCGCTACTTCCGGCTGGAGGCGCGATTTTCCACCTGGCTTTATCGCGTGGTGATGAATGTTTGCCTGGACTATTTGCGCCGCCAAAACACTCGCAAGGAAGTGCAGGGACCGGAAAGCGAGGACGGTCAACCGGAGTACTTTCAGACGGTGCCGGAGGAACGGCCGGTGCTCGACCCGGAACGCGCCGTGCACTCGAGAGAGATTGGCCGTCGCATCCAAGCTGCGCTGCAGCGCCTGAACCCTCGCGAACGGATGGTCTTCGAGTTGAAGCATTACCAGGGCCTGAAGCTCCGCGCCATTGGCGAGCTTTGTAAGACCAGCGAGCAGACGGTCAAGAACTGCCTTTTCCGCGCCACGCAGAAACTGCGCATGGATCTTGGAGACTTGGTTTAGGGATTAGGGATTGGGGATTAGGGATTAGGGATCAGGCGGGCAGTGGACGGTGGGCACTGGGGAGTCGATGGTTGAGAATTTGCAGCGGCTCGCAGGATCGCGGGTACTGAGTCTGGAATCGGGAATTTTGAATTTTGAATCGCAGTCTGGAATTTTGATTCGGCCGAGGGAGTTATGACTTGCAGGGAGTCAGAAGAATACATGGCACTCGATCTTTACGGCGATCTTTCGCCTGAGCAGCGAGCCTTCTACGAGGCGCACCTTGCCAACTGCGCTCATTGCGAGGTCGCGCGGAAGCAAGTCCGTAGCCTGCATGAGGTGCTGGCTCAGCGTCCAAGTCTGGAACCGTCTCCGGATCTTCTGGTGGAGTGCCGCCTGGCCCTGTCGGATGCGCTCGAACGAGAGCGATTAGGATGGCATGGCCTGGCGCGCGAATGGTTGGCCTTCCTGCAGCTCCCGCCGCAGCGGGTAGTCTCCCGCCTGGCATTCGTCCTCACCCTGGTGGTTTTTGGGTTTGGCCTGGGTTGGACGTTGCGTCCCCGCACCGAACGAGTGCTTCCCTCCGCGCCTGGCAACGTAAACACGTCTTCTGTTGCCGATGCGGACCTCGAGAACATGCGCATCAACGACATCAGCCGCGTGGCTCCTGATCCGCAGACCGGCGACGTGCGTATCACCATGGACGCACAGCGCCGCTTCACCCTGGAAGGGTCGCTCGACGATCCCCGCATCCAACAACTCCTGGTCAACGCAGTCAAGAGTTACAACAATGCGGGAATTCGGCGCGACACGCTGGATGCATTGCGGGCCAGCACCAAGAGTCCCAACGTCCGGGCTGCCTTGCTTTATTCCATGCAATACGACCCGAACGTCGGAAACCGTCTGGCAGCGTTGGATATGGCTCGAGCTATGCACGGTGGGGAAGACTTGCAGCGGACGCTGATTAATCTCCTCGAACGTGACTCGAACCCGGGAGTCAGGGTCCAGTCAGTCGACCTGCTGGTTGACCAAATGGAGAGGCAAGGCCGCGATGAGGCGACTCTCGGCACCCTGGCCCGTCTTGCCGCAACCGATTCGAACAGTTATGTGCGATTGAAGTGCGCGGACGCACTGCGAAAGCTGGGAAGCGATGGAATCCTACAAGCTCATGAGAAATAAATCTCTATTGCAATGCGGACGTCGGGCGGGTCAAAGGCCCATTGGAGCTCCCCGGGATAACACAAGGAAGGTCTTTATCCGCAGTCTCGTCCTGCTCTGCCTGGCGGCTGCCCTGCCCTGGCCTGCCCTTGCCCAGCTCAATGAACAGCGCGGCGCGCCCGTTCGGCGTGGGAACGCCTGGACGGAAACCTACACCTGGACCGCCCCGGCGCGAGAAGGTGGAAAACTGGTTCTGCGCGCCGACATGGGCTCGGTGGAAATCACTCCCGGCACGGGCAATCAGGTCGAAGGCCGCGCGGTGGTACGCGTTTACAATGGAAACGAGGAGAGGGCGCGGCGTGTGTTCGACGCCTTCCGCCTCAGCGCACGTTTAATCGAAAGCACCGGCGTCTATGTGAGCGCGGAGTTTGGCGGCTCGAGGCATCGCGATGGCTCCATGGGAGTGGAATTCGACATCAAGGTTCCGGCGCATTTCAATCTGGACGTCGAGACGAAGGGCGGCGATATCGACCTTGATGGCGCCCTGCTGGGTGAAGCGAAGCTGACTACCGCGGGCGGCGATATTCACGCCGGGGACATCAGCGGCCCTGTCCGTGTGGAAACCGCCGGCGGCAACATTAGTTTGGGGAACATTGGCGCGCACGCGGAAGTCCGCACCGCCGGCGGCAACATTCATATTGGTAATGTAAGGGGCGACGGCGATATTGAAACCAGCGGCGGCGAGATCGAAGTGGGGCAAGTCGACGGGACCGTGCGCACGGAGACGGCGGGCGGCGATATTGTGATTGCGGGCGCCGGCGGCCAAGTCACGGCGGAGACGGCGGGCGGACAGATTCATGTCGGGCCGACCGCGGGTAGCGTGCGGGCGCAGACCGCCGGAGGAAACATCGTGCTTCGCGGAGCGCGCGGACGGGTGGTGGCTGAAACGACGGGAGGCAGCATTGACCTTCTGCAACTCGGGGCAGGCGTCCGGGCCAACACCTCCGCCGGACGAATTCTGGCGCAGTTCGACGCCAACACCAAGACCTTTGTGGCGTCTCAGCTCGAGAGCTCGGTGGGAGACGTCTACGTCTATTTACCGATAAATCTGTCTTTGACGATCGACGCGGCCATCGATGCCGCCGCCGGCCATCATATAGTCACCGATTTTCCGTTGAGCATTCTGGGCGACAAAGAAGATTTCAGCGAGCGCACGATTCGCGGCCATGGAACCTTGAACGGGGGCGGTGAGGTTTTGCGCATTCGGACCGTGGCCGGGAACATTGAGATTCGCAAAATCGACGCGCACAGCCTGCAGGAAATCAAGAACCACGAGGATACGGCCTGGAACCACTTGCAGCAGCGCGCCGCGGAAAAAGCGCAACGAGAGCGCGAGCGCGAGCAACAACGCCGGCAGCGGCAGAAAGAAAAGGAGGATGAACGTGACGAGAATTGACCGCACGCGGCTCCGAAGACACCTGACGGCCTGCCTTTTCCTCTGCCTCGCAATGGCGTTCGTCGCGAGGCTCGACGCTTCGCAGCAACTCGAACGCGCCTGGTACGGACGCTACCCTCTCTCCGCGGGAGGAAGCGTGTCGGTCGAGAACGTTCAGGGTGAGATCAGCGTCGAGGGATGGGATCGCGCTGAAGTCGAGATCACCGCAGCGAAAATCGGCAAAGGGCAAGACGACCATCTGGAAGATGTGCGCGTGGTGACCGAACTTGGCATTGATAGTCTGGCATTCAGAACCGTCTACCCGCAACACATGGACAGGCCGGTGCGGGTGGATTACCGGTTGCGCGTGCCGCGCCAGGTCCATCTGGCTTCGCTGCGTACGCTCGAGGGGAACATTGCGGTACATAGCGTCGAAGGTTCGGTTGACGCGCGGACGCTGGCCGGAAACATCGTGGAGATGGGCATGACGGGCCGCGTTACCGCCAGGACTGTCACGGGAAGCATCATGGTGTCGCTGAAAGCACTGCCCGCAGGTACGCGTCCTTTGCTCCTGGATACGGTCAATGGCAATATCGACCTGCTTCTTCCCCCGCGGCCGGATGCGGATCTCGAGCTCAGCACACTGGATGGAACGATTCAGGGTAACTACGCCTTTCAAGTCAGCTCTGTGCCCGGAGACACGATGCGCCGGACGCGTCTGGGCCTGGGCGGCGTGACGGTCACGCTGCGGACCGTGCGGGGCACGATTCGCGTCGCGGAACGCGATGACCTCTTGTAGCTTCGATCACGAAGGGGCAGGAGTTGCGTCTAAGAAAAGTGGGTAGCGCAGACCTCCGCTTTTGAGGTCTGCGGTTCTTGATGCGAATCTGACGAAGGAGCGGCTAGCGGCGCGTCAGTTTTAAGTTGGTGAACAAGAGAAAAGCCGCGGACTCAACATCGAAGGTCCGCGCCACCCGGCTCCAGCTTGGGAAAGGGAGAATGGTCATGAAACGAAACTTCGCCATGGGTTTGATGCTGTCTGTGCTGATGTTGCTGGTGAGCGTGAGTATCGCCCGCAGTCAGGAAGCGCCCGAACCGCCGGTGGCCCCGGAAGCGCCTGAACCGCCGGAAACGCCGGAAGCGCCCGATTCTGCGCTGAATCTCCTGATGCAGTCCGACTCTCTAGAGGGCTCCGCTCACCTGGGCGTGACCCTGCACGATGTGACTGCGGAGAAGGCGCGTGATTTGAAACTGCCCGGCGAGTATGGCGCTCTGGTGGTAAATATTGACGCGAACAGTGCGGCCGCCAAGGCAGGTTTGCAAAAGGGCGATGTGATCGTCGAGTTTGCGGGTGAGCGTGTGCGAAGCGAGGCCCAGTTGCGCCGCCTGATTCGCGAGACGCCCGCGGGACGAACCGTCAGCGTGCAAGTCATTCGCGACGGCCAGGCTCGAACCCTCAGCGCCAAACTTGAAAGCGGCAAGAACCAGTTCTACTTCGAGACTCCGGAAGTGCACATCCCGGAAATCCACATCTCACCAAACATGATTGAGCCGTTCAACAACCGCAGCTTCGCCTTTATGTTCGGTGGGCGGCCGACCCTCGGAGTATCCGGAGAAGAACTGACAAGCCAGCTTGCCGGCTATTTCGGCGTCAAGCAAGGCAAGGGCGTCCTGGTGAGCGAGGTGGTGGCCGGAAGCCCTGCCGCCAAAGCGGGACTGAAGGCGGGAGACGTGATCGTGGGTGTGGACGGAAAAGAAGTGGCGACGGTTGCGGAATTGCGTAAGGCGCTCGAGCTGAAGTCCGGCGAAGACAAACGCAAACTCAACCTGACCGTGGTGCGAGAACATCACGAGCAGACGCTGCCCGTCGAACTAGAAAGGCCGGAACTTCTCCAGCACGGGAAAGAGGTGGCGGGTTTAAACTTTGATTCCGCCGAATGGGGACGTGTGGAAGCACAAGCGAAGAAACAGATGGCGGCCGCCCAACTCGCCCTCGAGCAGGCTCAAAAGCACCTCGGCGATCAGCAGCGCCTGCTGTCGGATCAGATGCAGCGCGCGGCTGAGAAGTTCCGGCAGGCAGCCCAGGACAAGCTCAAGGAGCAACTCAAGCTTCAAATCGAGAAGCAGCGTGCGGCTCAAACGCAGGACGATATTTAAAAAGGGGAAAAATAAAGGGTAAAGGTTAAAGGATAAACGCTAAAGGTGAAGCGTGCTCATTAAGCCAGAGGACAATATCATATCTCATAATATACAGAAATGCCTTGCGCCGAATCAGCGCACTCATACTTTAGCCTTCAACCTTTACACTTTACCCTTTACCCTTCAGCCTTTTTTGATGTCAACAACCGGATAGCAGGTGAACGCCGCCTTATACGGCACTTCCCAGTAGGGGATGTACTCGTGTGCCGCATCCCCGTCCAGGGCGAAATGCAGCGGTTGTCCATTCTTCGGCTTGAGTTGCTCAACGAAGTCTTCGGGGCGCTCGCCATTCCGCACCGCCAACCGGGCCTCCGACGAACCCATAATCGCAAGCAGTATCGGGCCGTACTCGAGCGCGACGCGCTCATGGCCCGCGATCTGGTCCACTCCCCTGTAGCGAGTGAGCTTGAATTCCATGGGCAAGCGGAAGGTGACCGTATCGCCGTCGGACCACGTTCTATCGAGTGTAACGTAAGTGCCCGGCTTGCCGGTGGCGGCTAAAGAGCCATTGATCTCGATCGGCATCTCGCCAGCCGCCCAACTCGGCACGCGCAGCCGGATCTTCGCAGGCGACGGCTGCGCCGCCGCTAGGCGCAGTTCGACATCGGGTTGAAATGGAAAGCGGGTTGTCGTTTTCAGCTCGAGTGTGTGTCCGCCCGCCGGCCAGGTAATGCTGGAGGGCTCAAACAAATCGACGTACAAGCCGTCAGGCGCAATCGAATAGATGTACTCCGCGAGCGACCCGAGCATCCGCGTTCCCTGCCCTTCACAACAAGTGTTGATGGAGATTCCGACGGAGTCGTCTTTCGGGCCCACAAGCTTTGCGTGATACATGATGCCTTTCGTGCCGACTTGGTTCGCGAGCGCGACGTTGTAAATGGACTTCTCGATTTCGGTGACGTACTTCTCCTCGTCGGGATAAAGGAGATGCAGGCGCTGGTTGAACTTCGTCCAAAAGACGCTGCCGCATAGTTCGCCCGTGCTTGTGTATAGCTGGTAGGATTTGGGCGGATACTCGCCCATCTCGCAGATCGCGATGGTGCCGCCCACGTGCTCCCATTCATCATGGTATAAATCCCACGCCCCGAGCATGGCATCCAGATAACGCCTGCTACCGGTGGCGCGGTACAGGTCCAGGTAGGCTTCGAAATCCGTAATCAGGTAACAGTGTGGGCGATCGTACGGGTATTGCCACACCATGAGTTCCTCACGCCGGGCCAACCCGTCGAGCCAGTAATCCTCCTGGAAATAGCGCTGCACAACCTCCAGGTCTTCCGGCTTGCCGGCGGGGGTGAAATACATTCGAGTGTTTGCAATCATCCCCTGCACGCCTTGCGCGGCGCCGCGAAGCAATTTGGGTAGATAGGGACAACGATCGTACCAATCGTAGTAGCCGCGCAGCAGTCCGAACGCTTTAGGATTGCCGGTGTAGCCGGCTTCGATGAGTCCATGGGTCACCCAGGAACGGGTGTAAGCGGCGCGCTCGGAATGGAAGATCGACCCCTCGGGATAAGCCATGATGTAGCCGTTGGGCTGCCGGCAGTCGGCAATGCCATCCACCAACTCGTCCATGCGGCGGCGCAGTTCCGGGTGATCGACCCAGCGCAGCGTATTCGCGGCGCCCATCAGAAATCGTCCCGCGCACGATCCGGCAAGGTCCTCCTCCCAGAACTTGTCGGGTTTTCTCAATCCCGGCGGGTTCGGCTTGCCGGCTCGCTCGCGGAATTGCCGCAGCATTTCGTCCACTGTAAAGGAGTTGAGCAGGTAGCCGATGTTGTTCTCCACGGCCGTCTTGAATAATCCGTCTTCGAGGCGAACTCCGCTCAAGGGCGTGCTCGCCTTGTAAGCAACAGGCCTCCAGTCGCGCGCCGGAATTACGTTTTCAGGATGGTCGGTGATGATGCCTTCACCCATGGGACGCGGCGGGCGGGCTAAAACAGCCAAGCCCGAGTTGCCGTAAGCTGCGTCGGCCGTCACAGGACAGCCTTGAGCAATGTTCTTCCCTCCGGACAACACATCGATTTTCGAGATCGAGAAATCGAAGACATCGGGTTTGCGGGCTCTTAAGCGTGTAGCCGTCAAACGCACGTATCGCCCCTGGACCTCGTGCGCAGGATAGCGAGTTTCCCGATCGCCGGGATTGGGGCAATCGGCGTCCGTGTAGTCCGCAATAAGCTGGGCAGCCTTGAACGCCGCGTCGTCGGAGGCTTCGATCTTGAACCGAACCGGGAAACCCTGATTGCTCCCCGTGCCGTAGCCGCTTTCCTCGCCCAGCGTAACAGCCGGATATAGCATGACCGCTTCGATGGGCTGACGCGAGTGAAGATCCACCTGCACCCAGGTTGTCACATCCGCGCTGCTCGCGGGCTTCGATACGTAGGGTCGATAAGCAGTTGCGGGAGTGAATGCCATCCGCTCACCTGGGGGGTTGAAATCAGCGGGCTTGTCAGAAGCTGCAGACAGGGCCGAAGCCGATCCGAACACTTGCAGGGCAGTGATGCTCGCGCCGGCGCTGACCGTCTTCCCTAAGAATTTGCGCCTGGTTAATGACATGGTTTGATTCCCTTCTCCTTGCGGCAGTCGGTTGTGCTTCGCCGACCGAGTGATAGTACCAGATTTTGCTCAGGCCAGTTAACCCCTCGCGTCATAGACGCGAGCCTGTCGCAGCCGTCGGTGTGAGCTAATCAACACAGATCACGCCCTGCGTCCGGAGGCGCGCGTGGTTTCTATAGGTGCGTGTTATACTAGCCCCATTGAAGGGCTTGCGGAAAGGAAGTATCACCATGGGGATAGTGTTTGTTGAGGGCACGGTCAGCGGGCCCAGCGGGCAGCAGGCAAGATTGCAGTTCCTGGTCGACAGCGGAGCGACCTACACGTTGCTGCCGCGCAATGTGTGGCCGCCGCTTGGTCTTGTCCCCAAACGCTCAGTCCGATTCACACTAGCGGACGGGAGCATTATCGAGCGCCAGATTTCGGAATGTCACATTTCCCTTCCGCAGGGCGACGGTCACACTCCGGTCATTCTTGGAGAATCCGGTGACGACGCGCTCCTCGGCGCCATTACGCTCGAAGAACTTGGGCTATTTATCAATCCCTTCACTCGCACCTTGGAGCCGCTGCGGATGATGCTCGCCTGATCCACTCGCGAAGGAGGCCTGCCATGTCTGACCGATGGGTTTTCCTGATCGCATTTCTAACCGTGATTGTGATCGTCGCCGGGGCTTTCGCCATGCCCCACTACTTCAGTTTCGAACTCTTGAAATCGTTAATCTACCTGGCCGTCGCCTTGCTCGTCTTCTTTGGCGAGGACCGCTTCAGTTACATGCTGGGGATCGTCACGCCGCCAGTGCGGTTCGTCCTGGCCATCCTGTTGGGCGGATTCTTTGGCGAGTTCGGGGTTCTCGTCGGCTCCCTGACCGGAAAACCTACACCCCCCCTGGAGACGCCGCTCCATGGGCTATCAATCCTGATGGAGATTCTGCTTGAGGTCGTTTGTTATCGCGCCTGGCGCAAGCAGGTGACCGGGAAATTCTTCGGAAAGACCTTCTGGATTTGCCTGGCAGTAGCGATCGGCTACGACGTGCTTCTGGCGGCCTGGTATTTCACCCACCCGATTTGAGCGAGGCCTTACCGCCCCCTGGCCCCCTCCTCAGAGAGGAGGAGAATTTCTGCTGGGATTCCCGCTCCTTGGAGCGGAGTGGAGTTTCGGCTGGGACTCCCCTCCTTGATAAGGAGGGGCAGGGGGAGGTTGATTCACTCCACCACGTTTCTCAATTGTATTTCCATGACGCGGTGTTCTCGCCTGGCGGCGCGTTCCTGGTGATGTGATCGGCCATGGTGCGAATCAGGTTCTCCTGCGTCATGGATTGCCAGCCGTGGCCCTTCTCCGGCCGTCCGTACTCGAAACTGCCTTCGTAATGCGGATCGTGCGTGGTTTTGAGGAAATCCTGCAAATCATAGACGGCCAGATTGAGATAAAAGTTGTCCATATCGCCGACGTCGATATGGATATTCCCCACGAGTTGCGGCCCGATGCGCGGCCAATTCTGTTTGAGGTAGGCGGTGAGGTCGTAACCGTGATCGCGCATGTAGTCCGCGACGGAGCGGTCGATCTTTCCCGTCAGCTTATCCCACAACGGCTTGGGATAGCCGTCGCCGCCCACCGGACCGTAGACTGCCTCCCAGATTTCCAGTTGTTGCGCGGAGCGTCCATGGCTGCCCAGCACCGCTTCCAGCCGGCTCAGCTCTGACATGGTCGTTTCCACCTGCCCTTCCGCGGTGCGCATCAGCGGCCGCCGGACCCTCAGCCAGGTGTGGCCCGGCTCGAAGAAGGCATTATCATCATTGTAAATATTCACGAGCTGATAATGCTCGAAGCTAATAGGATCAGGGTAAAGAGTCCAGGTGCCGCCGAAGAAATCCGGGTGATACAATTCGAGCGCCAGCGACTCCCAGCCGCCCGTCGAGCCGCCCGAAAGCACCCGAGCGTAAGGCTTGCGGATGATCCGGAAGTGCGTTTCGAGGTAAGGGATCAGTTCGGTCATGATCGCGTCGCCGTAAGGACCGTTGTTCGCGGAATTCACGGCATACGAATCGTCAAAATAAGGCGTGGGGTGTTGAAACGTCACGATCAGCAGGCGCGGGAAACTGCCGGAGTTCCATGCCTCATGAAACTGGGAACCGGATTCGAGATTGTACTGCGCGAGCCGGGCTTTGGCGCGATCGGAGGCTCTCTCATCGTGAGTGGTGAATTGCATGGGCGGTCCGAGGTCGAAATGGCCCTGCTCGTAGAGCACCGGATAGGATACCGAGGGATGCGAATTGTATCCTTTGGGCAGCAACACCGTGGCTCCGAGATAAATCGGCTGGCCCCAGAATTTCGTCAGCAGCTTGCTTTGAATCTTGATGTGCTTTACCCATTCGGTGTCCTGGGGGACTTCCACCGGCGGGATCACGTTTGCCAGGCTCAGGCGGATGTCGTAGCCCGCGGCGGGGTCGAGGTGCACCTCCTGAACTTCACTGTAAAGATTGCCCGGGGAGCGGTTGAACTGCTGGCCCTCCCACTGGTCGAGATGGACCCAGATGGTATGTCCGTCGGCGCGGCGGCACTGAGTGTAGATGTTCATGATCGCCTGAACGTAATAATCGCCGGCGGGAATATCGGCAAGGCTCGAGGGCGGGTAACCGAGCGTCGTGCCGTCGATCACAGTCGCCTGTCCGGGCTGAAGCTGATCGACGTCCGCGCCATAGAGCGGCGAAGCGTCGCCCCAGGAACCTGCCTGTGATCGAGGTTCCGGCGTTTCCCGGTTCGAGATCATCACGAACACGCGGCCGGTGATAGGCTCAGCATGAGCGGAGGCCGGAAAGGAAATCTGGAATCTCAGGGACGGCGCCGGGCGAGCAGCAGCGGGTATGACCAGTGCGGACAATAGTGCGATTGCGAGAACCGCAGCAATCCGGTAGTAAGAACTGCCTGGCTTGGTTTGGCTCAAGACCACCTCCGATCGATGACCAGAGTAGGCTATCATGGGCCAGCCACCTCGTCAAGCAAAAAAATGCAAAGCGGCGGGAACGCCGCCAAGCCCCGGGGACTACGGAGCAGCAGCATCCGGCGGCAAATTGACCGAACAGCGGGTCTGGCGCTATGATTCACTCATGTCCAACACTCAATTGAGAGACGATTTTGTAAGAGGTCCCGGGGAATTCCTTAAGAAATACGCGCTGATGAACCCTGGATCGACTAACTTCGCCATCGACCGGGTCGATGATAAAGACGTTTTTGTGAATGAGTATCTCGCGTACGGTGGTACGCCGGGCGAGTTTGCAATGGCTGCGCCCAAGAGCTATGTTGCACGGGCCAAGACCATCAAAGCCAAATTCGACTATCTGTCGATGGTGGGCGGGATTTGCACCGGGCATTCTCTGGCGGGTTCGGCCCCCGATGTGTTGCGGGCCGGCGAGAACATGCCGTTTCAGATTCGCGGCACTTCCGCCGTGCAGATTTCAGTGGATGTCAAAGCCGACCCGGCGGCCTTGGATGTTTACTTTCTGCCCTGGAAATCAAACAACACCGTCACCATGCAGCTTGGCCAAACCGCCCGGTATTTCATTACGGCGGCCATGTCGGGTTGCACATTTCAGGTGACCGGCAAACCTTCCGCGCCCATTGTCTCGCATGCCAACTCCGGGGGCGAAACCCCCGACCAGAAACTTACCTTCATGGACGGGCAGCTTAGGAAGGCGTTAGAGACCAAACTTGGCGCGCTGGGAAAGCACGCTCCGGTGACCCGCCTGCAAACAGGGCTCTGGGGAACCATGCCGAGCGCCACGGTCGAGGAAGTGAACTACGGGCTCGACCCGACCAATGCGCGCCCCCAGCAGTTTTCAGACACGACGGTATTGCTTCAGCGGGACAAGGCCCAGGCTCAACAACTCGGGCGGAACGGCCAGAAGTTTAAGAACAACGACCTCGAGGTTGAAGAGGAATTAGACGGTGATACTCGACAGATCACGGTCGCTGTGGCGGGATGGCGGCCTCCGGGCTCCACAGACTGGGAGTTCTACTATCAGGTATTCGCGGACTATAAGGTTACCCGCCGTGTTTATCGCCACACCTATACCGTCGGCAAGCTGGGTCACAAGCGCAAGCCGCTTGAAAAGTCGATTATCGGGGACTTTGTTTTTCTCGTTCCGGGAACCAAATTCTGGCCCAACGGAACCGGGTGGCCGAAAGGCACGTCCGGCGGGGTTACGATGGCACGTTCAAGAAGCTTGTCCGTCTGATGTGCCGCAATCCGAGGCGCCGGCGCGGCTCACGCAGCGCTTCGCTCTGCGGTCGTTCATCAGCTTAACCTTCCCAAAAACGATCGGCGGAAATTTAACTCAAAATCAGTCGCTGCCGAAGGTTCTACTAGAAGGCTAGGTAGTGTCCTAGCTTCGGCGTAGCGCCCAGACCTGTCGGGGCATCTGCCGGCCCTTCGCCCTGCTCAGGGCAGGCTCTGACGATCGGCGCTACAAGTTGAATGAGATCACGGTTTTACTTGATTGCTTTTCGTATTCTATGGGAGTAATCTACACGCCGTGGCTACTTTACCCCGGGAAGCGCAAAGACGGTCCGAGCGCAGAATCGCGAAAATAGCTATTGTTGTGTTTGTGGACCACGAGCGCGAGCATAGTGGAACCGACGCCTGCACCGTGGATGTCTCAACGCTCGGAGCCAGAATCCGGTCTGACCTCGCGCTGACGCCGGGGCAGATGGTGGAAGTTGTTCCTGTCAACGGCGCTGAGTCTGTGGCGGCCCGCGTGGTATGGGTGGGAAAGCCGGCCTCAGAGCTTCAAGGACAGGCAGGGCTTGAGTTCCTCGATCCCTTCAACATAGCGATATGATGTTGGTGCATCCGCGCGATGAACTTCTGGCGGTCATGGAGCGGATCTATGACTACCGCATGACGACCACTTCCGGCGGCAACCTGTCCTTGCGCACGGATGAGGGAGACGTTTGGATTACGCCCACGCGGGTCGACAAGGGCAACTTGCGGCGCGAGGACATCGTCCGCGTCTGCGCTGACGGCAGTTGCGAGGGGTTTCATCCGCCTTCTTCGGAACTTCCGCTGCATCTCGCCATCTACCGGTCAAGGCCGGAACTGCGCGGAATCGTGCACGCGCATCCCGTGGCGCTGGTCGCCTTCAGCCTGGTTCACGCTGTGCCGAACACCCGCTTGTTCCACAAGGCCAGGACGGTGTGCGGAGAAGTGGGATTCGCCCCCTACGCGCTTCCCGGAAGCGAGGCCCTGGCGCGGAATGTGGCGGATGCTTTTCGTCCCCGCTGTTACTGCGCCATCCTCGAAAATCATGGCGTGGTGACCGCCGGCGAAAATCTCCGGGAAGCGTTTCATCGCTTCGAGACGCTCGAGTTCACAAGCAAGATCATCATCAAAGCCGCGCGACTTGGACATATTCGCTACTTGACCGACGAGGAGATCGAACTCGCGGCACGGCGCGCGCCGGGATTGCCGGAACTCGACAGAACGGCTCCCACAAGCCGCGAAAAAGAACTGCGGCAGAAGCTTTGCGAGTTCGTGCGCAGAGCCTATCGTCAGCGTTTGTTCATCAGCACCCAGGGCAGTTTCTCCGTGCGGCTCGACGAATCTTCGTTCTTGATAACGCCCTTCCAGGTGGATCGTGGCAGGTTGGATGAGGAGAACCTGGTGCTGGTGAGCGAAGGAAAATCGGAAGCGGGCAAACTGCCCAGCTTGGCGGCGGGCAATCACGCGGCGGTCTACAGGCGGCATCCGGAAGTCCGCGCCCTCATCAATGCATATCCCGTTAATGCGACCGCTTTCAGCGTGACCGGCCTCCCGCTGGACACTCGGACTATTCCGGAGAGCTACGTCGTGCTGCGGCAAATCCAGCGAGTGCGATACGGAGTTCAGTTTCTGGATAACGACGAACTGGCCAAGCAGGTATCTCCGCGCCAACCAGCGGCGATTCTCGAGAACGACGGCGTGCTGGTAATCGGGTCCGATATCCTCGAAGCCTACGATCGCCTCGAGGTGCTCGACTCCACGGCGCAGGCGATTCTCGACTGCCGCGCCATCGGGGAGCGTGCGCCCATGCCTGATGAAGTCATTCGCGAACTGGAAAAAGTCTTCATGTCGTCCTGAGCCCCTCACCTTCCCCTGTCGTTTCGAGCCGTCTCACGACCCCGGCCCAATGAACGAAAAACCACGTGCGTCGTGACGCCCGCAAAAGCGGGGGTCCATGGTCGGTCGGGAACACAATGGATTCCCGCATGCGCGGGAATGACGTGATTTTCGAAAGCGATGCACGGAATCTGGCTCTGAAGATCGTAGCGCGGGCATCCTGCCCGCGCGCGCGGGAGCGGGACGCTCTCGCGACTGCGGGCGAGACGCCCGCACTACCGGTGTTCAATTCTCCCGCCTCAGGACCTTGCCGAAGTCGACTTGAAATGACGGCTGGGCTCGGGTTCCCGTGATCTTGAGGGGTATGACCGTTCCCGCGCCGTTGCGTTCGAACAGGCTATCAATCGGCTTCAGGAGCAACGATTTGATGCCGCGGGTGGTTTGCGAGACCTTGGCGTGGAGCCTGAGATCGCCTTGAAAATCCAGCTTCTGGTTAGTCAGTTCGAAGGCTCCCTGGAGCCGTAACGCGGCTCCGGGAAGACTGAAGGTGAGCCTGGAAAACTTTGCCTCGCTATTTGCTAACAAAAAACTTCCTTGTAACTCGAATGGCGTGTTCTGGATCTCTTCATCGCCGGGTTTCCCCTGGCTGCGCCGGCTGAGGCCGGTGATTTTGGCCTCCGTCTCGGAATCCGTGAACTTCGCTGACTGAACGTCGAAGCTGCCATCCAGTTTCAGGCGCTTGGCGATGGTCTCATCGCCGGGGTGAAGATCGAATTTCGTCTGGACGCTCAGCGCGCCGGTTAGCGACGGCTTAGACGACTTCACCGCCAGTCGGAGCAAATCTTCGAGCCTTGCAGGCCCCGCCGTCACATCGAGAAGTACAAATCGGCCTTTCCCTTCCGGCACGCGGGCCACCCTGCCTCGCGCCACGATCTTCGAGCCCAGCAACTGGGCGTCGACGCGCTCTAAGAGCACATCCCCGCTGATTCCGTCGACGACGGCGCTGAACTGAGTCTTCAACGGCACTCGGTTGCCGCTAATGCCGAGATCGAAATCGGGAGTGTCCGTCTCACCCTGCACCTTGATCTCGCTCAGCACACCGTCGTATTTGCCGAGTGAGTCGAGCTTTCCGCCCAAGCCTCGAATGGTCGAGAGGTCTGCATCGAGGAACTTATAGCTTCCGGAGACCGGAGTCAGAGATGGATCGGCCGAATTCCATGGCCCGAATTGCCCCTGGGATTGGATCTGACCGACGGGCACCGGATTGGTCAGGGTGATTTGGAAAGACATCGGGAGGCCGAGTCCCACCGACTGCATGCGCAGCTTGTGAATCTTAAACTCGTGGGGCGGCTTGCGCGGGTTCGAGGAGACGATCTCAAGTAGGGCGTCGCTCGCCAGAATCTCGTCCAGCACGAAAGTGGTTGTGGAGGCTTGCTGCTGTGCGTCTTGCTGCTGCCGCTGCTGCTGCTCCTCAGTTTCGGCCGGTTTCGAGCGCGGAGGAATGACTAGCACAAAACCTTCCAGCCGTACCCGCCCAAAGTGCCTCGGTTGGCGCATCAGGCCGATCCAGAGCGCCGTGGCCGAGAACTTCCGAATGCTGGCCAGAAGCGTCGGCCCTGATGGTCCCAGGCGGTTCAGCACCAGTCCTTCGCCGGTGATGCTCACGATGGGAAAGAACGAAACGTCGAAGCTCTTCAGCTCAACTTGGCATTGATAGCGTTTCTCGAGCGTCTGGATCACCCACTCGCAGCTCAGAGGCGAGGTACGCCAGAGATAGATCCCCAGAACGGCGGCTATGACTAGCGGCACACCGACAATTACAATAATCAACGTGACCAGTCTGCGCCGGGTCTTCGATTGGTTGGACTGCATGGGCCTCCCAAAGAACGTATATTATAGTAGATGCGACGGTGGGCTGCCGCAAGTGGGGTGAATTCCTGAGGTAGAATCTATGAGGCGATCCCTGAAACTCGTTTTGATAGGTGCAGTTCTTCTGGTCCTCCCCGGAGCATCTCCTCTCCTCGCTCAGACACCACCTGCTTCGCCGCCTCCGAATTCGCAGGCCGCCGCAGCCCCGGCAGGCGAAGGCAACGTAATGATCGAAGAGTTGAAGAGCCCCAATGCCAACACGCGCGCCAAGGCAGCGCGTGAGTTGGGTAAGGCCGAGGATGTATCCGCACTGCCGGCACTGGCTGCGGCAGTCTCAGACCCGAGCGACAAAGTTCGACGCGAAGTAGTTCTGGCGCTGGCGCAAATGCACCAGCCGGAAGCCCTGGACGCTCTGATTAAAGCTACCCGGGATAATAACGAGGAGGTGAGCGTTCTCGCGGTCCAATCGCTGGTCGGTCACTATACCGGGAACGTCCCGACGGCCGGTTTCAGCGGCTTCTTGAAGAAGAATTGGCAGCGCGCCAAGGGGCACTTCAATCCGGACACCACCCGGATCGACCCCGGCTTTTACGTGGACCCCAAGGTGATTGAAACCCTGGACTCCACGCTCAAAAGCACCAGTTCAATTCGCGCCTCCTGCGAAGCGGCGAAAGGGCTGGGCATCCTGACGGCTCGATCGACGGTTCCAGATCTCGTGGCAGCCGCTCACTCGTCGGATGAAACGTTGTCTCTCGAGTCGCTCAACGCCCTTTCGAAGATCAAGGACAGGTCGGCCGGGCCGCAATTAGTTGACTTGCTGGACTCCCCTAACAAGGAGATCAAGCAACAGGCATCTGTTACCGTCGGAATTCTGCGCACCAGCCAGGCGGCGCCGAAACTACAATCCCTTTACGAAAATGCAACCGATCCTAAGACCGGGGAAAAGGCCATGGAAGGCCTTGCCTACCTGGGAGACAAATCCTCAATTCCGGTGTTCACGAAGGCGCTGGGAAGCATCGATAAGGATGTTCGCACTGCCGCGGCCGAAGGCTTGGCGCGCGCCCTCGACCCCAAAGTCCTCCCGGACTTGGAAAAGGCCTACGCAATTGAGAAGGACGCCGATGTGAGACTGGCACTCGAGTTCGCGATGACGGCGCTCGGCAAACCCGACTACTTGAACGACCTCGTGAACGAGCTTTCTTCGAGGACGCACTGGGATGTCGCTCAGCCGTACCTGATCGAACTGGCGAGGATTCCCGGTTTCCTGCCCAAGTTGTATCCTTATTTTCAAAGCTCCAACGCCGACGGCCGGAAAAGGCTGTGCACGGTGCTGATGTTCGGCGGGGATCAAACCAGTTTGGATCAACTCGACCGCCTGTCGCACGATCCGAACAGTGACGTTGCGGCCCAAGCGCTCCAGGCGAAGAGTGGCCTGCGGGCACGGCTCCGAGCGGCTGGGGCGACCTCCGCCGCAGACTCACCCTAGCCACCTCCAACTGTCCTGAAAATGTGTAGGGGTAGGGCTTGCCCTACCCGGCTGGTTTGAGAGCCAGCCAGCCAGGGGACGGCAAGCCGTCCCCCTACAGTCATCTTTTCATGGTTTCTGGGTGTCCGTCACCGGATGCTCATGATCGACTGCTCTCGTTTCCGCCGGCTGTCGTCGTCCCCGCGGGCCGCATTCACTCCTGCGACCCTGGGGGATCCCTTCGGGGCGTCGTCATTCCCGAGAAAACGGGATGGTGGAGTTTCTCCGTTGTGTTCGCGGAGAATGTGCGGCTCTGCCGCCGCTGGGCGCGTAAGGCGGCAACGGGAAAGGATGTTGGGTTGAGAACGAACTGCCACAATGGTACAATGTGAATTGACAATCACGGGAACAACTCGTGGAGGAAGGCAATGGCGTCGCCGTTTGTGCAGAAGGCCGAGAAAACTGAGCCGCGCGTCGTCGAGTTGACGCTGGCGCATAGCCCCGATTCCGACGACGCTTTCATGTTCTACGCGCTGGCGACGAAGAAGCTCGGGGCGCGTGACGTTTCGTTTACGCACCGCCTTGAAGACATCGAGACTCTGAACCGAAAGGCCTTGGAAGGCGTCTACGACGTCACGGCGATCTCATTTCATGCCTATCCGTATCTCGACGACAAGTACGTGCTGCTGCCTTGCGGGGCCAGTTTCGGAGATCGGTACGGTCCGGTGGTGGTGGCGAATGCCCGCTGGAAATCCGGCAGCCTGAAGGGGAAGCGCGTGGCTGTGCCCGGGAAGATGACCACTGCTTATCTCGCTTTGCAGCTTTATGAGCCCGAGGTTGAGGTGGTGGTGACGCCCTTCGACCACATCCTGGAGGTGGTGGCCCGAGGCGCGGTGGACGCCGGCGTGGTGATTCACGAAGGTCAACTGACCTATTCCTGTACCGGCCTCAGAAAGGTGCTGGACCTCGGAGAGTGGTGGTACCAGCAAACCGGCCTGCCTTTGCCGCTGGGAGGGAATGCCATCCGCCGGAGCCTCGACAGCTATACGCAGCGCGCGGTTGCGGCGTTGCTGAAGAAGAGCATTCAGTACTCGCTCGAACACCGCGAAGAGGCCCTGGCGTACGCGCAGCAGTTTTCACGCGGCTTGGACACAGCAACCGCCGACCACTTCGTTTCCATGTACGTGAACGACTGGACCCTCGACTACGGCCAGCGCGGCCGCAGGGCCGTCCAGGAGTTGCTTGACCGCGGCTTGCAGAAAGGCATCCTGCCTAAGGCAGTAACGGCGAAGTACGTTGAGTAACGCAGTTGTCAGACGTCATTTGTCAGTAGTCAGTCTTTCAGATTCGGGCATCCTAATGGTAGCGCGATTAACAAGTCAATTCCGGCGCCATGGGCGCAAGCGGGCGGTCGGGGGCAATCGGGTTTGTTTGACTGACAACTGACGACTGACCACTGACAACCAGTAAGGGGCAAACCACATAATATGGAACTGGCGCTGTGCAACCACAGCAGTTACCCTCGCATCGGCGACGACCCGGAACATCAACTCCTCCGGCGTACCATTGCACAACATGATAAGGGTGAAAAAACGGACGAGGCGGTCCGCGCCGCCCAGGACCGTATGACGGAGCTGGCGCTCGCGGAGCAAACCGAGGTGGGGGTGGACCTCGTGACCGACGGCCAAATCCGCTGGGCCGATCCGATCTCACACCTTGCCGGCAAACTTTCCGGTGTGCGGGTGAACGGCTTGTTGAGGTTCTTTGATACAAACTTCTACTTCCGTCAACCGGTCGTCGAGGCAAGGCCCGAGCGAACGGAGCCCTTGCTTCTCGAAGAATTCAGGTTTGCGCAGGAGAAATCGGCGCGCCCGGTGAAGGCAGTTCTGACGGGCCCGTACACGTTGGCCCGCTTCTCCGTCGGGGAGAATGGCGCGTCGACTGGTTTTGAACAAATGCTCGAAGGGTATACCGTCGCGCTGGCGGCTGAGGTCGCCGCATTGGCGGCAGCCGGAGCCACAGTGATCCAGATCGAGGAGCCGGCCCTGCTGCAGCACGTCGATGATTTCCTGCGCTTCGAGCAATGCCTTACCGCCCTGGCGAGGAGTAAGGATTCCGCGCAACTGGCTCTGTCGATCTACTTCGGAGATCCCGCCGCCGTTTACGATCAATTGCAAACGCTTCCCGTAGACATCCTGGGGCTCGATTTCACTTATAGCCCCGGACTTGCCGACAGAGTCATCTCGAACGGCACGGCGCGGACCCTGATGTTGGGGCTTGTGGACGGGCGCAACACGCGCTTGGAAGATCCCGCCGCCGTGGCCCGGCAACTTGAGGAATTGGCCCGCGGCGCTGGTTTGAATCGAGCTTATCTCAGCCCTTCGTGCGGTCTCGAGTACCTTCCACGTGACAGGGCGCGGCAAAAGCTAAAACAGCTCGCCGTCATCCGAAATACTTTTCTTGGGAGCCCTTCATGAGCCGAGCCAAGCTGCAAGGGTTGGGAATCGACCTGCCGCTTTTCCCCATTACCTCAGTGGGAAGCTTTCCCAAACCCGATTTCCTGCTCAAGGCGCGAGCGGATTTCGCCAGCAACAGAATCCGGCGCGGCGCCCTCGAGAAGGCGGAACGCCAGGCGACGGAGTTCTGGATTCGAAAACAGGAAGAACTCGGCGTGGACGTGCTGGTGGACGGCGAAATGTACCGCGGCGATATGGTGGCCTATTTCGCTGAAAACCTGGCGGGATTTGAAGACGGCGGCCTGGTCCGCTCCTACGGCAACCGCTATTACCACAAGCCGGTCATTAGCGACGAGGTTCACTGGGACGAGCCCATCACCCTCGAGTGGTGGAAGTATGCGCGGGGCATCACCTCGAAGCCCTTGAAAGGCATGTTGACGGGCCCTTACACGATCATGGATTGGTCATTCATTGAATACTACCCGGATAGGCGTACAGCCTGCGTGGCGCTGGCGAAGGAACTCCGCAACGAAGTTCAGGCCTTGATCGATGAGGGAGCAAAAATCATCCAGATCGACGAGCCCGCAATCTCTGTAAGGCCCGAAGAACTACCCGTGGCGATCGAAGCCATGCATATCATGACCGATGGACTGCCGGCGTACTTCATTTCCCACATTTGCTATGGGGCTTTCGAGAATATCTATCCGGGCATGCTGGACCTGCCGGTCGACAACTTCGATCTGGAAATGTCCAACAGCGGACTTGACACGCTCGAGCTGTTCAAGCGCCGTACTTACACCAAAGACATCAGTTTTGGCGTCGTGGACTCCCACTCGCACTTGATCGAAGACGGTCCGACCGTCGAGCATCGCCTGCGCCAGGCCCTCGAGGTTCTACCCAAGGAAGCGATCTGGGTGGATCCTGATTGCGGACTGAAAACGCGCACCGCGGATGAGGCTGTCGCCAAAATGCAAGCGGTGGTGAACGCCGCCAAGGCGCTGCGAGAGAAGGCAGGAGTCAGGAGTCAGGAGTCAGAATAAGGCCGCCAGCTTTCAGCTATCAGCAGGCAACTTTCGCCCTGGAGTTCGCTGAGAGCTGATAGCTGACGGCTGACAGCCGTTTACTCTGACTCCTGACTCCTGACTTCTGACTCGTGAATCCTGCTTTCAGATGGCTACCCTCGAAAAAACCAGCCGCCCGCCGTTCACATCCTTGCAACGGAAAGTCCTGGCCGCGCTTGCCAGCGTGGTGGGCTTGCGCATGTTGGGACTTTTCCTGGTCCTGCCCGTCTTTACGCTTTACGGGCTGCAGTTCACAAGCTCCCGCTTTCTGGTCGGATTCGCTTTTGGCAGCTATGGCCTTACCATGGCCATTCTGCAAATCCCCTTCGGCCGGCTTTCTGATCGCATTGGACGCCGCAAGGTGCTGCTGCTGGGCATGACGCTGTTCAGCCTGGGCTCTTTCCTCTGCGCCATCCCCCACTGGTTACCTCACCCATTACAAATCGGAGCGCTCATTTTTGGACGCCTCGTCCAGGGCGGCGGAGCCATCATTTCCGTGGCGTTTGCGACCGTGGCCGACTTCATTGAGCCCGAACGCAGGTCCACAGCAATGGCGGTTTTGGGGATTCCCATCGGTGCAGCCTTCGTCGTCGGCATCATTGGCGGGCCAATTCTCGCCGGAATTCTGGGCACGGCATTCCTCTTCTGGCTCACCGGGTTCCTGGGTTTCGGAACGGACTTCTTGCTGGCCGGGTACCTCCCCGAGACTCCTCCCTCGTCCACTGCCCCTGCGCCCCTGTCGCGAGTGCTCTCCAATAACTCTCTCCGGGGACTTGCTGCGGGCGGCTTTCTGATGAACTTTTTTATGGCCACCTTTTTCTTCTATTTTCCCCTCATCGTTACCGGGCAACATCACGTGAAAGTAAACCACTATTACGCTATCCTGCTGCCCATGATGTTGATCAGCGGCGTCACGATGTTCGGGTTCTCACAGGGCGCGGACCGAGGTTGGGGGAGACCTCTCGCCGCCCTGGCGTTCTGTTCCTTCATACCCAGTTCTCTACTGCTCTTCCGGCCCGAGGCCTTGGGCCTCGACCCCACCCACCTTGCAGGTGTGATCATCGCGGGGAGTCTCTTCTATATCGGATTCACCGGGCTGGAACCGATCCTGCCCAGTATGGTGAGCAAGCTCGCTCCCGAAGGCGCGTATGGGTCGGCGCTCGGGTTCTACAACACGGCGCAATTCCTGGGCAGCTTTGCCGGTGGGGCGGTCGCGGGCGCACTCTCCCACCTCTCGGTAACCGCGACGTTGACGACGCTTCTGCTGGCATCTGCAGTTGGGATAATCTTGATGCTCGCCGTGAAACCACAACGAGAACAGCAAGCCATCTCCAACTGACCATGCAGTCCTCGCTGGCGCGGCCCTTCTGGCCGCTGTCGCACGCGGCGGGAACCGGGAGGTGTGGGGGGTAGGGCTTGCCCTCATAAGCGTTTACTTAAGGCGCCGGGACTTCGAAAGCCGCGGAGCGGCGCCAGAAAGTAGCCCACGGCGTGAGCCGTGGGACGGAA
>Ga0187852_1000863_pt1 | contig 30812 bp, 27 predicted proteins | sample June2016WEW_6_40_FD_134511 | JGI IMG/M metagenome (GOLD analysis project Ga0187852, IMG submission 134511) | Peatland microbial communities from SPRUCE experiment site at the Marcell Experimental Forest, Minnesota, USA - June2016WEW_6_40 | ecosystem: Environmental > Terrestrial > Soil > Wetlands...
CGGCGCACCGGCGAGGTGTTCCGCCATGTCGAGCCCGAGGATCTGCTCAAGTTCGGCCTGATCCCGGAATTCGTCGGCCGCCTGCCGGTCATCGCGACGCTCGAGGATCTCGACGAGGACGCGCTGAAGAAGATCCTGACCGAGCCGAAGAACGCGCTCGTCAAGCAATATCAGCGCTTGTTCGAAATGGAGAACACCGACCTCACCTTGCAGGACGAGGCGCTGACCGTCATCGCCAAGAAGGCGATCGAGCGGCGCACGGGCGCGCGCGGACTGCGCTCGATCATGGAGGGCATTTTGCTCGACACGATGTTCGATCTTCCCGGCCTCGACGGGGTCGAGCAAGTGGTGATCGGGCCCGAAGTGGTCGAGGGCAAGGCAAGGCCGCTCTACATCTATTCCGAGCGCGCCGAGAAGGTGGGCTGAACGAAGGTCCGCGCGGAAGAATGGGCGCCTTTGACGCTTGAAACTCGCGCGGCGAGCCGCCATCTTGCTCGGTGACGGTTTTTGCGTCGGTACGCGATGCGGACTCTGTTAAGCGTCAAAGCGCGGGCGCGGGATTTTGATCCCGGCCGGCGTAGGGAGGCGAAATTCGGCGCCGGTTTGATCTGGGTCGGGACTCGTCGGCTGATTGACGTTTCAAGCTCGGGGCGGCGTTTTGCCCGCGCCCGGGTCACAAAGAAACAGGATCGTCCATGACCAGCACCCGCAAGACTATCACCCCTGGTTCGCTCGGAACCTATCCGGTTTTGCCGCTGCGCGACATCGTCGTGTTCCCGCACATGATCGTGCCGCTGTTCGTGGGACGCGAAAAGTCGATTCGCGCCCTCGAGGAAGTGATGAAGGCGGACAAGCCGATTCTGCTCGCCACGCAGATGAACGCGGCCGACGACGACCCCGCGACCGACGCGATCTTCGCCACCGGCACGTTGGCCAAAGTCCTGCAACTGCTGAAGCTGCCCGACGGCACGGTGAAGGTTCTCGTCGAAGGCGATTCGCGCGCTCGAATCAAAGCGTATCTGCCGACCGAGGGCTATTACGAGGCGGAAGCCGAGGCGGTGGCGGACGACCCGATCGATCCGATCGAGGCGGAGGCGTTGTCGCGCTCGGTCGTGTCCGAGTTCGAGAATTACGTGAAGCTCAACAAGAAGATTTCGCCCGAGGTCGTCTCGGCCGTCACGCAGATCGAGGATTACGGCAAGCTCGCCGACACGATCGCCTCGCATCTGGCGGTCAAGCTCGCCGACAAGCAGGCGATTCTCGAGATCCATTCGATCGTCAAGCGCTTCGAGAAGTGCCTGGGCCTGATGGAGAGCGAAATCTCGGTTCTGCAGGTCGAGAAGCGCATCCGCACGCGCGTCAAGCGCCAGATGGAGAAGACGCAGCGCGAGTACTATCTCAACGAGCAGATGAAGGCGATCCAGAAGGAACTCGGCGACGAGGACGGCAAGGACGAAATGTCCGAGCTCGAGGATCGCATCAAGAAGACCAAGCTCACCAAGGAAGCGCGCGACAAGGCGCTGGGCGAAGTGAAGAAGCTGCGTCAGATGTCGCCGATGTCGGCCGAAGCGACGGTGGTGCGCAACTACCTCGATTGGCTGCTGTCGATTCCGTGGCAGAAGAAGTCGAAGATCAAGAAGGATCTGCCCGCCGCGCAGGCGCTGCTCGACGCCGATCATTTCGGCCTCGACAAGGTCAAGGAACGCATCGTCGAGTATCTGGCGGTGCAGCAGCGCGCCAACAAGCTGACCGGGCCGATTCTTTGCCTCGTCGGCCCTCCCGGCGTCGGCAAGACCTCGCTCGGCAAATCGATCGCCAAGGCGACGGGGCGGGAATTCGTGCGGATGTCGCTCGGCGGCGTGCGCGACGAAGCGGAAATTCGCGGCCATCGCCGCACTTACATCGGCTCGATGCCCGGCAAGGTCATCCAGTCGATGCGCAAGGCGAAGACCTCCAACCCGCTCTTCCTGCTCGACGAGATCGACAAGATGGGCATGGATTTCCGCGGCGATCCGTCGTCGGCGTTGCTCGAGGTGCTCGATCCCGAGCAGAACGCGTCGTTCAACGACCATTATCTCGAGGTCGACTACGATCTCTCGGGCGTGATGTTCGTGACCACCGCCAATACGCTCAACATCCCGCCGGCGCTGATGGACCGCATGGAGATCATCCGCATCGCCGGCTATACGGAGGACGAGAAGGTCGAAATCGCCAAGCGGCACCTGCTTCCCAATTCGATGGTCAAGCACGGCCTCGACGCGAAGGAGTGGGTCGTCGAGGACAGCGCGCTGATGGAGCTGGTGCGCCGCTACACGCGCGAGGCGGGCGTGCGCAACCTCGAACGCGAGATCTCCAATCTCGCGCGCAAGGCGGTGAAGGACATCCTCACCAACAAGAAGAAGAAGATCGTGGTCTCCGCGGCCAACGTCGCCGAATATCTCGGCGCGCCGAGATACCGTTACGGCGAGATCGAGGCGGACGATCAGGTCGGACTGGTGACGGGTCTCGCCTGGACGGAAGTCGGCGGCGAGCTGTTGACGATCGAAGGCGTGATGATGCCGGGCAAGGGACGCATGACCGTGACCGGCAACCTGAAGGACGTGATGAAGGAGTCGATTTCGGCGGCGGCGTCCTACGTGCGCTCGCGCGCGGTCGATTTCGGCATCGAGCCGCCGTCGTTCGATCGGCGCGACATCCATGTCCACGTTCCCGAAGGCGCGACGCCGAAGGACGGGCCGTCGGCGGGCGTGGCGATGGCGACGGTCATCGTCTCCATGCTCACGGGCATTCCCGTTCGGCGCGACATCGCCATGACGGGCGAGATCACCTTGCGCGGCCGCGTGCTGCCGATCGGCGGCTTGAAGGAGAAGCTGCTGGCGGCGCTGCGCGGGGGCATCAAGAAGGTGTTGATCCCCGAGGACAACGCCAAGGATCTCGCTGATATCCCGAGTTCCGTGAAGAACGGCCTCGAGATCGTTCCGGTGTCGCGGATGGAGGAAGTGCTGGCTCACGCGCTGGTGCGCCAGCCGAAGGCCATCGAATGGGATGAGAGCGCCAAGGCCGTCGTGGCGCCCCCGGCCGCCGATGACGAGGGCGCCGGAATCCTCGCGCACTAAAGTCGAGGCGACCGGCGCAGATTGGGCGCCGTGCGAAAAAAGAGCCGCGAATCCCCCCCGGATTCGCGGCTTTTTTGCATTCAAGCGCCTCGAATCGCCGGGAAGACCTATATTTTTGTGGGTCAAACCTCGGCAGAGCCTTGCTTTTGCGCGGCCAATTGGCGAGCAATGATATCACCTCGGGCGTCGATTCGCCGAAGCGGGCGACGGCCGGCTTCAGGCAATTGACGGGGAGAAAGCGCGCGACGTCGCGGTTACGTCGAAACAGGCAAAGGAGAGGCCAAATGAACAAACTCGAGCTCGTCGAGCACATCGCAAAAGAAGCGGAATTGACCAAGGTGAGCGCCGCCGCGGCGCTGGAAGCCACTCTCGACGGCATCGCCAAGTCGCTCAAGAAGGGCGACGAAGTGCGACTGGTCGGCTTCGGCACGTTCTCGGTGCGCGAACGCGCCGCCGGCAAGGGCCGCAACCCGGCGACCGGCAAGGAAATCAAGATTCAGGCTTCGAAGAACGCCCGTTTCAAGGCCGGCGCCGCGCTCAAGGCGAGCCTGAACAAGAAGGCCGTCAAGAAATAAGCGCAAATCGGCGCGGCCGAAGAGCGGCGCGATCGACGTGTCTCCAGGGCGGCCCCAGGCCGCCCTTTTCATTGATCGCCATGACGTCGGATCGGACACGTCGGATCAGACTTGGCCTGCGAAGCGCGACTGTGTAGGTTGCTCCGCGCGACGCGCGGCGCCGCGAAATTCAAGGGCGGTTAGCTCAGTTGGTAGAGCATCTCGTTTACACCGAGAGGGTCGGCGGTTCGAGCCCGTCACCGCCCACCAGCCGGCGTCAAGGCGAGGGAGTCCTCGGGGCGGCGGCGCGCAAATTGCTGTGGGTCGCCGCGTTGCTCGCGCTGGCGTCGGGCGCGATCGGCGGCGCGGCCGCGCGGGCCGAACAAGCGCCGATGACGTTCCGCGCGGTCAGACTCGATACGCCGGATTGCGGCTTGAATTGTCCGGAGGTCATCGTCGCCGACGGCGTGATCGAGGAGGGCACGCCGCAGGCGTTCGTCGATTTCGCCAGAGACGCTTCCCTCTCGCAGAGGCTGCGAAGCGTCATCTTCATCAATTCGCCCGGCGGCAATGTCGTCGCTTCGATGGAGCTGGGAATCGCGTTTCGCCGCCTGCGTTCGGCGGCCATCGTCGCGGGATTCGCCTCGCAGGGCGGACGTTCCGGTCCGGTTTCCGGGCAGTGCCTGTCCGCCTGCGTCTACGCCCTCATGGGCGCGTTTCGGCGCGTCGTGCCGAGCGCGAGTCGCGTCGGCCTGCATCGCATGTCGATCGTTCAGCCCGAGGAGGGCGAAGCGCGCGGCGCCGCGTCCGGCAGGCGCGACTTGGCCGACCCTCGTCTCGTCGCCGTGCTGGCCAAATACGCGGCGCGCATGGGCGTCGATCCGGCCCTCGTCTGGTGCGCCGAATCGCTTTCGCCCGGCGTGCTCCATGTCCTCACCCCGCGCGAGATCGCGCGCTGGCGTCTGGGCGCGGCGCGATTGTGAGAACCCGGCGCGCGCGGGGGCGCCGTTCGCGCCCGCGTCGCCCTTGACTTGCGCGGCGCCGTGTCTTATCCGCTCAACGCCCTTATGGGGGAGTAGCTCAGTTGGTTAGAGCGCCGGCCTGTCACGCCGGAGGTCGCGGGTTCAAGTCCCGTCTCTCTCGCCATTTTTCCCCTTGATCGAAATCACCGCGCCGCTGCCGCTCAATTGCGCCATTCACCCCTGGCGGCGACAATTTGCCCCTAAGGATTGATCGCTAAAAGCGGGTTTCGCCTTGCGTGGTTCGCTGCGCTGCGATAGGCCTTCGCCAGTTCGCTTCGCGTCGCGGCCGGGATGACCGCTCGGCGCGTCGCGTGAGGCCGGGCGGCTCGCCGCCGATCGTCATGTCCAGCGGAGGCTCCGTGCCGAGTCTGATCACCGACTACCTGCCGCTCGTCGTCTTCATCGCGCTCTCCGCGCTGATCGGCGTCGCCTTGCTGATCGCGCCGTTCATCGTCGCCTACAAGAACCCCGACCCGGAAAAGCTCTCGGCTTACGAATGCGGCTTCAATCCGTTCGACGACGCGCGCATGAAGTTCGACGTGCGCTTTTATCTCGTCTCGCTGCTGTTCATCATTTTCGATCTCGAAGTCGCGTTTCTGTTTCCCTGGGCGTTGGCCTTCCATGACATCGGCGCGTTCGGCTTCTGGTCGATGATCCTGTTCCTCGCCGTGCTGACCATCGGCTTCGTCTACGAATGGAACAAGGGAGCGCTGGAATGGGATTGAACGCCGGCCCCGTCGTCGCTCCGGCGCCGCGCGGAATTCTCGATCCTTCGACCGGCAAGCCGATCGGCGCCGACGATCCGTTTTTCGGCGCGATGAGCGATCGGCTCGCGGACAAGGGCTTCCTCGTCACCTCGACCGACGACCTCATCCAATGGGCGCGCACGGGCTCGCTGATGTGGATGACCTTCGGCCTCGCGTGCTGCGCGGTCGAGATGATGCAGCTCGTCATGCCGCGCTACGACTGCGAGCGCTTCGGCTTCGCGCCGCGCGGCAGCCCGCGCCAGTCCGACGTGATGATCGTGGCGGGCACGCTCACCAACAAGATGGCTCCGGCGCTGCGCAAGGTCTACGACCAGATGCCCGAGCCGCGCTACGTGATTTCGATGGGGTCGTGCGCCAACGGGGGCGGCTATTACCACTATTCCTATTCGGTGGTGCGCGGCTGCGACCGCATCGTCCCCGTCGACATCTATGTTCCCGGTTGTCCGCCGACCGCCGAGGCGCTGCTCTACGGCGTGCTGATGCTGCAAAAGAAGATCCGGCGCACCGGGACGATCGAGAGGTAATTGCCTTCTCCCCACGGCGAACGCGGAGCGTTCGTCCGGCGCGGGAGAAGGGGATACGCGAGGGGCAATGGACGACGCGTTGAAATCCATCGGCGACAGAGCCGTCGCGACGTTGCCGGGCGCCGTCATCGGCGCGCGTATGGCCTATGGCGAATTGACGCTGACGGCCGAGGCCGCGCGCATCGTCGAGGTCCTGACGTTCCTGCGCGACGACGCCGCTTGTCAGTTCATTTGTTTCACCGACCTCAGCGGCGCGGATTACCCCGAGCGCGAGAAACGCTTCGAGATCGTCTATCAACTGCTCTCGCCCAAGCTCAATCAGCGCGTCCGCGTCAAGATCGAGACCGACGAAGCGACGCCGGTTCCCTCCACGATTTCCGTCTTTCCCGCCGCCAATTGGTATGAGCGCGAAGTCTATGACTTTTTCGGCGTGCTGTTCGAAGGCCATCCGGACCTTCGCCGCATCCTGACCGATTATGGCTTCGACGGGCACCCCTTGCGCAAGGACTTTCCGATGACCGGCTTCGTCGAAGTTCGCTACGACGACGAGGAGAAGCGCGTTCGCTACGAGCCTGTGCAGCTCAGCCAGGAATTCCGGCAGTTCGATTTCCTGAGCCCGTGGGAGGGCGCGCCGCTGCCCGGCGACGAGAAGGCGAAGTAGGGGGACGTTGCGAATAGCGAATAGCGAATAGCGAATGGCGAATGGTGAACGGGGTGAGGTGTTGGGAGATGCGCGGATAAAGTCGTATCGGGATTTGCGGGTGTGGCAGGAAGCCATGGCCGTAGCGTCAGCCTGCTACGTCTTGACCAAAGCGTTTCCGAAAGACGAAATCTATGGGATGACCGCGCAAATTCGGCGCGCTGCGGTTTCGATAGCCGCGAACGTCGCTGAAGGACATGGCAGAGAAACCACGGGGTCGTTCGTACAGTTTTTGCGCATGTCGCAGGGATCGTTGAAAGAGTTGGAGACGCACTTGTTGTTAGCGGGACAAGTCCAGGTTGCGGAACCCTCGACGGTGGAGCCGATTCTCGTTCGATGTGAATCGCTGGGCCGTATGCTGCGTCGTTTGATTCGTTCATTGCAGGAAAAGTCCCGTGGGTTCGATGAAGAGGCAGGATCATGACGGCGAGCCATTCGCTATTCGCTACTCGCCATTCGCATAGCCCCGCGCATTCGGCCCCGCACCCCAGAGCGCTCCCATGACCGAGCAGAATCATCTTCGCAACTTCTCCATCAACTGGGGCCCGCAGCATCCGGCGGCGCACGGCGTGCTGCGCCTGGTGCTGGAGCTCGACGGCGAAGTCGTCGAGCGCGTCGATCCGCATATCGGCTTGCTTCATCGCGGCACCGAGAAGCTGATGGAGGCGCGCACCTATCTGCAGAACGTGCCCTATCTCGACCGACTCGATTACGTCGCGCCGATGAACCAGGAGCACGCCTATGCGCTGGCGGTCGAGCGCTTGCTCGGCATCACGGTTCCGCGCCGCGGCCAGCTCATCCGCGTGCTCTACAGCGAGATCGGCCGCCTGCTTTCGCACATGCTCAGCATCACGACGTTCGCCAACGACGTCGGCGCGATTACGCCGCTGCTGTGGGGCTTCGAGGAGCGCGAAAAGCTGCTGGTGTTCTATGAGGCCGCGAGCGGCGCGCGCTTCCACGCGGCCTACTTCCGCCCGGGCGGCGTGCATCAGGACATTTCGGCCAAGCTGGTCGACGACATCGCCGCCTTCTGCGATCCCTACCTTCGGACGTGCGACGACCTGGAGACGCTGCTCACCGGCAATCGCATCTTCAAGCAGCGCACCGTCGACATCGGCGTCGTCAAGCTGGCGGACGCCTGGGCCTGGGGCTTTTCCGGCGTGATGGTGCGCGGCTCGGGCGCGCCCTGGGATTTGCGCAAGGCGCAGCCCTACGAGTGTTACGAGGAGATGGATTTCGACATCCCCGTGGGCAAGAACGGCGACTGCTACGACCGCTATCTCATCCGCATGGAGGAGATGCGCCAGGCCGTCAAGATCATGAAACAGTGCTGCGAGAAGCTGAACGCGGCCGGCGGCGAGGGGCCGGTTTCGACCGAGGACGGCAAGGTCGCGCCGCCCAAGCGCGCCGACATGAAGCGCTCGATGGAAGCGCTGATCCACCATTTCAAGCTCTACACCGAGGGCTATAAGGTTCCCGCCGGCGAGGTCTACGCGGCGGTCGAGGCGCCCAAGGGCGAGTTCGGCGTCTATCTCGTCTCCGACGGCACCAACAAGCCCTATCGCGTGAAGCTGCGCGCGCCGGGCTTCGCGCATCTGCAGACGATGGATTTCCTCTGCCGCAAGCACATGCTGGCGGACGTCAGCGCCATCCTCGGCTCGCTCGACATCGTGTTCGGCGAGGTCGACCGATGAGCGTCGTCGAATCGCTGAGGCGCCGCGCCGGCCTCCTCGCGGCGGGGTTTGTTTCGTTTCTCGCGGTCTTGGCGCTGATGCGCTGGTCGGGCGGGGAGCCGCTGGTTCAGCCTTCGGCCGACATCGGACTCGTCATCGGATTCATCTTCGTCGCCGCGTTTTTCGTCATGAACGACACGTATCGCCGGCGCGGGGGCACGGCGCGATGAGCGCCGCCCGCCTCGCTTTCGCGTCGGCTCGGCCGTCGGCGCGCGCTCTTGCGACGATCAAGAGACTCGCGACGATCAAAAGACTGGGGTTGCGCTAAATGTCCGTTCGCCGTCTTGCCGAGGTTCAGCCCGAGAGCTTCGAGTTCACGCCGGAAAATCGCGCGTGGGCGGAGAAGGAGATCGCCAAATATCCCGAGGGCCGTCAGGCCTCGGCGATCATTTCGCTGCTGTGGCGCGCTCAGGAGCAGAGCGGTTCTTGGCTGCCCAAGCCCGCGATCGAAAAGGTCGCGGACATTCTCGGCATGCCCTATATCCGCGCGCTCGAAGTCGCGACTTTCTACACGATGTTCAATTTGGAGCCGGTCGGGCGCCATCACGTGCAGCTGTGCGGCACGACGCCGTGCCAATTGCGCGGCGCCGATACGATCAGAAAAGTCTGCAAGAACCGCATCGGGGCGGAAAGACAAGTCAGCGCCGACGGCGCGCTGTCCTGGGTCGAGGTCGAGTGCCTGGGCGCCTGCTGCAACGCGCCGATGGTTCAGATCAACGACGATTATTACGAAGACCTGACGCCGGAGAGTTTCGCCGCGCTGCTCGACGACCTCGCGGCGGGACGCCCGGTGAAGATCGGATCGCAGACGGGGCGCGTCTCGTCCGAGCCGGACGGCGGGCTCACCGCGCTGACGACGCTCTATGGCGCCGACGGCAAGAGCCGGCCGGCGCCGGCGGAGGAACGCGGCGGCGGGACGATGGGCGTCGCCGCGCAAGCGCCGGCCAAGGCGTGAAGACGGGATTTTGAGCGATGCTTGAGGACAAAGACCGCATCTTCACCAATCTCTACGGCCTCGGCGACCGCGGCCTGAAGGGCGCGCGCGCGCGCGGCAATTGGGACGGGACCAAGGCGATCATCGACAAGGGCCGCGACTGGATCGTCACCGAGATGAAGTCCTCGGGCCTGCGCGGGCGCGGCGGGGCGGGCTTTCCCACCGGCCTCAAATGGTCGTTCATGCCCAAGGTCGTCGATCCCAAGCGTCCGCACTATCTCGTCGTCAACGCCGACGAATCGGAGCCGGGCACCTGCAAGGATCGCGAAATCCTGCGCAACGATCCGCATACGCTGGTCGAGGGCTGCCTCCTCGCCTCCTTCGCGATGGGCGCCAACGTCGCTTACATCTACGTGCGCGGCGAATATATTCTCGAACGCAAGCGCCTTCAGGCCGCCGTCGACGAGGCCTACGCGGCCAGGCTGATCGGCAAGGACAACGTCCACGGCTGGCCGTTCGACCTCTATGTCCATCACGGCGCGGGCGCCTATATCTGCGGCGAAGAGACGGCGATGCTCGAGTCCCTCGAGGGCAAGAAGGGCATGCCGCGCATGAAGCCGCCGTTCCCCGCGAACGTGGGTCTCTACGGCTGCCCGACGACGGTCAACAACGTCGAATCGATCGCCGTCGCGCCGGAGATTCTGCGCCGCGGCGCGTCGTGGTTTTCCAGTTTCGGCGCTCCCAACAACGTCGGCACCAAGCTATTTTGCGTCTCCGGCCACGTCAACAAGCCGTGCAATGTCGAAGAGGCGATGTCGATCCCGTTCCGCGAGCTGATCGAAAAGCATTGCGGCGGGGTGCGCGGCGGCTGGGACAATCTGCTCGCGGTCATTCCCGGGGGATCGTCGGTGCGCATGGTTCCCGCCGCGCAGATCATCGATTGCCCGATGGATTTCGATTCGCTCGGCAAGCTGCGCTCCGGCCTCGGCACGGCGGCGGTGATCGTGATGGACAAGTCGACCGACATCGTCGGCGCCATCGCCCGGCTCGCCTATTTCTACAAACACGAGAGCTGCGGCCAATGCACGCCGTGCCGCGAGGGCACGGGCTGGATGTGGCGCGTGTTGACGCGCATGGCGGAGGGCAGGGCGCAGAGACGCGAGATCGACATGCTGCTCGACGTCACCAAGCAGGTCGAGGGCCATACGATCTGCGCGCTCGGCGACGCCGCGGCCTGGCCGATCCAGGGCCTGATCGCCCATTTCCGGCCCGAGATCGAAAGGCGCATTGACCAATACGCGGCCAATCCGCATAGCGATCCCGTGCGCGTGGCGGCGGAGTAGGGGCGATGTCCAAGATCATCATCGACGGCAAAGAACTCGACGTTCCCGCCGAATATACGCTCCTCCAGGCCTGCGAGATGGCCGGCGCCGAAGTGCCGCGCTTCTGCTTCCACGAGCGCCTGTCGGTCGCCGGCAATTGCCGCATGTGCCTCGTCGAGGTGAAGGGCGGGCCGCCCAAGCCGACGGCGTCGTGCTCGATGGCGGTCAAGGATCTGCGCCCCGGCCCGAAGGGCGAGCCGCCGGTCGTCGAGACCAATTCGCCGATGGCGCGCAAGGCGCGAGCGGGCGTGATGGAATTCCTGCTCATCAACCACCCCTTGGATTGCCCGATCTGCGACCAGGGCGGCGAGTGCGATCTGCAGGATCAGGCGATGGCCTATGGCGTCGACTCCTCGCGCTACGCCGAGAACAAGCGCGCGGTCGAGAACAAATATATCGGCGCGCTGGTCAAGACGTCGATGAACCGCTGTATCCACTGCACGCGCTGCGTTCGCTTCACCACCGAAGTGGCCGGCATTTCCGAGCTCGGCGCGATCGGGCGCGGCGAGGACATGGAGATCACCACCTATCTCGAACGCGCGCTCACCTCCGAGTTGCAGGGCAACGTCGTCGATCTCTGCCCCGTGGGCGCGCTGACCTCCAAGCCGACCGAGTTCCATGCCCGGCCATGGGAATACGTGAAGACCGAATCGGTCGACGTGATGGACGCGCTGGGATGCGCGATCCGCGTCGATTCGCGCGGCCGCGAAGTCGTGCGCATCCTGCCCCGCGTCAACGAGGCGATCAACGAAGAGTGGATTTCCGACAAGACGCGCCATATCGTCGACGGGCTGAAGACGCAGCGGCTCGATCGCCCCTACGTCAGGATCGACGGCAAGCTGAAGCCCGCGACCTGGCCGCAGGCCTTCGCCGCCGTCGCCGCCAAGGTCAAGGCGACGAGCGCGGCGCGCATCGGCGCGATCGCGGGCGATCTCGCCAGCGTCGAGGAAATGTTCGCGCTCAAGGGCCTGATGGACAAGCTCGGCGTCGTCAACGTCGATTGCCGCCAGGACGGCTCGAAGCTCGATCCGAAGTTCGGCCGCGCCTCCTATCTCTTCAATTCCTCGATCGCCGGCATCGACGAGGCCGACGCGATCATGATCATCGGCGCCAATCCGCGCATCGAGGCGCCGGTGCTCAACGCGCGCATCCGCAAGCGCTGGCTCAAGGGCGATTGCCTCATCGGCGTCGTCGGCCAAAAGGCCGATCTGACCTATAGCTACAATTACCTCGGCGCCGGCCCCGAATCGCTCGCCGCTTTCGCCGAGCACCCGCCGGCCAACAAGTCGAAGCCGATGTTCATTCTCGGCGCCGGCGCTTTCGCGCGGCCGGACGGCGCCGCGGTGCTCAGCCTCGCCGCCAAGGCGGCGTTGTCGCTCGGGGTGGTCAAGGACGGCTGGAACGGCTTCAACGTGCTGCATAGCGCGGCCTCGCGCGTCGGCGGCCTCGATCTCGGCCTCGCGCCGGGTGAGGGCGGGCTCGCCGCGCTCGCGATGGCCAAGGCCGGGGCGCTGGACGTTCTCTTCAATCTCGGCGCCGACGAGATCGCGATCGAGCCCGGCGCCTTCGTCGTCTATGTCGGCGCGCACGGCGACAAGGGCGCGCACCGCGCCGACGTCATCCTGCCCGGCGCCGCCTATACGGAAAAGACGGGAACCTACGTCAACACGGAAGGGCGCCCGCAATTCGCCGAGCGCGCCGTCTTCCCGCCGGGGGACGCGCGCGAGGACTGGGCGATCCTGCGCGCGCTGTCGGACGCGATCGGCGCCAGGCTGCCGTTCGATTCGCTCGGCGCCCTGCGCGCCGCGCTTGGCGGCGCCCATCCCGATCTCGTCGACATCGATCGGATCGCGCCGGCCGACGCCGGCGCGCTGAGCGCGCTGGCCGGCCTCGGCGGCGCGCTCGATCACGCCCCGTTCGCCTCGAGCGTCTCCGACTTTTATTTCACCAACCCGATCGCGCGCGCTTCCCGCGTCATGGCCGAATGCTCGGCCCTGGCGAAGGGACAGATGCGGCAGGCGGCGGAATAGGACGAACGATGAGCAGCGCCATTCCTTCCCGTCCCGCGCAGTCCAACTGGCTCGTCGTCGCCGCGCTCGTGGTCCTGCTGGCGATCGCCGTGCTGGCTGTCGCGGTTGTCTATTGGTTCTTCGCCGACGGCTACGCGGCGGCGTTCGGCGCGTGGATGCACGCCTCGGCGCTCGGCGCCTTCGTGCGCTACGTCCTCGAAAGCCTGCTGCTGCTGGTCTGCGTGCTGGTCTCGACGGCGGTGCTCATTTACGGCGAACGCAAGATCTGGGGCTCGATTCATCTGCGGCGCGGGCCGAACGTCGTCGGCCCCTGGGGCGTGTTGCAGCCCTTCGCCGATTTCCTGAAGTTCATTCTCAAGGAACCGGTCATCCCGGCGGGCGCCAACAAGGGGGTGTTCGTCATCGCGCCGCTGGTCTCGGTGATTTGCGCGCTCGCGGCCTGGGCGGTCATTCCCGTCGCCGACGGCTGGGCGGTCGGCAACATCAACGTCGGCGTGCTCTACCTCTTCGCGGTGTCCTCGCTCGGCGTCTACGGCGTCATCATGGCGGGCTGGGCGTCGAATTCGAAATATCCGTTCTTGTCGGCGCTGCGCGTGGCGGCGCAAATGGTCTCCTACGAAGTCTCGATCGGCTTCGTCATCGTCACCGTGCTGCTGTGCGCGGGCTCGCTGAACCTGACCGATATCGTCCACGCGCAGGACTCGCGGTTCGGCTTCCTCGGCTGGTACTGGCTGCCGCTGTTCCCGATGTTCATCATCTTCTTCGTCTCCGCGCTGGCGGAGACCAACCGCCCGCCGTTCGATCTGGCCGAGGCGGAATCGGAGCTCGTCGCGGGATACATGGTCGAATATTCCGCCTCGCTGTTCCTGTTGCAGTTCCTCACCGAGCTCGTCGCGATCCTGGGGCTGTCGTCGATCATGACGGTCCTGTTCCTCGGCGGCTGGCTGTCGCCGCTTCCCTTCGCGCCTTTCACCTGGATTCCCGGCGTCGTCTGGTTCCTGGTCAAGGCGTGGACCGTCGCCTTCATGTTCACGTTCGTGAAGGCGTTCGTGCCGCGCTATCGCTACGACCAATTGATGCGGCTCGGCTGGAAAGTATTCCTGCCGATCTCCCTGTTCATGGTGGTGGCGGTGGCCGGCGTGCTCGAGGCGACGGGTTGGGGAGCGCATCACTAATGGGGCGGCTCATCGTGAGGACTTTTCCATGGCGCTGAGACTCGATTCGGCCGCGCGATCGCTTTTCCTGGGCGAGTTCGTCGCCGCTTTGGCGCTTTCCGTGCGCTACATGTTCAAGCCGAAGCTGACGCTGAACTATCCCCACGAGAAATCGCAGCTCAGTCCGCGCTTTCGCGGCGAGCACGCGTTGCGCCGCTATCCCAACGGCGAGGAGCGCTGCATCGCCTGCAAGCTCTGTGAAGCGATCTGTCCGGCGCAGGCCATCACCATCGAAGCCGGACCGCGCCGCAACGACGGCACGCGCCGCACGACCCGCTACGACATCGACATGACCAAATGCATCTACTGCGGCCTGTGCCAGGAGGCCTGCCCGGTCGATGCGATCGTCGAGGGGCCGAATTTCGAATTCGCGGTCGAGACGCGCGAGGAATTGTTCTACGACAAGGACCGGTTGCTGGATAACGGCGCGCGCTGGGAGCGCGAGATCGCGCGCAACATCGCGATGGACGCGCCGTATCGGTAATCGCCCCCTCTCCCGCTCGCGGGAGAAGGGTCTTAGTTCCCTCTCCCGCATGCGGGAGAGGGTCAGGGTGAGGGACAGGACCATGCAGGCCGACGCGATTCTCTTCTGGCTGTTCTCGGGCGTGCTGATCATTTCGGCGCTCGCCGTGATCATGGCGCGCAATCCCGTGCATTCCGTGCTGTTTCTGATTCTCGCCTTCGTCAACGCCGCCGGGCTGTTCCTGCTGATGGGCGCCGAATTCCTCGGCATGATCCTGATCGTCGTCTATGTCGGCGCGGTGGCGGTGCTGTTCCTTTTCGTCGTCATGCTGCTCGACGTCGATTTCGCCGAATTGAAGCAAGGTTTCGTGCAATATCTGCCGATCGGCGCGCTGATCGCGCTGCTCGTCGCCTTCGAGCTCGGCTATGTCGCCGTCGGCTGGACGCGCTCGCCCGAGGCCGCCGCCGCGGCCGCGCCGTCGGGGATGCTGTCGAACACCGCGGCGCTCGGCCGCGTGCTCTACACGCAGTATTTCTACTTCTTCCAGGCGGCGGGGATGATCCTGCTGACCGCGATGGTCGGCGCGATCGTGCTGACCTTGCGCCATAAGGAGGGCGTCAAACGGCAGAATGTCGCCGCGCAGGTCGCGCGCGGTCCCGCCACGGCGATCGAGCTGCGCAAAGTCCCTTCGCGCGCCGGCATCTGAAGGATCCGCCCCATGGTCATCGGCCTCACCCATTACGTCACGCTCGCGGCGATCCTGTTCACGATCGGCGTCGCCGGCATCATCCTCAACCACAAGAACATCATCGTCATTCTGATGTCGGTCGAGTTGATCCTGCTCTCCGTCAACATCAACCTCGTCGCGTTTTCGACCCACACGGGCGACCTGACGGGCCAGGTGTTCGCGCTGTTCATTCTGACGGTCGCGGCCTCGGAAGCGGCGATCGGGCTCGCCATTCTCGTCGCCTATTATCGCAATCGCGGCTCGATCGCGGTTGAAGACATCAACGCGCTGAAGGGCTGAGGACGCATGTACGACCTGATCGTCTTCCTTCCGCTTCTCGGCTTCCTGATCGCCGGCCTGTTCGGGCCGCAGATCGGCTCGCGCGCTTCGGAGCTCGTCACGACGAGCCTGCTCGGCGTCAGCGCGCTCCTTTCCTGGATCGCCTTCTTTTCCGTCGGCGCCGGCCACGAGGAGCAGGCGCTCGTCGTCCCCGTCGCCAATTGGCTGACTTCGGGCAAGCTCGCCATCGCCTGGGCGTTGCGCATCGACACGCTGACGGCGGTGATGCTCGTCGTCGTCGGCAGCGTTTCGTTTCTCGTGCATGTCTATTCCATCGGCTACATGGCCGAGGATCGGGGCCGTCCGCGCTTCTTCGCCTATCTCTCGCTGTTCACCTTCGCGATGCTGATGCTGGTGACGGCGGACAATCTCGTGCAGATGTTCTTCGGCTGGGAAGGCGTCGGTCTGGCCTCCTATCTGCTGATCGGCTTCTGGTACGAAAGGCCCGCCGCCAACGCCGCGGCGATCAAGGCCTTCGTCGTCAACCGCGTCGGCGACTTCGGCTTCGCGCTCGGCATTTTCCTGCTTTTCCAGCTGACCGGGTCGGTCGGCCTCGAGCAGATTTTCGCCGCCGCGCCCGGCCTTGCCGGCAAGACCATCCATATCTTCGGCGCCGACTGGGACGCGCTGACGCTGACCTGTCTGTTGCTGTTCATGGGCGCGATGGGCAAGTCGGCGCAGTTCCTGCTGCACACCTGGCTGCCCGACGCGATGGAGGGGCCGACCCCGGTCTCCGCGCTCATTCACGCCGCGACGATGGTCACCGCCGGCGTGTTCATGGTCGCGCGGCTTTCGCCGCTATTCGACCTCGCGCCGATCGCGCTGGGCGTCGTCACCATCGTTGGCGCGACGACCGCGTTTTTCGCCGCGACCGTCGGTCTCGTGCAGAACGACATCAAGCGCGTCATCGCCTATTCCACCTGTTCGCAGCTCGGCTACATGTTCGTCGGCCTCGGGGTCGGCGGCTACAGCCTCGGCATTTTCCATCTCTTCACGCACGCCTTCTTCAAGGCGCTGCTGTTCCTGGGCGCCGGCTCGGTCATCCAGGCGATGCATCACGAGCAGGACATGCGCGCCATGGGCGGCTTGCGCAAAGAAATCCCCTTCACCTTCTGGATGATGGTGATCGGCACGCTGGCGTTGACCGGCGTCGGCATTCCCTTCACCTCGATCGGCTTCGCCGGCTACGTCTCGAAGGACGCGATCATCGAGGCCGCCTACGCCTCGCACGGCATCGGCGCCACCTACGCCTTCGCGTGCGTGGTGATCGCGGCGGGCCTGACCTCGTTCTATTCCTGGCGCCTGCTGTTCATGACCTTCTTCGGCAAGCGCGGCGACTGGGCCGCCTCGCTCGGCGCCGCCGCTCACGGCCATGACGATTCCGCGCACGGCGGCCACGGGCGCCATCACGCGGCCCACGAATCGCCAATGGTGATGCTGGTTCCCCTCGCCGCGCTCGCGCTCGGCGCGGCGTTCGCGGGCGTCGCTTTCCGTTCCTGGTTCATCGGCGGCGGCTTCGAAGGCTTCTGGAAGCACGCGCTGTTCCTCGGCCCGACCAACAAGATCCTCGAGGATATGGAGACGGTCCCCTGGCTCGTCTCGCTCTCGCCGACGTTGATGATGGCGGGCGGTCTCCTCGTCGCGTACTACATGTACATGGTCAACCGCGCGGCGCCGAAGGCGCTCGCCAACGCCAATCCGCTGCTCTACCGCTTCCTGCTCAACAAGTGGTATTTCGACGAACTCTACGATTTCCTGTTCGTCCGTCCGGCGTTCTGGGTCGGTCGCCTGTTCTGGAAGGGCGGCGACGGCTTCCTCATCGACGGCCTCGGCCCCGACGGCGTTTCGGCGCGCGTGCTCGACGTCACGCGCAACGTTGTGCGCCTGCAGACGGGCTATGTCTATCACTACGCCTTCGCGATGCTGCTCGGCGTCGCCATTTTCGCCACCTGGTACCTGTTCGGGGGGATCCGCTGATGTCCGGCTCTTGGATCCTCTCCGGGCTGCTCGTTCTGCCGCTCATCGGCGCGGCGTGCATCCTCGTCCTGCGCGGACAAGACGAAGCCGCCAACAACAATGCGCGCTGGATCGCGCTGTGGACGACGCTGATCACATTCGGTCTCAGCCTCGTCGCCTGGGAGCGTTTCAATTCGGCCTTGCCCGGTTTCCAGCTCGTCGAGCAGCGCGACTGGTTCAGCCACGCCATTCTCTACAAGCTGGGCGTCGACGGCATTTCGATGCCCTTCGTGCTGCTGACGACCTTCCTGATGCCGATCTGCATCGCCGCGTCGTGGACCTCGATTCAGAACCGCGTCAAGGAATACATGATCGCGTTTCTGATCCTCGAGACGCTGATGATCGGCGTGTTCGTCGCGCTCGATCTGGTGCTGTTCTACCTGTTCTTCGAGGGCGGCCTGATCCCGATGTTCCTCATCATCGGCGTCTGGGGCGGCAAGCGGCGCGTCTACGCGGCGTTCAAGTTCTTCCTCTATACGCTCGTCGGCTCGCTGTTGATGCTGCTCGCGATCATGACGATGTATTGGACGGCGGGCACCACCGACATCGAAGTTCTGCTGAAGACCGCCTTCGCGCCGGCGATGCAGAAATGGCTGTGGCTGGCGTTCTTCGCTTCCTTCGCGGTGAAGATGCCGATGTGGCCGGTGCACACCTGGCTGCCCGACGCGCATGTCGAGGCGCCGACCGCCGGGTCGGTGATCCTGGCCGCCATTCTCCTGAAGATGGGCGGTTACGGCTTCATCCGCTTCTCGCTGCCGATGTTCCCCGACGCGTCGCATTATTTCGCGCCGCTCATCTACGCGCTGTCGATCATCGCGATCGTCTACACCTCGCTGGTCGCGCTGGTGCAGGAGGATATGAAGAAGCTCATCGCCTATTCCTCCGTCGCGCATATGGGCTTCGTCACCATGGGCCTGTTCGCCGCCAATACGCAGGGCGTGCAGGGCGCGGTCTACCAGATGATCAGCCACGGCCTCGTTTCGGGCGCGCTGTTCCTCTGCGTCGGCGTCGTCTACGACCGTATGCACACGCGCGAGATCTCCGCCTATGGCGGGCTGGTGCAGCGCATGCCGCGCTACGCCGTCGCGTTCATGGTGTTCACGCTGGCCAATGTCGGCCTGCCCGGCACCTCGGGCTTCATCGGCGAGTTCCTGACGCTGATCGGGACGTTCCAGGCCAACGCCTGGGTCGCGTTCTTCGCCACGACCGGCGTCGTCCTGTCGGCGGCCTATGCGCTCTATCTCTATCGCCGGGTGATCTTCGGGGTGCTCGAAAAGCCGAGCCTGACGGCCATTTCCGATCTTTCAGGGCGCGAGATCGCCATTCTCGCGCCGTTGCTCGTTCTGACGATCTATTACGGCGTGCATCCGCAGCCGATCATCGATGCGAGCGCCGCCTCGATCGACGCGCTCATCAAGGGCTTCGATTCTGCGCTCGCCGTGACGAAGACGGCGGGGCTCTAAGGGCGACGGCGCGCCAACAATTGGGATTGATCAGCAAATGAACGTGACGGCTCTCTCACTCCCGATGGTCCTGCCCGAGTTGATAATCGCGGCTGGCGCGCTGGCGCTCGTGCTCTTGGGGGCGCTGCGCGGCGAACGCTCGGCCTGGCTGGTGACGGAAATCGCGGCGGCGCTGCTCGCCGCCGCGCTCGTCGCGGTGCTGGCCAATCACCGCGACAAGGGCGTGACTTTTTACGGCGCCTTCACCGACGACGCCTTCGGCCGCTTCATGAAGGCGCTGGCGCTGATCGGCTCGCTGACGACGCTATTGCTGTCGATCGATTTCATGCGCAAGGAAAAGATCGGCGGCTTCGAGTTTCCCATTCTCATTCTGCTCGCCACGCTCGGCATGATGATGTTGATTTCGGCGAGCGACTTCATCGCGCTTTATCTCGGTCTCGAACTGATGAGCCTGTCGCTCTATGTCGTGGCGGCCTATCGCCGCGACAGTCTTCGCGCCTCGGAAGCGGGATTGAAATATTTCGTGCTCGGCTCGCTGTCGTCCGGCATGCTGCTTTACGGCGCTTCGCTGATCTACGGCTATGCCGGCACGGTCAGCTTCGCCGGCGTCGCGACGGCGCTGCACGAACATTCGAGCCTCGGCGTCGTTTTCGGCCTCGTCTTCGTGCTGGCCGGGCTCGCCTTCAAGATCTCGGCCGTTCCCTTCCACATGTGGACGCCCGACGTCTACGAGGGCGCGCCGACGCCGGTGACGACCTTCTTCGCTTCGGCGCCGAAAATGGCCGCGATGGCGATTCTGGTGCGCGTGGCCATGACCGCGTTTCCCGGCATATCGCAGGATTGGCGGCAGATCGTGACGTTCATTTCGATCGCCTCGATGGCGCTGGGCGCCTTCGCCGCGATCGGCCAGACCAACATCAAGCGGCTGATGGCCTATTCCTCGATCGGCCACATGGGCTTCGCGCTGGTGGGCCTGGCCGCCGGCACGGTCGAGGGCGCGCACGGCGTCGTCGTCTATATGGCGATCTATCTCGCCATGACGCTGGGAACCTTCGCCGGCATTCTTTCGATGCGGCGCGACGGCGCCTATGTCGAGAACATCTCGGATCTGGCGGGGCTCGCGCGCACCAACGCGCCGATGGCGTTCTTCCTCGGCGCGATGATGTTCTCGCTCGCGGGCATTCCGCCGCTCGCCGGCTTTTTCGCGAAATTCTATGTTTTCGCCGCGGCGATGAAGGCCGATCTCTACGGGCTCGCCGTCATCGGCGTGTTGATGAGCGCGGTCGGCGCCTATTACTATCTGCGCATCGTCAAGATCATGTATTTCGACGAACCGGCCAAGGCCTTCGATCCGCCCGGCGCGGCGGCGCGCATCGTGCTCGCGCTTTCCACCGCGGTCGTCATCTTCTACGCGCTGGCGCCCGCGCCCCTGACCGACGCGGCGATGGCCGCCGCCAAGTCGCTGTTTTGAACGTTTTCGATCGTCAAACCATAGAGCCGGAGCCATTGTTCGCGGACTGGCGGGTCGCGCGCTACGCTCGTCTGGGATCGACCAACGACGAAGCGCGCCGCCGCGCGATTCTCGGCGATCCCGGGCGCCTGTGGATCGTCGCCGGCGAACAGACGCAAGGGCGCGGGCGGCATGGGCGCTCCTGGAGCTCGCCGCGGGGGAATCTTTACGCCAGCGCCCTCGTCGTCGACCCTTGCGAGGCTGCGATCGCGCCGCAAATCGGCTTTGTCGCGGGCGTCGCCCTGGTCACGGCCGTGGAGGATCTCGGTGGCGCGGGCGTCGCGCTCAAATGGCCCAACGACCTTCTGTGGAACGGCGCCAAGCTCGCGGGACTGCTGGTCGAGGGGATCGCGGCGCCGGGGCGGGGGTTCGCCTACGCCGTCGGAGTCGGCGTCAATTGCGCCTCCTCGTCGCAGGGGCTCGCCTACGCGACCACCGATCTCAACGCCGCGCTGCGGCGCGTCGTTGCGCCGGACGCCCTGTTCCGCCGGCTGGCGGCTCGCTTTGACGAGACGATCGGCCTATGGTCGCGCGGCGCAGGCTTCGCCGAAATCCGCGCGCGCTGGCTCGCCGCCGCCGCTGGGCTCGGCGGCGCGATTCGCGTCGTCGGTCCGCGCGGGTCTCGCGAGGGAATATTCGAAGGCCTCGACGCGAACGGCCGCCTGTTGATGCGCACGGCCGGCGCGATCGAGACCATCGAAGCCGCCGATCTCTTCCTGACGCCCCAGTCCGCCGACGCGGGGGACGACCCGGCGCCGCGCGCCCAAGTTCTCGATGAAAGCCTCGACCGATGAGCGATGACAACGAAATCGTGTTCGCGCCCCTGGGCGGTCTGGGCGAAATCGGCATGAACTGCGCGCTTTACGGTTTCGGCCCGCCGCGGAGCCGGAAGTGGCTGATGGTCGATCTCGGCGTCGCCTTCGCCGGCGACGACCTGCCGGGCGTCGACCTGATCCTGCCGGACATCGCGTTCATCGAGAAGGTCAAGAAGGACCTCGTCGGCCTCATCATCACGCATGCGCACGAGGACCATATCGGCGCGCTCGCCGATCTGTGGCCGCGCCTCGGCGTGCAGGTCTATGCGACGCGCTTCGCCGCGGGCCTCGCCGAGACGCGCCGGCTCGCCGAACCCGGCGCGCCGAAGATTCCGATTAAGATCGTGGCCCAGGGCGCGCGGCTCGACATCGGCCCGTTCAACGTCGAATTCATCGCGGTCGCGCATTCGATTCCCGAGAGCTGCGCCCTGGCGATCCGCACGCCGGCCGGCCTCGTCGTTCATTCCGGCGACTGGAAGATCGACGCCACGCCGCTGGTCGGCGCGCCGACCGACGAGCGCCGCCTCAGGGAGCTGGGCGAAGAAGGCGTTCTCGCGCTCATCTGCGATTCGACCAACGTCCTGCGCGAGGGCGAGAGCCCCTCGGAAGCCGACGTCGCCAAGAACCTCTCCGCCCTGGTCGGCAAGGCGAAGGGCCGCGTCGTCATCACGACCTTCGCCTCCAACGTCGCGCGCCTGCGGGCGGCGGCGGAGGCGGGCTTCGCCAACGGCCGCCAGGTGATGATCATGGGCCGCGCAATGGAGCGCGTCGTCGCGGTCTCGCGCGAATGCGGCTTTTTCGACGGCGTGCCGCCCTTGCTCGGGCAGGACTCGTTCGAGCGCATTCCGCGCGCCAAGGTGCTCGCGCTCGCCACCGGCAGCCAGGGCGAGCCGCGCGCGGCGCTGGCGCGCATCGCCGAGGACGAACACCCCAACGCCAGCCTGACGAGCGGCGATCTCGTCATCTTCTCCTCGCGCACCATTCCCGGCAACGAGAAGGGCGTCGGCAAGATCGTCAACGGGCTGGTGACGCAAGGCGTCGAGGTCGTCACCGACCGGACGCAGCTCGTGCATGTCTCCGGCCATCCGCGCCGCGCGGAGCTCGCCAAGATGTACGCCTGGCTCAAGCCGAAGATCGCGGTCCCCGCTCACGGCGAGCCGTTGCATCTGACCGAGCACGTCGCCTTCGCCAAGGCGCAGGGCGTCGGCCAGGTCGTGCGCGCGTTCAACGGCGACGTCGTGCGCCTCGCCGACGGCGACGCGCGGGTGGTCGGCCATGTCGATCACGGCCGGCTCTTCAAGGACGGCGAAATCCTGTTGCCGACCGGCGACGATTGCGTCGGCGTGCGCCGCAAGCTCTCCTTCGCCGGAATCGTTTCGATCGCGATCGCCCTGACCGCCAAGGGCGAGATGGCGGGCGATCCGGACGTGATGATCGCCGGACTGCCCAATCGCACGCGACAAGGCGCGGGCCTCGACGAGATCGTCGATTCCGCGATATTCGAGACCTTCGAGAGCCTGCCGCGCGGCAAGCGGCGCGACGCCGACTTCGTCTGCGGCGCGATCGAACGCGCCGTTCGCAACGCCGTCAACGCCGCCTGGGGCAAGAAGCCGACGGTGCATGTGCTGATCGTCGAGATTTAGGGAAGCTGTCCCTTCTTCCCGCTTGCGCCCGACAAACGCTACGCGTTTGCGGCGGGGAGAGGGGGATCGCTGCATCGAGCGCCGAGGCGCTGTTGGGGGAGCTCATGATCGGAAGATTGAATCACGTCGCCATCGCCGTCCCCGACCTTACCGCGGCGGCCGCGCATTATCGCGACGGCCTCGGCGCGCGCGTCAGCGCGCCGGCCTCGCTGCCCGAGCACGGCGTCACGGTGGCGTTCGTCGAGCTGCCAAACACGAAGATCGAATTGCTTCAGCCGCTGGGGGAAAATTCGCCGATCGCCAAATTCCTCGAACGCAATCCCGATGGCGGCATGCATCATCTCTGCTTCGAGGTCGACGACATCCTCGCCGCGCGCGACCAGTTGAAAAACGCGGGCGCGCGCGTGCTCGGCGACGGCGGCCCGAAGATCGGCGCGCACGGCAAGCCGGTGCTGTTCCTGCACCCGAAGGACTTCAACGGGACGTTGATCGAGCTGGAGCAGGCGTAGAGGGCGGCGTTACGCCGTGCGTGGCTCGGGCGCGGGCGCCGGCCTTGAACTCGCGTAGCGTCGCGCCAGCGCCGCACAGGCCAGCAATTGGATTTGATGGAACAGCATGAGCGGCAGCACCGCCATGCCGACCTGGGCGAGCGGAAACAGCACGCCGGCCATCGGCACGCCGCTGGCGAGGCTTTTCTTCGATCCGCAGAACACGATGGCGATTTCGTCGGCGCGCTCGAAGCCCAGCTGCCGCGCCACGACCGTTGTCGTCGCGAGCACGATCGCCAGCAACACCGCGCAGACAACCAGTAGTTTTACGAGGTCGCCAAGACCGACCACGTTCCAAATGCCGTTGGCGACCGCCTCGCTGAAGGCGAGATAGACGACCAGCAGGATCGATCCGCGATCGACGAAGCCGACGGCGGCGCGATGGCGAGCGACGAAGGCGCCGACCCACGGGCGCAGAAAATGGCCGGCGAGGAACGGCAGCAGCAATTGCAGGATGATGGCGCCGACCGCGCCGGGCGAAACGCCGCCCTTCAGATTCATCAACAACGCGACAAGGGCCGGCGTCAGGAAAATGCCGATCAAATTGGACAGCGAGGCGCTGCATACGGCTGCGGCCACGTTGCCATGGGCGATCGAAGTGAAGGCGATCGACGATTGCACGGTCGAGGGCAGCAGGCAAAGGAACAGCAGGCCGACGAGCAAGGAGTCGGGCAAAACGGACGCGAACGCATAGCGCGCCGCCACGCCGAGCAGCGGAAACAGCACAAAGGTCGAACACAGCACGAGCAGGTGAAGCCGCCAATGCAGCGCGCCCGACAGCACGGCTTCCCGCGATAGCCGCGCGCCGTGCAGGAAGAACAGCAGCGCGATCGCCAGAATCGTCACGACATGGACAGCGTCGGCCGCGCCGCCGACCGCCGGCAGCAGGCTCGCGAGACCCACGGCGCCGACGATCGCGAGCGTGAAATTGTCCGGCCTGAACGTAGATAAAGAACGCAGCAACGCCATTCCGCAAACCCCCGGGCGCGCGAATCTATTTGGTAACGGAGCGAACCCGCCCTCGCGTGTCAATGGGGCTCGTAACGGGTCGCGCCTTTCTCGCCCCCGAGCGCCGCCGCGAACGGCGCGCAAGGCCCAAGCGGGCGACCGGATCGGGCGGCCTCGAGCCGATCTACATTTCGGCGAAGCCGGTTTTCGTCAGCCGTATCCTCTCGAGTTCGACCGTCAGCCATCCCCGATCCGCGGCGTAGCTCAGCGCCGCCTCGTAATCGGCGGCCCGGCCCATATTCCCGGCCAGAAATTCGGCGCTGACTTGACGCGCCGGCAAACTTTGGCCCGCCCGAACATCCCTGGCGCGGAAGATCGTCAGGACGGCTTTCGCATAGTCCTCGTCCGCCGGTAGGGTCGCCATTGTCGCCTCCCTCGATTGTCCGAGAACGATACGATCGATGCGCCCAGCGGGATCGCGAGTCTCGCGGCGGACCCGAGTCGGCGCCGTCAGAACGTCTTGCCGCCGAGCATCAGCAGGTGTTCGACGACCGGGCCGAGCGCCAGCGCCGGGAAATAGGTCAACAGCCCGACGATGACGATGACGCCGACCAGCAGGCCGACGAAGAGCGGACCGTGCGTCGGGAACGTCCCGGCCGAGGGCGCGGCGCGCGTCTTGGCGGCCAGCCCCCCCGCGAGCGCCATCACGGGCACGCCATGCAGGAAGCGCCCGGCCAACATGGCGATGGCCGTCGACGTGTTGAACCACGGCGTATTGGCGTTGAGGCCGCCGAAGGCCGAGCCGTTGTCGGACGCCGTGGCGGCATAGGCATAGAGGATCTCGGTCAGGCCGTGCGGGCCGCTATTGCCGAGGCTGTCGAGGGCGAACTTGGCCATCGCCGCGATCATGCTGAAGCCGAGAATGAAGAAGGGCGTGATGAGGATCGCATATATCACCAGCTTCATCTCGCGCGTTTCGATCTTGTTGCCGAGATATTCCGGCGTGCGCCCGACCATCAGCCCGGCGATGAAGATGGCGATGATCGAGATGAGGAGCATGTCGTAGAGGCCCGTGCCGACGCCGCCCGGCGAAATGCAGCCGATCAGCAGGAAGAACAGGGGCGCCGCGCCGCCGATCGGCGTCATCGTGTCGTAGGTCGCATTGGCCGCCCCCGTGCCGGTGCCGGTCGTCGCGGCGGCGAACAGCGAATTTTGCGCCTGACTGAAGCGCAGATCCTTGCCTTCCATATTGCCGAGCGAGGAATCGACGCCGAGGCTCGTCAGGATCGGATTGCCGGCGCTCTCCGCGTAGTAGAGCGCGGCGAGACCGAGCAGGAAGAATATGCCCATCGTATAGAGCAGCGCGCGGCCCTGGCGCGGATCGCCGACCATGCGCCCGAAGGCGAAAACCAGCGCCACGGGCACGACGAGCATCGACCACGCCTGCAGCATGTTCGACCATAGATTCGGGTTTTCGAAGGGATGCGCGGAATTGGCGTTGAAGAAGCCGCCGCCGTTGGTGCCGATCAGCTTGATCGCCTCCTGGCTCGCCACCGGACCGAGCGAAATCGCCTGCTTGGCGCCCTCGAGCGTCGTCGCTTCGACGGACGCCTGAAGCGTCTGCGGGACGCCCATCGCCACGAAGACGAGCGCGACGACGATGGAGAGCGGGAGATAGAGATAGAGGGTCGCGCGCGTCAGATCGACCCAGAAATTGCCGATGGTCTTGGTTCCGCCGCGCGCGATGCCCCTGATGACGGCGATCACCAGCGCGGTGGCGACCGCCGCATCGAGGAAGTTGTTGGCGGTGAGGCCGAGCATCTGCGTGAGATGGCTCATCGTCGTCTCGCCGGCGTAGGCTTGCCAGTTGGCGTTGGTGATGAAGCTGACCGCCGTATTGAACGCCAGATCGGGCGGGACGGCGTCGAACCCCTGCGGGTTCAGGGGCAGCACGTTCTGCAGCCGCAGAATCGCGTAGAGCAGGACGAAGCAGCCGGCCGTGAAAGCCAACATGCACAGCGTATAAACGAGCCATCCTTGCTCGATCGCGGGGTCGACCCCTGCGAGCCGGTAGAGCCCGCGCTCCACCGGCCCGAGCACGGGCGAGAGGAAGGTGCGCCTTCCCTCGAACAGTTCGACGATGTAGCCGCCCAGCGGGTAGGCGAGACCGACCACGAGGGCCAGGACCAAAACGATTTGCAGCCAGCCGACGATGGTCATGGCGCTTTCTCCGTCTGGCGCTTGGCCGTGTTGGGGTTATGCGGCGTCGCGCGTCGACCCGCAAGCGCGTCGCGCGGCGTGCTCGTCACTCGTCCCGCAGGCCAGGGGAGTCCAATTCTGGGAGGTTTGAATGTCCATCGCTTCGGCGTCCTCGGCTAGGGAGGGACCGCGAAGGCCGCGCCGGCGCGCGGCGGCGGTCAGGACGAACAGTTCAATTCGATGGGATCGGGGACGAGGCGGATGACGCTTCTGCGGCCGGCGCTCTCGAACTTGGCGTAGCTGACCGCGGCTTTTTCGCTGGCGAACAGGCCCCCGCAGAGGCCATTGGCTTCCCGGACAATCCAGAGGCCGCCGTGATCGCGGCCCAGCACGAAACAAACGGGTTCGGGAGGGACTTCTTCTTCTGGGATATTGGCGTCGAACAAGTAAATCTCCATCGGCGACGGGCGCCGGGTTCTCCGGCGGAATCAGGCGATCGAAACACGATCGCAGGGAACCTGCGCCCCATCGACGACCACGATCCAGTTCGTGCGCCGACCCGCCAGTCGACGCGGTAAGAACCGTCTCTCTCGAGCGCGCCCGGTCAGGGGAACCGCTCCCGCGTGATCGTCTTGCTAACGCGGCGGGACGATCCCGCCGCGCTGGCAAGACTGCGCTCGAACGGCGTAAAGGGTCCATGCCGAAGGTGGACCGGGCGAATAAGCGGGTCATAAAGGCGGGACGGCGCTCAGGCGACCTTTTTCTCCGACCCGGGCGAGGCTTCCGCGCGCCGCAACGCCGGGAATTCGTCCGCCGTCAGCACTTCCTTGGCCAGCAGCAGTTCGGCGCCCTTGTCGAGATCGGACCTTCGCTTGACCAGGATCGCCTGGGCCTCGTCGAAGGCTTGGGCGACGATGTCGCGGACGGAAAGATCGATCTCGCGCATCGTCGTTTCCGACGCGTTCGGCCGCTCCTCGGCGCCGACGTTGAGGAAGCTGGGCGGCAGATGCGCGTAAATGCGCTGGCCGATCGCCTGCGTCATGCCGTAGCGGGTGACCATCTCCTGGGCGATTTGCGTCGCGCGCTGCAGGTCGTCGGCCGCGCCCGTCGAGGCGTCGCCCTCGAAAATCAAGACCTCGGCGGCGCGTCCGCCCATCAGCACGGCGATGCGGTGGCGCAACTCGCTGCCGGCGAGCACGAAGCGGTCTTCCGTCGGCCGCTGGATCGTGTAGCCCAGCGCCCCGACGCCTCTCGGGATGATCGAGACTTTCAAGACGGGATCGACGTCGGGCAGGCTCGCCGCCACCAGCGCGTGCCCCATTTCGTGAAAAGCGACGCGGCGGCGCTCCGTGGGCGTCAACACCCGGCTCTTCTTCTCGGCGCCGGCGACGACCCGCTCGAGCGCGACGGTGAAGTCGGCCAGCGTCACCGAGCCGGCGGCGCGGCGCGTCGCCACGATCGCCGCCTCGTTGATCAGATTGGCGAGATCGGCGCCGGTCAGTCCGGCCGTGATGGCGGCGATCTGGTCGAGGTCGACGCCCGGGTCCACGGCGATCTTGCGGACGTGCACTTTCAGGATCGCCAGACGATCGCGACGGTCGGGACGGTCGACCAACACCTGACGATCGAAGCGGCCGGCGCGCAGCAAGGCCGGATCGAGGATTTCCGGCCGGTTGGTCGCGGCCAGCAGCACGACGCCGCTGGTGGGGTCGAATCCGTCGAGTTCGGCGAGCAGCTGGTTGAGCGTCTGCTCTTTCTCGTCGTAGCCGCCCATGGCGCCGCCCGCGCTGCGGCTGCGGCCGAGCGCGTCGAGTTCGTCGATGAAGATGATGCAGGGGGCCGCCTTGCGCGCCTGCTCGAACAGATCGCGCACCCGCGCGGCGCCGACGCCGACGAACATTTCCACGAACTCGGAGCCGGAGATCGAGAAGAAGGGAACGCCGGCCTCGCCCGCCACCGCCCGCGCCAGCAGCGTCTTTCCCGTTCCCGGCGGGCCGACGAGCAGAACGCCCTTGGGCATGCGCGCCCCGAGCCGGCCGTAGGACTTGGTGTCCTTCAGGAACGACACGATCTCCTGCAACTCGAATTTGGCCTCGTCGACGCCCGCCACGTCCTTGAACGTGACCTTGGTGTCGGTCTCGACATAGATTTTCGCATGCGACTTGCCGATCGACATCATGCCGCCGAGCCCTTGCTTCTCGGCGAAGCCGCGGAACAGATAGGTCCACAGGAAATAGAAGCCGACGAGCGGCAGAACCCAGGAAAGGATCGCGACAAGAAAGCCGCTGGGCGCCGCGCCCGTCACCTTCGCGCCGGCGGCTTCGAGCTTGTCGGCGATCGCGGGATCGACCCGCACCGTCGAAAACTGGGTCTTGCCGTCGGCGAGCGGCGTCTTGAGCGTGCCCTGGATCGTATCGGCCGAAATCACCACGTCGGAGACCTGCTTGGCCGAGACCAGCTGCTCGAACTGGCTGTAGGGCATCATCTCGGTCTGCGCGAGCGTAGTCCAAAACTGCTGCAGAACAGCCACCGCCAGGAAGGCGATCAGGACGTACCATATCGTCCAGGATTGCTTGCGCTCCTTCGGATCCATGACTCGGCTCCCTTTCGACGTAGCCGTCGGCAAACGATCTCATGCCAGAAAGGATCGTCCGCGACATTGCCCGGGATCAACGATCGGCGCGCCCGCTCCGAAATGCGGGAATGCCGTGAGGCGCTGCGGCGCGTTGCCTTAAGACGAAACCGATGATGCGCTCGCCGATGTCATTCCCGCTTAAGCGGGAATGACATCGGCGGCGATTCCATCGAATCGCGTCAGGCTCTCAAGGCGCGTCGATGAACTTGCCGTAGGACTTCTTAGGGCTTCCCAGGCGAAGCCGCGCGGGGCGATGGGGCTCGGCGCTGGAGACAAGCTCTAGCCCCGCGCGAATAGCGCGCGGCTTGACGAGGCGCCCGGCTTTTCGATCAATAGCCCTGCATGCAATTGTTGAAGCTCCACCCGTAGGCGTCGTTCCATTGGGCGGAGCCGTTCGCCGCGCCGCCGACCGCGCCGACGCCGGCGCCGACCGCCGCCCCCGTGCCGACCGCATGGTGGCCGCCGACGAGGGCGCCGACTCCCGCGCCCAGGAGCGCGCCGCCGACCGCGCCGCCGACCGTATTGCCCGCCACCTGCTGGTCGGCGTAAGCGTGGGCCTGGCGATCGCAATAGGCGCGTCGAGACTCCGCCTCCGCGCTCGTCATGCAGGAAACGGCCAGCGCGGCCCCGACGACAAGTGCGGCCGTATTCCGAGCGACAGCTTTCATTGTCCCACTCCTCTCGATGATTTCCTCAATGGCGATTGCGAAGCGGCGTCGCGCTTGCGCCCCTTTCGGCGTCCGACACGGAGGCCGCCGAATGTATTGTGAGCTGCTATCGCCGTTTCCAGGTCCGACGCCTTGACTGGAGTCAATGTTGGACGCCGAAAGGCGCCAATATTCCCTGCGGAAACGCATCCGCCCCTTGATGGCGTTACGGTCTGCCTCTTCGCGGCGCTGCGGCGGCTGCGTTTCGGCGCTTCGACGCCGTCGAGGCGGGGCGCGCAGCTACAGGCGCTCGCGGCAAGTTCGGCAGGGAGCGCCGTCGACCTCATGGAAGCGTCCCTTTTCCGAAGCCGGAAGGCTGTCAAGGGGCGAAGCCCGCCTGCGGCGGCGCGCGCATAGGGCGTCGAGAGACGCCCGTCTCTCGACGGGCTATGAGCGCGCCCTTGACAGCCTTCCGGCTTCGGAAGTTTTAGCCTCCATGAGGTCGACGGCGCGGTGGGTCGGCGGGAGGCCAAATCCGGGCGGGTCGTCGGATGGGCCGACGATTAGATCTATCGAGCGAGGTGTCGCAGTACGTCCATAAAGTCACGCTACGAGGAGTCCACGGCAAGCCGCGCCGACAATTCCTTTCCGATAATCAGAATCCGCGCTATGTTGACTGATGAGCGCGCCCGTCAGCATACCGCCAGGCCGCTCGTCCCGCAGCCGAGACGGCGCAGAAATTGGAGAAAACGCGATTTCGGGTAACTCCCAAGGCGCCCCTAAGGAGCAAGGCGTTGGATGAGGTGGGCGGGGTCTGCGGTGAGGGTTTGCAAGATATTGTATCCCTGCTTGCGGGCAGTTGAAATGACCGAGCGCAGGCAAG
>Ga0187852_1000870_pt1 | contig 30509 bp, 31 predicted proteins | sample June2016WEW_6_40_FD_134511 | JGI IMG/M metagenome (GOLD analysis project Ga0187852, IMG submission 134511) | Peatland microbial communities from SPRUCE experiment site at the Marcell Experimental Forest, Minnesota, USA - June2016WEW_6_40 | ecosystem: Environmental > Terrestrial > Soil > Wetlands...
CAGTGCCACCCGTCGCATTCTTTGCCGCGGGCCGAAAGCCCCCGTCTATGCTGTTCTGCTCTCGGGATTTTGCCGATTTTAGTCACTCGTAACTCGTCGCTTGTCATCCGTGTTTTCCAATAGCTACATTTGTTATCATCAACATCGTGGAAAGCACGCTATAGGTCCTTTGTTTTCATCAACATCGTGGAAAGGCTCTTTTCGGACATTTTTTCTCCATTTGTTTTCAACAACATCGTGGAACATCCCTTCATTTTTTCCCCCCGCGTTTTTCCGTTGCTTCGCCGAGGTAATTCTCCTAACTTATTTAATTTCATTGACATACATTTTTTCAAGATTTCCATCGTCCTCAGCTAACCCATTTAGTTTCTAGCACATCGTGGAAGACTAGAGGATGCTGTAGGGTCGCTCCTTGTGCCCGGGTGTCCCGGCCATGACTGTCACTGGCGTGACGGTGCCGCCATACTGGACCAATTGTCAGCGCCAGAGCCGGCAGGATGCCCGCGCGCTGCGGCTGTGCTCCATTCCCTCCGCCGTCGCCGGGCCTTGGGAAAGGGCCCCGTTGAGCTGGTTGGTGGCAATCTTCTTTTCGGTTAGGGTAGGCTTCTTGACGAGTGACATGGAGACCTCTTGGGTCCTGAGTGCCGGGGAGCTAGGGTCTGGATGCTGGGGGCTAGGTGCTGGGCTGCGGAGCCTTCCTCGGTAGCCGGTCGCTTGCCCCAAAACCGGATAAGCGGTGCGTTATTTTACCCACACGATAATACTCCGCTAGATATGTAGCACGACGGCGACCAGAGGCTAGGTGAATAGGGACAAATTTCCCGGCCAAGGCAAGAATTATGTCGATTTTACGTTCGATTTTCCTGCCGGTAGGAAATTGCCATCCGGGCTCGTAGGGGCACCCCTCGTGGGTGCCCACAGGGGCAGACTCGGCCCCGGGAGTGGGCAGGCACGAGGCCTGCCCCTACGTCGCGGTTGAGCGGTCGGCTCCTGGTTCAGCGGGGCGAGTAGAGCCGTAACGTCCAACACGACCTTACTCATGCCGGGCGGCCGCGCGCCGTTCCGCGATAAATTCCTTCGCTAACGAGCGGCCGGGTTTGATGTATCGCCGCAGGCGCTGCTGTGCCCGCGCCAGGCGGGTTCTCACAGTCGAGAGGCGAAGTTCGTTGTCCTCAATCCACGGCGGCTCTTTTGATCTCGGAGCGGACAGCTTGGCACCCGGTTTGCGAGGCCGTCCCTCGCTTATCATCTCACGCACGCTCATACGGTCCGGCTTCACGCGTTTGCGCAATTCCCGCATCCCCTCAGTAATCTCCTCGTGCGTCGGCTTACGTGTTGCGCCTCGAACGGGAGCTAGCATCGCAGCAGGAATCCCGCGCCGCGTGATCGTGATCGTTTCGCCCCTCGCCACGCGGTCGAGCAGGGTTAACAGGTGCGTCTTCGCATCATAAACCCCAACAGCTTGCATAAACATCCTCCAACCAGTGAAATAAAAAAGAGGCCCGTTGTGTGGCCCAATAGGAGGAATTATCACTGGAGGCTTTCGATCCGCAGTCCTTCGATGTTTTCGAAATGCCTACGATTATTGGTGAGAAGGGTAAGCTGGTGCCGACACGCGGTCATGCCGATCAACAGATCAAAGTCGCTGGTGATTTTTCCCACCGCACGGAGCCGCCCGCGTTCCTTGCCGAATAGACGGGCGATCTCCTCGTCGAGGCTGAGGACCGTCACGTCCTCCAAAAAATCGAGTAACGCTCGTTTGTTAGCTTCCGGGTCCTTTGAGTAGTAGATGCCCTCATAGACCTCTGCGAGTGAAATAATCGAGAATGCAAGGCCGCTTCCTTCAAGCTCTTCCAATCGTCTCCCGGTGCGGTCTTGCCCATTCAGATAATCTATGGCCCAATCAGTATCCACCAGATAGCTCGCGCTCATAGCTTCGGCTCCGGGCGAGTTGATATCCGGCGATCCGCGTATATATTCCGAATGAGCGCGTCCGCATCTATCGTGCCTTTCCATTTTCCAAACGCGCGCCGGAAAGCGTCGCGATTGCCCTGCGGGGACACTCTGATGATCGTGACTAGGACTTCCTTTCCCTCAGGGAGGTCCAGCTTTTCCAGTGGTTCCAAAACGCCGCCTTTAACGCGGACCCGTATCGTTTCACTCATACTCTTCTCCTCTGCCCGCTTGGAAGGTTATCCAAACAGCCATCCTAAGCGTATCATGTACCTTAAAACAGTCAAAACCAAACCCAGTATGCACGCTTTGGGCAGAGTGTGGCTGAGGTACGAGGCCGGATGAGGGGTCTTGTGAATCGTTAATCAACCGTCGGGTCTTGCCCGCACGAAAGAGCCGCGGACCTACCAAACAGGTCCGCGCTACACCTGCTTTCCCAGCAACCTCCGCAAGTGGAAGGTAGTGTCCTAGAATCCCTTTTTTGCTTTTTGCTGCTGGACACAGAGATCGTACATCAGTTCAATCAGGTCTCGCGGTGTCGGCCCGAGGATATGGCCAAATCGATAGCCGAGATTGTTCCAAGTGAGTTCTTTGTTTAGCTTTGTTGAACTGTAGTGGTCTCCTTCGGCTGCGTTCTTCCATCCCCTTTTGAACTGTCCTCTGCGATATCCGCTTCGGTTCGGCTCACTGTCCCTATTGTCTTGCTTATACGGTTGCAACCAGTGTTTGTGCGTCGCCATGTCTCTATCCCCCACGGACTGTATTATAGCTCAACGGTTTGTTGAGGTAGACTCCCTCAAGAGCGCCTGTGAAGGGAATGGGGTAGCTCACTGCGGGGAAGCTGGATCACCTAATCGGGCAAGCTTCCGCAGCAGGTAGCGAGGAGGTGCGCGCCCTTCAGCGCTCCTCCGCGGCTCTTCAAACGGAAATGCCAATCACCACCAGAGCACGCCCGCATGAACCCGCATGGAATTGGGGAAAGGCCGCAAAGTAGCGCAGAATACGCGCACCTTTGCGCTACCCCGCTATTCTTCCCTCCCACTTCTTTCCCGAGAGGGAAAGGGTACCCGTCAATGAGCTTTACCCCTGTCAGAAAGGCATCTGCCATTTTCGAGGCGGTTGGGTCAACCTGCCCGTAGCAGATGGAAACGCATAGCATGATTCCGCCAGCGACAACGTGAAGTTTTCGTTTCATGTTTGGCTCCTTTCCCGAAGTCTACACAGCGAGTGAAGGCGACTTCTCGAGAACCTACCGCTATGAATTGCAATGGCATCGCAGGGACGCCCGGCCCAGAATCCGTCCTTAAATCTGCTCGGTCGTTCGGTTCGCCGGGCTCTTGCTGGCCGAGCATCGAGCGCAAGAGCAGACAAACTGTGGGTCCTTTTCCCTAATTTCATGCTGGCATTGTTGGCAGACGTAATGCTGAGCATCAAGTTCTCTCATTTTCTGCGGATGACCTGCTAATGTGCATCCCTTTGGACACTCCATTGTCGTTGCCTCCTGCAAGCTCCGCATTCTACACCCAAAAGGCTGGTCCGGCTTACATTGAAGCTCAAAACCCATTGCTTTGAGCCGTCTCATCTGACTTTCGATTTCGTTTTTAAGGTTAGAGGGGTCGGGGTCCTCGGCCATAAGCATTTCTATTCCTTTGTGCTCGTTCCTCCAAAGCCGTTCGTTAAGAATAATCACGTCATACATCTTCTTATATTCCTCTTGGGGGGAGAACGGTGAGGGGAGAACGGAGATCGGTCAGGTGCCCTTTTCGGGGCGCCACAGGTTGCGGAGTTCGTAGCTCGGGGAGAGGAAAAGGGTCGCGGTAGGGACGGACATTGCTGACCGCCCCCCGCACAGATCCGTACGGGCGCTACTCACGGTCGGGTGAGACAATGGCGCGGACCGGGCTTTGAATGATGCCGACGTTTCCATCGCCTCCCCTAAAATTCCGTACGGCGGGTTTCCCCCGGTACGGCTTAAAGGCCGGAATATCAGACGAGGCCTTCCCCGCAGCCGGGGTTGCCATCATCCTTCGTGCCGTTCGGCCTCCATCGGGGACGGGGACAGCCACCACCGTCTCTAATGTTCGAAGAGCAAGTGACAGGGGTAGGGAGAAACGATCGAAATCGAATCCCCCTCGCTCCGAACCGGACAGGCGGATCTCCCGCATCCGGCTCTCCAGTTGGTGGTTTTACCTCGGAGAGGATTGACCGGTCCGAACCGGGTCGCGACGGAGAAGGCTCCCCCAGTTCAGCCTAGCGACGACGCAGTCACCTTCGATTACAGGTTATCGTTTACCCAAAGAGGACTTTCACCTCTCCGACCAAGCATGGTTACAGTCGTGATAGCGCTGGCTTCCAGCCGGCACGGGAGCCGCCAAGATGGCAGCGTTACGTTCAAATTAGGACACTACCCGCCGTTGGGCCTCTGGATTTTCTACATTTTCTGCTCAATCAAATCGCACAGGCAAGAGTGGCTCTGGCACATGCACTCCCGCCGGTGCGATTAGAAAATGCAGGAACGTCAGGAGAAGGCGCAACTTTTTGGCACGGCAAAGGAGCGGAGCGCATCCGACGCCACGATCGCTCGTTGATCTGGGGGGCCAAGCCGTCCTCGTTCTACGTTTCCCGCGCCAATCAGACGAACGCTACGCGCATGAAAATTCATAAGTAGCGCTATAATGCCAAAAGACCTCCTAGGGTGAGGAAGCAAATGAAACTCAAACTCTTCATTGCGGTGCTGTGTTTGAGCAGTGTCTCGATGGCGCAGACCGTGTCAACAAAGGGCGAACCACTGGATAAAGTGCAGGTCCTGGCATTGCCGGGCGATATTGCCAACTCGCGGGTAGCCAGTGTGGTGGTTGAATGCGGCATTACCTTTGAGCCGACAACAAGCTTCCTCCAACTTCTCCAAAAAGCCGGCGCAGATGAAGGAGTCATCACCGCGGTGCGCGTCGCGCCGCGCTCGGAGGCAGGTCTCAAAACGGCGGGCGCTTCGCCAGCAAACGGTCCGCTGGAACGAGACCAGATTTTGGATCTCCTGCAAACCGGCGTGGGCAGCGACGTCCTCGCCAATTTGGTCGTCAAGCGGGGAATTGACTTTGAGCCCTTCGATGCATACCTGCATGCCTACGAGATTGCGGGGGCCCAGGACAGCTTGCTGAATGCTCTCCGGCAAGCTGGCCGATTAAAGGTTGGAACGGCCAGCGCCACGATTGTTCCCCCAAAGGGTGAAGGGGAAGGGCCAACCGCGCGGGGGACTAGCTCGAAGCGGCTTCGTGTGCCCGGAGAGCTCGAGGCGGCCAAACTCACCTCGGCGCCCCAACCGGAATACCCTCAGATCGCCAAGATGGCACGCATCCAGGGCTTGGTTCGCTTACAGGCCATCGTTGGGCAAGACGGCACGATTCAGGACTTGAGGGTCCTTAGCGGCCCCCCACTGCTTGCCAAATCTGCGCTGGATGCGGTTTCCAAATGGCGCTATCACCCTACGCTCGTGAAAGGTAGACCTGTCGAGGTCGAAACGGAGATTGACGTGAATTATGCGCTCAAGATGTGAATTTGAATAATCCGAGCGGCGCCCGCCGGCGTACCGATGGCTGGCGCATTCACGGCAGCCAATTTGCGACGTTCAGAAGAAGGAGGTTAACCGCGACAACCAGTCACGTCCCTGGCCGTGTGAATCCACAAGTTGTAGCACATTGGTGAAACGCACACAGACAGAAAGGCACTGTCCGCTCCTGCCTGCTCGACCGTCATGATATGATCTAGCGAGAATGATCCTCGAGTTTGAGTGGGACGCGAGAAAGGCCGAAGCGAATCGTCGCCGTCACGGGATCGATTTTGTATGAGGAAAATCTCCCCCAGTAAGAAACTTTCGGCCCCACGCGACACCATGCGGAAGGAATATCGGTTTGACTACAGCCGCGCCAAGCCCAATCGTTTTGCCGAAAAGATGTCGAAGGATGTCGTGGGAGTCGTCCTCGAACCGGACGTTGCCGCCGTTTTCAAGTCGTCTAAGGCTGTCAACGCTCTCTTACGTTCTGTAATCGCTGCGATGCCGGAACCCAAATAGCAACTGGGCTAACCAGCGGCTTAAGCTGTCCCCCGTGCATTGTTTTGTGCGGCCTGGCGCAAACTTCCCCAGCGGATATGGACGAAAGCCGCGGAGCGACCCCGTGGGACGGGACAAATCCGCGCATAGTACCGTAGACACGCTAGGTGCCAAGATTGGAGCCCCAGGGTGTTAGTACCATTGCGCTATTGTCACTGCCGTGGGACAAGTTAGAGTGGCCTAATGAGACAGCCCAAGGTCGCGCTCGATGCCAGGAGGCAAACCCGTATGAAGTACTGTCTTGATTGCGGCTTCGCTGGGGAACCGAAATGGCACACCCCGGGCACACTCGGAATGGAAATTTGTTTGTGGCTTTTGTTTGTCGCTCCGGGAGTTATCTACACCCTTTGGAGGCACTTTGCTAGCCGGCAGGCGTGCCCGAAGTGTGGGAGCAAACACATCGTTCCGACGGATTCTGCGCTCGCGCAGGCCGTCATCCGCCGTCTGTCGCCAACCGAGGCCCGGAGCCAGTGGTTTTGTATGGCGTGCGGAAAGCCGATCTTCAGTGAGGGCAGTTTGTGTGACAGATGCGCAGCCCAGTCAAGCGGAGCAAGTGGGGGCACAGTACCCCTCCAGAATTGAGCGCATTCGAGGTAGGGCATTAGTCGCCAAAAACCATGCGGCCCAGATCGTCCCCGAGGCGAGCGACGTCTTTAGGATCGGCGGCCGCGCGGAAACGCTCGGCGAGCTCAAAGAACTCCTTTTGCCTGCGCTTCTGAGCTTCGATCCCCTCTTCCACAAGCTCGACGATGATCCGGTTGGCGCTAAGGCGCCGTTGCTTCGCGAGGCTGCGGACATGCCGCGCCGTGTCGGCCGGAAGGCCTACGGTCTGACGAACGACTTTGTGAGAAGCAGACATGACACCGTTATACACCCGAATGATGATGCACGCTTTTCCCGGCCCGAAGAAGTTGGCAGGCAAAAGTTGAAAGTTGGTATTGCGGACATGTCGTTTAGGCTCGCGGGTTTTCGTTCGCAAGAGTTTTCGCTCACTACCTAGGGCCGAACGGCGTTCGGCCGGGGGCCAGCGCCGCTGGCCCCTACACGCTCGATTGCGGTTACGCGGCTTCGCGCTCCCAGCTTCGGACCCTAGCGTGGATAGGCTCCGGAATCATAGTGGACGGGACCAAATCTGAACCATAACCATCCGCTTCCGGGAATGGTAATTGATGCTCCTCCACCGAGGGTCCTACCGGTGTCAATTTCCAGATGCTCAGGGTCCGTTGTTACTCCCGCCGAGGGAGTCACGGTAAGATAGTTCTGGGAGATCGATGTAAAAGGCATCCCTGCCGTAGTAAAGCGGCAAGGCCCGTCAAAATCGGCGATATTGATCGCCTCGCTAGTCTTGAAGTCCTTCCAATCGCCTTTGAATGTGTATGATACAGAAATATCCGCAAACGAAACGGCGGCCCCGATGGAGTCACCCGTATACTTATACATGGCGTAGAGACGATTGTCGGTGTCCGCGATCTCAAAATTGCCTATTTCCAACCCTACAACAAATGCGCCGACCGCACTACCCTTCACGAATCGGATGGCCCAGTTCTTACTTTGCGGAATCTTTGTGGGCACGGGCGGCCGCGGCGGCGTGGATTCCGACGTGACTTGCACATAGACAGCGCGATCCTCATCCCGTTCAACGCCGAGCCTGTGGCCTCGATATTCGGCTAGTTGTATGCCCGAGGTATCTGGACCGTGGTAGACCAATCCTACGACCTTAAGATTATCTTTCAGATACTTGTAGACCTCGGCGACCCTGGCCCGCGCCAAGTCATAGTTCCACCCGTTGTTGGGCCTGATATTCATACCTGTCAGGCTGGCCCCGCCGCTAATCCAGATATGCCAAATGAATGACCGGTGCGAGGTGTTTACATTGTTAACAAGCGATGCAAGCCAGCCATAATGGTAGGGTTTTAGCTGAGGGCCATTGATATCGAAATCCCACAGGCTCGCATTCCAATGCATGGAATCGGTCGCATATTCCGTAATCCTTCCGGTCACACTGGTCCGGATGATATCTAAGGTTGGGTGCCGGAGCTGGGTGGGTAGGGTCATAAGCAAAGCCTCCTCGCAACAATCGACTTTTAGTTTGCCTTTTGCGTACATTATGTCACTAAACGGCTCCGATCATCAAGGTGACCGCGAGTCGCGCAGCGCGGCGGGGCCGCGACCAAAACTAATGAAACTCCCTGGCAGTTTCCGTCATGGTGTTTTTGGGCAAACGTCATGGTGCGGGGGGTGGGCTTTTCTCATGCCCGGTACCCCAGTGGCAGTCGTCCGTAATCAATCTGCATTGGGCACGTTACCCTGGTGGGCCCGTCATGACGAGATACGCCACTCAGCATGAAGTTCAGTGAGTAACTTGCACCGACTCCGCTAGCAGGGAGGGGGCAACCCGCGGCCCCTTGCGGTGGCCACTCCCGTTCTTGCCAATCGTTGGCGGGGCTTGATAAATTACTGGATTAACCTAATCTGCCGCCGCTCACGACGAGCGGGAGAAACGAGACGCCCCCTGGCCGGAGAAAATCTACGCAAATTAATTGAGCTGACAGCACACCTGCGAAGTCCGCAAGGATGCCCCTGGGACCGCGCGCAGGACTACGACACTCTAAAGGGGCTGTTGCTGGAAGAAGCCTACGAAGTGGTGGATGCCGTGAGCGCCCGAGATTTTGCTGGGCTGGAAGATGAACTCGGGGATTTGCTTTTCCTTATTACATTCTATTCCCGGATTGCCGAGGAGGAAGGACGCTTCGCCATCGATGACGTGGTAGAGCGCGTGCACGCCAAGCTCATTCGGCGGCATCCGCATGTATTCGGCGAAGTGAAGGCGGGAAACGCCGGCGAAGCGCTTCAGAGCTGGCTGGCCGTCAAGGAGCAGGAGCGGGTCACTGAAGGCAAGCACGCCAAGAACTCCGTGCTGGATGGAATTCTCCGCTCGCTGCCGTCCACGCTGGTGGCCCATGAGCTGGGAACGCGCGCGGCGGAGGTGGGGTTCGAGTGGAAGACCGTGGGTGATTTGCTCGAGAAGATTGAGGAAGAGATCCACGAGTTGCGGCAGGAGCTGGCCGCGCGACCGCCCAGCCCATCAGTGCGGGTGGAAGAGGAAGTGGGTGATTTGCTTTTCGCGGTGGCCAATCTCTCACGCTTTCTCCACTTCGACCCGGAGAGTTGCCTGCGCCGGGCCAACCAGAAGTTCCAGCGACGCTTCCAGGCCATGGAACAGGAAATCCTGAAGAGCGGCAAGCAATTGAAGGAATGTTCACTCGATGAGATGGAGTCAATTTGGACAGGCATCAAAAGCCGGGAAGCCCTGTAGGTTACTCCCTCGGGCTGTGCGAAAAAATCGAGCAACTGGCGGAGTGCATACGGGTTCAGAAAGAGGTCTGGGGCTACGCTGAGCATGAGTTTTACCCGCTGCGGTTGTTTGTCAATTTGGGCCGGATCGGGGGACATGTTCTGGGGGCTTTCACAACTGAAGGCGAGTTGGTGGGCTTTGTCGCGTCAATGCCCGCGTGGCACGGAAGGCATCGCTATCTCCATTCCTTGTCACTGGGAATTGTTCGCGGCCACGAAAATCGCGGCCTGGGCAGGGCCCTCAAGCTGGCGCAGCGGGATCTGGCGATGTGCGCGGGGATTAAGTCCATCGAATGGTCGTTTGATCCGTTGCGCTCGAAGAATGCGAACCTGAATATTAACCGCTTGGGGGCTCTGGTACGCCGCTATGAGCCGAATTACTACGGTCAGGTCGAGACCGATTCCAGCAAGGACTCCCGAGTGACCGCCTGATCGCGGAATGGTGGCTCGAATCGCCACGGGTCAGACAGGCGATTGCCGGTAAGCCTGTGCGCAACCCGCGGCGGAAGCCGACGCGCGCAATCGAGATCCCGATCGATATTGACGCCTTGATCCGGACCAATCTTGAGGAAGCCCGTGCGTGGCAACAGCGCATCCGCGCTCAATTTCAAGAGGGTTTTGACCATAAGATGGTGGTCACAGGTTTTGCCCACAACGAAAAGTCTGCGCACTATTTACTGGAGGCCTATGAAAATTGAACGAATCGAACTTCGAGAATTGCGGTTGCCGCTGGTGCATTTTTTTGAAACGAGCTTCGGGCGCACCACGACGCGCCGAATCGTTCTGGTGCGGGTCGATGCCGACGGGGTTGCCGGTTGGGGCGAGGTGACGTGCGGAGAAATGCCGTTTTACAACTACGAGACTCCCGACACGGCTTGGCACATCCTCCGCGATATCCTGATTCCCTGGACTCTGGGCAAAGAATGGCCCGCGCCGGGCGATGTGGCGCCGCGCTTTCGGCCCATCCGCGGCCACAACATGGCAAAGGCGGCGCTGGAAAACGCTCTCTGGCACATCGAGTCGCAACAAAAAAACCTGCCACTCGCCAAATTGCTCGGAGGGACACTCACCGAAATCCCTTGCGGAGTGTCGATCGGCATCCAGAACTCCATCGAGGAATTGCTGGAAAAGGTTGGAGTGGAAGTGGCGGCGGGGTATCAGCGAATCAAGGTGAAGGTCAAGCCCGGTTGGGATGTCAACGTGCTCGAGGCGATTCGCACGCGGTTTCCACGCATCCTGCTCATGGCCGATGCGAACAGCGCATATTCACTGGCCGACACTGCCCACCTCAAGGAGTTCGACCGTTTCTACCTGATGATGATCGAGCAGCCGCTGGGTTGGAATGATGTGCTGGACCACGCCAAGCTGCAAAAGGAAATCTCGACGCCCATTTGCCTGGATGAATCCATTCACAGCGCCGATGACGCGAGAAAGGCGCTGGAAATCGGTGCGGGCAAGATCATCAATATCAAGTTAGGGCGCGTGGGCGGATTCACGGCGGCCCGGCAGGTTCACGACGTCTGTCGCGCCCGGAATGTGCCGGTGTGGTGCGGCGGCATGCTCGAATCCGGCATCGGGCGCGCGCATAACATTGCCATGTCCACGCTGCCGGGATTCACTTTGCCCGGTGATGTTTCCGCCAGCAAACGCTATTGGAGCGAAGACATCATCGACCCAGAGGTGACGGTAACCGCGCAGGGGACGATCCACGTTCCTCAGACGACGGGATTGGGATACACCCCCAATTTGCAGCGGATTGAACAGTTGACGGTGCGGAAGGAGTCGTTTGAGTAGGACGACTCCTGCTGTGAAACGCACTTCCCGTGCGAGCCATGGCCGCATGCACTTGCTGATGTTGATGGTGGTGGTCTGCTGGGCCAGCAACATCATCGCCGGTAAAGAAGCGTTAACGGGGTTCACCCCGATGGCGCTGGCGCAATTGCGCGTGCTGGGCGCCGCAATCATTTTTGTCATCGCATTTCTAGCCACCGGCCGGATCCGCCGACTCCAATTTACGCAGCGAAAGTGGATCTTCCTGGTGGCCATGGCGGCGAATGGCATTGCCCTGAACCAACTCACCTTTATTGGCGGGATGGCGCGCAGCACCGTGGCGCACACGGGCTTGATTGTGGCTTTGGGACCCGTGATGGTGCTACTGATTGCGGTGGTCGTGCGCTTGGAAGTAATGACACTCTGGAAATTCGCGGGGATGATGATCGCATTTGCGGGAGTCGGCATCTTGACCGCCGACAAGGCAGGGCAGGGAAGTGCCGGCCATGGGGTTGGAGACCTCATCCTGCTCGTGAGCACCCTGGTCTTCGCCATTTACACGGTCCTGGTGAAAGAAGTGGCCAACCAGTTCGACTCGCTGACCCTAAACACTTTGATCTTTGTGCTGGGCGCAATCATGATGCTCCCTTTTTGCGCTCACGCGGTGGTGGTTACGAACTGGGCCGCCCTCAGGATGGAGGCGTGGTGGGGATTGGCGTTTATCATTATATTTGGGTCAGTGATTTCCTATCTGGTCTTTGCCTATGTCATGACGGAATTGGCCGCATCCCGCGCGGCCGCCTTCAACTATTTGCAGCCGGTCATTGCCAGCGGATTGGGCATCTGGATCCTTTTCGAACGGCTGACTTCGAAGGTCCTGATCGGCGGCGGCTTCATTCTAGCGGGGGTTTATCTGACTGAGCGTGAGCAGGGGGAAGAGAAGGCTGCGCAGACCTCCAACCCGCGCGCAGTCTGAGGCTTCCGATGAGTTCTGACGTACCCAGGCTTTAGGACACCCTTTCGACGGCGGGCCCGTGGTACTGTGGGGGCATGATAAGAGCCAGCAGCGCACCGCAAGCGAAGCCCCCGATATGCGCCCACCATGCCACCCCCCCGGACGCAGCGGTTTGAATCGAAAGCATCTGGAATCCCGCGATAGACTGAATCAAAAACCAATAACCCAGAAGCAGGATGGCGGGAACCTGGACGGTAAAAAAGAAGATGAAGAGCGGGATAAGCGTCGTGATGCGCGCTCCAGGGTAGCAAATGAAATATGCCCCCAACACCCCGGCGATGGCGCCACTGGCCCCGATGGTAGGGACGCGTGATCCCGGGCTGACGACGATCTGAACCAGAGCAGCGGCAACCCCGGAAATCAAGTAGAGCAGAAGGAAAGGGAAGTGTCCGACGCGGTCCTCAATGCTGCGACCGAATACAAACAGAAAGAGCATGTTTCCCAGCAGGTGCAGCCACCCGCCGTGCAGAAACATGGAAACAAAAATAGGAATCACCGTAAGTCTTGCGGGAAGTGTGGAAAGGGAGTGTCGAGAGAAGCGAGCGGGGATCAATCCATACATGAGGATAACGCGGTTCAGATGCGGGCCCAGTGAGAGTTCAATGATAAAGGCCCAAACATTCGTGACAATCAAGAGCAAGGTAAATGCCCAGAAAGAACGGCGGCGTATATGGTCAGTGAGGGGAATAGGTACCATGCAAAGGCATTTTACCGTGCGGGACCGTTTCTGCCCACTGGAAATGCAGGGACTCGGGGCTCGGGGCCCGAGCCTCGGGATTCGGGTGTCATCCAAGCCTCCGACCCCTAAAGTCTGAAAGGTGTCGTAAGAGCCCGCAAACCGCACCCTAATCCCAGAACCCGAGTCCCGAGTCCCGTGCCCCTTATCCTGCGACCCCTGTTCCGAGCAAACTATTCATTGAACACGAGGACTTTGCTCGATCCGCTAAAACGGATTTCCGTGATCACGCGGTTGCCATCGGCGGTCTGGTCGTAAACGACTTCGTCGAGAGGGTACATCGTTCCGCGATCCACAACCTTTCCTTCGGCGGTCGCCACAACTTTGTTTTCGTGCAAGAACGAAACCGTCGCCTCGGGGCTGTTGGTTTTCCATTGGATCTTGTATTTGCCGCCTGCCAAATGGGTTCCGGCTACCATCGCATCGTAACGAAGGAATAGATTTCCGGCATCCTTCGGTAGGGCCGCGGCGCCAGCAGCGACGCCGGCCGCGACGAAAAGGGACATGGCAACAATCGACACACTCAAAGTCTTTTTCAAATTCATCTCCATCCTCCTCATGAATGGTGGTTGCCCTGGGTGTTGATTCTGGCGACCTTGGATCCGGAACCGAATGGAACGCCCATCTGTTGGAACGAAGATTTCGCTTGCATTTGTAACTCAAGCGCCCCTAAAATCACGCGGGGTTAAATGAAATAGGGGAAGCCGCGAGGCTTCGAGTGTTTCCTGCGGGATTGTCGTTGCTCAGGCCGCCAAACCATCGGCAACGGCAGTCCATTTAACCCCGATTTTCTTACTGCCCACCCTTAAGACGCTGGAACGCGCCACCCGTTAACATATTTCTCGTCCCCACGCCTGTTGCCACCTTCGCCTATTAGACGCCCGACAACAGTTGTGGTTAGCGTCTGCTTGAGTCTCGTAACCTTTCCATGTCTCGTTGGCCTGTCATTCAATACCCTATACGCAGGAAAGGCGTGCTAAGTTTCAAATATCCCATCTTCCCCTTAAGGTGGCGTGAATCTTCTTTTACAGCATCATGAACGATACTCGGCGGCGAGGGGGATGCGTTTCCGCAAGTGGAGTGCGGATTCATCCGAGCCTGGCAGAATCCCCCGGCCGGAAGATACAGGAGGCACATCACGGGCCATTCCGGCGAGCGGGCAAGACCTTGATAACAGAACGGTACGGATTCTCCGAGGAATTATCTTGGATTTCCTCTGTCCGCTTTTGGGAATGACCTGAGCGAATTCGGACAAGTCCCGGGGTTGTTCCGTCTTTGCGCAACGGACCAATCCCCGCGGTTAGGCAGGAGCCAAGGCGCGTGTCGAACGTAGCGCGGGCGTCCCGCCCGCTGTCGTGGGAGCGTCCCGCTCCCACCGAGAATGCGCGGGCAAGATGCCCACGCGCCAGCGGGCGGGACGCCCGCGCTACGGCCCGGGGATCTCCGATTTCACTATTGTGGCGCACAATTGCCCAGGTGTTTGCGCGCCACAGCATGCTGCGTTGACCACGATGAGGGGCGGGGATATACTGCCCGGGGGGCATTTGGGGCGGATTTGCCCCCCTTTTCGCACCCGAGGTCGGTCTGCCCTCTCGGGTCTTTTGTTCGCTCACCGGCCTCACGGTTCACTATGAAATTCAAAGGCCTCTTCGGGGAACTTGTCAGGATCGTCAGCGAGGACGGCGTATTGTGGCGTCAGGAAGACCTGATGCTTTACGAGTACGACGCGCTTTCTTCGCTGCGGCAACCTGACGCCGTGGTTTTCCCTCGCAAGACCGAGCACGTTGTGCAGATTGCCAGGTTGGCGCTGCGACACAACCTGCCGCTTGTAGCGCGCGGGGCAGGCACGGGTTTAAGCGGCGGTTCGGTGGCAACGGAAGGTGGCATCCTGTTGGGCTTTTCCCGCATGAAGCAAATCCTGGAAATCGATTTGGAAAACCAGCGCGCGCGGGTGCAGCCCGGGGTGGTGAATCTTGACCTTTCGCTCGCCGTCGCGGATGAGGGCTACTATTACGCGCCCGATCCTTCCAGTCAGAAGGCCTGCACGATTGGCGGCAACGTGGCGGAGAATTCCGGCGGTCCCCACACCCTTGCCTATGGTGTTACCACCAATCACATCTTGGGCTTGGAAGTAGTGCTGCCCGATGGTGAGGTCATCCACACGGGAGCGAGCTACTGGGACCGGCCGGGGTACGATCTAACCGGGGTCTTTGTGGGTTCGGAGGGCACCCTCGGCATCGTGACCGAAGCCACGGTGCGATTGTCTCGCAAACCCGAGGCGGTGAAGACGCTATTGGCGATATACGACCAGGTGGTGCATGCAACGCGCACGGTGGCGGCCATTACCGCGCGCGGCATCACGCCGGCGGCCCTGGAGATGATGGACGGGTTCACGCTGCGCGCCGTGGAGGAAGCCACCCACGCCGGTTATCCCATGGATTGCGCTGCCGTGCTGCTGATTGAGGTGGAAGGTCTGAGGGAAGCGGTGGAAGAGCACGCGGATGAGATCGAGGCCGTTTGCCGCGAAAATCAGGCGCGCGAGGTTCGACGCGCGAAATCGGCGGAGGAACGCGACCTGTTGTGGAAAGGAAGAAAGACGGCCTTCGGGGCGCTCGGGCGCATCAGCCCCAATTACTATGTGCAGGACGGCGTCATCCCGCGCACGCGCTTGCCGGAAATGCTCGACTTCATTGGCAGCATCGAAAAGAAGTATGACTTGCGCATCGGCAACATCTTCCATGCGGGCGATGGAAACTTACATCCACTCATTATGTATGACGAGCGCGACCGCGACCAAACCGCGCGCGTGGTCAAGGCGGCTAAAGACATCATCATGCGGTGTGTGGAAATGGGTGGATCGATAACCGGCGAGCACGGCGTGGGCTTGGAAAAGAGCGACCTCATGCCGCTCATCTTTTCTGAAAATGATTTGGAATTGATGGGCCGAATCAAGAACCTGTTCAATCCTCTGGGTCGTTTGAATCCCGGGAAGCTTCTTCCCACGGGGAAAATGTGCGGGGAACTACGCGGAGGAATCGCGGGGGGAGGCCCGGTGTGACCCTGGCGGTCGATTCGGAATTGTCGGCGCTTGTGGGCACGTCGCGCGTGGTAAGGGACCACGCTGCCTGCGCAGCCCTGGCGGTGGATGGGAAGGTTCCGGAATGCGGTGTCGCTCCGGCTACGGCGGAACAGGTGGCTGCGGTCCTGCGCTACGCCAGCAAACATCATCTCGCGCTGATCCCCCGCGGCAATGGCACGAAACTTTCTATGGGGAATCCCCCCCGCCGGTATGAGGTTGCCCTCTCAATCGGGGAATTGAATCGCGTTATTCATTACGAGCCTGCGGACCTGACGATCACGGTCGAGGCGGGAATGACGTTCAGAGCGTTTCAGGACCTCGCGGGGCAGAGCGGTTTGTGGTTGCCACTCGATCCGCGCGGCGGGGGCGAGTCGAGCATCGGCGGGATTATCGCGGCGAATGCGGCAGGGCCTCTGCGGCAGGGTTTCGGTGGCCCTCGCGACATGGTTCTGGGATTGAAGGTCGCCCTCCCCGACGGAAAAATCGCCAAGACGGGCGGGCGAGTTGTGAAAAACGTCGCAGGCTACGACCTGGGAAAACTGCTGACCGGCTCCTGCGGGACGCTGGGCGTGATCGTTGAGGCCAGCTTGAAGCTCTTCCCCAAGCTGCCGGAGCGCGCCACCTTTGCCATGAGTGCGGGCACACTGGGTAATGCCAAGGACTTGCGCAGGAGCATCCTGCGGTCGCCGCTCGATGCCCTGCGGCTGGTCCTTCTCGATTCGCCGGCCGTGGCGCTGCTGGATGATTCAGCCCCAGGCAATGAGCGGCCGGGTGCGCAACTATGGATCGAATTGGGGGGATCGCACCGCGTCATCGAGCGTTGCATGCTTGAGCTGAGGCAACTCACCGCTGCCGTGGGGGCGACAATGGCGCGCCGGGAAGGTGCGGTAGAGGCGTGGGGTCGCGTTTCCAACCTGGCCCATTGGCTTCAGCAGAAATACCGTGACGTCACGGTTCTAAAGGCTGCGCTGCCCGCTGTGGCCAGCGAGGAATTTCTGAGCCGCGCGCAGCAGGAGGCCGAATCCGAGCGAATCCCACTCGCAAGCTTCGCGCAGGTGGGTTTGGGTATCGTTCACCTGTGCGTATTACAGGAGGATGTAGCGCGGACCTGTTCTGTAGGTCCGCGGCTCGTCCCCGATGGGCAAGGGAAAGCCGCGGACCTACAGAACAGGTCCGCGCTACATTTACTTGCCGGTCTGGGGGAGCGCCTGCGTAAAGCAGCGGTGGACCTTGGGGGGACGCTGGTTATCGAACATTGTCCGCTGGAGCTCAAAGGCCAAGTGGACGCTTGGGGTGCCGGCGGGGATGATCTTGAAGCCATGCGCAAAATAAAAGTTGCCTGGGACCCGTTGGAGGTTCTGTCGCCCGGGCGGTTTGTAGGGGGCATTTAGAAGGGTGTAGCGCGGACCTTTAGAGTGCGGCAGCTTGCTGCCGCTTTTGCACCAGCCACCTTGCTGGCTGGGAATTGTGCTCTCGGGCGAAGTTGCCGTGAGCAAGCTCGCGGGGTGAAAAGCGGCAGCAAGCTGCCGCACTCTAAAGCTTCGCACGCCCGCACAAGCTGTAGCCCGGCCCGTCCAGACGCATGGCGAGAAATCGGCGATAGAATTTGGGCAATTAAGTGGCTGAAACTTTGAAAACCGCGAACCCCGCGACGGCGAATACAAGCACGGAGAAGCGCTCGGGTTACGGCACGGGCGAGGCGCCGCGCTGGGTGGACTATTCCCGGTGTGTGCACTGCGGTTTGTGCTTGAACGCCTGCCCCACTTATCGCGAGCTGGGCCTGGAAATGGACTCGCCGCGCGGCCGCATCTACCAGATGATTCAGGTGGAGAAGGGGCGGCTGCCGCTGGGTGAAAGCTTCGTTCGCCACATCGATCTTTGCCTGGATTGCCGCGCTTGTGAAACGGCGTGCCCATCGGGTGTCGAGTACGGAAAGCTGGTGGAAGCGGCGCGCGGCCAGATTGAAAAATATTATCACCGGCCTCCGCTTACAACTTTGCTGCGCAAACTCTTCTACTACGAAATTCTGCCCCATCCCCGGCGCTTGCAATTTGTGGGAAAGCTTCTGCGCCTCTATCAACGCTCGGGGCTGGAAGAGTTGGTGCTTGCTTCGCGGGTGCTGAAGCTGCTTCCTGGCCGGCTTGAGCACGTGGCGCAACTCGCCCCGCGCATGGAAAAGCCTTTCTTTTATGAGCGTCTGGGCAAGACATTCCCCGCGCGAGCGGAGAAGCGTTACCGGGTGGCGTTGTTCGCTGGATGTATTGCCAACCTTGCCTTTGCCCGGCTGAATGACGCCACGGTGCGCGTGCTCACGAAGAACGGCTGCGAAGTGGTGATCCCCCGTGACCAGGGATGCTGCGGCGCCCTGCACGTCCACGCGGGCATTCGCGGCATCGCGCGGGATTTGGCCAAGCGCAATATCCAGATCTTCCTGGCCGGGGGGTTCGACGCCATTATTTCCAATGCCGCCGGCTGCGGTTCCGTGCTCAAAGAATATCCACTCCTTTTTGAGGAAGAGGACAAAGAATTCCTAGAACCGGCAAAAGCCTTCGTGGCAAAGTTGCGCGACGTCACGGAATTCCTGGCGGGGATTGACTTGAATCGGGAACTGGGAATAATGAAAGTGAGGGCGACTTATCAAGATCCGTGCCATCTGGGGCACGCGCAGCGCATCCGCACCGCACCGCGCAAGCTGCTGGCGGCCATCCCGGGGCTGGAACTGATCGAGCTGAAGGAAGCGGATATCTGTTGCGGCAGCGCGGGCGTTTACAACGTTGTTCACAACGAAATGTCGGATCGATTGCTCGAAAGCAAAATGCGCCGCATCGGCGAAACCCGGGCGGAACTGGTTTTAACCGCTAATCCCGGCTGCCTGTTGCAGCTTCGCGCGGGGGTAAAGCGCGAAGGCACCCAGCGGCGAGTGATGCACGTGATCGAATTGCTCGACGAAGCGTATAGAATTGGCGATTGATCATTGGTGATTTGTGATTGGTGATTTGCGATTGGTGATTGAATTCGCGATATTCCACGGGCATCCGTTCTCAGGTCTCAGCAAGAACTCTTGCTGCCTACCGACGGTTGACAACTGAGGACGTTCAATCAGCAATCACCAATCACAAATCACCAATCATCAATTGCCAATCACAAATCGACAATCCAAAGCGAGGCTTCCAATATGTCCACGAATACACCTCCGGACCACAATAATGTTCTGGCGCCGACGGACGATCCCCGAACACACCATCTTCAGGACTACGAGGCGCGCGCTGCGTCGTTTCATTGGGAAGATATTTACAATGAGTTTGACTGGTCGAAGACCGGCAAGGTGAACATGGCGCATGAGGCCATTGACCGCCACCTGACGCGCGGCCGTCGCAACAAATTGGCGCTGATTTACACCGACAAGGAACACACCGAACGTTTCACCTTCGAGGACATGTCTCTGCAATCGAACCGATTCGCCAATGTCCTGCGCAAGCTGGGCGTGGCGAAAGGTGACCGCGTCTTCGTGTTTCTGGGGCGGCGGCCCGAGCTTTACGTCGCCATCCTGGGCATCCTGAAAATTGGTGCGATTCCCAGTCCCTTGTTTGAAGCGTTTATGGAAGATGCGGTGCGCGATCGTATGGCCAACGCGGAAGCCGTGGCGTTAGTGACATCGCCGGCGCTAGTGGAACGCGTGCCGCAATACGATTTGCCTTCCCTGAAGCACATTATTCTCGTGGGTGCCTTGCCAAGCGAGTTGGCGGAGGGTCAAAAGAGCTACGAATCCCTGATGGAAAAGGCTTCCGACGAGACGGAAATCGAGTGGCTGACCCTGGATGACCCGCTTATCATGCATTACACCTCCGGTTCGACGGGAAAGCCCAAGGGTGTGCTCCACGTGCAAAAGGCCATGCTGGGGCATCTGATCACCGGCCGCTGGGTGCTCGACATGTGCGAAGACGATGTCTATTGGTGTACAGCCGACCCCGGCTGGGTTACGGGAACCTCTTACGGTATTTTTGCGCCCTGGCTCAACGGCGCAACCAACCTGATCCGCGGCGGCAGATTCAATGCCGCCGATTGGTACGAAACCATCCAACGGTTTCGCGTCAACATCTGGTACAGCGCTCCCACGGCGTTCCGCATGTTGATGGCAGTCGGCGAGGATGTGGTGCAGCGATATGATCTTTCCAGTTTGCGGCACGTGCTGAGTGTGGGTGAACCGCTGAATCCTGAGGTGGTATGGTGGGGCTGGAAGACCTATGGAAGGCGGATCCATGACAACTGGTGGATGACCGAAACAGGTCATATCCTGGTTTCGAATTATCCCTCCATGACCATCCGCCCGGGCTCGATGGGGCGGCCCATTCCCGGAGTGTATGCCACCATCGTCGACGACGAGGGAAAAGAAGTGCCGCCCAATACGCTCGGCAACCTTGTGATAAAGCCCGGGTGGCCCGGCATGATGCGGACGATCTGGAAACAGCCGGAACGCTACGAGACCTATTTCCGCATTCCCGGCTGGTATGTTACAGGGGATAGCGCTTACCAAGACCCGGATGGCTACTTCTGGTTCCAGGGTCGGGTGGACGACCTGATTATCACCGCCGGCGAAAACGTGGGGCCCTTCGAAGTGGAAAGCTGCCTGGTGGAACACCCCGCCGTGGCGGAAGCCGGGGTGATTGGAAAACCCGATGTCATGCGCGGACACATCATCAAGGCGTTCATTTCCCTGCGCGAGGGCCATGTGGCCAGCGATGAGCTGAAGAATGAAATCCAAAAGTTTGTGCGGCAAAAGCTGGCAGCCCACGCGGTGCCGCGTGAAATTGAATTCCGTGCCAAGCTCCCCAAAACGCGCAGTGGGAAAATCATGCGCCGCGTCCTGAAAGCGTTGGAACTCGGCCTGCCCACAGGCGACCTTTCCACTCTGGAGGACTGAACATCGATAGACAGGATGGACAGGATACTAAAAAGAAGAAGACGGACGAACGAAAACAGCAACACCCATGCCACCGCCTGTGTCTCTGCGGTCATCAACGGGCCGCGTTGCCTCAACATCCGGCCAGGAAACTCAACCATGGATAAATGGGGATAGCCAGAGTAGGAAATTGATGGACAGACTGAAGACCAGCTATGAGACGGTTCTGCCATTGGTGTCGCAACGCGAGGGGTTCGAAGCGTTGTTCCAACATTCGGTCAATCGCTCTACTCGTGAATGAATAGAATACTCGGGTTTTCTTGTTCCTTCTTTGAATCCTGTCCATTCTGTCCATCCATGTTTATAAAGGATTCCACTATGAATATGAAGCATGAGGCGATTACACGGGACGTGACTGGCTGCGCTTTTGAGGTTATCAATGAACTGGGCGCAGGGTTTCTGGAGTCGGTCTATGAGAAGGCTTTGCTTCTGGCGGTTCGCCAAAAGGGCTTGTCAGCTTTATCCCAACATCCGGTCACGGTGATGTTCAGGGGTGAATCTGTGGGGGAGTTTTATGCCGATATACTCGTTGAGGGGAAGGTGATCGTTGAGCTGAAAGCGGTCAAAGGCCTCGCCCCCGAACACCAGGCGCAGGTCATCAATTATTTAAATGCCACCGGCATCGAAGTCGGCTTGCTCATCAACTTCGGGAACCCCAAACTCGAATACAAACGCTTCACCCGAAGCAAGGACTTTGAACATGGATAGACAGAATATTCAGGATTTGGGTTCTGGCATCCATGGTATGCCTACCCTCCGCATTGGTGTGAATGAATCGCAGCTTTAGGGCCGGCGGCAGACTCGTTCTGTCAGCGCAACACTCGACTGCGTATTCGGGATCTCTTTTTCTGTTCATTATCTTGTTAATCCTGCCTATCCATGTGAATAAACCATGGCGCTTGATTTTTGCCTTAAGCGGGCATACCCTCATCCTTGATTAGGCTCCCTCGCGGCTGATGCGGCCGCACCCTCGCATGGGAGTGATTCCAATGACTGCCATCATCAAGGTAGCCATCGTGGGCGTCGCAGTGTGCTGGACGATCACCGCTTACTTTATCTGGAAATGGGGGCCGGGGCTGAGGAAGCGCTTCGTGCGGTGCCCCGAACGCAAGGTGCGAGCCAGCGTGCTCGCGGATCAGCGCGAGGCGGAATTTGGTACTTTGCGCGTGGTGGAGGTGAAGGAGTGCTCGCTCCTTACCCCTGCGCACCCGGATTGTTCAAAGCAGTGCCGGGTGTGCCTGTAATCGCGAACAGCGCCGCGGGCATCGAAGCCAGAACCGTGATGCGAGCCAACGGTAGTGGTATGGCTTGACGTAGAGGCGGCTTTACGCCGCCATTTGGCGAGGTAAACTCGCCGCTACATCATCAAACTGTAACTACCGAGCCAACGGGGCTCTTTCCAAAAAGAAGGGGGAGCCTTGCGGCCACCCCCCTGAAAGTTCCTGCTTACATCACTTTAATGTTTATTGGCCCGCGTTCTGACCGGCCGATCCGAAGGTGAGTTCTTCATCCCATCCTGCCGGACGAATCGCTGTCACCACTTCCGTATCCCCTTGAATGACAGCGTCAATCTCTGTTTCCTCGTTCTTTTTCTGCTCGGTAACCACTTTGGCCTCGGTGGTAGCCATGAGCTTACCGTGCTGTGAGAACGTAACGGCGGGTGTCGGGGAATTTTCGGAAACCGCCATTCGGTAGGTCCCCGCCGGCAGCGTGGTTCCGTTATTGAATTTCGCCGTGTTGCTGAAAGTCACGCTTATTGCACGTTCCTTTGACTTGTGGGAACCTCCAGCCGCGAACCCAAGACACGTCGTAGCGAGAATGGCTACAACGAACCCAACGAACGATTTTCGCATTTGCATAAACTACACAACCTCCTGAGTTGTCGATTCAGAGCGGCAACTGCTCTTGCGTATTGCCTTGTGGCGGCGATCGAAGGGCACACCTCAACCCCCCGCGCCGAAACGCGTCAGGCTGCCAGCGCGGCCACAATCTATATCGCTCCGTAAATTGCCCTTCACTAGTTTTGACGTTGCATTGCGGGCTGGGGTTGTCCAAATGCGCGGCGCGGTGGCGGCATCACCAGTTGAGGCGCAGCGAGAATTGAATTTGCCGGGAATTTCCGGCCGAATTGATATTGCCAAACTGTGTTGTTCCAACGATTAAGCCGGGACGGTTGAAATTCGGGTGGTTAGTGAGATTGAAGAAGTCCGTGCGAAAAACCGTGTTCAGCTTCTCCGTAATGCGGAAGTGGCGCTCCAGACTTACATCCCCCGTTGCCAAGCCGGGGCTGCTGATGACGTTGCGGCCTTCATTGCCGGGAATGCTGTATGCACCCTGAGCGTCAGTGAAAATCGGTGGCGGTACAAAGGCGCCCGTATTGAACCAGTGGTTGGGATTGCGCTGGCTGGTGGGTAGGTTGGCGCTCGAGATCAGGTCAGGGCGATCGGTGCCATTCGACTGCGTTCCACTCAGGGCGGTTGCCAGGACGGCCGTAAGCGGCTGTCCGCTCTGAAGCGTGGTGATGCTCGCCGCCTGCCATCCGCCTAGGAAATAACTGGGAACACCGGCTTTTACCCATCTGCGGCCGGGCCCGAAGGGCAACTGCCAAACTCCGGACAAGGTCACGCGCTGCCGCATATCGAAATCGGAAAGGCCATATTCCGCACGCATATTGTAATTATCCTGCGGCTGGTCGGTGCCATCGAGGCCCGAGGCGGTGTCCAGGGACTTGGCATAGGTGTATGCGGCGACGAAGGAGAGTCCGCCGGAAAAGCGGCGCTCCAGACGTGCGACCAGGGCGTTATAGTTTGAGTTAACATCCGTGTCGCGTATGAACTGATTGGAGCCGGGCTGCGGGTGATAACCCAGTCGCTCGCCGGGTAGGTTCGGGACACCTTGGTTCTGAAGGCCACGCCGCGGAAGCTTGTGTCCATCGGACCCGGTGTAGCTCAAGGAGAGAACCGTATTCGTTGTGAGGGCGTGTTCGTAGGAAAGACTCCACTCATAAACATAACCGTTCCGAATGCTGGGAGGCGAAGAGACGGCGGTGGGTTCCTGATTGCCGAGCGCATATCCAAGTTGGTAAGAGAGGATGGGCGGAGCGTAAGACTGGCCGCACGCCCCGGGGCCGTAGAAGCGGCACAGATCGAGGCCCAGAAGGAATTCGGTCAGCGGCGCGCTCAAACGGGTTTCGGCCGTGTAATCAAGCTCCATAAGGGAGTTGAAAACACCCAGGCCGCCGCGAAGCGCGTTTTTCCCATTGCCCGTGAGGTCGTAGGCGAAACCAAGGCGCGGCGCCCAATTGCTCCAGTCGGGCTTGATGAGCGAATTGGGCAATCCGGCTTGTTGCGATGTTATGAATTGCAAGTTGTAGCTGGAACTGAGCTGCTGGATCAAAGGGTTCGCCGTGAGCGCGGCGGCCTGTCCGTGATTGTTGAGCACGATGAAGCGCTCGGCATCGGCGGGATCGAGAATCGAAGCACGACCGTCAACGTTGACGGGAGGGCTGTAGAACTCCTCGCGCAGGCCGTAGGTGAGGGTGAGACGGGGCGTCGCGTGAAACTCGTCCGAGAAGTAGGCTCCCAGGTAGTCAAGGCGATCGTTGCCGCCGGAGTTTCCGGCTTGCGCATAGGAAAGGAATGGACGCCCGAGGAGAAAATCCGAGAAAGCTGTGCCGGAGACCGAGCTCGAGCCATCATCGAATTGGAAAACTCCCTGGCCAAAGTCTTCCACCAGGTAGAAGAGCCGCAGCCGGCGGACGTCCCCGCCAAGCTGGAACGTGTGCCGCCCCTTCACCCACACCAGGCTGTCGGTGAACTGGAACGTGTGGTTCTTGCGGTCCTCGGGCTGGAAGATGTCGCTGTCGCCCAGATCGGCGTAGCCGGGAAGGTCGATGGCCGGAATGCCGTCGTTGGTCGAGCCCGGCGCGCGAGTGATGCCCAGCGATTGCAGGAACCCGCTGTGAATGTTCTGGCCCTGCTTGGTTCCAGCAAAGTAGGAGTATCCGAAACGAAAATCGTTGATGAGCGTCGGTCGAAAAATGGAAGTGAGGCCCAGCGCCAGGTTGACGCCGAAGTCATGCACGTCGTCACCAAAACCCGGCGGCGCGGGGGGATTGTTGGCAAAGCTGTCCGGCACAAAAGGCATCGTCTGCGTGTCGCGGGAAACGAGAATGCGGCCAAATAGTCCCTCATTGGGGCTGATTTGGTGATCGATCCTGCCGGTGAATTGGTCGGCTGCCAGGCTGTGCAGGCCGGTGTCGATGCTATTATCCGCCCCCGTCGCGGCATTCACTTGGTTGGGCAAGGGAACTCGAGCCAAAAGCGCGAGCGTCAAGGGGTCCATGTCGGCCGGAGATATCTGATTGCCGGAAAAAGGCAGGCCGGTCGAGGGGTTGATGATCGCGGGGAAGTCCTGGCCCGTGGCGGGATTGATTCCATTGAAGTTACCTTCGCGCTCCGCGGCAGCGGGTAATAATGTCGTGTTGGTAAGGCTCTGGCGAATCCGGAAGCCTTCATAATCGGTAAAAAAGTACGTTTTCCCGTGGATGAGCGGCCCGCCGTACCGCATCCCACCTTGGTTCTGGCGAAAAGGCGGAATCGGAAGTAATGGGTCATCAAAAAAATTCTTGGCGTCAAACGCGCTATTGCGAAGAAAATCGTATGCACTACCTGAGAAGCGATTGGATCCCGACCGGCTGACAATATTGACCTGCGCGCCTGACACCAGTCCTTGGTCGGCGGAATAGGAGTTCTCAACCACGCGGAATTCCCGGATGGCATCTGTCGAAGGGCTCACCGTCAGGCTGTAGGCAAAGGGCTCAACGATCGTGATGCCATCCAACGAAAAGTTGTTACGCTCAGACCGCTGGCCGTTTACCGAAAAACCTAATCCCAACCCGGGAGTGTTGAATTGTTGCGTGGCGCTATTCGGATAAGGCGGGACCGCGCCGGCTGCCAACAAGGCGAGTTGCGAGAATTGGCGGCCATTCAGGGGCAGGGAAGTCACCCTCTGGTTTGAAAGCTCATCGCCAATGGCCGGGGTTGCCGCCTGGACCAGCGGGGGGTGAGCGTCCACTTGCAGCACGGCCTGCCCGCGGGGGAGTTGAAGCGTGAGATCAACGCGGTCCGGCTGCCCGACTTGCAGCGAAAGGCTTGATACTGTGCGGGTGGCAAAGCCCGGGGCCGCTACCGTCAAATCGTATGCGCCCACCGGCATTAGGGGGAACGTGTAAAAGCCTTGCTGATCCGTCTGAGTTTGACGGACTTGCCCCGAGGCAATGCTTTTCAGCGTCACTTGCGCCTGCGGAATCACTCCGCCGCTAGGGTCGGTAATCAATCCCTCCAGATGGCTGTTCCAACTCTGCGCGCGGAGTGTGCGTGGGATTAACGAAGCTACGAGCAATCCTAAAATGGCTGCGAAAACGATGAATGATGACAAATCAGATTTGTGCTCAGTCAAGCGTCTCAAGGAAAAGGCCTCATGGCGGGGCAGGGAGAGGAGGGCCGAGCGGAGGAACACCGATACACTTGTCGCTAGCTCCCCGCGCTCATCGCGAGGGCAGCATTGTCCGACAAACGTAGGCCGGCTCTAACCTTCTTTCATCCGGACTTTACCGTCGGCCCCGGAGTTTCACCGGATCCTGGGGCGCTAAGTACAGTGACAAGTTATTAGTGGCGAGTGGCAAGCAAGAGCCTTTTGACTCGTCACTTGTCACTCTTCACTCGTCACCGTTCTTAGCGCCCCTCGCGGGCTTTACCGCCGATCGGGAATTGGACTTGCGCGCGCTACTTCGAGCCGCAAATCCTCACCCTGCCCCGAAGGTTTTGCTTCCACCTTGAATTTACCACCTTATTGTGGATATCTCAAGAATCCCCGAGAAAGCCCGCTAATACCCAGTCTTTACTGAGCGACATATTGTCCTAGCGTTTCCGATCGTGAGACCAGAGCCTGGTTGCGTTGGCGCTTACTGAATTCCGCCCGCGGATGCGGAATCGCCATGGCAAACGCCTGAAGAACAGCAGTTTGCGATTAAACTTGGTCAAACTCCTCAGCCAGCGGATATAATCGCTGCTCATTAATGATGTCGCGTCTTCAATAAAGCAGGAGAGCATGGGAGCCAGTTTGTCCGAATCCAATCAGGTCCGCCGGCGCGGCGAGCCCTGGGCGCTTGGCACGGTGCTGGGCTACGCCTTGGCCAACATCTTTGATGGAGCGGGGGTAAAGATTGCCGGCCCCTTCATCGGACCGTTATTGCGGGGACTGCCGAGTCTGGCGTTGGGCGTCATCCTGATGTGGAAGCATCGCACGCTGGACCAGTTGCGCCCCGGTTCGCCGCAGTACATTGGCCGGCGCCCTATTCTCGCTTTCGTGGCTGCGGGCATTATCTCGACCATTGGGCTGTTCTTGTATTACCTCGCCATGAGTTTCGGCGGCGTGAGCATCACCGTGCCCGTGCAGGAGACCTACGTAATCTGGGGAACGCTCATCGCCTGGATTTTTCTCCACGAGCGCATTCACCGCTTCGCCCTGGGCGGCGTGGTATTGATTTTCGTGGGTTTGATCGCACTTTCTTCCGGCCAGTCGCGCGGACAGCCGATCTCACCGCATTGGCACTGGGCCATTCCCCTCGGGCTCACGACAGCGTTGACCTATGGAATCTCCGGCGTGTTGTGGCGGGACGGACAACTGCGCGGCGCGCACCAGTCGGTTGCAATTTTTCTTCAATTTTCAACCAGCGTGGCCGTCGCGTTCGCCGGCTTGCTTGTGGCCGGACGACTTCCCAATTTGCCGGCGGCGCCGTGGCGGGCTTGGGCGGCCCTTCTGGCCAGCGGAGTGCTTTCCGGCGTCTTTGCTATCTATTGCATGTTTACGGCGCTGCGTCTGATGGCCGTGGCGCGCGTGTACGCTTTTTCCTCACTAACGCCCCTGGTGGCGACGCTGTTTGCGCACTTCTTTCTGCACGAATTCCTCAATGGTCTGATGCTCGCGGGGATCGCCCTTGTCTCCGTCGGCGTGATCCTGACCCAGGTCTTTCGGCCGAAAGACGAACGCCAAGCCTAGCAGTGATTCCCAGGGAAGGGGACTCGATTCGACGAAGGGCACGGCGCAGCACAGCCGTCAAAAAAAAACACTTGACAACCGGCAGAGCATGCAGTATGTTCTGAATTGTCAGAATGAACTGACCTCATTATGCCGACCCTCGATCCCATCACCGAGAAGTTCATCCTCCACTGGGGGGAAATGGGAACGCGCTGGGGCGTCAACCGGACCGTGGCGCAAATCCACGCGCTCCTCTATCTGTCGCCTCAACCCCTGAATGCCGAGGACATCGCCAAGACGCTTTCCATCGCGCGCTCCAATGTCAGCACCAGCCTGCGGGAACTGGAAAGCTGGGGGATTGTCCGGGCCATCCACCTGCTCGGTGATCGCCGTGAGCACTACCAAGCCATGAAGGACGTCTGGGAAATGGCGCGGGTCATTCTGGACGAACGCAAGCGCCGCGAGATTGATCCCACAGTGAACGTTCTGCGCGAATGTCTGCGCGACGTCAACGGCAAGGGGCCGGCAGAGACCGAAATGCGCGAGCGCCTGAAAGCAATGCTGGAGTTTGTCGAGATGCTGACCTCCCTCTATGCGCAAATCTCCCGGCTGCCCACCGGGACGATCCACGGGCTGTTGTCAGCCCAGGGCAAGGTGCGGAGACTCCTCGCCGGCGGTCGCGCCGTTCCTGCCCCCGGGGAGTGAAAATTTTTTGCCTGGAGATTTCAGTGTATACAGAACTAACTGATACTTCCGATGCCCTACAGCCACGAGGATGGGTTCTTTACGATGCCCGTTGCTCCTGGTGCAAGGAGGGAATTCAATTCTATTTACATTGTCCTGGTGCTTCTGGGGTTCAGCGCTCTGTATTGCAATACCGTAAATTCTTGTTTTTCTAGCGAAGATTTTGCGCGCTGCGTAGGGGCACCCACGAGCGGTGTAGGCGTTAACCTAAGGGTTTGAGGCACCCGAAAGCCAGCGAAGCGGGCGTTGTCATTTTAGCCCACGGCGAGCCAGCCGTGGGACTAGATACGAGCGGCGGACAAGTAAGCCCCGTACGGGGCGACATACGGCGCCGCGCACGGAGAGTCGAGCACGAGCGGGGGCAGCCCTTGGCTGCAGAAAAACCCGGATGCCGCCCGTGCCGGGGCTCACAGACTTTCTTGCCTATTCGCATCCCACGGCTGGCGCCGTGGGCTACAGGATGCCGGCCGCTACGCGGGCTTACGGGCCCTTCCGCCTTAGGTTAACACCTACACCCCTCGTGGGTGCCCCTATGAGACCCGACTGGTTGCGGCTTCGCCGCAGCCTGGGCTTTACCCTCTGTGGGTTGCTGGCGTGGAACATCGAGCGAATCGGAATTGCGACGCGTGAGGTGGGGGAACTTGCGAAAAGAGGCGCACCATGGCGAGCAGGGAATTCGACGTCGTAACGGGGGCGTTCGGCTATACCGGAAAGTATATTACCCGGCGGCTCCTGGCGATGGGCCACGAGGTCAGGACGCTTACCGGGCATCCGGAGCGAGGGGCGGCTTTCAATGGGAACCTCGAAGTGGCGCCGCTTCAGTTTGAGCGTCCGGTCGAATTGGTCGAGAGTTTGCGGGGCGCATCAACCCTCTACAACACGTACTGGGTCCGGTTTCCTCAGGGGGAAACTACCTATGAAAAGGCAGTTGATAACACCCGGATCCTCATTGCCGCCGCGCGGGAAGCGGGAGTGCGCAGGATCGTGCACCTCAGCATTACCAACCCCTCCAAGGACTCAGAACTCGGTTACTTTCGGGGGAAGGCGGAAATCGAGCAGATGATTATCGACTCAGGACTCACCCATGCCATCCTTCGCCCCACCGTCATCTTCGGCGTGGAAGACGTGTTGATCAACAACATCGCCTGGCTGCTACGCCATTACCCGCTGTTTGCCATCCCGGGCTCCGGCGGCTACCGGCTACAACCTGTCTTCGTCGTGGACGTCGCCGAAATGGCGGTAGCCGCGGGTAAGGATACTGGGAATATCGTGCTGGACGCCGTCGGGCCGGAAATCTATACCTTTCAGGAATTGGTACAGTTCATCGCCGGCAAAGTGGGCAGCCGCGCGAGGATTCTCCACCTGCGGCCGGCCTGTGCGCTGTTCCTGTCGCGACTGGTGGGTCACGCCGTCCACGATGTGGTCCTGACACAGGAGGAAGTGGTGGGATTAATGGCAGGATTGCTCGTTTCGGCGCATCAACCGACCGGCCGAACTCGTTTGAGCGAGTGGGCGAACCGCCACGCGCACCTCTTGGGGGTTCGTTATACCTCAGAGTTGCGGCGACACTACCGTTAAAACTTCCGGCCCGTTCCACGGCCCGTGGAATCACCCAGCACTGAAATCTTACCCAAGAATCGCGATTGAGCGATGGTAGGGTGTTCCTGAGATGGTGGAAAGATCGTTTGCCGCGAGCCGTGGTTAATCCGGGTGAGGTCGCGACTCCATTGCGGTCAAGATTCAGGGGTC
>Ga0187852_1000873_pt1 | contig 30437 bp, 33 predicted proteins | sample June2016WEW_6_40_FD_134511 | JGI IMG/M metagenome (GOLD analysis project Ga0187852, IMG submission 134511) | Peatland microbial communities from SPRUCE experiment site at the Marcell Experimental Forest, Minnesota, USA - June2016WEW_6_40 | ecosystem: Environmental > Terrestrial > Soil > Wetlands...
GGCACGCGACCCGACCCGACTCCGACCCAGAGGGTACCCCGGTGCCCCGGTTCCCCGGTACCCCGGTCGTGCCCTGACACAAGACTGGTCTGACATAAGACTGGTTTTTGAAACACGCTCTAACAACGGCGCCTCGCCTTCAGGCTGGAAACAATCTCATTCTTCACGCGCTTTCGATCCAGGAGCGAAGATCACTATTCGCGGCGAAATAGTCATCAGATTCATCCGGGGAGCCGGCTGACCTACACGTTGCCTAGGATTCGCGCATGGCCACCTGGTCGCGCGGTATCCAACCTTCCGCCCGCTCAATCACCGCCTGCAGTCCGCTGGAGGATTCCCGCGATTGCCGCTGAAAAAACTCCCGCGGCTCTTGGCGGGAGAAAAGCCAGAAGCTGACGGAATGCAGGCTCATGGCGCGTTCCGCGATGCTGCGCGCCTGCGGCTCGTCGAGGTCGACGACCAGAAGATAGTGTTGCGATTGCGGGCCGGCAAGGATGCTCTCCAGTTCCGCCGCCGCCGTTGCCAGCGCGGACCCATAGGCGCGGATCTTCCGTTCGCGGCGCAACTCGACTCCAAGACCGGCCAGCAGCTTGGGCAGTATGGCCACTTCCCTGCGGTTCCAGTCGCGCTGGTCTTCCTCGAGCATTGACCAATCGGCCAGATGCGGATGCTTCCGTTGCAGTTGTTGCCGCGACTCGCCCGACATCCAATCGACCAGCCGCCGCTCGATGGTAAAGCGGCGGTGCTCGAGTTGGGCCAGCAGCTCAGTCTCTTCCGCGGTGAGTTCCAGCACAACGGGCGACTTCACATCTTCTTCCATGTGGAAACCTGCCAACGCGAGCAGGAGGGGCGTGTGGTCGGCACGCCACCGGTTCGACATTTTCATGAACTCCGGAAGTTCATGCCAGGGTACGTTGGCTTGCTGGTTGATATTCTCCTGGCTTCGCCGGCGATAGTCTTCGTGCAACGCCTGCGCCAGCGCGTCGAGCCTGGAACCGAAGAGTACGCCGGGACTGAGAATCTCTTCCAGGGTACCGAAGACTTGCAGCCGGTCGTTGAAACGGCAAATGCTTTCAACATTGCTTACCAACTCGCCTAACTGCCGATAGTGCTCAAGACGCACATAGACCGGTACGCGAAGGCGTTCCATTCTGTCGAGCAGGCTGCGTATTTCAAGGGCGGCGCATAGGCTTACTTCATCCTCTCCAAGCGCGATCGCAACTCCGAGTAAAGGACCCGCGGAGCGCAGCTTTTCTTCAACGATGTTCTTGATATCGGGCGAGCCGGGCACAACGGACGCTGTGACAAAGTGGAGAGAAGCCAACTCCGCGGCGGCAGGATTGCTACCAGGAACTTCTCTTTCAGCAAATCCGCCTTTTGATCGATTACAAGGATATTCAGGGTAGAGTTGAGGCCCACCAACGCGGCACGAATGAGATGCAGCGTGGCTTCCCGGCCATAGGCGCCAAATCCAATCACCACGAAGGTTCCGGCATCGTACTCAGGGCTGGGCGGCAAGCGCAGGCGCTTAATCAGCATACGGGCTGCATTTGTGAAGGGGTTGAACAAACGCAAATCAACATTGGCCGATCCCAGCGATTTCTTATCGGTGTTGATCAATTTTTTATACAGCCATTCATTTCGCAGTTGGGTCAGTACCTGGATTTTGCGCGGCATCCGATAGGATCGTGCGGAAAGGAGACTTTTAATCTGCAAGGCGACGTCCATATTTTCCGCATCGGAACCTGTGCAAACAATTACGGTGTCCGCACGTCTGACTCCGGAAGCCAGCAGAACCTGAGGGTTTTTGGCATCTCCTTGAAGGACGGGAACCCTGCATTTCTCGCACGTTGCAGCATTGGCAGAATCATTCACCAGGTCGATAGCGACCACATGATTCCCGGCGCCGCGCAGGTTCTGTATCACCTGCATGCCCACATCGCCTACGCCGCATACGATGGTGTGGTTGATGGTGTGACGGGCGAGAGCCGTTCGGATGTCCTTGCGCAGGCTGACAAGAAAGATCTGCGCAGCCGTCAGAAGGGCAACGCCCGGCACTGCAAATTGCGCGACGACGAGCTGCCAGGGATCCCTGAACGGCTGAAAAAGATCGACACACCGTATCAATCCAATCGCGCTGATAAGGCAACGAATGCACTCTAACCACAAAAATGGGCGGATTGGATTGAATATTGGAGAGCTGTAGTCTGACGGTGGGCTGTAATTGTGGCCAGCTATTGCATAGCCCCAGAAACCGAGCCCGAGCGCCAGCGCCGCGAAGGTTACAAGGACGACATTTTCGAGACGTTTATACATAAGTCTCCAGAGTGAGGAATGCGACGGGGCCGCGTCAGCCGGGTAGATTCAAGGATCGGAAACGGAAAACAAAGTTCCAATCGACCGTTTCCGCGATCATGTTGCCGGCCACGCGCTCCGCCACTTTGCGCAACTCGGTCAGGCTCTCATCTCCTCGCAAGAGCGCAGCGCTCAAATCTATATTCTGCACGGCTTCCAGTTCGCGCGACATGGCCTGCGATCGATCGGCGATGCGGGCAAACTCGCCCTGATTGCTGATGCCGTAGAAAGCCGCGCCAAAAGCCGGAAGCACGGTAGCCGCCAAAAGCAGCCACACGGATTCGCCTAACGCCAGATGAGTGATGCATGCAAGCAGGGTCGCGACGAACAGCCCGGTGCCCACCCGGTGCAAATGATGATTCAGCTTGCGCATCATCTTCGCGTTGCTTTCATGGTACTTGATCTGCTCCGTGAGGATGTTGTTCACCCATGCGCCCAGGGCGGCTCGATAGCGCCGGTTGGTTTTCCCCGGCGCCAGGCCCAGATCGCGCGCGATCATGCGGAACATGCCGTCTACCCAGGGCCGGTGCGGATCGGCGCCGAAATGGGCGGGGAGCTGAGGAGACGGCAGCGGGCAAGCCAGCGGCCCCAGGAAGCTGAATTGCCGCAGAAGCTCCGCCAACTGCCGGTAATTGAGCCAGCGCTCGTGCCACCTTCGCCGCCGGCCATAAAAGGTGAGCAGCAGGATGGCCGCAATCATACATAACTCGATCAGGGCGGCAACTCTGTCGATTTCAAAGCCATGATTGTTGCTCACCGGACCAACCAGAGCGAACAGCACCGCGCAGGCGCTGAGCAGATAGATGGCGACGGAACAGCTGCGAAATTTGCCGGCGTAGTAAGTCGACAAGCCGTCAGCCCAGGCGTAATGAGGACAAAGCTTGTCCAACAGGTAGTGCCGAGTGCCCTCTGGGAAATCGGGAATCTGCGCGATCGATGCCTGCCATTCGGTACGCGCCGAGCGTTCGAAATTTGCCAACCGCCAGGAGCCCAGGCGCCAGCGTCCGGTGGCGACAAGATCGCGGAAAATTCTGAAGAAACGGCCGCTATCGAACCATGGCTGCTTTTCGGCGTAATACGCGCGCGCAAAGTTGATAGCGGACTCTTGCGAACCGTTGGATAGAAAAAACCGCGACACAAACAGCGACGACAGATCCGCAAGGGGCTTCTCGATCCGGTTGCCGTGGCCATCGGTCATGAGCAGGCAGGGTTCCATCTCCCGGCACGCATGCAGCCAGACGATCGGCACCTTCAACGCCATCGCCTCCTCAACCATCTGCGCAGTGCCGCCCCGGCCGGCCGCGGCTTCTCCATCCCAAATGGCAATCAAAATGTCGGATTGGTAAATCACGGCGCGACCAACGCGCTCGTAGGCAGCATCTGCCTCGCTGCGAAGGCCCTCCAGTTCCAGCACGGCGGAAGCCCTGGCCAGCAGAGAATGGAATTCCGCACGGGACGAAGCGGCCTCAAAATCGCGTTCGTATTCGGCGGAAGCAAAAGGCAGCGGACATTGCAACTCCGCGCCCAATGCCAGACCTGCCTCGGCCACAATTCGGTCGGAACCTTCGGCCAGCGGCGAAACAATACGCATGAGGGGCGGCCCTGGGGCATGAAGCAAAGGGTCGTGCGCCGCGGCAGCGATGTCGAGGATTGCGCTCAGGACTCGATGACACTGGTCCGTCAGAAATCCTGTCATGCCCGCGGCCATCCGGTTGGGACGGTGGCCGATCACGCCGATTTGTACAACCAGGCGCGGCCGTGGCGGCGATGATTTATTCCTGAAATTCATAGGCTCGGGTTCATACCATTGCTTCAACGAGACGAGTGACGAATATTATGCCAGCAACCGTCAATTAAATGCAAGATGCTTTCCTTCAAATTCATGAAATACGCGCTCCCCGGAAATCGTTGTACAGCAATTGTAGAACCGCTGTAGCCCAAAGGAGTTAACAAATGAACTTCACCTTGACTAAATTCAGATTATGTGCGGATAACGGTCTCACTATTTTCAAGGGTAACATTCATTTACTTCCTCTTAAGGAGGCACCAGTCTTGCGAATTGCTTCCCTCATGTCATGGCCCTTAAAGTCTATCTTCTTTGCGCTGTGCCTGCCGTTTTTCCTGGTTGGCATTGCCTGGGCACAGGATACTGAGACTGAAATCGATTATACGGGCAGCCTTCTTGGATACTACAGGGTTGAGCCGATCCAGGGGGCGCCTGTATTGACGCCTGTAAGTAAGTTCATCGCCGCGCTGAATCAGCAGCAAGGGCATCTACTACTTGGGATGGGCGACAACTTTGGTCCTGAGTTTGGGGCATCGCTGCAACTCGATGGCGGGCCGAACTCATCGTGTCCTCTGCCCCCAAACATATATCAGGCAATGAAAGCATACCGGAAAGTCTCTATAAGGCTGATGACCGGATAGCAAAGCTTGCTCAATGCGACAATGTTCTCAACTTCATGATGCAGGCTGGATTCAGGGCCGTAGTTCCAGGACGCCAGGACTTTATGTATACGGCGCGGTGGCTGCGCGGCGTCGCCAGATTGGTTGCAGATGAGAGCTCAAAACCCAGCCAACCGCCGCTGATAAGGAATAAGGAAAATCAACTTTATATATTAGGCGCGAACCTGCGAATTTCACTGAAAGGCTACATGCCTCTTACCCAGGCAGGTGAAGAGGGCGGTCCCTACAAGGTGAGTGGAAGATGCCCTTTGCTCTTCAGCAAAGATCCGTTGGGACACGATGCAACCCAGTGCGGGTTCGATGGAAAGCAAGCGGATGCACTGGATTGGCTTGACCGGCTCGCAAGGGCTCAAGGCGATAACATGAACGTGGAAAATACCACCGAAATAGCCATTGAGCAGGCTGCGGAAGCAGGTAGCGGCACGCAGGCCGGAAAACCATCGGCTCTGGCGACCCTTGTTCACGATCAAGTTGAAATCATGCTGGCTGCGTGGGGCACAAGGTTCGACCTTTCAGAGCTAAGGGATCTGCCGGACAAGATTGGACCTCCAAAGGGCAAAGTGACTCCAGCCGATCTGTCGCTGGCTCTTGATAAAGGGATAGCGATGCTGCACGACATGAAAGAATGTCCAAATGATGCTTCATCTGTTGTAACTCGGCCCAATGCGCCTGCGCCCACCGATACTGACGATTTATGCACATATAAGAATGTACTGGAGACAAAACTCATTAATTATAAAAAGATCCAGGAGCACATACCTGTACAGGATAAGTACCCGCTTGGAGATCAAGCGCGGGACGCAGCGATTCGCGGCTTACTTCGAACGGTTGCCGATGAAGAGGAAAATGCCGGATACACGGTGGTAATCAATCAAATAACCAGGCAGAAGATACTTGTCATCGGGGTGGTGGGGCGGGAAACGATGAAGGCTGTCTCACAGACCAATCTGCGGCTGTGCGGTATTTCGCCCCCAGCCGTCCCTACGGGACTGCCTGATTTTGCGGATTGCCATGAGCTATCGAACTCAAGGACGGCTGCGGACAGAGTTACGGGAAATGTCGAGGTTGGGGACCCTGTCCTGGTACAGCGGCGCTGGTTCGCGCAGCATGGTTGAAATTCGATGGATTTGACAGGATTGTGGTGATGGCTCAGATGCCGCATACGGACGCGGAGGTGCTGGCTACACGCGTCTGGGCAAAACTTAGGGCGGTCCATGACGATCATCAGGTGGATCTTGTATTAAGCGAGGCTCAAGCCGGATATGGAACCTCGAATCTTACCCTGACCTATTCCCCGAATAAGATGCCCTCAACGAAGATGGCTACGACTTACCCGGCTATGGCGCTTACGCCCGTGACAAGTTACTCACCGAGCGACGGGGTATTCCCGGGCGCGGTATCGCGAGCAACAATAAAATCAGACATTGCGAGCACAGACCCCGCAAGACAATACTCTATCGAAAATCGTTCGTCTGAACTTTTTGATCCGACTGCGCTATGGAGCGATCATCGTACGGATCAGAAGAGCAATGTAACAACTGTCTCGCTGCTGCTAACCTTGATGGCAAAGCTGCAAGGCATTTCCCCTCCCGCTGCCGGCTCCAAATTAGAGGATGAAGCCTCGAAGTCAAGGACGGTCATGATGCTGCTGGAGGCGCTCCAGAAGGCATCGAAGCCGAGGGCGGATGTGGTTCTGCTGCAAAGCAGAGATATTCTTCTGGATCAGATAGGAGCCAACTATTCAGAGAAAGACTCCAAAGGCAATGACCCTCAATATTATGGTTACACAGACTACCATGTGTGCAATGGCGAGCCGGCGGAGAAACAGAGGCTGTGTCAACTTCGAGTTGCCCTCGACCGCATTTTCTGGAAGGGCGACTACATAGAGTTCGTGGCCATGACGGGAAAAAACCTGAAGAGTATTCTGGGCTTATCCAGAAATAAAAGCGACGAGCGGGCTGACCTGTTGGACAAGGATATTACCGGAGAGTGGTTGATATCTTATGGCATCGTTCAGTCCTCGTTGAGCAATCTGACGCAAATCAACCAGAATAGCGAACCGTTGTGGATTCCAGTCGACCCCGCATGCAAAGGGCAGCCAAGCACCGATGATGGAGAGAAAAGCGCTCAAAGCGTGTATTGCATCGGCGGAACGCCAATTGCAGATGACGCTTACTACTGGGTGCTGACTACGGACCAGCTTGCTCAGGACAAGGAGGTATACGGAACATTTCAGTCGCTGCCCGCTGCATATCACAAATCCAGTTCAATGTTTATCACCCATGTGCTGGCTCACTATCTCCAGGACCACATGCAGGATCCAGACATCCAATTCGCTCTGAATGGCGGCGCGCGAACGCAGCAGAAACGGGAGGTTGCCGAGTATCCTGTCATCAAGTCGAATGTTGCTTTTCAGCAACAGCCGCTTTGGCAGGTTGATTTTGCCAAGGCCATTGCAAGTTTTGCCGCCCGCGAGCCGGTGGGCGGGAATAGCTTTGTCGCCAGCTCGTTTCAAGGGGTTTCGGATGCGCGCGCGTCCGCGCCGAGCCAGCAGGAACTCGATCTTGAGTTAGGAAGCCGCATCACGGGCAATCTACCAAGAGCAGCCGTTCAAAAGAATCTACCGCCAATGTCCGTCGGCATCCAGTCCGCATTCGCTTATGACCGGTCTGTTCTAGGCAATCTAACGCCGGGATCGAAGATCGTGAATCCTTCCTATACATTGAACAACCTCACGGTAGGCGGATTTCTCCAGGTACGGCTGGATGGAAAACGCGGGTCGAATGACGTGCGCCCGGTCCGGTCTCTACCGCGAGACCTGCTGGTGTTTACGCCGCATCAGTACCAGGTACAGGTGAACAACTCTTATTTATTCTTTTCTTATACGGCTCTTCCCGGCATTACCCCACCGACCGATCAGCTTACGGTGACGTTGCCGCGCAATTCCAGTTGGACCGATCGCGCGGGCTACAGACGCGAGTTTGGGCAAGACCGCGCAAACAGTTTCTTTCAGAACGGGAGTTATGTTGAAGGAGGGATGGAGTTCACTGTTCAGGACAATGTATTGTCGTCGATAACCCTTCAGAACGGAAGCACGCCAAAGACCTGCCAGGTGAGCTCGACGGTCACCCTTCCGAAATGTTTTTATTCCAATACTCCACCCGGGCAATTTCTAATCACCAGCGAAACCACAATTTTGGGGGCTCCTGCCATGAAGGCTCTGCACACACCGGGCGCGTACTGGAACCTGCACGTCCAGAACCTCCTCTACAGGAAGGGAGATAAGACGTGGATGACCCTGGTAACGGAAAGCCAGGGCGATTATTTCTTTGGACGCCCCGGCTCCGCCGAGTTATCCACGCAAACGGAATATGCGATTCCTTTGTCTGTTGCCCTGGTATTTCCATCCTTTGGCAACCTGTCCTTCGCCCCGACTTATTCCGGTTTCTATTACAAATCGCAACTGAGCAACCAGAGCCTGCAGGTGAACTCGATCTCGATTGCGGCGCGCTGGTATTTTGCCAGGGACGCCCGGGTTCCCATTTTTATGCAGAGGCAGTTTCCCGGACCGGCATCCGCGGACCAGACCAGGACCGGGAAGGGGCACTAGAGCGGCTCTGCCGGGCGGCGATGCACTACGATTGCTTCATGGGCGCTCTCGTCGAACTTCGCGACTTGCAGATTCGCTTTGGGGCGGCGGAGGCGGTGCGCGGCATCAGCCTGCAACTCGACGAGGGCGAGGTGCTGGGGCTGGTGGGCGAGTCGGGGTCGGGCAAAAGCGTTACGGCGTTGGCGATTCTGGGGCTGCTGGGACCGGTTGCGCAGGTTACGGGGCAGATTCTATGGCGGAGTGCCGGAGCCGGCGGCATCGACGAAAGATCAGAGGATAACAGCGCCCACGGAGCCGGCGTGATTGACCTGCTGAGGCAGCCGACTGAGGCCCTGCGGCGATTGCGCGGCCGGGAGATCGCCATGATCTTTCAGGAGCCGATGACGGCGCTGAACCCGGTGATGACGATTGGCCGCCAGGTGGCCGAGGGCTATGCTGCGCACGCGGCCTCCTGGACTGGCCGTGAGGCAAGGCGGAGAGCCATCGCCGCGCTGGAAGCGGTCGATCTTCCCGATGCGGCGCGCCGCTACGGGGACTATCCGCACCAGTTTTCCGGCGGTCAGCGGCAGCGCATTCTCATCGCCATGGCGCTGATCAACCGTCCGCGTCTGCTGATTGCCGACGAGCCTACCACTGCTCTCGATGTGACCGTGCAGGCGCAGGTGCTGGAGTTGCTGCGCGACCTGCAACGGCAGCATGGGCTGGCCATGCTCTTCATCTCCCACGATCTGGCGGTGGTGGGCCAGGTGGCCAGCCGCATTGCGGTGATGCGCGCCGGACAGGTGGTGGAGACCGGCCCTTGCTCGCGTCTGCTCACCGCGCCGGAGCACCCGTATACACGCAGCCTGCTGGCGGCTGTGCCTACGCTGCGCACGGATAGAAGCCGGCCGCTGGCGATGGTGGGGCACTTGGACGAGGAAACAAGAGCGGGTGTATACTAGCAAATACCGATGGAGGCGAATTGATCATGTCCGCAACGCTAGACATCGCGAAAGCGCAGACAAACCTAGCGCAAGACGACGAGGCTGCCAGGGTTTTTCAGTTTATTCTGAATAAATCCGCGGCTCCGGGCTGGATGATTGTTAAGGAACTCGGCCAGGACGCGGCCACGACCAAAGCCTCCCTGGTCAAGCTGAGGAACCTTGGCTTGCTCGAAGGCAGCGGCGACGGTCTCGATGGTTTCTATCACTCCACTTCGCTGGGATACGCTCTGCGCGAGGTGCTTTGAATCCAATAGCTTGCCGGCGAAGGAAGCACTCTATCCATGCCTATCGGAAGCGAATATTACTACCTGCCAGTTCTGGTGCTCGCGTTTCTGGTGCTCGATCTGTTCATTGATGTCAAATCGCTCCCAGCCATACTCGGACACCTCTTCTTCTGGCTCTATTGGCTGATCTATTCCGCGGCTGCGGAAACGGCGCTGTACTTTCTTCACCGAACAAACGCCACGAATGAGCTCCCCCGGGGGATTCCGAATCTTTTGCTGGCTTTTATTGCCATCGTATCCACAACAACCGTCTTGCAAAGTCTTACTTTGAAGTTCGGTGGAAAGCCCGTTCTGGACTTTTCCCGCTATCTCGATGAATACCGCAGAGGAGTCCTGTCCTCCTCAGGGGAGTGTAAAGCCAGATTCGAAAAACGGCGGGTACTGAAACAGAGCGGATTGATCCTCAAGAAGGTGAACTACAACGCTGGAGAACCGGAGAGCGAATCCCGGATGAAGGCGATCTATGCGGACGCCATGCTCTTCGGCGCACGAGATCCTGCGACCGTTAATCAGGAAATCGTCGAAATCCGGCAAAACTGCGCGAACTCGGGAGGGTCGTTTGGGGCGCTTATTGCTTCGCGCGTGGCGCAGACTGACCCTGAGTGGGTGAGGAACTTTCTCAGAAGTTGAATCTGCCGGCTACACGCCCGCCCCTCGGTGAACCGAGAGGCGGTGTGGGTGAGGCGTAGCTACTCGGCTGCGGGGGCTTCCGCGGCTGCGGGCTCGGCGGCCGGGACTTCGGCGGAGGCTTCTTCGGCGACTTCATCGAGGACCTGGATCTTCACGTGCGCGGTGACCTCGCGGTGGAGCTTGATGGCCACGGTAAATTCGCCCAGGCTCTTGAGGGGCTCGTCCAACTGGATCTTGCGGCGGTCAACCTCGAAGCCCTTGGCTTCCAGTGCGCCGGCAATATCAGACGAGGTGACGGAGCCGAAGAGATGGCCGGCCTCGCCTGATTTGCGGGTAAAGCTGAGCACAACCGGCTCCAGCTTGATGACCAGCTCCTCGGCCTGCGCTTTCTCAGTGGCGTGGCGGCGGGCAGCGGCAGACTTCATCTGCTCGACAACGGCCTTGTTGGCCAGGGTAGCCTGCAGCGCCAGCTTGCGGGGCAGCAGAAAGTTGCGGCCGTAGCCGTCTGCGACCTTCACGAGATCGCCGCGGTGGCCCAGATTGGCTACGTCTTCCTTCAAAATTACTTCCATGTGAAACTCTCCAGTTTTACGGGCGGGCGCCGGCGCCGGGGGCGCTTTTGTCTTTTGGACAAGAGCATCGGCGATCCGGTTGCGCCGCGCAGGATTCTAAATCGGCATCCGGAAGATTGTCGCCTGCCAAATTCCCTTCGACCTAGGTCACTTCCTATTGCGAAAGAATGAACCGGCGCGGACGGGCGACAGCCGGAATCTAGTGCCGCGTGGCAAACGGCAGCAGGGCGATATTCCGGGCCTGCTTGATGGCGCGGGTGAGCCGGCGCTGATGGGTGGTGCAAACGCCGGTGAGCCGCCGGGGCACGATCTTGCCGCGCTCGGCCACAAACCCTTGCAGCAGCCGGACGTCGCGGTAGGGAATCGCGTCAATCTTCTCGGTACAGAACTTGCAGACCTTCTTGCGGCGGAAGAACTTTCCCCGGCCGCCGGGCCCGCTGGATGGCCGGCTGCCTGGTGCGCCAGCAGAGCGGCCGCCGGCGCGGGGACCTGAACCGGAACCGGGTCCAGAACCCGGGCCGGAGTCCGGTACAGACGTGGCTTGTGGTGCTGCCGCGCTCTCTTCCGGCGCGTTTGCTTCAGTCTCATCAGACATGATGTTTCCTCATTCACTCTCTTTGGTCCCGGCGGGCCAGTTAAGACCCTCGGGACATTGGATCGGGCGAAGCCGGTGGCCCAACAGACAAGGGCCGGCAGCGGCGATTCGTGACCAGCTTGCTAGGCGCCGGCCTGAACCGGCTCGGCAACTTCCGCCGGGGCGGAGGCTTCGACGGGCGCTGCTGCGGCGGGGGCCGATACGGCCGGGGCCGCAGTGCGGCGGACGCCGCGCAGGGCCTTGACCTTGGCCAGACGCTTCTCTTCCTCGTCGATGCGCACGGTGATGAACTTGATCACCGGCTCGGTGACGCGCAGACGGCGCTCCAACTCCAACACCACCGCGCCGTTGGCCTCGATGGTGAGCAGAACGTAGTTGCCGTCGTTGAACTTGCGCACCATGTAGGCGAGCTTGCGCCGGCCCATCTTCTCGACGGCCTTCACCACGCCTCCGCCGCCAGTGACGGTGGCGGAAAATCCGGCAATCAACTTGTCGATATCTTCTTCGGCCGCATCGGGCCGAACGATGAACATAACCTCATACACACGGGACATCAGTATTCCTTTTCCGCTGGAGCCTCTTTGACCTCAGCCGTTGCCGCCGGCAAACACCATAGCGGCCGATCTCGACAGCTATCAGTTCTCAGTCCCTAGTCCCTGATCTCTGATCTCTGTTCCCTGCCTCTTACTCCTCCGCCGGGTCGTTTCGCTCGCGGCGGTTGAACTCGTTCATCGCGGCCGCCGGCCCCAGTTCGAGAATGCGCCGCGTGGCCGTTGCCACCCGGTCCAGCACCTCGTCCAGCACCGTCAAATCCGCCTTGCGCATGGGCGAGAGCAGATAATCCTCGCCGGGACGCCTGCTTCCACCGGCCGCAATGGCCTCAGGAGGCAGATCGAGTCCTACGCCGATGCGGAGGCGCAACCACTCCTGGTTTCCCAGGGCGGCGGTTACGCTGCGGGCTCCGTTGTGGCCCGCCGGCGAACCGCGCTCCCTGATCTTGAAGGTCCCCAGCGTCAGGTCCAGATCGTCGTGGATGACGAGCAGATCTTTGGCCGGGTCCGCCTCAAACTCGTGCACCAAAGCGGCCACTGCCAGCCCGCTCAGGTTCATAAAGGTCTCCGGCTTGGCCAGGACCACCTCGCGCCCCGCCATGCGGCAGGTTGCGGTAACGGCCCGGCAGCGCCGGTTCTGGACCACAACCCCTTGTTGCCGGGCGATGCGGTCAATGGCCATGAACCCCGCGTTATGCGGCGTCCACAGATACTCCAGGCCGGGATTGCCCAGCCCCACCACCAGAAAGGGACTGCGCCGGGCGCCGGACTCGCTTGCTTCTGCCAAGACTTACTTCTTCGCTCCCGTGTCGGCCTTCTTGGCGCCGGCCGGTTCGGCTTCCTGCTTGCCCTTCTTGGCCACTTCGGGCTCGGCTGGCGTAACAACAGCGGCGGCGGCTGCTGCTGCTTCCGCGGCTGCTGCTGCCTCGACCTCGGCCGCGGTGGGCGCTTCTTCGCGGATCGAGACCACATGGGCCACGGTCGCATCCCCGGCATTGAGAATCTTGATGGAATCCGAGTGGGGCAGGCCGCTGACCCGCAACGATTCAAAGAGTTCCAGGTTGCTCACGTCCACGGCGATGTTGGCCGGGATGTCCGCGGGCAGGCACTCGACCTCGACCTCGCGCAGCACCTGGTCCAGGATGCCGCCGGAGGCCTTGACGCCCACCGGTATGCCCAGCAGCTTGACGCGCACCTTGACGCGGAGCGTCTTGTTCAGGGCAATGCGCTTCATGTCGATGTGAATCAACTGGTCCATGATCGGCTCGCGCTGCCAGTCGACAATCATGGCCTTGGCCGCGGGCTGGCCGGCGACCTCGACGTCAAAAATCGTGTTGTGGCCGGTCTCAGAGAAGAGAATCCGGGAAATCTGCTTGGGGTCCACCTCGATGGCCACAGGCTGGTGCCCGGAACCATACAGCACGGCGGGAATCTTGCCCGCGGCGCGCACACGGCGCGCGGCGTTCTTGTTGAACTTGCCCTCACGGGGCTTGGCTACGACTACTTCCGGCATTCGGTCTCTCGTTTCCTGGTTTCGGGCACGGACGGTTGAGGTCCGCTCCCTTTGTTCGCGGCGGCCGGGTCAGGCTGCCGGGGTGTTTCTTTAGGGACTAGGGACTCAGGGACTAGGGACTCAGGGACTAGGGACTAAAATTCAAACTCAATGGGAACGTCTAGTCCCTATTCCCTAGTCCCTTAGTCCCTGCCCTTAGCTAAACAGCGAACTCACGCTGGTCTCCATATGGATGCTCTCGATGGCCGCGCCCAGCAGGCCGGCGATGGAGAGCACCTTGATCTTGGGCAACTTCTGCGCCGCTTCGCGCAGCGGAATGGTGTTGGTGACGACCACCTGTTCCAGGCGCGAGTTGGCAATGCGGTCGATGGCCGGGCCCGAGAGCACGGCGTGGCTGGCGGAGGCGTACACGGTGGAGGCTCCGGCGTCGTAGAGGGCGTCCACAGTTTTTACCAGCGTGCCCGCGGTATCGATGATGTCGTCAATGATGAGGCAGGTCTTGCCGTTCACGTCGCCGACCACGTGCATCACCTCGGCGACATTGATGTCGGTGCGGCGCTTATCCACGATGGCCAGAGGGGCTTCCATCTTCTGCGCGAAGAAGCGGGCGCGCTCCACGCCGCCGGCGTCCGGCGAAACCACGGTCAGGTTAGGCAGCGCAAGCTCGCGGAAGTAGCTCACCAGGACCGGACTCGCAAACAGATGATCGACGGGAATATTGAAAAAACCCTGAATCTGGGCGGCGTGCAGGTCGACGAAAAGGGCGCGATTGGCGCCCGCCGTGGTGAGCAAATCGGCGATGAGCTTGGCGCTGATGGCCACGCGGGGACGGTCTTTACGGTCCTGGCGGGCGTAGCCGTAGTAGGGCACCACCACCGTGATCCTGGCCGCCGAGGCCCGCTTGAGCGCGTCAATCATCACCAAAAGCTCCACCAGGTGCTGGTCCACCGGATAGCAGGTGGGCTGCACCACAAACACATCCACTCCGCGTACGTTCTCAAGGAGTTGGAAGTAGACCTCGCCGTCGGCAAAGCGCTGGATCTTGGCCTCGCCCACGGGAACGCCGATGTGACGGCCAATCTCCTCGGCCAGGGGCCGGTTGGCGGTCCCCGAGAAGAGCTTGAAGCGCTTGTCCTCGCTCAGGTTGCGGGTGCGCTTGCGCTCGGCGGCCGGTTTGGCCTCCTTGGCCTTGGCCGCGGCATCCGCGGCAGCAAACTGCGCCGCCTCTTTAGCCGCGGCTTGCCCGCCGTCCTGCTTGTCTTCCTTGGTCGCCGTCAATGCTTCCGCTTCCATTTTCCGAATACCTCCAAGCTGGTTTGCTTTGGCTGCTTTCCGGGGCCTAAATTCAGTTGTCAGTTTTCAGTTCTCAGTTGTCAGTCAAGGCCGTTGACGCGAGCCAAAAACTGACTACTGACAACTGACCACTGAGAACTCCTGCAAACCTTGGCTGGGCGACCAGGATTCGAACCTGGACAAGTGCCTCCAAAGGGCACTGTCCTACCATTAGACGATCGCCCAACGAACGGCGTTTTCCGAAATCATGCGGACTTTTTACTGAATGCAGGGCCGTCGCTTCTTGGGGTCGCGCCGGCTTGAGTGCATCGCTTTCGGTCTACATCGTTTCGGAAAAACGTTACGGCAGCCGAACCTGAGTCTCTTTCCCTCAACGGCGGGCTGTCAACCTCTTCCTTCAAAAAACATCTCGCGCCAGTAGGCCTCGCGCGGCAGGGTGCGGGTCAAGGCGCTTCGCACCTCTGCTTCCTGGAACTGTTGCTTCAACCTAACCTGTGCCGCTTCAGCATCTCCGCGGGTCCGGTACAACCCGAAGAGCGATGAACCGGAACCGGCCAGCAAGGCCACCAACGACGAGGCATGGCAGGCTGCCTCCGGAGTGCCTTGCCCCGAAAGAATGCGCTTGATTTCTGCAAGGGAGGGATGCTGGGGGAAGACGACGCGTTCAAAGTCGTTCTGGATCCAGCTACTGATCCCGGTGCGGACAAGCGCGGACTTGAGGGGTCCGGCCAGGTCCTCGCTAATAGTGAGGACACCGGAGGAGCCTGCTCCCTGCCGTCCTTCCGGGATTGCTCCCGCAAAGGCGCCGGCATAAGCGCGGCTCATCACATTCAGTTTATCTCGACTGGCCTCGGGGGTCAAACCCTCGGCGGCGCAGAGCGCATCCCAGTCGCGAAAGGCCTGCGGGGTGGAGACGCCTATTTCGGGCATGGCCACCACGCACCAGGTGGGTTCGAGGTCGGGCAGGGCGGAGACCTGCTGGCCCCGGTCAAGACCGAGAACCGTGCCGCCGATGAGAAAAAGAGGCACATCGGAGCCTACCTGGGCGGCGATCTCGAAACGTTTCGCTTCCCACCCTTTTCGTCCGCCGCGGCGGAAGCGCGAAAAGGATGGGGCACCCGGTTCTCGAGATGGGGCACCCGGCTGACTTGCCGACTCGCTGACTTGCTGACTTGCAATGCCCAACTCCGCTTCCAGCCCTACCAGCGCCGCCACGGCGTTGGCCGAACCCGCGCCCAGGCCTCCTTGCACGGGCAGGCGCTTTTCGATGTGGATTTCGACCTCGGCGGAAAGGCCAAGGGCCTCGAGGGCCAGCGCGACCATCCTCCAGGCCGTATTGCGGCCGTCGGCGGGGACGCGCTGGTCGTTCGAGGTGAGCTGCAACCGGGTAGCCGCGGCGGGACGGGCCGAGACGGTGACCACGTCGTGCAGTTCGAGGGTCTGATAGACGGTTGCCAGCGGATGGAAGCCGTCAGGACGCGGCGCGCCAATATGGAGGCCGAGGTTGACTTTGGCGTGCGATCGAACGGCGGTGGGCATACCGGTTCATTGTAGAGCGGGGCCGGCTCCCGATAAGAATCGGCGGAGGAGAAAAGAGCTACTTTGATATCTTCGTAATATTGTTCGCGAGAAGAACCTCACTGAACACTACCGAAACCATCAGGCAAGTCTCCCTCCTCATTTTGCATGCCTGTGGATTGTAGCGGGGTTTCAACTAGTGCAAAGATGTTTGGCCCTGTCTTCTTGAAAATCATTCTCTTCCGCACATATGCGGACAGTGATCCGCTGAGCGATATGCGGCTGCTCTTGTCCACATTCTTGCCCATCTTTTTCAGAATCTCATTGACGTGCATAGGTTTACCTTCAGCTTTCAAAACGTCTTTCGCCTGCGACAGAAGCGTTCCAGGTCGCAGTTCAGGCTCAGTTTTGTCATTAAGAGGCTCTTTAGGCAATACTTTGATCGAATCCTGAATCGCCTGCAAATAGGCTTCTGCTTGTGCCAACTGGAGCCTTAAGTCGCTGATTTCACCATCCTTTTTGTCCGCGAGCTTCTGCAAACTTTCTCGTGCTCCCATCGTCTCGCCCTCCCAGTGCGCTTAGTATACCGCGAAACGAAAGATGTGGAAAAGAAATAAAGTGGTATTTAGAAGATAAAAACGCTGTACACTCATTTGCAGAAGGAGTGCTGCGGATATGGAATCTCATCTGACATTCGTCAGAGATCAACTAGAGAAGATTCAGCAACTTGCCGGAAATGGTCAGCCATATTGGGACGCGCGCAAGTTGATGGCAGTTCTGGATTATAGGGAATGGCGGGATTTTCAAGATGTGATCGAAAGAGCCAAGCGAGCATGTGAAATGTCTGGGAACTATAGTACGAACCATTTTGTGCCATTCCCCGAAATGGTTGAAATCGGAAGCGGAGCGAAGCGAAAGAGAGACAATTGGAAGTTGAGCAGGTACGCCTGCTACCTCGTCACGATGAACGGTGATCCGTCGAAGCCGGAGATTGCCAGTGCGCAGACATACTTTACCGTACAGACATATCGCCAAGAAAAGCAGGACGCGCTTTCCGAAGAAGAGCGGCGCGTACTTCTCCGCGTAAGGATAAAAGATGCCAACCGTAAATTGAGTGGTGCTGCCAAAGACGCTGGTGTTCGCAGCGCCATGTTTGGCATCTTTCAGGATGCAGGATATAAGGGTCTTTATGCTGGTCTCGGATCGCGTGCAATCAAAGATAAGAAGGGCATCAGCGATAAAGAGGATCTCCTTGATTGCGTTGGTCGAACTGAGCTTGCAGCAAATGAATTTCGCATCACTCAGACGGAAGAAAAACTTCGGATAGAAGGGATAAAAGGTGAGAAACGAGCGATCGATACGCATTTCGCTGTTGGGAAGCGTGTTCGTCAGGCGATTAAAGAGATTGGCGGCACAATGCCAGAGCATCTACCTGCAGAGCCATCAATAAAGAAACTTGCCGCAAAGAAAGCTAAGACTCTCAAGGGTTGAGTAGAATCCAATTGAGATTGCTGCGATCTGCCGGTTGATACAATCTCCACTCACACCACTCCTGTGCTCCATGCGAGAGCCTTTGCGGCGCGCAGTGTGGCCACCGGGTCGCCGGTGGGGCGGAACTCCATGGCTACGTTGTGACGGTAGTTAAGCTGGGCCAGCTTGCAGTAGATGTTTGTGTAGTTGATTTCGCCGGTGCCGGGTTCGTGGCGGCCGGGGACGTCGGCGATGTGGATGAGGCCGATTACTTCGATGTGCTTGTCGAGCTTATCGATCAGATTTCCGTAGCTCATCTGCTCGTGGTAGATGTCGTAGAGAAACTGGACCTGGGGATGGTTGACGGCACGCACTACTTCAATGGCTTCGTTGGCCGAGGTCATATAGAAGAGCGGATTTTCTTCGAGATGAATGCACTCGAGGAGCAGGCGGACGGGCTGGCCGTCGATCTGGCGGCCTTCGACGATCTTTGCGGCCTGCTTGAGGGTTTCAATGCAGCTCTGGTGCTGCTGGTCGCGGGTGAGGCCGGGAACCACGTTGCCGGAGAGCACGATCATGGCCGGGATGGAGAGGGTTTCCATGGGCGTGAGGGCGCGGGTGAGGTCGGCGAGAAAGGCATCGCGGAGGGAGGGGTTGGCGAGGGCTTGAATCAGGCCGGCGGTGGCGTCGAAACGGATGCCGAGGCGCTTGCGGGCTGCGTTGGCGCTGGCAAAGTCGGCGTCGGTCCAGTCGCGGTATTCGCTTACCAGCTCGATTTGGTTGTAGCCCGCCTCGGCCACTTTGGCCAGCCTCTGCTCAAATGGCAGATCGTTGAAGACAGTCCAGAGCATTACCGAGAGCGGGAACGGCGGGGCTTTGGGGGTGGTTGCACTGTTCTGGGCGGTTGCCGGGAGCGTAGGCGCAGCGGCGCTGAGGGCGGCTGCGGTTAGGACTTGCGTGAAGGTGCGGCGGTTCATGGGGGTCTCCTGATGAACAGGGCTGTTGGGTTTTATGGTATCCCAACCTTGCGACAAAGTGACGAAACGCAGGTTTTTCGACTCCGCTCAGAATGACAGGAAGGATGAGGTACTTGGTTTTGTGGTATCCCACCCTTGCGACAAAAATAAATCGTGCCCGACCCCGACCCAGAGGGTTCCCCGGTTCCCCGGCACCCAGATGGGGCACCCGGCTCCTACGACTTGGCCTTGGCTCCAGACTTCGTTCCGGCTTTGCGGGAACGGCGGAGTTGCTCCCAGTCCTTCTCGGTCTGGTCGGCGTAGAGGGAGCCGAATTTGGCCAGGGCCTGGGCAAAGCCGTCTCCGGAGCCGAGGTAGCCGGCGATGGCGAGAGGGTCGCCGGAGCGGGCGTGGCCGCGGGCCAGCAGCTCGCCGCAGACTTCGGCGTAAGCCTCAAGGCCGTCGCCGGCCAGGTCCGTCAGGTCGATGGAGCCTTTGTGGTCGTTGAGCTGGCGGACCAGAAACTGGCGGCCGCGAATGTGGGTCCAGCCGAGAAACGGATCGGACTGCAACTGCATGGCGCGCTGGCCCTCGGCGGTGCGCTGGCCGTTGTGGTGCGCGGGGTGGGCGTCGGGGAGATAGGGAGCGTAGGCTGAGGCCGGCTCCTCCTTGACTTGCAGGAAAAGCGGGTCCGCCGGACCGTTGCCCTCGAAGTAGACGCAATAGTCGCGCAGGCCGACGGAGCCGGTGCCTACCACTTTGAAGGCTACGGCTACGGGGCGGTAGAAGGAGAGAAGGTGCTGCCGCTGCGGTTCCAGCATCTCCCGGTAGATGGATAGCGAGGCCAGGACGGACGCGGCCTGGGCGCCAGTGACGCGGGTGAGCAGGGGTGGGACTTGCTTGAAGCGGCGGGGCGCGCCGGGTTTGGCGGAGGCGGGCTCGGTTAGCTGCTCCAGCGTGTGCTGCGGCGTGGACCGCTCGGCCTTGAGCAGAGCGTTGTGGACCGGGGCGGCCTGGCCGATGCGATGCACCTGGTAGCGGCCAACTTCAATGCAGGGCATGCGAGAGAAGGCGCGCATCTGGGCGCAGTAGCGCTCGATGCATGATTCCACGGCCTGGCGAGAGGAGGATTCCTTGTGGCCGGAGGCGCGCCCGGCGAGAGTGACAGAGGCGGCCATGCGCTTGAGATCCCACTCGAAGGGGCCGCGGATGGTTTCGTCGAAGTCGTTGATGTCGAAGACCAGGCGTCCGTCGGGCGCGGCATAGGCGCCCAGGTTGCGTACATGCGCGTCGCCGCAGAGTTGGGCTGCGATGCCGGTGGAGGGCAGCACGGCCAGGTCCGCGGCCATCACCGGCACGGCGCCGCGAAAGTAGCCGAAGGGCGACGCGGCCATGAGTTCGTATTTGAGTTTGATGAGCGCGGGAACGCGGCCGCGCATCGACCGCTGCAGCAGCGCAAGGGGAGGGGTCTTGCGCGCCTTAGGGTTGAATGCGCTGTGTTCCTGGCGGCCCACCTGCTTGCGCCGCGCCTGGCCTAGATTGCTGCGTTCTTTGGGAGTTGCCCAGTTCATGCCCGCACCATACTCGCTCCGGCCGGCAGATGCAAGACCGTAAAGCGGGTGATTTACACTGCTCACTGGAAGCCCGGCACGCAGTTTGCCTATGCAGGAAAGCGGGGCCGTGTTCCGTTCCCGGAGGAATGCCTCTTGACGCGTACAGCCGCCCTTTTGTTCCCGGCCGTTGTTGCTCTTTCCCTCGCAACCCTTCCACTTCACGCCCAGTCTGCTCAAAAGCCACTGACCGTGGAGGCGATCTACGCGCATGGGCCGCTGATCGGGAGTCCGCCGGATGAAGTGAACTGGTCGCCGGACGGCAAGCACCTGACTTATCTTGACGACGGCGAGCTGGTGGACCTGGACCCCGGCACGGGCAAGCCGCATGTTCTGGTGAGCCGCGCCAAGCTGGCCTCGCTCTCCGTCGCCAGCAATTCGGAGACCGGCCGCGACCATCGCGACCGCTACAAGATGGCCAGCTACCTGTGGGCTCCGGACTCGGCGCATCTGCTCTTCGACCCGAGCGGCAGGATATGGCTCTACGATCTGGCGAATGGCAAGGGAGTGGAGATCGGCGTGAGCGGAAAGGCCTCCGGCGACGACCCCAAGTTTTCGCCCAACGGCGAGTTCATCTCCTTTGTGCGCGACCACGGGCTTTCCGTTGTGCGGCTGCGCGATCCCGGCATGCCGGCGACGGTGGCGGCTGCCGCTCCCAACCCGGCCACCCTCAACGGCGAGGTGGACTGGGTCTACGAGGAAGAGCTGGACGTTCGCAGTAACTATTTCTGGTCGCCGGACTCGAATCGCCTGGCCTATCTCGAGATGGATGAGGCGGCGGTGCCGGAGTATCCGATCGCCGATTGGATTCCCACGCACGCGACGGTGGAGTTGCAGCGCTATCCGCAGCCCGGCGACGCCAACCCAAAGGTCCGCGTGGGCGTGGTCAGCGCCGCGGGCGGCGGGACGGTGTGGGTGCAGCTTCCCATCCATGCGGGCCAGGAAACCATTCCGCGCTTCGGGTGGGTGGATGCGAAGACAGTGTGGATTGAGACGCTGAGCCGCGATCAGAAGCACCGGGATCTCTACTTTGCCGACGCCGCCAGCGGCCAGGCGCATCCGGTGCTCCAACTTGCCGACGATACGTTCTTCGACGAAAAGTACGACGTTTCTGTGGAGGATGGAACGATCGTGCTGACGAACTGGAGCGACGGCCATAATCATCTCTATCTCTACAGTTATGACCAGGCAAAGCCAGCCACCACGACGGCTACGCTGGTGCGGCAACTGACCAAAGGCGAGTTTGATGTGGGCGACGTTCTCGGTGTCGATACGGCGGGGAAGGTTATCCGCTACGAATCGAACGAGAATAACTTACTGGAACAGCGGTTATGGCAGGTTAGCTTTGACGGCGAGCGCAGGCAACTTAGCTCGGGCGCAGGATTCCATACCGGTAACTTTGCTCCTACGGGCGGCGGGTTTGTGGATAAGTACTCCACCCGCCTCGATCCGCCGGTGCTGCGCCTCTGCCAGACAGCGGGCAAGTGCACTGTCTTCTGGCAGACGAGCGCGCTCAAGCCCTACCACCTGCGGGCTCCCGAGCAGCTTGAGGTGAAGGCCCACGACGGCAGCACGCTCTATGCCACGCTGCTGCTGCCTGAGGGCGCCGCAAGCCCGGCCGCCATCATTCCAAATTCAGTCCCGCTGATCGTGAACCCCTACGGCGGACCCGGCGTGCAGACGGTAGTCAATCGCTGGAGCGATGCCCTGCTCTTCGACGAGCTGCTGGCCCAGCATGGCTTTGCCGTGCTGCACACGGACAATCGCGGCATGGGCGGACGTGGGCGCGCCTTTGCGCAAGCGGCTTATCATAACTTCGGTCCCATTCAGTTAGAGGACCAGTTGACCGTGGTGGATTGGGCGTTGGCGCATTCTCCGCAACTGGACAGGAAACGCCTGGGCTGGTGGGGATGGAGCTGGGGCGGCTCCTTCACGCTTTATGCGCTCACTCATTCGGACCGCTTCCGCGCCGGAGTCGCCGTGGCGCCGGTGACCGACTGGCATAACTACGACTCGGTCTATACCGAGCGGTATCTAAGCGAGCCCACGGAGTTTGCTTCTGGTTACCGCGATTTCTCCGTGGTTAACTCGGCGGCTAATCTGAAAGGGCGGCTGCTGTTGGCGCAGGGGACGGGCGACGATAACGTGCACATGGAGAACGTCGTTCAGTTTGTGCAGCAGTTGATTGAGGCCGGCATTCCCTACGATCTGCAGATTTATCCGCGTAAGATGCACTCGATCGCCGGACCGGATGTGCGGACGCATCTGTTCAATCGCATCCTGGCGGAGTTTGAGGAATATTTGAAGCCGGCGAATTATTGAGGTTCATGGTATCCTACGTCTCAGAATCGAGACATGGGGCACCCACTTTTTCTACTTGTCAGATCTTGGCCACCAGCCGGCTCATGTTTTTGAGATAGTTTGTTCCGGCGGAATGAGAGTATTCTATGACAACGGATAATTACCAGACGATATTTGAGCTAGGTCTTGGGTCTTTACCATGGCCTCCAATTTATCTATACGTTATTCTTATCATCGGACTAATCCTCATTAAGTTCTTCAAGAATAAAAAGCATTTCTTTATTGCGGGAATTTTCATGACTACGGCAGGTTCATTCTGTCTTCTTCCATCGCTATTGGTCACTTGGAACGAATATGCCAAACTGCGGAATGAATATGTGTCCGGTAAGAGTCTGGTCGTGGAGGGGGTTGTCCAAGATTTCCGTCCGGCTCCAGCTATAGGTTCCACAAGAGAGTCCTTCTCTGTGAACGGGGTATCGTTCTCGTATTATGCGGGTTCTCATACGCCATGTTTTAATAATGCGCCTTTCCGCAACGGTCCCATTCGAGAAGGATTGTACGTTAAGATTCACTACTATGAGGACTGCATTCAGCGCGTCGAAGTCTTACACAAGGCGGATTTCCACTCTTCACATTCCCAACCGTAAGGATTATTTCAATCTTTGGTCTATTCTAGGCGGGGGGCACCTGCCCCGTTTTTGTATCACTCGTAAGTCGTTGAAGTCCGCCGCATGATCGCGGAGATAACGATCAGACGCTCCTCGAAATAAAGGTCATAGATGATCCGGTAGTTCCCCACTCGACGCCGCCATGCAGTCGACTTTCCCTTGAGGCGCTTGAGGTCACCCTGAAAGGGATCGTCCTGCATCGCGATGAGGACCGCTTTAACGCGCCCCTGATCTCTTTGCGGGAGCTTTTTGAAGTCCTTTTGCGCCGGACCGGTGATGATGAGGTTCCACGTCATGGAGGAATGCCTTTAATGAAACTGCATCGCCGCGACGAAAGGCGGCCCGGCCGCGACGCAGCGCGGAAAGTTCCTCCCTGGTCGGCGAGTCTGCGGGATAACGGCTCTCGAAATATGCTCGCAACGCCTCGCGGACAAGTTCGGAGCGGGTGCGAGATTCTATTTTCCGCACCTCCTCGAACTGATAGACCAGTGCGGGGGGCAGGGAAACGGTCATGGTTTCTGTGGTTCTCATGGTTGGATGAGTCTTACTCAGTAAGACTTGTTCTTATCATACTCCCGCCGGAAAATTTGTCAAGATCATGCGCGTTCGCGGATGCGAGATCACCCCAATCCACTTTTCTACTTGTCTGATCTGGACTACCCGGATTGCAGAGGAACACGCCGAAGCTACACTGCGTGGTGGCGGAAGAGGTCGTCCTTGTCGCGGCTGGGGCAGTCATTGCACTCCAGGCAACAAAAGAGGAAGAAAGCCACGCCCAGCGTCACCAGGAGGGCGAGGGCGTTTTCAAAGGTCGTGAACCATTGAACCAGACTCTGCATACTCAGCGACCGTATTCCAAAGGCATTGGAAACTCTGCCCAAAAGTGACCATCCGGGCAAAGTTTCCCGAACTTCGGTTTTTTACGAAATTCCGCGCTACGGGTTTATTTTGACCAATTTTTCGCTTGCTTTAAAGAGAATAAAAGGCGAAAATGGTATTTAGTATGGCAACCCGTCCCAATCCGGTGCCGGACGCCACGATGAACGAGCGGCCGGAAGATCTTCAGGCGCTGGAGCCGGAGGCCGCGCCGGCCTGCAAAGAGCCGGGGAGCGGGTCTGCGCCGGGGGCAGGGCAGGATGGGGCTCAGGGAACGGCGCTGAACTGGCTGTTCGTCGATTTGAACTCCTACTTTGCCTCAGTGGAACAGGAGGCGCGGCCCGAGCTGCGCGGGCGGCCGGTGGGGATTGTGCCCATGATGGCCGATACCACCGTTTGCATTGCCGCCAGTTACGAGGCCAAGGCCTACGGCGTGAAGACCGGAACCGTGGTCGCCGAGGCCAAGCGGATGTGTCCCGGTCTGGTGCTGGTGGAGGCGCGGCACGAGCTCTACGTGGAGTACCATCACCGCATTATCGAAGCCGTGGAAAGCTGCCTGCCGGTGACGGCAGTGCTCTCGATCGACGAGATGGCCTGCCGGCTGATGGGCCGCGAACGGCCGCTGCTCAAGGCGATGGAGTTGGGCCGCAAGGTGAAGAAGCGCATCCGGGAGAGCGTGGGCCCGATGCTGCGCAGCTCGGTGGGGCTGGCTACCAACCGCTATCTGGCCAAGGTGGCCAGCGACATGGAAAAGCCCGACGGCCTAGTGGCGTTGCCCCTGGACATTTTGCCCGAGGCGCTGCGCCGGCTTGCGCTGCGCGACCTGCCCGGCATCGGCTCGCGCATGGAGAAGCGGCTGAACGAGAAGGGCATCCACACCATGGATGAGCTGCTGTCGCTCGACTGCTACAGGGCCGGCCAGGTTTGGGGTTCGGTGCTGGGCGAGCGGCTGTGGCACTGGCTCCAGGGCGAAGACTTCGATATGGACGAGACCGAGCATCTGAAGTCGATGAGCCACCAGCATGTGCTGGCGCCGGAGATGCGTACTTCGGAGAAGGCCTGGGCGGTGGCGCACAAGCTGCTGCACAAGGCCGCCATGCGGCTGCGCGCGGGAGGATTGTGGGCCAGCAGCATCGGCCTCGCCATCGGCTTTGCGGTTCCGCGCGGCGAGAACTCGCCGGTGAGTCACCCCGGCGGCGAAGACCTGTCCCCTCACCCCAGCGAGCAAAAATCGCTCGCTGGGGACCCCGAGCCGCCGGGGACCCCGATCAGCCGCTTCGGCGTGCCCACGCGGGGATGGAAGAGCGAGCTGAGGCTGAGCGAGTGCCAGGACAATCAGACGCTGATTGCCGCGCTGAGCCATTTGTGGGCCAGCCAGCCAGCGGGGGCGGAGTACGAGCACCCCTACTTTATCGGCGTGCATCTGAACGGGCTGGTGCCCGACCGCCTGCACTCGCTCAACCTCTTCGACGGATCGGAGGACGAGCAAAGCAGGGTGCGGTTGCTGGCAACCATGGATGAGCTGAATAATAAGTACGGCCTGGGCACGCTGGCTCCGGCCACCATGCTGACCGCCTTCAAGGCCGCGCCCACGCGGATTGCGTTTCATACCATCCCGGAACTCTTCTAAGCAAGGAACCAAACTCGATACCGGAATCAAGCTGTAACTATGCGGCGCGGCTGCGTCTGCCTAGACTTATGGGTAGCATGGCCAGTTTGTCTACAACGCCGACCTCGAGTTATCGCGGGCGGCTTGCGCCCTCGCCTACGGGTTATCTGCACGTGGGGCACACGCGTACTTTCTGGACGGCCACGCAAAGGGCGCGCGAGGCGGGCGGCGCGCTGGTGATGCGCATGGAGGACCTGGACCCCGAGCGCAGCCGCCAGGCGTATGCGGAGGCCGCAATTGAAGACCTGCGCTGGCTGGGGATTCGCTGGCATGAGGGCCCGGACAAGGGCGGGCCGTTTGTGCCTTATGTGCAGAGCAAGCGCCGGGCCATCTACCTGGCCGCATGGCGCAAGCTGTTGCGGCGCGGCTACCTTTTCCCCTGCCGCTGCTCGCGCAAGGACCTTGAAACCGCGCTTGGCGCGCCCCATGAAAGAGTCTCGGCGGCAATGCAGGGTTCGGTATCCCTGGGGAAACTGGACCTGCTGGACGACGATCCCATCTATCCCGGCACCTGCCGGCATCGGCAGGGCCACGCTCCGCAACTGCCCGGCCCCACGGTGAGCGATATCGAGTCGCCGGAGGGCATCAACTGGCGATTCCGCGTTCCCGACGGCGAAGCTATCGAATTCGAGGACCGGAACCTGGGTACGCAGCGCTATGTGGCCGGCGAGGATTTTGGGGACTTTGTAGTCTGGCGGCGGGACGACGTTCCGAGTTACCAGCTTGCCTGCGTGGCCGATGACGCGGCCATGGGCATCACGGAGGTGGTGCGCGGCGCCGATTTGCTCAAGTCCACCGCGCGGCAGATCCTGCTCTACCGCGCCCTGGGACTGAAAATTCCCGATTGGTTCCACTGCCGGCTGGTGGTGGACCACAACGGCCGGCGGCTGGCCAAGCGCCACGACTCGCTCAGCCTGCGCGCACTGCGCCAGCGCGGGCTTACGCCGATGAATATTCTGGCGGCGGAGTTGCCGGTGGAAGCGTGAGGGCGAGTGCGAGCGCTATTGGTTCTCCTATGAAAGCGCCTGACTCTGCGCTTTGCGAAAGCATTCCTTGGCCAGCTTGACCAGAACGAGAGCTTGCTCCCAGCGGTTGCTCTCTTCTTTTCCGTCGAAGACGCGCGCGTAATAGATCTCCGGACCCAGCAACTCGGTAGCGAAACAGAACCGGTGCGTCGGCGGCTTTTTCAGATAGGCGGAAAAGACCTGCGTCCATAGATGGCAGAAATGACCGACATAGGGGCGATCCGGGGACTCTCCATCGCCTATATCGACCTGAATGCAGCCCGGATTTCCAATGCGGGCGTGAATGAATCCCATGCGATCGATCACCGGACGGATGAATTCAACCTTCTTCTCAAACCCTCCATAGACCATCTCAAGGCCCGTATACCAATGTGAAAAATCGCAATTGATTTGTAACTCGGGGAAGCGTTTCACTAACTGAACGGAGCGCCAGATGTCCTGAAGGATGGTGGCGCGGTGGGTTTCAACGTAAAGCGGGATGCGATGCTTCTGAGAAGCTTCGATGACGGATGAGGCCAATTGAAAGACTTCAGGATCGTCCTCCATCCCCCATCCCACATGCACGGTGAGGCACTCGAAGCCGCTGTCCACGCTCTTCTGCGCGAGTGGAGACGCTTCCGTGGGCGCGTTGATTCTGCCGCTGCCGCAGACGCCTAGACCAAGGGCCTGCGCGGCTTGCACTCGGTCCTGGGGCGGAAAATCGCCAAACTGCACCCCGTCGTATCCGGCTTCGCGGACGGCATGGAAGGATGCGTCCGAGGTGCGGACGGACGCATCGAGCGAACCAAGATTCATATAACAGCCGAGGCTGTGTTTTGCGGGGTGAGTCATGACTTCCTCAGGCTGACTGCGCTGTGATCATCGCTGATGTCAAGGAATCCGGCGTCCTCGCCTGCCGCGCCAAAGCGGCGTGCGCCTACTTCGAGAATGGCCGAGTCGGGAAGCTTGGTCAGGGGCGTGTAGCGGGGATGGTGCGACTCTTTGTAGGGATTGTTCCGGGCCGCGTTATAGCAGACGATCATCGACCAGCGCGGATGGTCGGAGTGGTTCTGGTCGGAGCGGTGGAGCAGGTTGGAGTGGAAGAAGAGCGTGTCGCCAGGGTCCATCTCCACATAGACGAGTTCCTGGCGCTCCAGCAGTTTTTCCACGCGCTCCAGGTCGGCGCCGGCCTGGTCGCCGGTCAGCACATGCTCGATGCGCCCGGCATGATGGGAGCCGCGAATTACCTGCAGGCAACCGTTCTCCCTGGTGGCGGGGTCGACGGCGATTGAGGCGCTGGTGAGCAGCGGAAAGAGGACTCCGTTCTGATACCAGTAGCCGTAATCCTGGTGCCAGGTCCATGCGCCGCCGACCTTGGCATCCTTCATAATCATCTTGGAGTGATAGTGATAGACCTCGCCCTCGAGGATCTGTTCCGCGTACGTGACCATGGACTCGGACCGGGCAATGGCTCCGTAAATAGTGTCTGTGGGGTGGTTCCACAGCGAAAGACGAACCGTTCCGCCCTCGCCGTCCGCGCGCCCATGGGCGTGCTGATCGAGGATGCGATCCTGCCGCGCGGTGCGGCCGAGCAGTTCGACTTCGTCCTCGCTCAACATTCCGCGAACCAACAGGTATCCGTCCTCCCGATACTGCTTCAAATCCTCTTGCGTCAGGCGTTTTGATTTCACGGGGACCTCGGGGCGCTGTTCAAAAAGGGGAAGCTTTCGAGCGCTCGCAGGCTGAGTCTACTGTCGGCTTGTTCTGGAAGTCAACTGAACGATCTTTTCTTGTTTCTACGCCGTCGTTGCAAGTTCTCAGCTCTCGTTGCGGTAGAGCAGATCGCGGATCGCCTTCCTGCGCGCCTCGTTCGCCTCCGCCTCGGCCTTGCGGTCAAACGCGCTCATGGAGCGCCCGGCCTCGGGGGCTGTCGCTTCCGACTCGCTGCATGCAGGGCAGCGATTGGCGAAACCGGGCTTACCGGGCCTCAATTCGAATTCCTCAGAGCAAACGACGCAAACTTTGATTGGGAGGGCCATCTATTTATGTTAATCCTTTTGAATTTATTGAAAAAGTGGCGCCGGGCGGCAAAAATGCAGCTATCTGACCGCTGCCGGCTCGGCTGCAAGCCGCGCGCGGCCGCGTTGTTTCACTTCGCCGGCAAGCTCACGCATGGACTCTGGCGTAATGACGCGTCCTTGACCATGGCTGAGAGATGCCTCCGCCCGATCGACTGACGCGAGGATCTCCGCGCGAGTTCGCTCACGCTCCTCCCACATGAGTAGCGCTTCCGCGACCGCGTCTTCCTCGCGATGCAGCCTGCCGGTCTCCAGGGCCAGGTGAACAAACGCCCGTTGGTCCGCTGATAATTGAACGTCCATACTGTAAAGCGTAGGAGTGGAACGGGCAGGTGTCAACTCTCCTATTTGTAGACCTCGCGTCTATGGGCAATGCGCGTGACTTTCACTTTTTTCTCTTCGTCATCGATGGCGTAGATCACGCGATAATTGCCGATGCGGATGCGCCATTCGTCCGTTCCGCCCCTGAGCTTCTTTGATCCGTGCGGTCGAGGGTCTGTGGCAAGAGCCTTTATTCTTGGGATGATGCGGGCTGATACGGGGATCGGTAACCGGAAGAATTCCTTCTCCGCGCTGGATTTCAGCGTAACCCGGTATTCAGGCACTCAGTTTGCCTCTTCGGATAAGCTTCGCCTCGACCTCTTCAAGTGGAATATCTTCCTCATTCCGGCGCGATTGGGAGACCAGGACATCCTCGAACTCCTCCCAGAGTTCCGCGTGCTCACGCAGGTCAATCTGGACCGCAACCTTGCGGCCTTCCTCGTCGGTCACGTAGTGAATCCCGGTCATACGTCCCCTTCTCGAAGCGCGCTCCCGCCTGATTTGACGCTACTCCGGGGTTAGTTTGGCGTCAAGATGGCCACGCTTACGACAGTGTAGCTTCCTGGCAGCCCGTTACTCGGGAGAAATGTGCGGCAGATATACATAACTATATGATAGGATTGCTGGTTACTCGAAGCACAATGAAGGAATATATGACCTTGGACTGCTCGCAATTGCGGCGCAGGCCGGGTTGCCTGAAGAGATTCGAACGAATAGTTGAGGGACAAAATGAAACCACGATATCTGGCGTTTGACATTGAAACCGCGAAAGACATTCCTGGCGAAGATTTCATTTGGCGTCCGTATCGACCACTTGGCATATCTTGCGCGGCGACATTGACGAGTGATATTGACCAGCCAGTTCTTTGGCACGGCAAGATGCAGGATGGATTGCCTGCGGCGCGAATGAGTCGGGACGACGCTCAGGAGCTAGTCCAGTATTTGGCGCAAATGGCAACCGAGGGTTACCGAATCCTGACTTGGAACGGGCTAGCAGCCCGTGGTGCAAGTAGCTGAATTCCAGAAGGTCCGGCATCGGGGTGTGATGGAGCGGTAGGCCCCGGTTGAGTCGAGAGTCGAGGGCGTGCGGGGTTCAACCACGCTGTTGGGCCGA
>Ga0187852_1000876_pt1 | contig 30330 bp, 27 predicted proteins | sample June2016WEW_6_40_FD_134511 | JGI IMG/M metagenome (GOLD analysis project Ga0187852, IMG submission 134511) | Peatland microbial communities from SPRUCE experiment site at the Marcell Experimental Forest, Minnesota, USA - June2016WEW_6_40 | ecosystem: Environmental > Terrestrial > Soil > Wetlands...
TCGAAGAAGTGAAACTGTGGCAAGGGCGGCCGCTGGAGGAGTTATATCCCATCGTGTATCTGGATGCGCTGATGGTGAAGGTGCGCGACGAAGGACACATCCAGAACAAGGCGATTTACGTGGTGCTGGGCGTGAACCTGGAGGGGCAGAAGGAAGTGCTGGGGCTGTGGGTGGCGCAGACGGAAGGAGCAAAGTTCTGGCTGCAGGTGCTCACCGAGCTGCAGAATCGCGGGGTGAAAGATATTTTCATCGCCTGCGTGGATGGGCTGAAGGGATTTCCGGAAGCCATCGAAGCGGTCTATCCGCGGACCGAGGTGCAGCTCTGCATCGTGCATCTGGTGCGGGCCTCGCTGAACTACCTGCCCTGGAAACTGCGCAAGCCAGCAGCGGCGGACTTGCAGTTGATTTATCGCGCGGCCACAGTGGCGGAGGCTGAGCAGCATCTGGCGGAGTTAGAGAGTAAGTGGAAAGCCTATCCCAGCGTCAGCCAGGTGTGGCGGCGGAACTGGGCGCGCGTCACGCCGTTTTTCCATTATCCGCCGGACATCCGCAAAGCAATCTATACCACCAACAGCGTGGAGTCGCTGAACCGGTCGCTGCGCAAGATCATCAAAACCCGCGGCGGATTTCCCAACCAAGAAGCGGCACTGAAATTGTTGTTTCTCGCGCTGCGCCAGGCGGCGAAGAAGTGGACGATGCCGATCCATCACTGGCGCGAAGCCTTGAACCACTTTACGATTCTCTGGCCAGAGCGCATGCCGGCCCTAGAGAGAATTGCCCAATGAAACCGCGGATGGCTTCTATAGCGCTGGGCCAGGGAAGGGGAACTACCCCCTTCCCCGGCACCCCATCCCCAAAAACAAAACCTGGCCGTTTACACAAAAGAATTGACACACCTTCCCGTTTCCGATAAGGCCGTCATTCAGCGGCTTCAGCGACGGCTTGACCATCTGAAATCCGAACCAGCGAATGCCTAAATCGAATCGGCCCCCGACACTCTTGCACCCACCTTGACATGCCCTTAATTGTCAGGGGCTTTTGGTTGAATTGCAAGATGCTGTCACTCATGTAATCTGGTTGCGAAATGGCACAGCAGGGACCGAACAGCTAGCAATATGTCCTCGGCCTGTTCTTCGGTGTACGCTCGATCAACGTGCATGGTTGGATTCCGCCACGCGGTCTTAATGTGGCCGATCTGGGCAGCCGCTTCAGCAAAGAACAACTCATCTGGCGTGCGGGAACCCGAGATTTTGTACCGCTTGGTCAGTTCGTTTTCTATGTCTGTGAGGTGTTTCCCCCAATCATTACGCGTAGGCAGCAGCAGTTCCTTGACGAGCACAATTAAGCCGATCTCAACGGCGCGCATCAGGTGCATCACGCAAGCGGTAGCGCGTCCGAGTGCTAGACATGTCCCGGCTTCGTAGATGTCGTTGTTGGCACTGGGAAAGTTGTTAAATACTTGTTCGCCAAAGAGCTTATCCTTCTGGAAGTAATCAGCGGTCCGCGAATCTAGGGCAAAGAACTCATGCCCCTCCAGTTCGTGGTCAATGCGCTTCCGCAAGACCGCGACTTCCGCCTTAACCTTATTCGGGTCTAGCAGCGTCTTTTTGTCAATTGTGGTCTGAGCGTTAGGTGGGACGTAGTTGCCTTGAAACCGTGCGTTGAGGTTTGTTAGCACGGTCTCCGACTGTTCTGTGAGGCTGACACCATGCGCGATGTAAGCTGCAATCTCATCAGCATACATAGCGGAGAACTTGAGCCCCATTCTGCTACAGGTGCTGGTGATCCGGCGCAAGCGCTCTAGTATTCGCTCCCGCTTGCCTTCGGTCAGCGCGAAGAAGTCACTATCGTCCACATCGCTGATGAAGCCTTCCAGATCGCGAATGAGGTTGTTCCAGTCGGATGCAAGTATGGTTAGCATCTCTAAGAAGGTAAAATGCTTACATAGCGGTCGTGATTCAACTTCCGCATGAAACGCTTCATACCATCATTCCCGGAACCGACTGCTTTCTTCATCCAGGCCCGCCAGGAGCTACGCTGCTGGCGGGCCATCATAAAGGGGTCATCACGGCCCCTTGTTCAAGGACATTCACAGTATCCTGCAATCCTAAAGAGCCCGCCGTTCAGAGTTTGGTGTACGGGTAGCGGTTCTTGATGTTGGCAATGAAATACTTCCCCTTCGAGCCGGCATTTATTAGTCCTTCATACTCGTTTTCGGGTACTCCTGTGTACTGGTACACGCCTCCGTGGAGAAATTCTATCTCAAGTGTTTGGCTACCGACATCATAGCCGACACTGGAGAGGTTGCTTGAGCTAACTGGAACACGTTCCATGGTGTGAAGTCTCCCTTCTTTTGGCACCAGCGCGTGGTCTTGTTCCACTACATGTCACACTGCTTTGGGATCCTGCTTTCGCCAAGCCTCGACAAGCGGTTTGAAGTTCTCGCCTGCTACTGGCTCGGTCCAACCGCCGCTTCTGAGTCGTTTACCGTCTGGTCCTTTCGGTACCACGACCTTTGGGTCGTCGCTGTCGGGCTGTCGCCCTTCGACAGGTCGGTCAATAATGGCGCGAATGGGCATATTCACGGCTTCGCCCACGATCAGCGCTTCGCCAGTTCGAAGAATGGACAGTGTCGAGAATAAACCCTTGAGACTATCCGAAGCGCATTTACTGACTTGAGTCTGGTCCGATTCGTTGGTTAGGCGGAGGGCAATGAGTGTGCCGCACTGCGCAAGGATGGTGCTGTCAACTTCCGATGGCCGTTGACTAACTAGCATCAGGCCAACGCCGTATTTGCGTCCTTCTTTCGCAATACGACGGGCCGCTATCGCTGCGCGGCCTTTTGATTGAGCGCCAAGATACGTGTGCGCCTCTTCCAGAACAATGAGAAGTGGCCTTTCTCGGCTGCCCTCCGGCTTCAATCTACCCCAGAACAAGGCGTCATACAGAATTCGCAACACGGCCCCCACCAAGTCGTCGACCACCGCAGGGGGAATACCTGATACGTCAAAGACCGTAATGGGAGCATCTGCTCCTATCCATGCGGCAAGCAGCGCGTCAAGATCAGATTTTGTTGTCCCATCTTTTGCGACGGCCCATTCACCGGGCCTAAAGAGAAATTGCATACGGGGATCACGAAGCTTGCTTTCCAAAATATCAAGATGTGTCCGTGATTGAGCACTAAGCGATCCCCTGTATACTCTGTTTGGCCCCTCGATCGTAATCGGACGGAATTGAGGTGGCTCCAGATTGTCCGGCTCGCCGATTAGTTTCTTCGGAGGAGTACCAGTCGTAAGATATGCCCGTGTAGCTTCGGACTGGTTCTGGTTCTCGCTCACCGTGTGAGTTGCGTATTGTAATGAATAGAGATCATGCCAAAGTTGAAACACCGAAAAAGGAAGTGGTGTATCTAGCGTAACGGCTAGGTCTGGAAGCCCATGCGGCTTGCCGCTAGGTTTCGATTTGCGCTTACTTGCGAGTAGCTGCTCCTGCAGCAGCGTGAGAGCGGTGCCAGACATACTACCCATTGCAAGCGAGATGAATTCATCAGCCGTGAGCGCCCAGAACGGTACATGAAGTTCGCGCTCGCTAACCTTGCTCTCGGCACCGACCCTAAATACTTTAGCGAGATTGCCAAACGCCTTTGCGTACTCACCATGGAGGTCAAACAATACAACCCGGGCCGACTTGAAACGCGCTCGGTCTGATATAACACCAAGAAGGTTGGCAACGGCAGTGGATTTTCCAGCACCGGTGCTTCCGACTACTGCGGAGTGACGGCTGACGAGATAGTTCAGGTCTAGATACGCACGGATCGACTCAGCGCTGGCCACCCGCCCAACAGCCACATACCGTTCTTCATCACCGGGGGCGTATACAGTTTTCAGGTCCGATTCGGTCACCACATGGACTGAGTCGCCGATCGAAGGGTACTGCGAGATACCTCGTTCGAACTTCGTGCCCCTCCGTCCTTCGCCGACGAGTTCTACCCTGAGCCAGCGATTGCCGAACTGCGGTGCAAGCTCCGGTGCTCCGGGGGCGGCTCCGGCACCGACCTGTGAGATCACACCGAATAAATCTACGTAACCCGACGGGATGCGAACGAACCCACCGACTTGTCCGACCCGGTACCCCTCGCCATTGACAAACAAGAGTCCGCTCGGCGTGTTCTCGGAAAGCTTCACACTAACGCTCGAACCGTTGACATCTTCCACGGTACCGAGCCGCGAAGGGCCGGAGCTAGACGGGAAGGTGCGCATCGTCGCTGCTCCCGCCGCAAAGTTGTTCGAGGAAAAGTCCAAAGTAGTGGAAGTCACCCAAACGGCACCGCGGTTGTTGCTCTGCCGGCCCGGTCGTCGTCACAGCCTCCTCATACAGCCATGGCTTGTGTTCCTCGCCGCCACTCGTGCCAAGGCGATACCGCCCCGCGCGAGTTCCTACGACAGCGCCGTCCTTTGCAAGGACTGTGAGGTTTCCCTGCTTCACCGCGTATTCAACCACTCTCGGATAATCTTCCAGGTTCGAATACATCAGTGCAAAACATTGAGCGTTGCGATTGCCCCGCAATCCATCAAGCAAGACCTCGTTGAGATGCTCGTCGAGGAACGCATAGCCACACACGATCAACCTCGGGGCGTCCTCTTCCTGTCTGCCAGCGTCGCCACGGTTTCTAGTGAGATTTCCGTGGAAGAAAGCCCTCAGCCGGTCAAGCATTGCCAAGTAAGGCATTCGCCGACTTTGATCGTACTTAAGATGGGAAGGGAAGATCATTACCTTGCCTGCCGCAGCTTCGCGCGTGACGCGGACCACGCGCGTGAGCTTGACCCCATTGACGGTTTCTTCGATCTTCTCCCAATTTATCGAGCCGTGGATCTTCCACAGCCGCGTCCACCGAGCGGGGATGGCGTCGTGCTCGATGGAGGCCAGGTCGAACCAAGGCTCCCGCGAGCCAACGAAGCCGTCGAAGTGTGGTAGCGGGTGTTGTTCGAAAGCCTGCTCAAAGAGCAGGTCGTAGTTAGGTGTAAAAATCTCCGCAGGCGAAACGCGGTAGACGCCGCCAATCCACGAGGCGAAGCGGTTGTACGAACAGCGATACTCTGGAAGAGGCTTCCTCATCTGATCTGTAATCAAGGCACAGATCTTGTCGTCGAGGTCGTTCAAGACCTTCTTCGTCATTCCCAGGACCTCGGCACTTCCCCGTCGGTTCGCTAGGGTGCGCAGTTCGGTTAGCACATCCTCGACTGTGGGATCCTTTCCGTCGGTTGACTTGCACTCTTTGCATAGTAAATCCCAATTCGCCTTAAAATTCGAAGCGGCTCCAGGGGCCTTATCGAGTGCCAGACCATCGGCGACCCGCTTCGTGAGATCCACGACCGCGGGTATCAGAACGATGCTCTTCGTGCCCGCCGCGTCGTAGATTCCAAGAGGACAGCCAGCACCAAGGAAACAACCGATACGCTGTTTGTCGTCTTGGAGCACCTGGCGCAGATTCCTCGCCTGCTGCGCCGCATCATGGATCGCGTCTAAAGGAAGCTTCGAAGACGTTGCTGCAAGTGATGACAGGACAGGAGCAGCGGCGATTGGAGAACTTCCTGCAATGGAGCTCGTGGCCATGGGTTTCAATCTCCTCAATTCTCCTTCTCCGGGCCAGGCAACGCTAACAAGCTCAAGCCTTCAATCTCCTCCAACGTCTTGCCCGCGATGCCTTCCAGATCGCCATACATGCCAACGGTGGCACCCATGACGCGCTCGATCTGTTCTTCCCGTTTTGCCCACTGCTTCATGATGGCCTTGCGTTCCTCGTCCAGGTCTTCCTTCATCGAAGAGAAGGCTTCCACGATTCCCTCGATGCGATGGCGGACCCACCTACTGCTCTGCCAGAAGGCGCTCCAGTTCGCGGATCAGCTCGGCGGCTTCTTCAGCCGGCATAGATGCAAAGGTGGGCTTCTCTTGCATCAATGTGCTCCGGAAGGTTTCAGGCAACTCCGACACCAGAATCCAACCATCCGACTCAGTCTATTCCAGCTCCACGATTAGCAGCTCGGATGCGCTGTATTTAATCATTGTTTGCAACGTCCGTCGGAATCTCACTATTATGTTACGCTGCCTCGCCGCCGATCTCGGGGTTGAGTTGCGAAGTGGCGCAAGGAATGGCGAACGACGAGCAAACATTGTCTAGTTTTCGAAGGCCCATTCCCTCCATTCGTCCAAAAGTGGAAAGTACAACCCGAGCCGGACAGGCTGACCCATCGGTGTCATGAGCCGGGCGTAGCGGTCCAATTGGTCCTTGTACCGCCGTTGCTGGTCGTCAACGAATTCTCGAACACTTCCACCCTCGTGTGCACTCGTTTTGTAGTCGATAATCCAGCGGACACCGTCTGCGTCAACAAACGTACGGTCAATCATGCCACGTACAATCTTACCGCCCAGTACGCCCGTAATAGGGTACTCACAGCGAGCCTCCGCGTGAGCGGCAAGAATCCAGGAGCCGCGCTCGCTGCTTACAGCGCGCTGCAATCCGCTCTTGACGCGCTTCGCGACCTGATCGACTTCTGCCGGAGAAATACCAGCATTGGCAAGCGCGCTCCGAATAGTTCCTAGCTCCGGAACACTAGAACTTCGGCGCGCAATTCGTTGTAAGAATGCGTGGACTACGGTTCCGGCGCGGCGCAGACTATCGCCAACCCATTCGAAGCTGGGATCATGAAGTTCCTCCGGCGGTTCATCGACTCGTTCCCACTCAACGGGAACGGGCAACATGGGCCTTGTCCACGTAGAGGGCAAGCGGCGTACAACCGCGGGTGCTAATGCCGTTGACTGTGTACCTGCGGCCACATCCCCAGCCGCGGCATCGAACAGCTCCTTTTCGGCGGGTGTCAGTGCCGGCCACAGATCGGCTAGCATAGAACGTCCGTCTGGGCTTACTTCGCCGTTTGCCTTTACTTTCACGTGAGCCAATAGGTGCAAACGCTTCTTGGTGCGTGTCGCGGCGACATACAGCTGACGGATGCGTTCATAACGGGTCTTGCACTTATCGATCTCTTGCAGGTATCGATATGCTGGATCATCATTGGAGCCCACTTCTTTGATGGGTGCAAGCAAACGTTCCAAAGTGCCATCCGGGCGCGGCCACTGGTGAAACAGGAACAGCCTGGAATCGTCGGTTCTCCCAGGACGACCCAGCCCAGGAAGAATGACCGTGTCAAACTGCAACCCTTTGGCCTTATGGATCGTCATCACCTGGAGCCAGTCTTCCGCTTGAGTGTCTGGCTGCGCGTAGAGATTGTCCACCTTGTTACTGAAGCCGTCGAAGTCAACGAGATCACAGCCTGCTTGTTCAGACTCAAGCAGGTCGAAATAGTCAGATGCATCCTGAAGTGCACCCTTGTCCTCCATGCAGGCGGGACCGCCCAGCTTTGTCCAGGCTCGTTCCACCCAGCGACGAAGCGGCCAGCGTCCACGTTCCTCGAATGCCTCCGCTAGTACACGACGCAGGCACCCGGCACGTTGGCAACCGTCTTGGCTCAGCGACTCAAGGTTCTGCAATCGCTGCCAGATGGTTTGGCTCGTGTCTCCGACCGCGAGCGCGTGGATATCCGTCAACGTGAGGCCGCACCAGGGTGCCCGGAGGATCGCGAGCCAGCAAACACGATCTCCAGCATGTAACATGGCTCGTGTCAACGCAAGCAGATCCCGCACGGTTGTACGCTCGCCCAGGGGGTCGATCTCCACGGCGCGAAACCTCAAACCGGCAGACTTCAATGCGTTTACGATGGCTGGGAGGTGCGTACGTGCCCGCACGAGAATCGCGACGCTGTCCTCCGGGCTCTGTTCGTGTGCATCCTTGACGATCTGTGCAACCGTGTTGGCTTCGAGCTGATCTTGAGCGTCCTGGAATGCATGTAACGCCACTGCCAGCCCGGTCCCTTCCGTCGCTGGAGCTTGTGACGGACTATAAGCAATGGCGCTGGTGACGATGTCATCCGTTGCCGGAAAGACCGTGGAGAAGACCTCATTCACGCGATCGACAATGGCGCTCAGAGAGCGATAATTGGCGCACAATTTGAGATATTCGGGTTGAATCTCGCCAATCCCTCGGTCGCGCGCTTGCAGAAAAAGGCTGACCTCCGCCTGCCGGAAGCGATAAATCGACTGCATGGGATCGCCGACCAGGAATAGCGTCCGCCCATCCCCCGGTTGCCATCCGGCCGTGAGCTTGACGAGCAATTCGAATTGGCCGAGGGATGTATCTTGGAACTCGTCAACCAGAAGGTGCTCGATGCGCGCATCCAGCTTCAGGGCGAGATCCGTTGGATCATCGGCGCGCCCGAGGCCGTCGCGCGCGGCTAGGCCCATTTCACAGAAATCCACTGCACCTTCCTCACGGAAGACCAGCCGAAGCTGCGCTGCTGCCAGCTTCATGCACGTCAGCAATGACCGCATTACCTTCCACTGGGAGTCCGAATAGCACGGTGGTGGTAGCACACGCAAGAACGCCAATGCGTCCAGAAGGCCCTCGACTTCTTGTAGCCTCCCGATCAGCGTTCCGCACTCCTGCTTCTTGGTTCGGTTCTCTGGAGGGAATCCACAGTTCTTGTTGAGGCCGCGCTCTGCCCGCCACGTAGACTCCTTTGTTAGAACCACGGTCATCAAACCCATCCACACTGCATGCTGGTCTGCTGCGGTGGCAGGCCACGTGCCTACGCCTATGCAGGCCCGTGCTGGATACCCCGGCTCACTGTCCATGTTTGCGGCAACATAGTGCGCCAAGTTCAGCCAAGTTTCGCGCACGTCAATGGGTACCAAACGATCCGCCGTGCGCAGACCTTCGCACAAAGCCCGACATAGTGCCTCTTCGAGCCGTGACCGTTCTTCTTCACCAATCTCTACGGCCATCTCAATCCATTGGTCGCGCGTAGCCAGCATCGCGGCAAGCAATTGCTGCACCCGCACAGTGTTGTTGTCCAGATGCAGAAGCAACGTTTCGAGTGGCTCCCGGGAAGGTCCAGTTCCCTCGACCATGAGAACCGTCCGGCGTGCGGCTTCTTCGTAAAGTGGCTGCGGTTCTTCCTCGATGCGGGGCATAGAGCCGAGCCTGGCTAACCATGGCATCTGCCCGACGATCGCGATGCATAAAGAGTCGATCGTCTGGACGCGCAACCGACCGGGGTTAGCGAGCAGGTCCCAACCGCACTCGTTGTCTCGCGCCAGCGCCACGGTGGCCAGATCGAATGTGAGCCTTTCATGCGGAGACTCTGGCGGTTGACCATTGAGCGCCTCCCGTAGCGCGGACAGGATGCGGTCGAGCATCTCTCCAGCCGCCTTTCGCGTGAACGTGATGGCCACGATAACCTCCGGCTTCTCGACCACCGTGAGCAATCGCAGATACCGCTGGATCAACAACTCCGTTTTGCCGGAGCCAGCCGGGGCTTGGACTATGAACGACCGGCCTGGATCGATTGCTAGGCGGCGTTGTTCTTGATCGGGCGCAAAGATCGCGGCAGAGTTACTCATCCAATTCCTTCTCGCTTTTGATTCGCCCGCGACTGAGCTCCCCGATGCGACACAGTGGTGTCAGATCGCAATATTGGCAAGTTTGCTTTCCCTTCTTCGGATCGACGGCAGCGTAACCCTGCCGAAAGCTCGTCGCTAGTGCCTCCATGACTACTCGCCACCCCTGGATACGTTCTGTAAGCGGTGGGCCTTGCGGTTGGCGGCCAGCTTGTTCGCCAGACTCGCTGATGCCCACCAAGGCCGGTTCCCCCGCAACCAACTTCGCAAACAGGACGGATGAGATCGGACGTTGACTCATCGCCGCGTACAGTGGCAGTTGCGGCGCGTCTGGCCGTTCGCTCTCCCATCCGCTCAAGGAGAGGTTCTTCGAAGTCTTGTAGTCGAGAATCGCGTGTCGGCCATCGGCATACCGATCCACACGGTCTGCCTTGATGTGGAGCTTCAGTCCGCCCAGCTCTGCGGTCGTGGTGGTTTCTGTGTCTGAGATCTCGAACGGTGGCCGATCCGCTTCAATTCTGAGCCATTGTTGCAGCAACCTATCCAGGCGTTCCTCTTCGAGACCCTGCAGCCGTTGAAGCACGGCACTTGCGTGACCTTTCAACGTTCGATCCATTGCAGTGCGAACGCTCCGTCGGATGAGCGCTGAACGTTCTTCTTCCAAGAGGTCCTTCAGCGCCTGCTGCGTCTTGAGTTCCCTCCAAAGAACCTCCAATGCCACGTGCGCGATGCTGCCCCGTTCGACCGGTGAAAGGCCTACCACAGGGACATCCAGGCCGCGCGCACCGAGACGATGAACCGCAAAGGCGCGGAACGGACAAGCGGCCTGGTCGGCCAGCACGTTCATTCCACCCGACTGCTCGGCACCGAGCGGCAGCATGGGCGCTTGTTCCAGTGCCCGCTCTTCCAATGGAAGAGCTGTTGAACATAGAACCTCCGCACACGTTTCTGTGCTGATTGAGACATTGTCCAACTCCGGCAACTCCGCGATCAGGGGACTGATCCGCAACCTCTCCTCTCCCAAATAAGCGGGATGACTGCAAACGACCTCTGGCGCGGATCGCAGCAATCGCTCGGTCACGCGACGTGCGTATTGCAGTTCACGCTCGGCCGATGATCGCGGCGCTCCGGCCAATCGCTGGAGCACCAGAGGCAGAAACGGATTTGGTTGCGGCGGCTGTGGCCATGCGCGATCATGTAATCCGGCTATCCACAGGGCGTCGAAGTGCGAGCCGGACGCTTCCAGCATGTCCATGATCTGAATCGGTGCTCCTTCATCTCTTGGAGCGAAAGGCCTTTCCGCAGCGAGCCGCCGGAGGCGAGACAATGCTCCGTCATGCTCCATGTTCTGGATCACTAGGTCCAGTTGTGCGAACTCGGAAAGCAATTCATTCCAGCGCTCCAACGCCTGATGCTCGGCGTGCGAGAGGGTCCGATCACCCGGCCATCCGGCGCGCTTGAGTAGTTGGGAGAACGTCACGCTCCATTGACTGGGTCGCTGGACCCGGGGCGATTCCTGAAATGCCCGCGCCAGTGGCTCGAAATGACGCCGGACCACCGGTGCATCCAGTGAAACGCTAGCAGTACCCTCACGCCTCAGTGCCGTATCGACCGATGCACCCAGCGCAGGGTCAAGGCGCAGGAACGGCGACCGCAGCAGCGTTCCCGCATCGGCAAGTGGCATTCCCCGCCGCAACCCTAACACGAGCAGCGCAGCCACAACGAGCGGCAAATCTTTCAGGGGTACCCCAGCTGAAATGTGAAAGGCACGGGGCGCATCTGGCCCCGCGAAATCAAGCCCAGGATGTAGGACCTCGTCGAAAATGCGCTCGACCATGGCTCGCAAGGGCCCTAGACCGCGCACGACGACACCGAACCGCCCGTCCCGTCTTGCTTGAAGTTGCCTGCGCGCCCAAGCTGCCGCGTGGAGAATCTCGTCCGAGGTATTCTCCAAACCGACGCGGAAGTGATGCGAGTCGGGAAACGATGCGACGGCAGGCAGTTCCGATATCATGCCCCCCGATTGCCGGATCGCATCGAAGAGACGCTGGTCGCCAGGTGCGATCTCGTCAAAGCCGGCGTAATAGATATTCCCCGCAATTCGCAGTGCTCCCGCCTGGATGCGGTCCGTCAATGCCTCGGGGATCTGGCTCGATGTCAGCCAATGGTTGGCCTGCAGCTTTCTCTTTACGGCCTCCATCCAGCCGAAAAAGGCTTCGGTGTCGGCCAGGCCTACAAATAAGGAGGGGACACATGGCAGTTCCCAACTGTGCATCAGGTCCCACGCCACGACCGCCGTGGCCGCCGTCATCGGCGCGTCTAACAGATTCTCCGAAGCGCCGGACTCCTCTATCGCACGCTCCCAGAGAACCAATTCCTGCGAGGCAGCGAGGAGTACGGGCGCGTTGCCTGGGGCACTGTACATGTGGTCGTCCCAGCAGCGGCGAAGCCAGCTTTCACGGGGCAGGACGTCGGGCGAGTCCCAACACTTCTCGCCCTGGCCTTTCTTTGCCAGATCGAATTCGTGCCGTATTTCACGGCTTAGACGCGCATTACCTGTGACTAAGGTCAAGCCTGCGAGTGGCAAATGACCATCGGAACTGAGCATTGCAGCACCTTCTGAACAGGTTGCACTTGATGCTGTTGGGCGACTATGGGTGTCTTACAGTTGTGACCGCAATTACAAGGTCGCTAAATTCCGGGTGGAGCTGCTGAAGAGCTGCCAGATCCACAATCTCGGCCAAATGAGCCAGAGTGAACGTCGCTGGCTGCATCCGGGGCTTTGAACCGCCGGTCGTGACCCAAGACTCAACATTCGGATGGGCCATTACAATCGAGTATTTGTTCTTGGGTAGCTTTGTTCCTACAGTCGACCATGTTCGTGCTTTGTTACCGTCCGAATCGATAACTATAGCGATTGAGGGAGGCGACAGACGAGCCTCAAGCGCACGAACCATTCTCGGGATAATCGCTTTGCCCTGGGCTGGCACGATCTCGACCCGGCGTTCAATGAACTTTGTTGACAGCAGCCGCTGGACGAGGTGAGCGAGTATGACTTTGTCAGTCTCGCCTTCACAAACGATCATCAACGGTGGAAGAACGTATGGCATAAATCAATCCAACTCATGTTCTGAGATCGAAGTCGCGGTCACGACGGTCTTACTGAAAGGCCAATACACCAAGCCCCCCTCCGCGGCAGCTCGAAGCTTTTTCTCCAGCACGTGCCTAAATCCGATCCTCTTGTCCATGCAAGCTTCTACGTCTCTGGCGTCAAACATAATCACCGTCAACACTTTTCCTTTTGTCAGCGCATCGGCTGCCTTCTCATAGTATCCGGACATTGATAGAAACACACCCAAAGTACCGCTAAGCTTGCCGTCTACCTTGGCGTGAAACGCCAGGAGTTCCTTGGTGGGAACCGGCTTCTTAAGCCATTTAGCTTCGAGTAGAAAAACTCTGCCGTCAAGAACAAATGAGCCGTCGATCTGCTCTCCCTGGATTGGATAACCGATCCTCGGCTGAAGCTTGTCGACGGCTAACACGTGGTACAGCGCTTTTTCGAATTTCAGACCCCTGTTTCTGTACCATTGCATTGTTGCGGACTGTGGGGGAGTCTTAGCGTCCCGGAACCACCGTCTAAAGTCCGTTCGCCCAGCAGGAACCTCTGCTCGGCTTCTCCCGTTCTGTGTCTTTCGGTTCGCCACTTGAACTGACGTGAGTGTACCGCCATGCTGATTGTAAATGTGTGGCAAGGCTGGTGCTGCCCTGCCGCTCGATCACTCGCATCAGGGCGTTCCAGTATCAATCATCTTCCGGCGGCCGCAAGACGCGGTGTAGCGCCTGGAGCGCATCGTCAGAGAAACTGAGCAACACGTTTCGTAGTCTTGCCGATTCTTCGCTTTCAGGCATCCACTCTTGGAGTTGTCGGCGAAGGGTTTTGGACGTGGCGGTTTCATCTCGCCCTGCCCATACAGCTAAGATGTCGGGAACGCCAATGGGATTGGAAGTTAATCGATAACCGAGTCGTTGTAGAGCGTGACCGAGGATACGTTGGTGGACAAAGCCCTCCTGTTGTGCGCCATTACTGCCGACGAATCGGTCCAAGTCATTGCGGAAGCGGCTCAAGGCGTCAGCGAGTCGTCCTTCACGCACATTGCCCGTGCTTTGATTGCGGCGCGCCGAGTGGTTTTGCAGACACCAATCCAGCGCCGCCTGAAGTTCCATGTGGTGTTGTTCAAAAACTTTACGCCAGACTGATTCGTCGAGAATCCAATCGCTCCAGATCAGGTTGATTCTGTCGCACAGGTCGGGCTGCACGCCTTCGCCGAGTTGGGAGAGTGTGGACTCTGAGAAACCACCCGGCGTTAGGAGACTGGCTGGCAGTAGAATCCACCTCGGGCCGTGGTGGACGCGGCCGCCAATCAGGACTGCGGTATAACCATCGGGACGAATACCCGCCAAGTCGCGGTCAGATAATTTGTGCTGGTTGTCCCGCGAGGTCTTGACCTCAATCTTGAGTTGGTTAGGCCAGCCATCAGGCATCCTGCACCTTTCCCATCTTCCAAGAGTGTATCCGTGAGTGATGTGCGCCGGCTTGCTTTAGTGCTTCGGCGAAGCTTTGTTGATGAGTGAAAATAACCACTTGTTTCGGCTTGCCGAATTTTACGATGGCGGCAGCAAGATTGGCTTGAAGAGTTTCGTCCATGCCCTGGGCCGGATCGTCTAGCACGAGAAAACCCAGATGGTGTGACTCTCCCGAGGCCAGGCCAAGCAGCAATGCCATGCTAGCGGCGGAAAGATCGCCCTCGCTAAGGACATGGCCAACGGTGTCGTTGAGGTTGCCGATGGCCGAAGACGTAGCTTGGATTTTGTAAGTCACTCTGTCACGGCTGATGTTGGTTTGGATGTCGAGGCCATCGTAGTCGGGATTCCGAGCAACCGATCTGAAGAACTCGGAGATATCGGGCAAGCGCGCGCGGATGGCCGCCGAGGCAGTTTCTTCCTCTTGCTGGGCAAGCGCGCTGGCTATTTTCTGCAACTGGCCAGCCAGAGTCCGTGCATCTTCTTGGAGTTGCTCCAACTCGGTCTTTCGTTGAGCTGCTCGGTCACGCTTCTTCCCGTGATTCTCGATCTTCTGCGCCGCGTCCATGACAGGTAGCAACTTCTCGCTGACACAGGTAATCTGCGCCTCGGCAGGTTGGTACTGTTCGGCTTCCTGTTGCTCGATCTGGGCTTTCTTTTGCTTTAACTCGTCGGTAACAACCCGCAGTCCTTCGTTAAGCTGTTCCGCCACGCTTTCCAAAACGGCGACCAATTTCGTGCGAGAATCCGCATCGAGGAAAAGAGAGTCGATTTCGAACTTCTTCTTCCAACAAAACGGCTCGCCTTGGACTTGCGTGTGAAAGCTGCTGATCTCCGCGAAAAGTTGGCCGTGTTTATCTTTCAGCCGGTTCACAGCCTTCAGGCGGCTTTCTGCCCCATCCTTCTCCTCGCTCAACGTCTTCTGTTGCTCTTTGAGCCGAGATAGCTCGCTGGCGATCTGATCCTCAACTCGGTTTTTGAGTTTCTTGAGCAGGTCAGAGGCTTTGATGGGGCTGTCACACACCGGGCAAGCCCGGAGATTCTGGTGTGACTGCATGTGGCTGTAAGCGTTGGTCAGTAGTCCTTTCTCGCTCGCCAGTTCGTCGCGTCGCTCTTGGTTTTTCTGCAGCGCAGTTTCCTTCTCCGCGATCGTGTCAGTCAGCCTCTTCGTGTCCAACTCTCCCGCCCCGTCTTCGGCCGCTAGTCGCTCGTTAAAATCGCGATAGGCATCGCGGAGAGACACCGCCTTCTCTACCCATGGACTGAGTTGGCCTTTGCGTCCTTGAAGTTCGGCCAGCTCCACTCCTAACGGGCTGGACTTGCGCAATGTCGCTAGATGGTCGCGCAGCCGCTTGATCTCGTCTGGAATTGGTCGGCCGGGCTGAGCGGGCGGAGCTTTCAGGGAAGCGGCAATCTGCGCCAACTCGCGGACAGCAGTAGTTGCTGGGTTTTCGAGGTCCTCGCGCGCGAATCCCGCTTCGATCGCTTCATTCTCTCTTTGCAGGAAATCATCCCTCAATTGTTGGTCGCGTTCCTCCCATTTCTTTAAGGGGTCTGCGGCTTCCAGATAGTTGGTTATTTCTTTTTGTAGTTCCTTCACCTCCTTGAGGCGCTCTTCCAACGTGGGGACGAACCGGCTGAGTACGGTCAGGCCAAGCATGTCGCTGATGACATCGCTGATGTCGCTTTCTTTGCCCGTGATGAACCCAAGCCGATGATCCTGCAACACCACGCCACAACCCTCCAAGCTGTCCGGCTTCACGTTCAACTCCTCAAGAATACGCATCTGAGCGTCTTGGCCGCTGAGAATCTTGTCATCCAGTTCCACGGTCAATTCCGCGTCGAGGTCGGCTCGCGCGCCGCGATACAACCGTTTAATAGCCATACGGCTATTCGAATCATTGACCAGTTCGATCACACAAAACTGTTCGGCATCTGTCCCAGCGTGTTTGTTGGACAGGCGAAAGGAATGGCGATTGATGCGAGGAAGTTCCGGTATGATGCCTGTCAGCCCCCACAACAACGCCATCGTCAAGGAGGTCTTGCCCGTGTGGTTCGGAGCTTCGATGACCTGAATTCTCGGTTGGAAGTGCTGTTCTTTGAGCCCCTGAAAACCAAGGAGGTTCTTGACTTGCACTTTCTGCAACTGCCACGCGCTCATTTCGTCCCCTCCTTCTTGATCGTCTCGAACCGTGTTTTCAGCCCTGAAATTTTTCCCCGCAGAGCTTTGTCAACGGACCTGGCCGGATCGTCTCCACCCGAATCGTATGCCTGTTGAATCTCGGCTAGCAATTCCGTGATGGTCTTTGGCAACGCCTCACGCACTTTCTGCCAGTTAATTGCCATCTTCAGCCTCCAATTTCTCGCAGCTTGTGGTCGTAGACAATGAGCCAACACGGGGCGATGCGGCCTCACTTTGGCAAGTGAAATCGCCGTGTCCAGTCTGTTTCCGCGGCAGCTCTTCGCTCGTTTTCAAGCCGTAAGTGATGACCGACTGCTGTGAATGGGCCATCGTTTCATGACATCTTGGCAGCCATCGTCGCCACGGTCTGGAACGCTCTCTGCAAGTCGAATTCCGCAAAATCTTCCGCCCGCAACACAGGCTGCAATTGAGGCCCGACCTGTTGCCGCAGCGCGGCCAAGCGATTAGCGGAAACGTCCACCGGTTCGTTGCCCGGCACGGTCAGCTTTCGCCGGACCAGATCAATCAATTCTGGATTCTCAGACTGAAGTCCCAATCGTCGCACCGCGTAATCAAGGTCGAAGAAATCGCGCACGGCCACCTCCCGCCGCGATAGCGCCGCGCGGAATTTTTCCGCAAACGCTTCCATTTTGGCAATGCAGCGCACTTCCAGCGGCTTCAGCAACGGTTTTCGGGATACTGGATCAAGCAGAATCGTCTGCGCCAGAGCGTTCAGGGGATCGAGCAGCAATGGTTCGCGCAACGCCACTTCGATCTTGATCGTCTCCTCCTGCCTGCCGACCAAAGATGCATAGCCAATGACCGCGTTGTATTGTGTCGAGTTGTTTGCGCCGGTCAGCGGCTCGACCAACCGGAAAAACGGAATCTGCTTCGGAAGCGCGGCGACGGCTTCCTTTACCGCCGCTGCTCGTTTGCTCCTTTTTGCGCGCGGGGCATCCGTGGGCATCGGGATGACAAAATCCAGGTCCTCGCTCAAGCGATAGAAATTCGCGTGAACTTTGGCCAGACACGTCCCTCCTTTGAAGACCAGTTTGTTTGTGGCGTCTGCCAGATACTCCAACAGTGCCGTGCAAAAATAGTCCTTCTCGATCAACCTCTCTGCAAACCCCGTTCGCTCCCGTGTCAGGGCCAGTGCGTCGCGAAATATCTCGGCCTCTTTGTGAAACCAGTTCATGCGTTGGTCAGCGTTGATCGTTCATCACGACGCCCCAGCGGAGGTTGAACGTGCCTCGCTTGGGTCGGTTGGGTATCCACGGAATCAGGCCGCTCGTCGCTTTCAGCGCCCGCTCCAGCTTCCGCAACAGCGCGGCGTCCACACCTTCGCACTCCAGCAACGCGCCCATGCGCCGAATCGTGCCCGTGTCGCCGTAGCGCAACGTGCATTTCACCAACTCCGCCGCGCTCACTCGCTTTGTCTTCAACTCCTGGCGAATCCACTCGTAGCCACGCGGGATGCCGTTGAAACGCGACCAGTCATACACCGCGTCCACCAGCGACCGCACCCGCGACACATACACCGCCTTCTCACCGTCCGCCATCTCGACTTCCACGGTGTCCCCCAGTCGTTTGTCGGCCACCTTGATCAAGGTTATGTCCACCGCCCCGATTTTACGCCTGCCGGAAATCCGGTTGTTGTAGGCATAAACCCGGTTGGGAATCTGATCGTCAAACCCGTAGCGATTGAAAGTGTTTGCCCCGCAAATCTGATAACGCCCCTTCGCATCTTGCATCAGCGCATTCAACGCCTCTGCCTCATTCGGCGTCCACGCCCCGCCCAATGGCAGGCGCGGCGGCACAAGAAACAAGCCCGGCCGCACCCGCGCAATCAACCCGCCCCGCGCCAGCCGTCGAAACAATTCCCGCTCCTGCGCGCGGCTCAATTGCAGCGGTTCGGTCAGGTCACCCGTTCGCAGCGTCCGCAGCTTGCGCATCTGCGCATACGCCAGCAACATCGTTTCTTGTCGTCCCAGCCGTGTTTTCATGGGAGTATTCTATTTCACGCTGATGGTTTGACAAGCCATCTGTGCGAAATACTGTGTTTACCCCTTTTGGTTCACTCGCTTTGAAGGACTTTCATCAATTCGGGGTATGGCAACGATTCGGTACAAACTTGGCCACATCACCACAACTGTTTGATCCTGAAGAGATTGTCGACTCGATTCTTTTGGATCCCAGTAAGCTCAAGGATCCCGGTGAACAACTTAAGAGGGTTGTCGTTTTTCCTTATTGAGGTTCTTCCTCAGTTCCGCTGCACTAGGTTCGCAACCACCTCAAGATTTGCCACAGTGCTCGGCAGTCTGCCGCCAGATACTCTCGCAAGCACTTCATTTCCATACATTCTAGCGGTTTTGGGCGGCCATAGGACTTCCATCCCATGACCATTGCTCCTAAACCCTCCGCCAGTTCTTCGGGCCATGCTGGATCGTATTGTGGGTCGAATGAGCCGAGTGCCTTCGCGCAATGCTTCAGTTTAGTGGTCAGACATCCGGGCAAAGCTGCAGGTCCGTCAGCGAACACTCTGTTCAGATCAATCCAGTTGAGGTTCCGCAGGGGGTGATCCGCTTCAAGCTTGTGAGTGTCGGCAGCCTTTGTGCTCTGCCAAACCTCCGGTGGCGTCCAATGATAAAAAGCTGTTTGGCTGGCGTCGCTGAATGCTCCGGAAGTAGCGTGATCCAGGAACGCAACGAATTCTGTAAACAGCTTCAGCTCGGCCTCAACCGCTTCCTTCTCAGCAATGAACTCAACGCACTTGAACTGTCCCCCTTCCTCATATCCAACCCCGGCCATGAAGACCATTGAACAACCGTTCAGTAGTGGCCACTGTTTCTGGCAGTCGAAGTTTTCGTTCTGAAAGAATTCGTAATCGACAAAGAATTCAAATTTCTTCGGAGCGGGAACGAGTGACTTGGGAGGGCGCACAGGTTTCCCAGTTCGGCTCGCTTCGAGAATGGCTCTTAGCAATGTCGCTGTCTTTCCCTTGCCAATGCCCTTGCACTGATCAAATGGAATGGTCGTAGGGTCTGCGGCAATCAGAGACTCCAAGCTTGGGAACCCAGCATCAGCCAGCACCTTCTTGTGTTTGAGACTGACTTTGAGCAATTGCGTCGGGCATCCACCGGGCACCCTTTCCTTCGCAATCTTTTTCTTCACACTGTCCCACCGCTCATTGTCAGCGGAGAGATTCACTGCCACCGCCTCATCTTTCCAAGGGACATACTTATTGCCGTTGATACGTATGTCGCGCCACTGGTCGCGAAGAGTAGAAAGGTGAGTGTCCAGCATGGCGTTCAAGACGGATTTGATTTCGATTCGGAACGGGGAAGTCACCCTATCGCGGCACACGGCAAAAGTGGACAGCGGCATGTGTCCTTGCAGGTGTCCAAGCATGTATGAATACATGCCCAGCTGCGCCGTCGTGATTTCCAAGTCCTCTTTGCTGCGAGCGTGATCAATCTCGGTCTTAATCTTGATGTCGAGGGCGATGTAATGGCCGTTCCGCTTTCCGCGCGATCCCGTGTTCACTTCCGCAGGGGGCAGAACACCGGGAAAAGTTTGGTCGAGCCATGTGGACAAGACAATCAAATCGGGAACACCGTAGATTTTTTCAGGAGCCCACCACAGTGCTGGGTGAAGGATTACAGGAGTCCCCGACTCAATCATCTCAAGTGTGATTTTTAGGTTCTTGGCGGAACGTGCATCTCCATCATGCTGGCAGACCCGAACACACTCTTTGGCATAGACGTGAAGCCATGCGACTTCGAGTTCTTTGCCCTTGCGCAAGAGAAAAGTGTTGAACGAATAATCGGATTCGGAAGGAGCAAAACCGTGCTTGTCGCCGTACCAATCCAGCCAAAGCACGCAAGGGTCGTCTTGAACGAGAGGTCGGGAGTGCGAGGAAGGCATCCAATCTTCGGGTACGGTTTCGAATCCGCCGCTGCCGACTGCAAAGGGATCATACGAAGGAACCGCTGGTTGGCCAGTAGACATACGCGGGTGCTCCTAACTGTTACGCGCTATCCTACCACTTGTGGCAAATCTAGCCACAGCACCACTATACTAATTTAAGAAAGTGAGCATTTCGCAGCCGCCAAGTTGAATTGTCACCCTTTCGGCGGCTCGATCAATCGCAAATCTTTCGGATCGTAGAACAAAGAGGAAACCAAATCCAGCCAAGGAAATGCGTCTTACTTATGAGATGCGAGCCTAACAATGATAAAACAAGTCGGCTTAGCGATTGACCGTCAGAGTTGGACCACCACGTCGCCAGAGTTTACCCACTCAATCCCGCCGTCATTTCCAAACGCTACCGCAACACAGGTGGATTTCTTAACCTCACTTCTTCAAGTGGGAGCTCTTACTGTTCCGCGGCGCGGGGCGGCATGTTCACTGGCCGCATATTGGGCCTATATCCGTTACATTGCAGCCATCGACTATCAGTCGCCCACGCTTCGGTTAATCCCAGACTGGTCCGAATTGGATAGCCATCAAAAGACAATTTTGAGCGACGATTGGGGCGTAGGCTTTACTACAAGCTGGTTGGCGAGCCGTTTGTCTTATACCTCATTCTGCGATGGTCGATACTTCATCGAACGTCTGAAGGGATTAGGGTTGGTGACCGTTAACCGAGGACCGGAAAAGCATGGACCTTACAAAAGTCCGGACTTTATTTTCTTAGACACGAGTGGCCTGTTCCACATTGTAGAGTGCAAGGGTACCCAGCAAAGCGTGTCAGGCCTTCGTTCAGCGATGAGTGATGGAGTCGCCCAGAAGAGAGGTATAGCGTTTTCGGACGAACAGACGTGCGTTGCTCAGAGAATTGTCGGAGGCCTCTTCATCGCAGACAGTGACTGCAAGGGGCAAAGCGTACTCGCGTTTGCTGATCCTGCTCCCCGCGAGGGACTCATCGTGAGCGTCCAAAACTCATCCCATCCAGACATAATTCGTGACCAGGTGCACCGCGGAGACCTTGCAATACAACTTCAGCTCGTCGGAGCGCAGTTCCTCGCAGACGAGTTGCAAAGGCTTCCTGCTCAAACGGAAGATGCACAACAAGAAAGGAGGAACCATATCGCAGGGGCCGTACGACAATTCATCGTCAGTCGTGGGCCACAGATATCAGACGGATGGCTGTCGCGAACCATTGAAATCCCTTTCCCAGAGGTTCTTTCTATCGGGGCCGCCCGGTTTGGTTCGGTTAAGATCTCTCATAAAATCCGCGCCAGTTTCATTTCTCATATGGCTCAGTACGACCCTTCTAAAATTACGCTCGAAGATCAGTTTCCGACGGCAAGCGTCGAGCAGGTTGCGTGGCGTTCGTTGGAATCTGATAATTCGGCCGCGATTTATCGAGGTTCAGAATTCGCCTCTGAGATTCTTCTTATAGAGTGAGGGACGCCGTGGGTGTGGGCGTATGCTATAAGGCAAGTCGAATACGCATTAGCAAATCAGGACACGAAATCCGATCCGTAGAGGACTGGTTAAGGTATGCCCCGCCCAAGATGGGCAAACGCCAGTGGAAGGACGGACGCAGCGCGAAAGAACTTGCTCGATCTTGGTTCCGGAAAGAGTTCGCCTCCCCACCAGAGGAGTTACGTCTGCTTCTTGAGGCGGCATTTGGAACAGAAATAGTGTTTGATGAAGCGAGACCCGAGTGCATCATCGAACTTGATGATTTCAGAGGCGAGCATAGAAACTGCGACCTCGTTGTACTCTGTACAGCGGGAACGCAGCGAATTGTAATTAACATCGACGCCAAGGCAGACGAGCCATTTGGCGACAGCACGGTCGGAGCCTACTACGATCAGAAACTAAACTCGTCTTCCAATGTTCCCAAGCGGATCGAAAGCCTATCGGTTGCACTTTTCGGCAACAAACCTGATGCGGCTATTCGCAGCCTGCGATACCAGCTTCTCCATTCGGCCGCAGCGACATTGATCGAAGCCGCTGCTCACAAGGCCGAAATGGGTCTTTTTCTCGTGCAGGAATTCTACTCTGCGAGTCTGAATGGTACGAAGCTCCAGCAAAACCGCACCGATTGGATGGCTTTTGTCCGGGCGTTTCCCGAACTGGCTACCACCGAGGTAGACAAGAATCAGATCGTCGGCCCAATCTCGGTGCCGGGTGACGGACGGATTCAACATTCCATCCCGCTTTATCTTGGGAGCTTCGTGAGTATGTGCCCTGAGCCTACTATAGACGACGTTCGCAACGTGAAACTCCACAGGTCGAGATGACATCTGAGTGCGGGGGACGAGATGAATGTGAGTGCGATCAACCAAGCTAATGTTGGGCGTATCGCCGAGCGTATCGGACGACGAACTGGCAGCCTTGTTCCTCTCCCCCAATCGCCTTCAGATGCTCAGTGACGAAGATCTCATGGCGGCCCTGCGCATAGGCTGCAATGATGCCTTCGCAGTCCTGTACGAAAGGTATAGTGATTTGGTCTTCCGAACCGCACGCGAAACCCTGCACGATGATGGCGAAGCGGAGGAGATGGTCGAGAAGGTATTCATGGTTGTCTTCCGGACGGTGATCCAGTTCGATCCCGATCGTGGAACCTTCAAAACTTGGTTGCTCCAGTGTTTTTCTGAGGCACGGAGGCAGCGGAGCCGAGAGGTGATTCCTCCGAACCACTCCGCAAGGCTTCAATAGCCTCTCCCACCGCGTCCGAACCCGTCGCGAGAAAGAGGCAAACCCTTTGCACTAAACTACCGCATCTCTGCAATGTACATCGTGACCGCGGTGACTCGACCGACAATGTCCGCGTCCCCTGGGAAGCGAACCTGCCTCGACTTCTTTCCAGATTGGGCCGAGGGGAGAAGCACCAACTGGCTGCCGTTCACATCGCACCAACAGCACACATATAGGTTATCTCGAAGCTCCACAAAGTAGATTGGCCGCTCGAACTCGTCGTGCCAGCCGCCAGGTAGGACGTTCGTCTGCTGGGGGTCGATCTTCACAAACGAACCGGGCCTCAGCATTGGGTAAAGTGTGCGGTCTTCGATCCCGATGTATCCGTAAACGGATTTCCGCCAGTCCATGTGCTGGAGCAGTGCAACCGGAACCTCGCCCCATCTCTCAAACATCCGCGAGACTAAGTTGGTGCTCGCGAAGTCGACTTTCTCTCGGAGTTCCAGCGGAGCCACGAGTGTGCTCTGCGCGCCTCCAAGCGTTGGCGTCACCAAGTAAGTGTGCGGTAGTCCCACGAGTTTTTGTTCGGTGCCGGCGTCGCGCATATCAACGCCGAAGTACGACAAAATTTCGTCGAGGCCCAGCCTATAGATCAGGCTCAAGCTTTGAAGTCTGTAGATATTAAGTTTGAGCTTTCCCGCTTCGAGACGGCATAGCCAAGTGCGAGAGATGAAGAAGTCCGGAGCGTTATTCTTGAGCGCGATCTCCCGACTGAGGTCTGCCACTTCGCGCGTGGACAGGCGCAACCGTTTCCGCGCAGCTCTCAGCCGCTTACCAGCATCCGTGGCCGATGTCGGGGCCAACATCGCACTACAACCTCGGAATTGCGCTATGTTACCGCACTTTTGAGCCTTTTCCACAGGTTTAATGGACCATTTGTGAAAAACGGAATTCTCATCGTTGGCGTCAAAGTGCCTGCTACTGGCCGTAGTTGACGGCATTCATCGTGTCTGGCCCCGATTGTGGCCAGCCGTCAAACCGACGCATTCTCGACTCGCTCATTAGAACCGTCTGTTTCCCAGCGGTTCCGGCCCTGCTGTCCCCGATCAGGGACAGGTTACAAATGTTTATCACAGGTTTGCGAACTCGCATTTATACCGAACGAATCTCTGCGAGCTTGCAGTTTGGACGCGGTCTGGATTCGTGTCTTTTCAGACAACCGTCCGCGTACGAGCATTACTGCGGCAAGACCTGACGCGCAACACGCACGCCTCGCGGGGAAAACATAGCCAGAGGCTTACGTGAGCATCAAACCAAATTCCGCCAGGGGCGCCGACCTCGCCGAGCGAGTCCGGTCTATCCTCGCGAGCAAACACCTCACGCTCTCTCAAATTTCCCAACTGTCTGCGGCGCGATTCGGCCGTTCTTCGCCCTACTTCCTTCCGCACACTCTGTACCATGAGTTCCGGCTGGGGACCTTCAGTCCAAGCCTTCATCAGGTGTTTGCGCTCAGCCAGATCTCCGGCTACCGATTCTCTGATTGGCTGCGCGTGTTGGGATGTGACCTCGAAGACATTCCCCGATTGCAGGTTCTTTTGCCTTCAAAGCGCACGATGCGGCTCGATTCCTCTCTGGTGGATGCTGATACGTGGATCCCTTGGTTCCGAAACCGTTCCCGCAGCACTTCCGTGCCTCCGATTGCACCTCTGGCACAGCTTCTGGAACTCACTGCTCCCAGACGACTTCGTTTCCTCTCCGGAATCACCAATCGAGGCTTCTTGTACGCAAAGATTGGACGCCAAGATGCCCTGGCTTTCCCCGATCTGATTCCCGGAAGCATTGTCCGTGTGAATCCAAGATTCTCGAACGGTTGTATCCCTAAAACAAATGGCGCGACGTCCACCCAAATATTTCTGATCGAACACAACAAGGGGCTGTTTTGCTGCCGCTTGCGTGTTGTCGAAAAGGGCATCATTGTTCCGATCGGTACGTTCCTCCCGTATGCCCAAGTCGAACTGAAAGTTCCACGCGAGGCCCGGATTCTAGGCGTTGTGGATCTCGAAATTCGACCTATGCTTGGGTCCGAGCAGCCGGAAGTTCCAAGGGATTTGGGAAAATATTGGAAGCCGCGACCGCGTGCCAAGAACAAAAACTTTGGTCAACTCCTCCGTGCGTCACGTACCAAACAGCATCTATCTCTGCGGGAGGTGGCGGGAATGAGTCGCAACATCGCAGGTCTGCTTGCTGATGAAAGATATTTTGTTTCTCCCAGTTCTCTTTGCGACTACGAGCTTTCTAGCGTGCCACCGCGTCACTTTCACAAGGCGATTACTCTCTGCTCGCTCTACGGTCTGCAATTCCATGTGTTTCTGAAGGCGATTGGAATTGTCTTGGCTGAAGCCGGCACGGAGCCGATACCGGATCATCTCGCTCGCAGAGTTCTAGACATGGAGTCCGTCGAAAACTCGGACCACAACGACTTGCCAGGCCGGAGCGGATTCCTTGAGCAGATGTTTGAACGATGCGAGGAAATTCCGTTCTTCCTGCGGGAGTCCATCGCGCCATTGTCTGGCCTGGAAGACGCTTCTCTGGACGACTTCTTCTGGATCGGCGGCGAATATGATGTCCTTCATCCTTGCCTGGCCAACGGATTGTTTGCCCTCGTGAATCGTCGCGATAAGAGGCCAATCCATTTCACGTCGAAACCGGCATGGCAACAGCCGGTGTATGTGATCCTAATGCGCAACGGGACATACTTGTGTGCATGTTGTGGCATCGAGAATGGCACGCTGGTCATCCATCCGTACTCCCAGCAGTTCCGTCGTTCTGAACATTTGCGCTACCACCACGATGCCGAGGTCGTCGGCCGAATTGTCACGGTGATAAGAAAGCTTGGCTGATCTTGTCGGTTTGCCGGACAAATGGAATCGCTGTCCTGCACACGAATCCTACTGATTGCTGGGAAAGTCTACGTAGTTGAGCGAAAAGCGAACGCTTCACTCATTTTATGGACAAGCTTTCCGTATCTGGCTAACCTCGGTTGTCAGGTGGGACTGTTGTCCTCTCTCTCACATGAACGAAGCCGTTGGAGGTCGTGGCTACCAAGCGAACTCCAGTGGCTTTTAGGACAGATTCGACCGCTTCTGCACTGGCATCTGGCTAGTTTCCTCTGCATCACAACCGGAAGTCTTCTCGCGCTCCTCACTCCACTTGTGCTCAAGTGGCTCATCGATCAGATCATCCCGCAGAGAAAGATGGGATTGCTGCTATTAGCGGTTGGCTTGATCTTTCTCGGCTACCAGGGCAGGATGGCGCTCACGAGCCTGGGCAGTTACTTGATGCTGACTGCCGCCCAAAGGCTCACGCTCACGTTGAGAATGAACCTACTTGGACGCCTCGACACGCTCTCGGCCGAATATTACGAAGACACGCCGGTCGGTAGCGTGATGTACCCGCTCAAAGAGCCGATCGAAGAGGTTTCGTATTTCGGGTCCGACCTCCTGCCCGCAATCTTACGCATGTTCCTGACGGCCAGCTTCACGCTGGCGACTATGTTCGTGCTCAGTCCTTTGCTTGCACTGGCCGTTCTCCCTCTCGTCCCAGTCTTTCTGATCGCGCGGCAGCACTTCCGCCGAAGGCTCGCGGCCAGCGCCGACGCCGTGCAAAGCAACCGGCTGGCGTGGAGCACATTCCTCGAAGAACATCTTTCCTCAGTGATTCCCATTCAACTGTTAGGACAAGAAAAACGCCAGGAACGACGGGCCTTCCGGCTCCTGGCCCATGGAGTCAGGTCACAACAAAAGCTATTCACCACCAGCATTTGGTTCACGGTATGCAGTTCCATGGCGGTTGTTTTGGCCATGTGCACTGTCATTGGCTACGGCGGCCAGATGGTGCTGTCAGGAACCTTCAGCGTCGGCGGGCTAGTGGCCTTCTATGGCTTGGTTACGCAACTCTTTGATCCTCTCAGTGGCGCCGCTGATCTCTACGCGAGAGCACAGAAAACCTTCGCCAGTGTCCGGCAGTTGAAGTCCGCGCTTGAGTTACGCCCGAGCGTGACGAACGCCGCTGCTGCCGTTTGTCTCTCGCGGCAACATCATCCCCAGATTGATTTTGCCGAGGTTGGTTTTGGGTATCGAAGGCAAAAAAACATGCTTCACATCCCCTCGCTTCGAATCTTGCCGGGCGAACAGGTCGCCATCGCTGGGGAGAACGGTGCGGGAAAAACCACGCTTGCAAAACTCATAGCACGACTCTACGACCCCGATTCCGGATCGATTCGTATCGGAAACGTGGATATCCGGAACATTCAACTCAAGGATCTGCGCCGCTACGTCTGCTATTTGCCACGCGATCCCGTCCTGTTTGATGGAACATTGTCCTTCAACCTTCGCTTTGTGCGGCCGGCAGCGCCTGACGATGAATTATATGAAGCCATTCGCAGCGTGGGGCTCTCGCAATTTGTTGCGGCATTGCCCGATGGCTTACGCCAACGGATCGGACCCGGAGGCTGCCAGCTTTCCGGAGGTCAGCGCCAACGACTCGCCCTCGCAAGAGCGATTCTGCAGCGACCTCGGATTTTGATATTGGATGAAGCAACTTCCTGTCTGGACCCTTCTTCAGAGAGAGTCGTTCTTGGGAACATTCGCCGTGGCCTCACAGCATCAACGCTGATTGCTATCTCGCATCGCCCTTCAACATTCCCCACCTTCGGCAGAGTTCTTGTTCTTTCCCGCGGAGAAATCGTGGAAGACGGCAATCCCCATTCTCTAAAGTTTGCTTCGAGTCGCCCCTCCAACCAATCTTTTTCCACAGCCTCTACCATCGACGAAGATCTCCGAGAGACTTCTCTGTAAATACAAGCTGCGTCGGACTTTGTTCCTTGCCGCCCTATCTTAGGGGACTTCAGCGACGGCAATGCTGATTAAAAAGCGGACACTTTGATTCTTTCCACGCAAGAAATCTGAAACGCATCTTGTTGTTATTAAGCAACTTCTCTTCGCGCATGTTGGTTTACCGAACCTTTTCACCTTTTACTGGCTTTCAGGTATCGAAGGGTGGCACAGTGCGCTCCAGGCATTCGATCGCTATTACGAGAAACAAGGGATGGGGCGGCAATGTACAGAGTTTCTGATACGGTGCGCAGCACACACAACCAGGACGGCGCAATTGTGCTGGATCTTCGGCAAGGGCAGATGTTCAACCTCAACTTTGTCGGAGCGCGAATCCTCGAACTTCTGAAAAACGGGTCCGCCGAACCAGCGATTGTCGATGAGATCAGCCGGGAGTTTGGCGTGAGCCAGGATCTTGCTGAGAACGATGTGCGGGAATTTCTCCAATCCTTGAAGAAATGTCATCTGGTCGAAGAGCACGAACCGGGCGTGGTGGTCTGAGCTGGAACCAAAATCATGGAATCGACACAACAGTCCGACCGAGAGACCTATCGCGCCATTGTGCTCGGACAGAGTGGCAATGAACTGCTCACCAGTTGCAGTCTGGCGGTGTCAATGAGGTGTGCACCATGTCGTTTCTTGTTTTGAAAGCGTACTTGAAGCTGATTCACTTCGATCTCTACTTGGCGCGAGGTAATTTTGCGGTGCTCTACGACAAGGTTCGCAACTATCCAGTGGGACAAACGACGCCTGCTCCAGATGCAGTGGAATGCATTTGTTCGGCGGTCGACATGGCTTGTATCTGGTACTGGAAAGAGGCGCTTTGTTTGCAGCGCTCGGCAGCGACGAGTTGCCTCCTAAAGAGCCACGGGATATTCGCACAAATGGTAATCGGGGCACAACAGTTGCCATTCAAGGCGCATGCCTGGGTCGAGGTGGATGGTCGCGTGGTCAACGACAAACCGTACGTGCCGGAAATGTACGCAGTCTTGAATCGATGCTAATAAACAAACGACAGGTTGAAGATTCTGGGCAAAGGCAACTATATGAGCGTCCAGTTTGGAAGATGGAATTTCGAAGGCCAACCGCCTGCCCCGGACTACATCGAGAAAGTCAGCGCGACTCTCGCTCCCTACGGCCCCGATAGCAACGAATCCTATTCCAAGGGTGGCGTAATGATCCTCTATCGCGCCTTCCACACCACGAAGGAATCGCGTCGCGAGAAGCAGCCGCATATTTCTTCTTCCGGAGCCGTGATCACTTGGGACGGCCGCTTGGACAATCGTGCTGAGCTCATCAGCGAACTGAGCGATTCCTTGACCAATGGTTCCACGGACGTGACCATCGTCGCAATGGCCTTCGAAAAGTGGGGCGTCAATTGCTTTGCCAAACTCATCGGAGATTGGGCGCTCTCCATCTGGAACCCTGGCAACCGCTCGCTGATCCTGGCCAAGGACCCCATCGGCACGCGCCATCTTTACTACTCTTTCGACAACAATCAGGTTACTTGGAGCACGATTCTCGATCCACTCGTTCGCCTTGCGAGTAAAACCTTCGCTCTCAACGAAGAATACATCGCCGGTTGGTTCTCTATGTTTCCGGCCGTGGATTTAACACCCTGCGTCGGCATTCACTCCGTGCCGCCGTCTTCGTCCGTGCTCCTCCGACCCGGAAAAGACGCAGTGAGCAAGTATTGGGATTTCGACCCAAAGAACATAATCCGTTACCGCACTGAGGCTGGATACGAGGAGCACTTCCGCGTCGTTTTCGCAAAAGCGGTCCAGCGCAAACTCCGTTCCGATAGGCCCGTTCTCGCCGAGCTCAGCGGTGGGAGGGACTCCGCGTCCATCGTCTGCATGGCCGATACCATTGTCGCCCGCGGCGCCGCCGACACGCCTCGCCTCGATACCATCTCCTACTATGACGACTCCGAACCCAACTGGAACGAGCGCCCCTATTTCACCAAAGTTGAAGAAAAGCGCGGTCGCACCGGCTGGCACGTCAACGTCGGCGCGCAAGATCCGGAAGAAAAGCCCGAGCTCGGACCACCTCCCGAGTCTCCTAGTTATCGTTTTGTGCCGACTCCCGGCTACGATGGCCGCACTTCTCCGCAAATCAGGATGTGTATGGCCTCGCAAGGAAATCGCGTCGTGCTTTCCGGCATCGGGGGCGACGAAGTCATGGGCGGTGTACCCACACCCGCGCCCGAACTTGAGAATCTTCTCGCAAGAGCACAATTCAGCGCCCTCGCTCATCAGCTGAAAGTCTGGGCGCTGGAAAAGAGAAAGCCCTGGTTCCATCTGTTCTGGGAAGCCGCCCGTGGATTCTTCCCTCCTGCCCTCGTGGGTGTCCCGAAATACATGCGCCCGGCCCCATGGCTGCAGTCCAGCTTTGTGAAGCGCCATTGGGCCGCACTGACGGGCTACCCCTCCAGGACGAAGTTATTCGGTTCTCTGCCAAGCTTCCAGGGAAATGTGGGCACACTTGACGCTTTGCGAAGGCAACTGGCTCGCA
>Ga0187852_1000877_pt1 | contig 30321 bp, 27 predicted proteins | sample June2016WEW_6_40_FD_134511 | JGI IMG/M metagenome (GOLD analysis project Ga0187852, IMG submission 134511) | Peatland microbial communities from SPRUCE experiment site at the Marcell Experimental Forest, Minnesota, USA - June2016WEW_6_40 | ecosystem: Environmental > Terrestrial > Soil > Wetlands...
CGCTCGAGGCAGGTTCGCGGGGCAATGACACACCCGAGTGGTTGGATAACGGCTACGCCGTCGCCTTCGGTGAACCCGAAAGCGAGCGAGCGTGAAGATTTTCGAGCGGAGGGAGTGGGATTCGAACCCACGAGGCTCATCACCCAACGGTTTTCAAGACCGTCGCATTCGTCCGCTCTGCCATCCCTCCCGCAGGTAGAAGTCTTACATCAAGAAGATAGCCAAGAAGTTGTCCGGCCGACTACAGGTGCCATTTCTTAGCAGGTGCCACCTCTCGACGCTGGCCGCCAATCGCAAGACGTCCTGTCCGGCCGATTCCGACCCGGTCCGCCGAGAACCGGCCGCTGCGCCAGCTCCCAGCCCGCCACACATCTTTATAATCGCGGTTGGCAAACGTCCCGACCAGGAGTGCCGCTCTCGGAAAACAGTGAGCTTCGCTTCGGCACAGGGACGCAATCTCCAGCGCCAGGGAGGTCAACGACAGTGGCGCTGTGGACTCGGACCGGAGGTTGCTGTTGCGGATCGGCGTGATATTCCCGCAGAACGAGATCGGGACGGACCCGCTGGCGCTGCGCGATTTTGCCCAGGCGGCCGAGGAGCTCGGCTACAGCCACTTGCAGGCCTACGACCACGTCGTAGGTGCTGACACGAGGGTACGGCCAGGATGGGACGGGCCTTACGACCTCCATAGCCTGTTCCACGAGCCATTGGTTCTCTTCGGCTACCTAGCCGCCCTCACGAAGCACATCGAGCTCGTTACAGGCATCCTCATCCTGCCCCAGCGGCAAACCGTGCTCGTCGCCAAGCAGGTCACCGAGGTCGACGTCCTCTCAGGCGGCCGCTTCCGCCTGGGCATCGGGATCGGCTGGAACAAGGTCGAGTACGACGCGCTGGGTTGCAATTTCAACGACAGGGGCAAGCGCAGCGAGGAGCAGATAGCGCTGCTGCGTGCCCTCTTCAGCAGGGAGAGCGTGGATTTCGACGGCCGTTGGGACCATGTGGAGGCAGCGGGGATAAATCCATTGCCGGTGCGGCGTCCCATACCGATCTGGATCGGTGGCAGCTCCGAGGCGGCGGTCCGTCGCGCCGCGACGATCGGCGATGGCTGGTTCCCCCAGGTCGCGGCCGGAGAGCTCGCGCGGTCTGCCGTCGCACGCGTTCGCTCTTACGCGACCGCAGCGGGGCGCGACCTTGCTCGCTTCGGCATCGAAGGCGGGGTCGATCTCGCGGCCTCCAAGCCGGACGACTGGGCACGTGAAGTCGAGTTCTGGCGCGCCCTGAACGTGAGCCACCTGCGTGTCGTGACAATGAAGGCGGGCTTTGAGACGCCTCAGGCGCACATCGACGCCATCCGGCTGTTCAGGGAGTCGGTGCCGTTCGACTAGTACCTGCGGTGCGGGTCGCTAGAAGGCTCGCTCGAAAGCTACGGCCGAGGTGCCGGTAGGGCCCGCGACCGCTGGGAGATTCCCCCTTCCCCATAGGGGTAGTCCGGCACGTCGGGGGCACTCGCGCTGTCGAGCAGGCTGACCTCCTCCTCGTTCAGGTGTAGCCCGCTCGTGGCGAGATTGACGTCGAGCTGCTCGAGCGTGCGCGCTCCGAGGATGACCGAGGTGACCGCCGGGCGATCGACGAGCCACGCGAGCGCCACTTGCGCGAGCGGCACCGAGCGACCACTCGCGACCTGCTCGAGGGCGGCGATCACGTCCCAAGTGCGCTGCATCGGGTTGCGCTTGCCGAAGGCCTCGACCCCTGCCCGTTTGCCCTCGCCCAGGCGGTTCGCGCCAGTGGGCTGTTCGTCACGCCTGTACTTGCCCGTCAGCCAGCCTCCGCCGAGTGGCGACCACGGGAGAAGCCCGAGGCCTTCGGAGAGGCAGGCGGGCACGATCTCCCACTCGATCTCCCGTGCGAGGAGGTTGTACTGAGGTTGGAGCGTCACCGGGCGGACGAGGCCCTCTTTGTCGGCCATGTCCACGGTCTTTTGTATCTGCCATCCGGTGAAGTTCGACAGGCCGACATAGAGGATCTTGCCCTCTCTCGTCGCGTCGTCGAGGAATCGCAGGGTCTCCTCGATCGGAGTGAGCGGGTCGAAGGCGTGGACCTGGTAGAGGTCGATGGTCTCGACGTGCAAGATCCGGAGTGACCTCTCGAGGGCCGAACGCAGGTGACGCCGTGAGAGCCCGACGTCGTTCGGCGCTGTTCCCATGGGGAAGCGGGCCTTGGTCGCAAGGACGAGCGCGCTTCGCTTCGCCGGCGAACACGTCGCGATCCAGCGTCCGATTATCTCCTCCGATGCGCCTCCGGAGTAGACATCGGCGGTGTCGACAAGCGAGCCGCCGACGTCCAAGAACCGGTCGAGTTGGACGCGGGAGTCCTCCTCGCTCGTCTCGTCCCCGAAGGTCATGGTGCCGAGCGCGAACGTGGACACCACGCAACCGCTCGCTCCGAGCAATCGATACTCCATGTTCTTCCTTTCTCTGGTTCTGGAACCTTGTCCAGGGCTCGCACCCACCTTGCGACAACGGCCTCTGCCGCTTCTAGCTGCTTCTTGCCTGGACCCGACGACAACCGCCCGTCCTCAACGACCACCGATCCCTGACAGGGAGATACCCCGCGACAGCCAGCGCTGAAGCACAAAGGCCAGTATCAGCCCAGGGACGAGGGATATGGTGCCGCCGGCCATCAGGAGGTTCCACTGGTAGCCCTGTTCGCTCAAGAAGAACTCCAGTCCCAAGGGAACGGTCGCCAGGTTGCGATTGTCGATGAGGATCAGCGGCCAGAGGAAGCTGTTCCAGTAAGCGATGAAGGTGAACAGACCGAGAACCCCTACGGCGGGGACCACCATGGGCACCATTATCCGGGAAAAGATATAAAAGTGTGAGGCTCCATCAACCTTGGCGGCCTCTTCCAGCTCTATGGGGATACTCCGAAAGAACTGTCGCATCAAAAAGACGCCGAAGGCACTGAACGCCCACGGGACGATGAGTCCCTGGTAGGAATTAATCCACCCGAGATCCTTCATCAGGAAGAACATCGGCACCACCAGCACCTGTTGGGGGACGACCAACGTCGCTATGTACAGGAAGAACAGCTTCTCCCGTCCCCGGAAGTGGAGGCGGGCAAAGCCGTAGCCGGCCAGCAGGGAAGTGCTCACAGTGAGCGCTGCCCCGAGGACGCCGACAATCAGGCCGTTGATCAGGAAACGCCCAAACGGCCCGTAGTTCCAGGCTGTGACGAAGTTGGAGAACTCCTTCGCATGTAAGAAGCTCGACAGGCTGTTGTCGAAGGCGTCCGCCTCGGGCTTCAGTGCGGTGCCGATCCCCCAGAGGATAGGCAACAAAAGCAAGAACACCGCGATGGCGAGGCCGACGTTCGAAGTGATACGTCTTGCCCACGAGCGCTTGGTCTTGGGTTGGGTGGCGGTAGTCATGATTCGTAGTGGACCCAGCGACGTTGCAGCCGCATCTGTATGGCAGTAATCACTATGACGATGAGGAAGAGGACCCAGGCAATGGCCGACGCGTAACCCATCGCATAGTCGTTAAAGCCTTTTTCGAACAGCCAGTAGACCAGCGTGGTGCTGCTCGTCCCGGGACCGCCATTGGTGAGGATGTAGGCCAGGTCAAACACCTGAAAGGAGGTGATCACTGTCAAGACTATGCCGAAAAAGAGGGTTGGCGACAACAGTGGTACGGTGACGCTCCAGAAGGTACGCCACCTCGACGCGCCGTCTATTTTCGAGGCGTCGTAGTAAATGTCCGGAATAGCATGTATTCCCGCCGTGAACAGCAACATGTTGTACCCGAAGCCCTGCCAGACGGCCACGATGATGATAGAGGGCATGGCCCACTGCGGAGCCGAGAGCCACTCCGGTCCCTGGACGTGAAACAGTCCATGGATGACTGAGTCAACGAGGCCCGTGCGAGTGGTCAAGAGCAAGCTCCACACCACGGCGTCGGCTACCAGCGGGGTGAGCACCGGCACAAAGAAGATCACGCGCAGTATGCGGCGGCCCCGGCTATATCCCTGCAGCCACACCGCCACACCCATAGCCACGATGACGTTGAGCGGCACGTAGGCCGCCACGAAGTAGAGCGTATTGTAAACTGCGCTACGAAACGTCGTATCCTTGGTTAGAAGCGTGACGTAGTTCCCGAACCCAATGAAGCTTTCCTTGCCTATCAGCGGCCAGGAAAAGAAGCTCAGGACGAGGGACGCTATCAGGGGGGCGATGGTGAAGACCAAGAACCCCACGCCGTTCGGGAGGAGGAAGAACAACGCGCTGCGGGCGTCCCCGTGCCTGCGGCTTGGAGCCCGCCTCGCTGTCACCCGTTTGGCAGTCGTGGTGCCGGTCGGGACCACTGTGGCTGACATGTTCTCCCTTAGTCTTTTTCGAACGCCGTGCTCATTCCTAGTCCCAAGGGGCCGTGCCTGTCCTACCGGGGGCGGACTTCGCAAAGGCACTGAAGGTGAGCCTGCAGCGCCCCACCAGAAAAGGTGGGGCGCTGCAGGACTGCTTCTTGGTTAGCCGACAGGCGTTCCCTGGTTGGCCTGCACGTAGGCCAACGCGGCTTGCGGGGTAATGCTCCCTTGCATCACGCCGACGATCTCTTCGGAAAAGGCGTCCGAGGTGCCGTTCCACTTGTTGGTGGTGACGTAGGCGACGGAGTTCTTCAGCTGGTAGGTCATGGCCGAGGCGGCATTGGGCACACCTGCGGCGGCCACGGTGTCGAACCAGTACTTCTGCTGGGCCGTACGAGCTGAGAAGGCCCGACCCTCGGAGGAGAGGAACTGCTCCGCTGCTGGGCTGGTCAGGCCCTCGATGGCCTTGATGGCGTCGGCGAGCAGCACAGACTTGTTAATTCCCGGGTGGTTCCTGTACAGGTCCGTGGAGACACCGAAGCCGGAGCCGGCCAGGATGCTCACCGACTTGCCGTTCGGCCCAACCGGCATCGGGGCCAGACCGATCTGGAACCTCTCGATTCCCGCCTTGACCGAGGCGATGTCGTTGATCAGGTCCCACGGCCCGTCGACGTACATGGCACCCACGCCATCCTCCCAGTTCTGCAGGTTCCAATTGCTGCCCGGGGCGTTGGAGGGGGGCAGGGGGGAGTCGCCGTCCTTGACCGGGGCGACGAACTGCGCCAGCAACTTGACGAGCTGCGGGGTGTCGATGTCGAGCTGCCCGTTCTTCAGGTAGCTGGCCCCCTCATCGACGGCGTAGTTCAGGAAATCGTCGATGTACGGGTCGTCGATGTAACCGTAAACGTTGCCCCCACTGTTCTTGGTCATCAGGGCGCAGTCGGCATAGAACTGCGACCAGGTCCAACCGGGTTGGGGCAGGGGGACCTTGTACTTCAAGAACTCGGTCTTGTTGTAGAACACGAAGTACGGGCCAAAATCGTAGGGCAACGCAACCTGCTGACCCGAGGAGTTCTTGAGCCCGTTGAGGATGCCCTGGTCGTAGTCCGCCAGGTTGAAGCCCGGCAACCCGTCGCTGGTCAGTTCGGCCGTGGTCAGCGGCAAGAAACCGGACTGGAACCCCGTGGTGCGCAGGCTCTGCACGGCGACCAGGTCGGGCTCGGTGTTGCTGGCGATCTCCGTCGGGAACTTCACCCAGTAGCTGTTCCAGGGCTGGTCATAGGTGAGCTTCACCGTGATCCAGGGGAACTCACTGTGGACTATGGAGGCGTCGTGGTCCCAGGCGGTGATCTCCGCCTGGCTACCGGTCCACATCTGCCAGGTCAGGGTGACCGGCGTCTCTCCCCTTGCTGATGAGGGGCGCGATGCGCTTGCACCTGCGCCCGTAGCACCCGCCAGAACCAAAGTGCTGCCCACCAACGTCGCGGCAAGCAGGGCTGACACGCCCCACGTCTTCCGCCTAGGCTTGGAATGGATCTTTAGGGTCTGTTGGCGTTTCAAGGATTTTCCCCTTTCTGTTTCGGCGCAAATACCTATTGCATTCGGCGCCAATAACTATTGCTTGCCATTATCGCAGTAACAACTCAATGACCGGCACTTCGACCTCCGGTCTGTGTACGGGTAGACGCAGCGTGAGGGTCCCTGGTGCTTGACCACCAAGCGTCGTGTTGAAGGCGGGTTTCTCCGAATCGATCACCTCTCTTTGTATCTCGGACCCATCGTGCAGGAAACGAGCAAATTCCACGCGTTCCGCCAGGCCCGGCAGGTGCAGGTGGCCAAATGGCCATGAGAACATGTGGAGGAACAGATGCTTGCCGTTCATGGTGTACCGGCAGTCAGGCGGTGCGACAAATGGGGCTGGCCCGCAACCGTAGACAGACCGCCCGTGGTGGTACATCCACCGCCCTATACGACGAAGTGTCGCCACCGCCCGGTCGTCGAACTCACCCCGGGCAGTGGGGCCAACGTTCAAAAGAAGGTTCCCGTCCTTTGACACCCCGTCGACGAGCATCTTCACCAAGAGCTCGGGGGGCTTCCAGTCAAGGTTGTCCCTGTCATAGCCGAAGCTGCCGTTCAGGGTCTGGTTCGCCTCCCAGACGCGTTGGCTCCCTTGCAGGCGCATCGCACCGGCGGGTTGGTACTGCTCCGGCGTGGTGACGTCGCCAAGAAGCTCCAGGCGGTCGTTGACGACGATCCCTGGTTGAAGCTGGCGCACCATGGCCAACAGCTCCTCGGAGCCCCAGTCATCACGGCCTTTTCCCCCCCAGATTTCCGGGTGACGATCGGGCGGGTAGGAGAAGTCGAAGAACAAATAGTCGATCTTCCCGTACTCGGTGAGCAGTTCTCGGACCTGGCCTTGCAGGTAGTGCCGGTACTTCGCAATGTCTCTTTGAGAATTGGTCCGCTTGAACTCCTCGTCATCCCGTTGCGGGTGAAAACCGTCGATCGGGAAGTCGGGGTGGTGCCAGTCGAGTAGGGAATAATAGAAGCCCACCCGCAGACCCTCTGCGCGAAAGGCTTCGACCATCGGCCCCAACAGATCGCGCCCGGCCGGCGTGTTGGTTGCCTTGTAGTCCGTGAGCTGCGAGTCCCACAGGCAAAACCCTTCGTGATGCTTCGTCGTGACGACGAAGTAGCGCATCCCTGCAGCCCTCGCCTGCCTTGCCCAGGCAACGGGGTCGTACAGGTCAGGATCGAAGTGAGCGAAATAGGCTTCGTACTCCTCGTCGCTCAGGCGCTCTTTACTCTTGACCCACTCGGCTGTGCTGTCCTTGCCTATTTGCCTGGCAGGTACGGAGTAGAGGCCCCAGTGTATGAACAGGCCAAAGCGCGCCTCTTTGATCCAGTCCGTGTCAATGCTCTCCTTCACATCGCCTCCATACCGTCATGGCTTCGCCGCACCCGACTGCGCCTGGTCGCCTGTATGTTCCGCGCCCAGGTTCATATTGGTTCCTAATCGGGTAACGCCACCTTGCCCGTTACCCGTTCTAACGTTGCCGTTGGCGCTCAATAGGCGACCGCCACGGGGCTCGGGGACAGCAGCGCCACATTCGATCAGGCCAACATAAGAAGGATTGGGCCTCCTCCCGGACGATGTATCGCCGATCTTTCTTCACAATCCTCGTGTAATCGCCTGGCTGACGGGCCACCTGTCTCTACACCCGCCCAGCACGATCGCTACCGCTTGTCAGCGGTCCGCTGTTCTCGGGCTGCTTGCCTTGGCCCTTGCTCAGGTTCACTGGCACCCTCGGTCCGACAGCTGGGCTCCGACCGGGCGAAATAACGTTATCTCACTACTAAGATCGGTTTACCACCGGGTGTCAGAGCTGTCAAGGGATGCCGAAGAGGGCCGAAGATCGTTGGTCAGCAGCTGAGGAGAGGTCGAGGGAGTCGGTCCAGTTGCGGAGGGCTGCCCCAGCTAATTTTCTGCTCGGCTGGCTCCTGGCGCGCGAACGTTATCTCGAGGCGTCCCTGAGGGCAGGCGATGGTGCCGGCGCGGCACCGAGCTAACCGGGCGCCGGGACCCGGCCGCCGGGACCAAGATCAAGAACGTCCGCGGGCTCACGCCCTGTCAGAGCGCGGCGTTCCTTCACCAGCATGCCGTCGAGGCGGCCGTACTGGAGATTCCCCGGCGTCGGACGCACGTTCATATACTGACTATTGTGGATTACCCGAGCCCGAAGGGAAGGTTGTCTCGGCGCCCCACCATGCGCGACGTCGCAGCACTCGCCGGTGTGAGCCTCAGAACTGTTTCTCGTGTCATCAATGATGACCCGACGGTCGCGGACACTCTCAGGGAGCAGGTGCTTGGGGCGGTCGACCAACTTCACTACCGGCCCAACTTGACGGCCACCCACTTTCGGCGGCGGGATGGGCGGTCGTTCACAGTGGGCCTGCTTCTCCACGACGTTGCCAACCCTTTCCTGGCTACCGTTCACCGGGCCGTGCAGGACGTAGCCCGAGCTCACGGTTGCGATGTGCTCGCCGCCAGCGGCACTGACGACCCGTTGCGGGAACGCGAAGTTGTCGAACGACTGATAGCCCGCAGGGTCGAGGGGTTGATCATCATGCCGGCGGGAGACGATCACAGCTACCTCCAAGCTGAGCAAATGTCCGGGACGGCTATCGTGTTCCTCGACCGGCCTCCCGCCTTTCTCGCAGCTGACAGTGTGCTGGCCGACAACCGCAAGGGTGCGGCCAAGGGAGTGCGGCATCTCCTGCGCGGTGGGCACCGACGCATCGCCTATCTCGGCTACCGTCAATCCACTTGGACGAACCAGCAGCGCTACCAGGGTTATTGCGAGGCTCTGCGCGGACGAGGCGACGCTTTGGACCCGGCGCTGGTCCGTCACGGCCTGTGTACCGCCGAATTGGCCGAGGAAGCCACGACCGAGCTCTTGACTCGGCCTGTCCCGCCGGACGCCTTGTTCGCCGCCCAAGCCGCCATCACGATCGGAGCGATCAGGGCTCTGCGCTCTGTGAAGCAGAGCGCAACCACGGCTCTCGTCGGGTTCGACGACTTCAACACGGCCGATCTACTCGAGCCGGGCATCACGGTGGTGGCCCATGACCCGGTAGCGGTCGGAAGCTTGGCCACTGAGATCCTCTTTCGGCGTATAGAAGGTGACAGGTCTCCAATCACCGAGCATGTTCTCAAGGGGACGCTGATCCAGCGCGGATCCGGAGAGATCTCACCGGAGTTCAAGCTCAGCCGGTAGACGAAGGAGTTGGCAAGCAGCCGATCTTCCGGTCGATGAGTTTGGCTGTGGCCAGCTGCGCGACACCGAGATGAGAGTGAACCGGGCAGGCGAGCAGGGCCACAACCGTGACCGCGTCGCTCGATCTCAGCCGAGCGGACCTGGAATGTCTGCTGCGCCGCCGTTGCCAGCGGACTCGTCCGGCCGCACCCGTGACCGCAGGGTCCTCAACCAGGCGTCCGCCTTGGCTCGCGCCGCTGCGACCTGCTCGCGCTCTTTCGCACCACGCTCGCCGAACACGGGGTAGGAGCCGAGGAACTTCACGGAGGCGAGCTTGCCGTGCAACTCCTTCAGGCAGTCGCCGACGACCTCGTCGTTCAGGTGCCCCTCGAGCTCGATGACAAAGCAGTAGTCGCCTAAGCCGAGCTTGGTCGGGCGCGACTCGATCTTGGTGAGGTTCAGGTCCCGGGCCGCGAACTGCCCGAGGATCTGGTGCAGGTTGCCGGGGCGGTCGGCTTGCTGAAAGCACACAAGGCTCGTGCGGTCGTGGCCGGTGGGCGCGGGCAGGACGCCCGGAGCCACCAGCACGAAGCGGGTCTGGTTGCCGGCATGGTCCTCGACCGCTTGTGCGATCGTCGCCAGGCCGTAGAGACGCCCCGCCAGCGCCGGGGCGATGGCGGCGGTCCCATCGGGCACGGCCTCGCCGACGAGGCGGGCTGCCTCGGCCGTCGAGGACGCGTGCTCGAGCCGGGCGTCGGGGAGACGCTCGTGCAGGAAACGCCGGCACTGGGCGAGAGCGACCGGGATGGAAACGACCCGGCGGATGGCGCCGATGTCCGTGCCTGCAGGCGCGAGAAGGTCAAGGTGGACGTCGAGCACGTGCTCGAGCTGGATGAACAGCTCGACGTCGAAGACCAGGTGGTCGAGGGTGGCACTGACCGTGCCGTCGATCGAGTTCTCTATCGGGACGAAGGCGGCGTCGACCTCGCGACGGTGCGCCGCGTCGAGGGCGTCGGCGATCGTCGACATCGCGATCGGCCGTGCCTTGGCCAGGGAGGGGATCGACAAGAGGGCTTCCTCGCTGAAGGTGCCCTCGGGCCCCAGGAACGCGATCGAACGCCAGGCCTGCGCCGGTGTGGCCATGAGGGCAGGATAGTGACACCCATGGACGAGCTCGAAATCAGGAGGCTGATCGACGACCTGCGATCGGGCGCCTGCTCACCCGACGACGCCGTGGCGAAGCTGAGGCGCCTACCGTTCGCGGAGCTCGGTTTCGCCAAGGTCGATCACCACCGGGCTCTGCGCCAAGGGCTGCCCGAAGCCGTCTACGGGCCGGGCAAGACTCCCTCTCAGTGCGCGGCCATCGTCGCCGAGATGCTCGCCGCTGGGAACAGCGGACCGGTCATCCTGACCCGGGCCGATGGGGAACAGGTCGCAGCCTCACTGCAAGCCTCCCCCGGCGGGCTCCGGACACCCCTCGAACCAGAGGCAGGTCGCCTCAGCACGGTCGTCTGGCGGGAGCGGCCGGAGCGACCCGGACGCGTGCTCGTATGCACGGCCGGGACGGGAGACCTGCCGGTGGCCGAGGAGTGCGCGGCGGTCCTTCGCGCGCTCGGCTTCCGTCCCTCGCTCCTCGGCGATTGCGGGGTGGCAGGTGTTCACCGGCTCTTCGCGTCGATCGAGGACATCACCGGCGCCGACGCCGTCGTCGTCGTAGCCGGGATGGAGGGGGCTCTGGCGAGCCTTGTCGCCGGGCTCACGCCGGCACCGGTCATCGCAGTTCCGACAAGCGTCGGCTACGGCGCCTCGCTGGAAGGAGTGACGGCCTTGCTTGCCATGCATGCCTCGTGCGCGGCCGGGATCACGGTCGTGGGGATCGACAACGGTTTCGGCGCAGCGTGTGCTGTGGGGAGGTTGCTCCGATGACGAGCGGGACCGGCAAGCGTCGGGCAAAGCTGGGCTCGGAGGAGGCACCGACCGGGAGCGGGAGGGGGACGGGCAGGCGCGTCGCCTGGTTTCACTGCTTTTCGGGCATCGCCGGGGACATGGCGCTTGGCAGCCTCGTCGACGCCGGCGCCGACCCGACCGAGCTCGAGCACATGTTGGACCGCCTTCCGATCGACGGATGGTCGCTCAACTTCGAGCCGGTGCTGCGCAACGGCATCGCCGCCACCCAAGCCGTCGTGAAGGTGCGCGACGACGCCGTCGTGCGGACTTTCCCCCACGTGATGGCCATTTTGGAGGAGGCCCGGCTGCCCGAACGGGTACGCGGCCGTGCCACCGCGGCCTTCTCCCTCCTCGCCACGGTCGAAGGGCGACTCCACCGGCGCCCGATGTCGCAGGTGCACTTCCACGAGATCGGTGGCCACGACACGATCGTCGACATCGTCGGGACCGCTTCGGCCCTCGAGCTGCTCGAGGTGGCCACGGTCTCGGCGAGCCCCGTTGCCACCGGGCTCGGGATGGTCCGTAGCGCCCATGGCATGCTGCCCAACCCGGCGCCGGCGGTGGTCGAGCTGCTCGAAGGCATTCCCACCCAGGGCAGGGACATAAGCGTCGAGCTGACGACCCCAACGGGAGCCGCCATGCTGGCGGCCTGGGGCTCGGCTTTCGGGCCGATGCCGGCCATGACGATCGAGTCGACCGGCTTCGGGGCCGGCACGCGGGAGCTCGACGACCTGCCGAACTGCACCCAGGTCGTGATCGGCTCGCCGGAGGAGTCGATCCGGGCTTCGTCTTTCGGGCAGGGCCAGCAGCTCGTCCAGCTCGAGGCGAACCTCGACGATGTCACCGGCGAGACCCTGGCGCATGCCGTCGAGGCACTGCTCGGCGACGGCGCGCTCGACGCCTGGGTCACGCCCGTTCTGATGAAGAAAGGCCGGCCCGGTCATGTCGTTAGCGTCCTGTGCGACCCCGTCCTCGTCGGCGACCTCCGCCGTCTCTTGGTGCACGAGACGGGCACCCTCGGGGTGAGGGCGCATTCGGTCGAACGGTGGGCGGTGCCGCGCGAGCTGCTCGACGTCGACGTCGACGGCTACCGAGTACGCATAAAGGTCAGCCCGGGCCGTGTCAAGGCCGAGCACGCCGATGTCGCCCGCGTGGCGGCAATGACCGGGCTCCCTCTGCGCGAGGTGGCCGCCCGGGCCGAGGCCGCCTGGATGCGACAGCTCGACGCCGCGAAGCCACCGGTTCCTCCCGACCCCGGGCCGGGACCGATCACCCCGATGCGATCCTGATCTTCACTTCGTCGGTCTGACCGACACCTGGCGGCGGCGCTGTCACGGGCCCTTCCGGGAGGCTGCCGGCGCCGACCGAGGCCCAGAGCGTGTACGCCCTTCCCGTCGATACCGCGAGCGGGGGCAGCGTCACCACGACAGAGGAACCCGGCGTGAGACGACCGATGCGCAGGACCGACGAGTGGGTGGCTACGCTCGGACGCCCCGGTGCGCTCTGGTTCCCGTTCGGGCCGGCCGACGACTCTGGAACCGCTGCTGCAGCAGCCCAGACGCGCGAGATCGGTGTGTTGCCGGCGTTCGCCACCACGAGGACGACCGAGACGCGCTGGGTCGGCGGCAGGACCGAGGTCGAGCCCAGGGGGGGCAGCTGCATCGTCGTGGTGGTGGAGGTCGAGGTGGATGTCGTGGTCGAAGTGGACGTCGTCGTCGGAGACGTCGTAGCCCCCGGGAGCACCGTCGAGGTCGTGGTGGAACTGGACGTGGAGGTGGTCGTGGGCGCTGGGGGCGCAATGGTCGTCGTGGGCAGCCCGTTGATGCGCACCACCGGTGGCTGCACGGTGACCGCCACGATCACGAGCTCCTCGTGGACCTGCAGCTGGGGCGAGCCCGACAGCTGGGCGACCCAAGCCGTCGCCGGCGTGTTCGTCCATGACGCCGGGTCGATGACCCATCTCGAAGCTGGAAGGCGGCCCCGGCCGCTGGAGCGTGGCAGCGAGCGCACAAAGTTGCGGTAGTCCCTGTCGCCGGCAATCAGCTCCTTGCCTGCCCGCACGACGAGGGATGCCGCCCTGGAGCGGACCTGCACGGCCGGAGCCGGCCCGATGGCCAGCTCAACGGCTCCGGCAAGGTCCCGCGAACCGCGGGCCCGGGCATCGAGCGTGGCCTGCAGCAGCCGGCTCGAGCGAACCGTGGGTGCAGGCACACCCAGGACGCCCAGTTGGGCCTGGTCCTCCGATGCTCCGGTGACGAGGTCGCCAAGGGCCTGTTCGAGGCTCGACCGGTCGAGCGAGCCGGCGCCGTTGCGCACCAGGTGCATCGTCGAGGCAAGCGTGGTGGACTCGTCGATGACGGGGATGACCTCAGCGACGTAAGTCTCCGCCGCGATACGGCTGGACGTGCGACCAGAGCGCACGACGTCGGCTGCGACCTCGCCGACAACGACGGCGAGGACGATGACCGCCACCACCACGGCCACGATGCGCCCGGTCGAGCGACGCGCGGGCGGGAGGCTCCCCCGTCGCCAACCTGTGGTCATCGCCGAAGAAGCTACCCCTTGTGCCGGTGACAACCCGGACGACAGATCCGACGGTGCCTGCTCAGGGCCCTGGTTCAGCTTGCGATGACGGTGCCGGAGGCTGTCGGTGCTCGATGGGCCTCACCGCCGGGGCGGGATCACTCCCCGGCGGCGCCTCTGGCCACGCTCACCTGGCTCTTGGTCGACCGCCAACTGACCGTCGGCCGGATGGCGTCGAACTCCACCCGGTCCTTGTGGCGCTTCGCGGTCTCGATGAGCACCTCGATCGTGGCGTCTTCCAGGAAGTGGGGCTTCAGACCGAGCGCTGGCAACTGCGTGGCCACAGCCTGGTAGTAGTGCTCTTCCTTCTCCACGCGTGGGTCGGGAACGCTGTCTATGACGACATCGCCCCCGGCGACCTTGGCGGTCCACTCGGCAAGCTGGTTCACCGAGAACGACTCGGTGAACTGGTTGAACACGCGGAACTCGCCGGCTTCCGGGGGATTGACACACGCCAGCTCCACACAGGCGAGCGTGTCGCGGATGTCCAGCATGCCTCGCGTCTGGCCGCCCTTGCCGTAAACGGTGAGCGGGTAGCCGACCGCCGCCTGAACCGCGAAGCGGTTCAGCACCGTCCCGAACACCCCGTCGTAGTCGAAACGGGTCAGAAGGTCGCGGTGCATCGACGTCTCCGGGGTCACCTGGCCGTAGACGATCCCCTGGTTCAAGTCGGTCGAGCGAAGGCCCCAAATCCGGCAGGCGAAGTGGATGTTGTGGCTGTCGTGGACCTTCGACAGATGGTAGAAGGAACCCGGCTGCTTCGGGTAGGGCAGCAGGTCGGTGCGGCCCTTGTGGGTGATCTCGATGAAGCCTTCCTCGATGTCGATGTTCGGCGTTCCGTACTCGCCCATCGTGCCGAGCTTGACGAGATGGATGCTCGGATCGATCTCGGCAATGGCATAGAGCAGGTTCAAGGTGCCCACCACGTTGTTCACCTGGGTGTAGACCGCGTGTCGGCGGTCGATCATCGAGTAGGGCGCGGAGCGCTGCTCGGCGAAGTGGACCACTGCCTCGGGGGCGAATTCCCTCAAGGTCTGCTCGACGAACACGGGGTCGGTCAGGTCGCCTATGAAGGGCTGGACCACGTTGCCCGAGACTTCCTTCCAGGTCGTGATCCGCCTTTGCAACTGTCGGATTGGCACCAGGCTGTTGACACCCATCTCGTCGTCGTAACTCCGCCGGGCGAAATTGTCGACGACGCCGACGTCGTGGCTACGCGCGGACAGGTGCAGCGCCGTCGGCCAGCCAAGGTAACCGTCGCCACCGAGTACGAGGATCCTCATCGGTCTTTCTTCTCCTTGTCGATCGCGGGTCGTACGCTGCCCAGTTCGCGTAATTGACCGGGTGTGCCTGCCTAGCCGCGCCAAAATAGCCCCCCGAGAGCTTCCATGCCGGACTCACGGGATGCCCTGACGCGACCCCAGAGGACGCCCGGGACAGAGTTTACCCAACCAGGTGCCGCAGAGGCGACTCTGTGGATACCCTAAGGCATCTCGCCATACCGGCGAGGGGTCAGGTCGGGCTTTTGGAGTCCCCGCATGGACACACGTTTCTACCTCGATGTCAACCGTTTCGCCATGCGAACGGCGTGGGCTCACGGCGTGCTCGCGTTCTTCGCCCGTCCCTCCGCGCTCGGGATCCTCGCGGTCGTTCTTGCCCTGGCCCTGGCTCGCGCCCGAGTGACCGGCTTTGGAGGTTCCGACATCGACCAGATCGCGGCCCTCGTCTGGGCAGCTATCGGCACCGCGCTGGCTTACGCAATCTCGCTGCCGATCGTGCACCTGGTCGGGCGCACCCGACCCTTTGTCGCGATGCCGCAAGCAGCGGTGCTGGTCGCGAGACCGACCGGGTTCAGCTTCCCGAACGATCATGCGGTGATCGCCGGCGCGTTTGCCGCCGCGCTCTGGTTGAGCCGAGCCCGGCTGATGGCGGCGATCGCGACGTTGGTCGCGATCATCGTCGCCTTCGCGCTCGTCTACTCGGGCACGGCCTACCCCGGCGACGCCGCCGGCGGTCTCCTCCTCGGAACGCTCGTGAGCCTTGCGCTCTACCCCTTCGCGATCGGTTCGCTGCGGGACCTGGCCCATGCCGTCGCCCGTTCGCCCCTCAAGGTCCTGGTCGGAGGTGGCCATCACGGAGGCGCAGTCGGCCCGGGGCCGGCTTCCCGCCCGACACTCGTCGGCGAGAGCGGTGCGGTCCGCATCCTCTCGCCCGAGGAGGTCCGGGCCGGTCGCACCAAGCCGAGCGGTCACGCCGGCCCGGCTCGGATCCTGCCACCGGGGCAAACGGGCACCGGTAGCATTCTCCCGCCCGACGAGACGGGAGGAATTTCCATCCTCCCGCCCCGTGATGCGGGGTCGGGATCCGGAGCCGGCACGGCCCGGAGCTGAACCCAAGCTGGTCACCGAGGCATCTCGGTGCGAAGCTCGTGACAAAGCCGGTGTGGCGCAGCTGGAAGCGCAGGCGACTTGTAATCGTCAGGTCGTGGGTTCGAGTCCCACCACCGGCTCGGACGAATCGGACGGGCTGTGAGCTCAGCGGTAGTCGCGCGGGATCGTGAAGATCCCGCCCTTGGGGCGAGCGCCCTGGTCCTCGGCGGGGGGCGGTTGCGACCGGCTCGAGCCGCCGGGGCCCGTCGAGCCGCCGCCCGTCGAGCCGCCGCCCGTCGAGCCGCCGGGGCCCGTCGAGCCGTCGTCGCCGCCAGCCGGGGCACCCGCCATGACCGGCACGAGCTCGACGTCCTCGTCGAGCGGCAGCGGGTCCAAGCTCAACTCGACGTCGCCAGGGCGCGGCTCGCTTGGAACCGTCGTGTAGCCGCCCTCGCTCGAGCGCATGATGACGTTCGCACGCTTGCGCTGCCCGGCTGTCGGCACGCTCTGCAATTCCTTGCAGATCTGGTAGGCGACCGGGTACACGATCAAGGGCACGAGGATCACCAGGAAACGGAAGGACGTCAGCACGACGTTGAGCGAGATCGACAGGTAGTTCGCCAGGACGTCGGTGGCGCTCGCTCCGAAGAGCACGAAATAGAAGGCGAACACCGCCGCGCCGAACGCCGTGCGCTTCGGCTTGTCCCGCGGACGGTCCAAGATCTGATGATCGGCGTAGTCGTGGGTCAGTCGCGCCTCAATGAAAGGCCACGCCTGCAAGACGCCGAAGGTGATGCCCGGCAGCAGGATGGCAGGGAAGAAGACGTTGGGGACCATATGCCCGAAGCCGACTATCTCCCAGCTCGGCATGATGCGCAGCGCCCCGTCGAGCCAGCCCATGTACCAGTCCGGTTGCACGGCATAGCTCACCTTGTAAGGGACGTAAGGACCGTACAGCCAGATGGGGTTGATCTGGAACGCGGCGCTCAAAAAGCCCGTGACCGCGACCACGAGGAGCATGAAGCCGCCCGACTTGGCGGCGAAGTTCGGCCACAGGGGCGCCCCGACGACGTTGCGCGACGTCTTGCCCTTCCCTGGGAACTGCGTGTGCTTCTGGCGTACGAGCATCCCGAGATGGGCTCCGAGGAGCCCGACGATCACCGCCGGGAGGATCAGCACATGGAGGATGAAGAACCTCGGGATGATCGCAGTACCTGGGAAGTTGCCGCCGAAGAGGAAGAAGGCCATGTAGCTGCCTATCAGCGGGATCGACTCCACGATGGAGAAAGAGATGCGGATACCGGTCCCCGAGACGAGGTCGTCGGGCAGCGAGTAGCCGAGGAAGCCGTTGAAGATGGCAAGGATGAGCATGGTCGAGCCCACTATCCAGTTGAGCTCGCGGGGCTTGCGGAAGGCCCCGGTGAAAAAGACGCGGAGCATGTGGACGACGATCGAGCCGACGAAGATGTTCGCCGCCCAGTGGTGCATCTGGCGCATCAGCAGGCCGCCGCGCACGGCAAAGCTCAGGTTCAGCGTCGAGGCGAAGGCCTCCGAGACCAGCTGGCCGCGAAGCGGCCCGTAAGAGCCGTCGTAGGGGACGATCTTGCTCGAGGGCACGAAGTACAAGGTCAGGAAGATTCCCGTCCCCAAGAGCACGATGAACGAGTAGAGGGCGATCTCGCCGATCAAGAAGGACCAGTGATCCGGGAAGATCTTGTTGACCATCCGGCGGCCCGAGCCCGAGATCCCGAGCCGCACGTCGAACCAGTTGAAGATTGGGTCAATCATTGCCCCGCTCCCAGTACCCGGGTCCCACGGGCTCGTTGTAACCGTCCTGGGCGCGGAAATAGCCTTCGTCGTCGATGTAGAGGGGAAGCTGGGGCAACGGTCGGGGTGCGGGTCCGAAGATCGGGATGGCGGCGTCGGTGACGTCGAACAAGGACTGGTGGCACGGGCAGAGCATCTTCTCGGTGAGCTCCTCGTAGAGGCCCACGGGGCAACCGGCGTGCGTGCACACCTTCGAGAAGGCGATGTATCCGAGCGGCGCCCAGGTCGCCCGCTGTTGCGCGAACTGCGGCGGCGGCTTCATGTACCCGCTCTCCAGGAGGGTGACGTGGATCAGCATGGTCTGGGAGTAGGCGCCGCCGACGTCGTCGGGGGGGAACACCGTAACGAACCCTCCCACCTCGATGTCGGCCGGCTTGATCTTGCGACCGGTGATGTCGACGAGATAGGAGCCTTTGCGCCAGGCCGTCTTGCGCAGGGTCGTCTTCGGGAGCGGGCCGAGGGAGCGGATCAAGGGGAACGCGAGCACCACGCCGAGGATCCCCGATGCGAGGCCGAGTGCCTTGAGGAGCACGCCGCGACGCTCGACTGCCATCTTCCCGCGGCTCGCGAAGTCCTCCATGAACTCCTCGCGCTGGGTCGGAGTCGGCTCGAGGCTGTGGCGCGTCTCCTCGAACGGCCCCCGCGGCATCAGGTACTTGCCCCACACCACCAGCCCGTAACCGAGGCCTGCAAAGCCTATGGTGAAGGTGATCGCGAGCCAGAAGTTGGAGTAGTTCTGCCAGTAACAGGCGCCGAAACCGGCAAAGCCCGCCGCCGACAGCAAGAACCCCGAGACCGCCACCCTCTCGGCCCGACGCGGGTTCTTCGCTGCCACCTGGAACTGGGGGGCGTCCGGGCGGGCCGCGCTGACAGGGATCTTCTTGTGGCCGCTCGGGACTTGTTCGGGCGAGCCGGTCGGGCCGCCGGCGTTCTCAGGCATGCGCGAGCTCCCCGTGTTGGATGCCAGTGTGATCGCCCGCGTGGCCGTCGCCGCCCTCGGGGCCTTCATGGCCTTCGTGGCCTTCGTCTTCTTCGGGCTCGTTGCGGTCGCCCACCCAGAGCGCCGCGAGCAGGGTGAGGCCCACGCCGACGAACAGGCCGACGAATCCCTCCGCCACCGGGCCGACACCTCCGAGGGAGAACCCACCGGGGCTCACCGGCTGCTGGATGTTCTCAACCACGTAACCGACGATGTCGACGACCTGCCCGGGGGAGATCGTCCCGGGCCCAAAGCGCGGCATGTTGCCCGGACCGGTCCGGATGGCCTCCCACACCATCGTCTTGGTGACACCGTGCAACGAGGGCGCCTGGATCCCGTCCGCGAGGGCGTCGCCGGCGCCGGTGATCGTGTGGCACGGCGCGCAGTTGAGCGCGAACAGGCTGAATCCCTCGGCCACGTCCGCGTGCGAGATCTCAAGACCGAAGGGGATGCCCGGATTGCCGGGCGTCGTCGGCGCCAGGGAGGTGACGTACCTCACGATCTCGAGCACCTGGGCGCGGTCGAACTTCGCCGGTTTGCGCTCGGGCTCGGCAGCGGGCTCGGCGAGAGGCATCCAACCGCTCGAGAGCCACAGGTCGACCGTGGCACCCCCGACACCGAGCAGAGGCGGGGCCCGGACGCCGCCCTCGGCGCTTATCCCGTGACAGCTGGAGCAGTTCTCGACGAACAGGGTGCGTCCGGCGGCTAGCTCGTCCGCGTCGGTCGGGCTGTCCTGGCTCGTGAGGCTGGCGGAGGCCACCTCGGTCGAGCCGGAAGCCCGGGAGGCGTCGCCCCGCCCGCCGCCGAGCACGAACACGCCGACGAAGCTCGCCGACACGAGGAGCGCCAGGGTCAAAAGGGCGCGACGCCAAAGTGTCGGCGAGGTCACGAGAGCAGGAACAGGGCGCTGAACAGCCCAATCCATACGAAGTCGACAAAGTGCCAGTAGTAGCTGACAGCCTGGAAGACAGCCGTCTCTCCCGGGTCACCACCCTTGATCGAGCCGGCGAGACGTCCCAGCAGGGCCAGCATGGCCACGAGCCCCAAGAGCACGTGCAGCCCGTGAAGGCCGCTCATTATGTAAAAGAGCGAGCCATAGACGTTCGTGTGCACCCTGAAGGGAAGGGTCTTCCACTCGTACATCTGGTTGCCGAGAAACCCAGCCCCGAGGATGAAGCTCACGATGATCCAGTTGCGAGCCTTCTTGTACTCGCCACGCTCCTGGGCCCACACGCCAAGCTGAAAGGTCGGGCTGGAGGCGAGGAGGACGACGGTGAAGATCAGTGCTTGGATCGTGTCGAGATGCGCCCCGGAGGGGAAGGTCCCACCCGGAGGCCAGTGCGGCATGTTGTGAGCGCGGATCGTGAAGAAGGCCGCGAAAAGGCCGCTGAAGAACATGAACTCCGAGCCAAGCCAGACGACGACGCCAACGGCGAGCATTTGAGGCCCCCCCGGCTGCAGTCGGCTGTGCGGGCGCGGCAGTACTGCTGCGTCGCTCACGGCGTACTTTCTACTTGAAGCGCGCGGCACAATCCAGCCAAACGCGCAAAAAAATGTGGCTTGTGCCAGGGCCGGGATACTGTCGTGCCGTGAAAACCGCCGATTCGCCCTTCCTTCGGGCGTCTCGTTGCTCACCTACCGGGCGCACGCCGGTGTGGTTCATGCGCCAGGCGGGCAGGTCGCTTCCCGAGTACCGCCGCTTGCGCGGCGACGGCGACATCTTGGAGGCCATCGCCAAGCCTGAGCTCGCGGCCGAGCTCACACTGCAGCCGGTACGCCGTTACGGCGTCGACGCGGCCATCTTGTTCTCCGACATCGTCGTGCCCCTCGCCGCGATCGGAGTCGGCGTCGAGGTCGTGGCGGGACGGGGCCCGGTCATCGACCGTCCGTTTCGCGCGCCCGAGGACCTGAGACGCCTTCGGCCCCTCGAGCCCGAAGCCGACCTCGCCCACGTGCTCGAGACCGTGCGTATCGTCGCCGGCGAATGCGAGGTCCCCCTTATCGGCTTCGCCGGCGCCCCGTTCACCCTCGCCAGCTACCTCGTGGAAGGTGGTCCGTCCAAGAACTTCGCGCGCACCAAGGCCCTCATGCACGCCGAGCCCGAGTTGTGGCACCGGATCGTCGACAGGCTCGCCGACATCGCCCTCGCCTCGCTGCGGGCCCAAGTCGAAGCTGGCGCATCCGCCGTCCAGCTCTTCGACAGCTGGGCCGGATCCCTCTCCCCGGCTGACTATGCCGCTTTCGCATTGCCGGCGTCGCGCAAGGTGCTCGAGGGCACAGGCGATCTCGGCGTCCCGAGGATCCATTTCGGTGTTGGCACCGGCGAGCTGCTCGGGCTCATGTCCGAGGCCGGGGCCGACGTGGTGGGAGTCGACTGGCGGGTGACGCTTCATGCCGCTCGCGCTCGTATCGGTGCCGGGAAGGCGGTCCAGGGCAACCTTGACCCCGCCGTGTGCCTGGCGCCGGTCGGCGTCGTCATCGAAGAGACGACCAAGGTCCTCTTTGATGCGGGCGGCGCGCCCGGCCACATCTTCAACCTCGGTCACGGCGTCCTGCCCGAGACCGACCCCGGTGTGCTCGCCCAGGTGGTCGAGACGGTGCACGCCTGGCAGCCCGGTACGTCCGCCAGCGAGGAGGCCGGCCGATGACGCCCGTGGCGGGACGAATCGGGGTGCTGGTCATGGCCTACGGGACCCCGGCCTCGCCGAGCCAGGTCGAGGCCTTCTACACCGACGTACGCCGCGGGCGGCCACCGAGTGCCGATCAGTTGGCGGACCTGGTCAGGCGCTACGACGCCATCGGGGGAACCTCCCCGCTCTCGAGGCGCACGGCCGAGCAGGTGGCAGGGATCCAAGGGCAGTTGGAGCTCCGTTTCCCCGGCCGGTTCCTCTGCGTGCTCGGCAACAAGCACTCCGAACCCCGTATCGAAGACGCCGTCGAGGAGCTCGCCGCTCAACAAGTGAGCCGCCTTGTCGGCTTGGTCCTCGCGCCCCACTATTCGCGGGGGAGCGTCGGCGGGTACCTGGCCCGTGCGAACCAGAAGGCAGAGGATCTGGGCATGTCGGCCGCCTTCATCGAGCACTGGCACGACCACCCCGTGCTCATCGAACTGCTCGCCGAGCGGGTCGGCCGGGCGCTGGAGTCGCTCGGCTCTTCGGGTGAGCTCGCTCGGGTGAACGACCAGCTGCTCCTGCTCGTGACCGCGCACAGCCTGCCGATCCGCGTCGTCGCCGACGGCGACCCCTACGTCGACCAGATCCGGCGCACAGGGGAGCTCGTGGCCTCGGTCGCCCGCCTCGATCGCTGGGAGGTCGGCTGGCAGAGCGCCGGCCGGACGCCTGAGCCCTGGCTGGGCCCTGACATCCTCGAGAGACTGCGGTCGCTTCCGGGCGAGAACGTGCGCGCCGTGGTCGTCTGCCCGGCCGGTTTCACCTCGGATCATCTCGAGATCCTCTACGACCTCGACATCGACGCCCGTCGCGTGGCTGACGAGGTGGGCGTGGCCTTCGCCCGCACGGCGTCTTTGAACGCCGAGCCCAGGATGTGCGCCGCTCTGGCCGATCTCGTCATCTGTCGCGCGGAGAAGCTCTGAGCGATGAGCCGTGTCGTCGTCGTCGTCGGCGGTGGGATCAGCGGGCTCGGCGCGGCCCGTGTCCTCGCCGGCGGGCCTCTCACGGCCAGGCAGCCTCACGGCGGCGCGGACTCGAGGGAAGGCGCCCGAGCCGGCGCCGAGGTCCGCCCCGGCGGCGCGGACCTCGAGGTCATGGTGATCGAGTCCGATGACCGCTTCGGGGGCAAGATCCTCTCCAGCGAGTTCCGCGGACGTCCGGTCGACCTCGGACCCGACAACTTCCTCACTCGGAACCCGAGCGCCGCAGAGCTGTCCCGCCAACTCGGGATCGGCGAGGACCTCGTGGCCCCTGCGACGAGCTCCGCCTCGGTGGTCGCGCGGGGACGGCTCCACCCCCTCCCGGCCGGGCTCATCCTCGGCCTACCCCCCGACCTCCTCGTTCTCGCCCGTTCACGGATCGTGAGCGCCCGCGGCCTTGCCCGGGCGGCGCTCGACCTCGTGCCCTTGGGCAAGCCCATCTCGGCCTCGAGCCTGGGTCTTCCCCCGGAGCCTGCTGCACCCGGCCGCGTCACGACACCCGGCGGGGCAGGCGACCCGGGCGGTCCTGAGTGGAGCGCCGCCTCGATCCTGGAGCGCCGTCTCGGCCGGGAGTTGGTCGAGCGCCTCGTCGACCCGTTGCTCGGCGGCATCAACGCCGGTGGCCTGGACCACCTGTCGCTCACCGTCGTCGCCCCCCAGGTCGCGCAGGCTCTCGTCGGCCATCGCAGCGTGACCGGCGCGCTGAGGCAGATGATGCGGGACAGGCCCAAGCCATCGCCAGCCGAGAGCGCCAGAGAGAGGCCGTTCTTCCTCGGAATGCGGGGGGGGCTCGGCCGTATCGTCGAGGAACTCGTCTCGGACTTGCAGGTTCGAGGCGTGAAGCTCCAGACCGGCACGACCGTCACGGGTCTCCGGCGAACCAGGGACCGCTGCGAGCTCGAGACAACCGACGGGACCGTCCTCGCAGACGGCGTCGTGCTCGCGACTCCGGGCCACGTTTCCGCGCGCCTGCTCGTCGAGGACGCCCCAGTGGCCGCCGCCGAGCTCGGCTCGATCCCTCATTCGAGCGTCGCCCTCGTGACACTCGCCTGGGCCTCGGGCGCGATCGGGCGGCTTCCGCAGGGGAACGGTTTCCTGGTGCCTCGCCGCGAAGGGCAGATCATCACCGGCTGCACGTTCCTGTCTGCCAAGTGGCCGTACGTGGCCGCGCCCGGCGAAGTCGTCATCCGAGCCTCGACGGGACGCTACGGCGACGAACGCTCCTCTTCGATGTCCGACGAGGAGCTCACCGACGCGGTGCTCGGTGAATTGCGAAGGCTGATCGGCACCGCCGCCCCTCCCCTCGCCAGCCTGGTCCAGCGCTGGCCGCGGGCCTTCCCGCAGTACCTGCCCGGGCATCTGGGAAAGATCGAGCGGGCACGGGCGGCCCTGAGCGAGCTGCCTGCGATCGAGCTCGCGGGGCCGTCGCTCGGAGGGATCGGGATCCCGGCCTGTTTGACAAGTGGCGAGCGGGCCGCTTTGGAGGTTCTCGATCGCCTAGGCGCATGAGGCGCACGGGCCGGCTGCTGCGCGCTCTCGCCCCGCTCGGCGGCGGTGCTCTCGTGGCGCTCTCGCTGCCGCCGTTCGGGCTCTGGCCGCTGGCGTTTGTGGGGGTGGCGGTCATCACCTGGGCGCTGCGGGAGCGGTCCCCCGGCGGGCGGGCGGGCGCAGGCTTGCTGGCCGGTGTCGGGCAGTTCGTGATCGGCCTCGCCTACGTGGACAAGTTCACGTTTCTCGGCTACGCGGTGCTCGTAGTCTTCGAGTCCGCCCTCTTCGCCGTCGCCTGCGCCCTCGCCCCGAGCGGGCGAGCCCGGGTGCCGGCTCTGGCCGCACTGCTGACGCTCGCCGAGTGGGCCAGGGATCGCTGGCCCTTCGGGGGCGTGCCCCCGGGAGGGATCGCTCTCGGGCAGGTCGGTGGTCCCCTGCAGGGCACCGCCCGCGTCGGTGGCACCGTCTTGCTGGTGGGCGTGACCTACCTCGCGGGCGTCGCGCTCGGCGATCTCGCCGTGAGCTGGCAGCGGCGGAGGCGGGCGCTCAGCCGCCAGGGCGACAATGCCCTCGTCGGAAGCTTCCTGAGCGTGGCCCTCGTGGTCGCGCTGGGCGTCTGGGGCACCTTCGCACCCGACGGCGGGCCGCCGCTACGGACTCTGCGCGTCGCCATCGTGCAAGGCGGCGGCCGGCGGGGCCTGTCCGAGCTCCAGGTCCCGCCCTCGGTCGTGTACCTCGCCGCGCTGCAGACGACCTTGCGGGTCCGGCCCCCGGTCGACCTCGTGCTCTGGCCCGAGGATACCGTGGCGCTCGACCAGCCCCTCAGGGGCTCACCGGCGTCCGCGCAGCTCTCCGAGATCGCACGGGACCTTCACACGACGCTCGTGGCGGGGGTCACCGAGCCCGTGGGCTCCACCAGGTTCCGAAACGAGATCGTCGCCTACTCGCCGTCGGGTGCCCTCGTCGCCGTGTTCGTGAAGGTCCACCGAGTGCCTTTCGGCGAGTACGTGCCGTGGCGGTCGTTCTTCTCCCACCTCGCGAATCTCCAGGCAATCCCACGAAATGCGATCGCGGGCCACGGCAGCGGGATGATGGCCACGCCGGCGGGAGCTGTGGCCGTGCTCGTGTCCTACGAGGTGTTCTTCCCCGACCGCGGGCGGTCGGGCGTGAGAGCCGGGGGAGAGCTCATCCTCGTCCCGACGAACACCTCGTCCTATCCGAGCGCGCAGGCTCCCGCGCAGGAGATCGCGGCATCCCGCCTGCAGGCGATCGAGGAGGGCCGCGACCTGCTGCAGGCCGCGCCGACCGGTTACTCAGCCGTCATCGACAACCGGGGCAAAGTGCTGCAAAAGACGCGGCTGTCGGTCTCGGCGGTGCTGCGCGCCACAGTGCCGCTTCGCGACGGGGTCACGCTGTACACCCGCTTCGGTGACATTCCGACCCTCGTGCTGTCACTTTGCGGAGTCCTCGCGGGCTGGGTGAGCGTGCTCGCGGAGCGCCGTCGCAAGCGGCCCTTGCCGCAACGGCGCTGAACGAATGAAGTCACAAAGCCGGGTCGGCGGTGTCGGTGGCCGCCAGCTCGGAGAGCCCCGGCTCTGGATCGGCCCTGTGGCCGGTGGCGATGGCGGCCGCGTCCGGCGGGTCGTCGCCCGGCTCGCTCGGCGCCGCGCCCGTGGCCTCGGCGACAGGGGTGCCGAACAGGAACCGGTTGAAGATGAAGTAGCGGGCCGTCCACAACACGGCGTAGGTGAACAGGTTGGCGCAGTTCACTATGAGCGCCCGCTCGAGCGAGCTGCTCATCCGGTCGGCGAAATGCGCCGCCAGGCCGACGGCGCCTGTCGACAGCACCATGGCGGTGAGCGTGATCGTCCAGAAAGGCACGACCTCTCCCCAGAGCTTCGACCGGCCTCGCTTGCCCCAAGTCCAAGTGCGGTTCAGGTAGTACGCCGGGATCGAGGCGACGATCGTCGCGATCACGTTGCATTCCATCGCCGGACCGACGTTCCAGACGTGGTACGTGAGGAAGAGAACGATCTGGGTCACCAGTGTCGAGACGACCGACACCGAGGCGTACTTCCAAAGCCGCCTGAAGTGTTCCGTGCGCAGGAACGCGCGCACATGGCTCACGAGGGGGGCCATGGGCAGAGTCTATCGTCTGACCCGTGACCGAAGCCCTGCGCGAGCTCATCGAATTGCTCGACCTCGAGGTGATCGAGGTGAACATCTTCCGCGGCAAGAACCTCGACGAGACACGCCTGCGCGTGTTCGGCGGCCAGGTTGCCGCACAGTCGCTCGTCGCCGCCGGCCGGACTGTCGAGCGGGGTCGCGTCCATTCCCTGCACTCGTATTTCCTGCGCCCCGGCGACCCCACGACGCCGATCCTCTACGAGGTCGACCGCATCCGCGACGGCCGCTCGTTCACGACCCGGCGCGTGGTGGCGATCCAGCACGGCCGGGCCATCTTCAACCTCCAATGCTCGTTCCACATCGACGAGGGCCCGGGTCTCGTCCACCAGGCGGAGATGCCAAGGGTGCCCCCACCAGAGGACCTGCCGACCTTTCGCGAGTGCCTCGAGCCCTATCGAGAGCAACTGCCGGATTGGTTCCAGCTGGACAGACCACGGCCGATCGACCAGCGCTACATCGGCGAGGTCCCGTGGCTGCCGTCGGCCAGTCAGGAGACCCGCCAGCAGCTGTGGGTACGCGCCGACGGCGAGCTGGCCGACGACCCCCTCCTGCACGCCGCCGTGGTCGCCTACGCCTCGGACATGTCGATCATCGACTCGATCCTCAAGCCGCACGAGCTCAGCTGGGAGACCGGGGCGACCATGGTGGTCAGCCTGGACCACTGCATGTGGTTCCACCGCCCGTTGCGGGCCGACCGTTGGCTTCTTTTCGATCAGGACTCCCCTGTCACCTACGGATCCCGCGGCCTGGCGAGAGGCCTGATGTTCGACGAGGAAGGTCGCCTGGTCGTCAGCCTCGTCCAGGAGGGCCTGGTCCGCGTGAGGGCGCCAGCCGTGCCTCAGCGAGAGCCCTGAGGGAGGCAAGCCATGCCCGTTGCCTTTGACGTCGGTTTCGGTATCTTCCTGGCGCTCATGGCCGGGCTGGCCGTGTTCGTGGTGCGCTTCGCTATCCACGAGGCGCGCCGGCGGCCGCCGCCCGGCCCGCCTCGAGCGGGCGGTGGGCTAGAGGGACTAGACGAGCCCGCCGCGGCGGCTCTCGTGGATGACCCCGACGAGCGCCGAGACGGCTAGGAAGAGGCCGACGCCCAGCGTCCAGACTCCGAAGACGAGCGCCGCTGCCACAAAGGTGGCGCCGAGGCCGAGCACGAACGGCCAGATGCTGCTTCCTGGGAAGGCGCCCACCACGCCGGCCCCGTCCTCGAGGGAGGCGTCGGGGTCGTCCTCGGCTCTCCGGGGCATGCGGCGCGACCACCACAGGTAGTAGAGACCTGGCACGCAGCCGAGCAGGAACGACCCGAGGAGCATGATGCTGCCGGCGTCCTCGTGGCTCCAAAGCCAGTAGACGAGGCCGACGAGGCCGAAGAAGACGCCGACGAAGAGGAGCACGTAGGCCTCGACCTTCATTGGTCGCGCTCCCGCGTCCCGGGGGAGTCCCCGCCGTCGAAGCCGACCTCGTCCAGCAGGACCGCACTCCCACCGGTCGATGCCATCAGCCCCCCGAGTCTCGGTGGCTGGTGCTCGATGATCCGGTCCTCAGGATGGTTCTGGTCCCAGACCGGGCGCCGGGACCGGATAGGGGGGATCTTCAAGAAGTTGTGGTGCGGCGGCGGGGAGGTCGTCGCCCATTCCAAAGTGGCCGCGTCCCAGGGGTTGTCTCCTGCCGGGATCGGGTTCAGCCACGACACCACGACGTTGACGACGAAGAGCGCCACCGAGACGAGCAGGATCGCCGCGCCCACGCTCGAGATCCGGTTCAGGGTCGTGAAGCCGTCCGATGCGGCGTACTCCGCGATGCGGCGCGGCATCCCTTTCAACCCGAGCAGGTACTGCGGGTCGAAGGTGACGTTCGTGCCGATGAACATGAGCCAGAACGTCGCCTTGCCGAGCCCCTCTCGGAGCATCCGGCCCGTCATCTTGGGATACCAGTAGAAGAACCCGGCGAAGGCACCCATGACCAGCGCCATGACCACGCTGTGGAAGTGGGCGACAACGAAGTATGTGTCGTGCGTGGCGAAGTCGATCGGGGGCGACGCCAACAAGATGCCTGTCACCCCCCCGATCAAGAAGGTGGCGAGGAAGCCGATGCAGAACAGCATCGGCGTGTCGAACTTCACCGAGCCGCGCCACATCGTCCCGATCCAGTTGAAGAACTTGATCCCGGTTGGCACCGCGATCAGGTAGGACATCAGGCTGAAGAACGGGAGGAGCACCACGCCGGTGGTGAACATGTGGTGCGCCCAGACGCTCGTCGAGAGAGCGGCGATGGAGATCGTCGCGAACACCATGCCCCGATAGCCGAAGATCGGCTTGCGGGAGAACACGGCTATCACGTCGGTCACGATCCCGAAAAAGGGCAGGGCGAGGATGTAGACCTCAGGATGGCCGAAGAACCAGAAGAGGTCCTGCCAGAGCACGGGGACGCCACCGCCTTGGACCTCGAAGATATGGGCGCCGAGGTGGCGGTCGCACCAGAGCAGCACGAGGGCGCTCGTGAACACCGGGAAGGCGATCAGGATCAGGATGCCGGTCACGAGCATGTTCCAGGTGAAGATCGGCATCCGGAACATGGTCATCCCTGGGGCGCGCAGGTAGTAGATCGTGCTGACCAGGTTGACGCCGGTGAAGATGGCCGAGAAGCCCGTGAGAATGAGGGCCACGATCCAAAGATCGGGCCCGGCGCCCGGAGTGTTGATCGAGTTGGAGAGCGGGGCGTAGGCCACCCAGCCGAAGTCGGCTGCTGATCCTGTCGTCACAAAGCCGGTCATCATCAACAAGCCGCCGCCCAGGTAAAGCCAGTAAGACAGGGCGTTCAGCCTCGGGAAGGCCATGTCCGGCGCACCGATCTGGAGCGGAACGATGTAGTTCGCGAGGCCACCGAACGCGACCGGCCCGACGAAGAGATAGATCATCAGGCTGCCGTGCATGGTGAACATCTCGTTGTAGGTGTGCTGCGACAAGAAGGTGCTGTCCGGGCTCGCCAGCTGGGCGCGGATCAGCATCGCCATTGATCCGGCGAGGAGGAAGAAGATGACCGCGGTGACCGTGTAGTTCTTGCCGATCACCTTGTGGTCGGTTGAGGTGAGCCACTTCAACAACCCCGACGGGGCGGGCTCGTGCTCGAAGCTCTCGTCAAAGACCTCCGGCCGCTCGGCAAGTATCGTCACGCCGCCGCCTGTGCTGCAGACTCGGCGCTCAACCAGGTCCGGAACGCGCTCGGGCTGACGACCGCCACGCTGAAGAGCATCTCGGAGTGGTACAGACCGCAGTAGGTGGCGCAGTGGCCCGCAAAAATGCCTCTTTTCACGGGCGTGAAGTCGAACATGTTCGTGACACCGGGCAGGGCCTGGCGGCCGAAGTTGAAGGCCGGAACGTAGAAGGTGTGGACCACGTCGTTCGACACGAGCATGATCTGGGTCGTCTCGCCGACAGGTATCACAAAGCGCGGGTACTCCGAGGAGAGCGGGCTCGCCGCGAGCAGGGGAGGCCTCGGTTGCGCGGTCTCAACCAGTGCGATCTGCCTGCCAGTCGCGTTGGTGTAGCTGAAGCTCCAGCCCCACTGGAATCCGGTGACTTCGATCCTGACGGCCGGGTTGGGAGCAAGAGCGTCGATCTTGTTCTCGGCGGACACGGTGTAGAAGAAGATGAAGCCGACGATTATGAGGGGCAAAGCGGTGTAAATGATCTCAACAGGCAGGTTGCTCTGGAACTGCCTGGGCATCTTGTCGGGGTCACGGCGCCGGTAGGCGACGACCGCCCACAGGATCAGGCCCCAGACGATCACGGCGACGACAGCACCGGTGATCGTCATCCACGACCACAGCTTGAACTCCGTCTGGCCCTGGCTAGTGGCGCCCCGGAAAGCTCCGAAGGTGGGCAACGTACAGCCCCCGAGGCCGAGCGCGAGAGCACTGAGCAGCAACAACAGCGCGATGCGCCTCAGCTTGCCGACCCCCCCAATCCCCACGGGGCGAGACTCTAGCGAAATAATCGCCGCGGCAGTCAACCTCGCTCCGGCGGCGACGGAGCAGCTACGGGATGGCTACGGGATGGCCTGCTTAGAGGCCGCGCGGATAGGAAAATAGCCCTCTGAACAGGTGCTTCGCTGCGTGAGAGTCCGGCGGCGCCGGGCTTAAGCAGACAGCGGGAAGCGGGTCTCGTAGCGTTGGACCGTGACCAC
>Ga0187852_1000880_pt1 | contig 30256 bp, 23 predicted proteins | sample June2016WEW_6_40_FD_134511 | JGI IMG/M metagenome (GOLD analysis project Ga0187852, IMG submission 134511) | Peatland microbial communities from SPRUCE experiment site at the Marcell Experimental Forest, Minnesota, USA - June2016WEW_6_40 | ecosystem: Environmental > Terrestrial > Soil > Wetlands...
GGACACGCTCCCCCCCTATACCCGCCCGGCCAACACTAAAAGCTCCGCCCCCCCCCCCCCCCCCCGCAACGGGGGTCACCGGCGTAGCGTTTTCCCCGCGCTTCAGAACGGTTTTCGGCGCGCCTGCTGGCGTGAACATGAAAAATCTACGCGACGCCCCGGAGTGTTTTCACCCGGCCTTTATAGTCGGCCCCTCCTCGGACAGACCGAAACTACCCTGAAAACGACCTGCCTCCGGGCTTCACTGAAGTGCAAAGCCGGGGGTAGCGAGTATCAAGGCGCAGACTCCGAGGTGTGCTATGGCAGACGGAGATGGGCGGGTTCTTGAACCTGAGCGATGGGAGGTCGTCGGTGGCGGCGCTGATGAGGAACTGCCCCAGGACGCGGTTGAGGCACTGGTTGCACTGGCCATCGAGTCGCTGCGGCAGCGTGGGGAACTGCCCGGCGCCCCTGGAAATATTGCGTCAGATATATCCGGCATGTTTGAATTTTCAGTCGAGGAAGCGGTTACACCGAGTGCTGGGAGGACGGCGCAATGAAGAACACGAAGAGTAAGGTCGCAGTGGGTTACCTGCGGCGCTCGACGACCAAGCAGGAGGCTTCCCTCGACAAGCAGCGCGAGGTGATCGAGCAGCACGCCGCACAACTCGGCTACTCCATCCTGCGCTACTACACGGACGACGGCATCTCCGGCGCCAGCGGGGCGCACCGGCCCGGCTTCCAGGAGATGATCGCCAAGGCAGAGAATGGCAAGGACTTCGACTGCATCATCTGCTACGACGTGTCGCGCTTCGGCCGCATGGACAACGACGAGGTCGGTTACTATCGCCACAAGCTGCGCATGGCCGGCGTCGAGGTTATCACCGTCATGGAATCGGACCGCTACGCCAACCCCGACACCGCTGAAATCCTCAGGCCCATCGAGCAAATCCAGCACCGCGCCTATCTGAAGAAGGTGTCCGCCGACGTGCTGGGCGGGATGAAGAAGACCGCAAGCGATGGGCACTGGGGAGGCGGCGACGCGCCATTCGGGTTCAAGCGCGTGATATGCGACGCGCAGCGGAACATCCTGGGGGAGCTTGAAGGCGGTGCCACGCTGGCGCGCAGGCAGGGCGGGCACGTTGAACTCCGGCCCCAGCCTACGGAAGTCCCGACGGTCCAGTGGCTCTTTTCGGAGTACGCCAGCACCCGCAGGGGTTACAAGTCCCTGGCCTATGAACTGAACGATAGGGGAGTTCGTACGCGCAACGGCAACCCCTGGGGACCGACCACTATCTAGGCGATGCTTGAGAACCCTGCCTACGTCGGCCGCATCGCCTATGGGCGGCGCTCAAGCGGGAAGTTTCACCGGGTCAACGGCGGCGACGGAACTCCCAAGCCGGGGTCCCGCCTCAGCCGCAAGACCGGCAAGATGGAGCCTTATGAGGTCAGGATCACGCGCAACCCGGAGGAGAAGTGGGTGGTTTATGAGGGTGCCCATCCCGGTATCATCGAGCCGGAGGTGTGGGACAAGGTGCAGGCGCGGCTGAACTCCCGGAACGTCACCCGACGGTCCGGCAGCAGCCACCGCAGCAGGTACGCCCTCAGTGGCCTGGTCCGTTGCGGTCACTGTGGTGGGACGATGTGGGGGAAGACCACGACCAGCAAGCACGACGGCAAAGTCTTCAGCAACGTGTACTATCGCTGTGGGAAGTACGAGAGTTACGGGCGGACCGGGTGTAAGCCCCTGACCATGCCGAACCGGCCGCTTGAGCGCTATGTTGAGTCAGTCATCAGGCGCCGCATCTTGGTGACACCGCCGGCCAGGATCGGCCAGACCGCCGCGCGACAGCTGGGCAGGCTGACGGACAAGGCTGCGGACCAGAAACGCGAGCTTGAGATACTTGAGCGGCAGATCAAGATGGCCACGGAGCGCTACCTGACCATCACCGACGAGCACGCCGCCACCGCCGCGAAGGCAACGCTGGACAGGCTGACGCAGAAGGCCCACGCCCTCAGGGGGCAGGCGCAGCCAGCGGAAGTGCCGAAGGCCGCTGATGTTGAGGGGCAGATTCAGAAGGTCGTGGCGGAAGTCCGGAAGCTGTCCGAGATGATCCGCAGCGGCAGCGCGGAGTTGAAGCAGCGGGTCTATCAGACGTTGATTGAATCCATCGACCTCTACTTCGCCCCTGCAGAGGAAGGGCCTCGGAGCTACGTCTTCGAGCGGGGCGTCATTAAATTCAAACAGGTAGCCGCCGTTGCAGCAGCTACCTGTCGGGTTGGTCGGGGCGGGCGGATTTGAACCGCCGGCCTCCTGGTCCCAAACCAGGCGCTCTAGCCAAGCTGAGCTACGCCCCGAGTTCAGGTGATTCTACGGCAACGCGCTCCCGTGTTCAAACCGGCGCGGCCGGCCGCCGACGTCCGCTCACCGCGACCTGCGCCGGCGCGTCGGCAGCGCGCACCGGGGGCGGTTCCGCACGGGGACCGGGCCGTTGCTGAAGACGACCGGCAGCATCTCGTCCACGGTCTGGACGAAGACGAACCGCATGCCTTTCCGCGCCGCCTCGGGCACGTCGGCGAGGTCCTTCTCGTTCTGCTTGGGCAGGACGATGGTGTGGATGCCGGCGCGATGCGCGGCGAGGACTTTCTCCTTGATGCCGCCCACGGGCAGGACGCGGCCGCGCAGGGTGATCTCGCCGGTCATGGCCACGTCGGGCTTGACCGGCCGGCCGGTGAAGAGGCTGATCATGGACATCGCCAGCGTGACGCCGGCGGACGGGCCGTCTTTCGGGATCGCGCCGGCGGGGACGTGGATGTGCACGTCGAACGCGCTGAACTGTTTGTCCTCGATCCGCAGCTTGCGCGAGCGCGCGCGGATGTACGAAAGCGCCGCCTGCGCCGATTCTTTCATCACGTCGCCCAACTGCCCGGTGAGCGTCAGCTTGCCGCTGCCCGGATAGCACGTGGATTCGATGAAGAGGATGTCTCCGCCGTCCGGCGTCCAGGCGAGCCCGGTGGCGATGCCCGGCTCGGCGGTGCGCTCGGCGATTTCGGGGATGTGCTTCGGCGGGCCGAGCCACGTCGCCACGTCTTTCTCGGTCAGCACGCGCCCCGACTTCTTGCGCTTTTTCTCGCGGGCGATCGCCGCGGCCTGCTTGCGGCAGAGCGAGGCGATTTCGCGCTCCAGGTTGCGCAGCCCGGCCTCGCGCGTGTAGCTGGCGATGAGCCGGCTGATGATCGGGTCGGAGAATTTGAGGTCGCCTTTCTTCAGCCCGTTCTGTTCCTTCTGCCGCGGGATGAGGTACTTGTTGGCGATGGCGATTTTTTCCTCGAGGGTATAGCCGGGCAGCTCCAGCACTTCCATGCGGTCGCGCAGCGGCGCCGGAACGGTGTCGAGGACGTTGGCGGTGGTGATGAACATGACGTGCGAAAGGTCGAACGGCACGTCGAGATAATGGTCGCTGAAGGAGAAGTTCTGCTCCGGGTCGAGGACTTCGAGCAGCGCGGCGCTGGGGTCGCCGCGGAAGTCCATGCCGAGCTTGTCAATCTCGTCGAGCATGAAGACCGGGTTGTTGGATTCCGCCTTGCGGATTCCCTGGATGATGCGCCCGGGCAGCGCGCCGACGTAGGTGCGGCGGTGGCCGCGGATCTCGGCCTCGTCGCGGACGCCGCCGAGGGAGATGCGGACGAATTTGCGGCCGAGCGCGCGCGCGATGGAGCGCCCGAGCGAGGTCTTTCCCGTTCCGGGAGGCCCGACGAAGCAGAGGATCGGCCCGCGCGTGTCCTTCTTCAGCTTGCGCACCGCCAGGTATTCCAGGATGCGCTGCTTGACGCGGTCGAGGTCGTAGTGGTCCTCGTTCAGGATCGCCTCCGCCCGCGCGATGTCCAGCCGGTCGGTGGTGGACTTGTGCCACGGCAGCGAGATGATCCAGTCGAGGTACGTGCGCGCGACGTGGTATTCGCTCGCCTGCGGCGGCATCTTCTTGAGCCGGTCGAGTTCGCGCTGCGCCTCCTTCTTCGCCTCCTCGGGCAGGTGGAGTTTCTGGATGCTCTTGCGCAGTTCCTCCCACTCCGCGGCGCCCTCGTCCGTCTCGCCGAGTTCTTCCTGGATCGCCTTGAGCTGCCGGCGCAGGATGAACTCGCGCTGGTCCTTGTCGAACTCGGTCTTGACCTGCGAGGTGATTTTGGTGGATAGCTCGGCGGTCTGGAGTTCGCGGCTGAGGTGAACGTTGACCTTGCCGAGCCGCTCGGCGACGTTGAGCGTCTCCAGGCTCTCCTGGCGCTGCGCGACGGACAGGTTCAGCGTGGTGGAGACGACGTCGGCCAGGCGGCTGACGTCGTCAATGTTCAGGATCGCCAGCTTGAGTTCGTCGGGCAGGTGCGGCGACAGGTCCACGAGCTTCTGGAACTGCTCGACGACGCTGCGCGCCAGGGCGCGCGTCTCGATGTTGTCGTCGAGGACGCTCTCCAGCCGCGAGATGCTGGCCTTCAGGTAAGGGCTGGTGGAGGTGACCTTGTCGAGGCGCACGCGCGACAGCCCCTGCACGAGGATGCGCGTGGTCTCGTCGGGGAACTTCATCATCTTCAGCACGGCCACGGCGCAGCCGACCTGGTAGAGGTCTTCCGGGCCGGGGTGCTCGGCCTTCTCGTTCTTGACCGCGACGACCACCATGAGGCGGTTGCCGACGACGACGTCGTTGACCAGGCGCAGGTCGCGCTCCTCGTTGACGGCGATGGGCAGGACGACCTGCGGGAAGAGCACCAGCCCGCGCACGGACAGCACCGGCATTTCCGGCGGCAGCGTCACGCGCTGGACTTCGGCCTCGCCGAGCGGCAGCCCGTCCACTTTGGGGTTCCCTTCCGGCCGGGGCGCGTCGTCTTTAGGACTGCTCTGTTCCGGCGGCTTGCCGTCTTTCGGCTGCGGATCGGTCATCAGGCCTGCTCCCTGGAGCCTAGTTCATCACCCACGAAAGAATTGACACACAAACGTCATCGTCGAATTCAACCGGCGTCATGTCGCGCGCAGTACGCTGCGCGCTCTGCCTGCTCGTAGTGTGCCCGTCAGGGCATACGAAGTAGCGCCTGACGGCGCCACTACAAGCCGCGCATGAGATTCCTCGCCATTCGGCCCTGAGCTCACGGCCGAAGGTCTGCGCTCGGAATGACCGCGCATTATGCAAGTTATTTCCGGGACGCCACACCAATCGTACTCGGCCTTCGTCGGGTCGCGCAGCGGCTCAGGACCCTTTCTTCGTCCGCTTGGACCCGCGCTGAGCGGCGTGGCCCTTCGGCGCGACGATTTCGAGGAACCCCTGGCGATACTTCGTCGTGACCGCGTCGTGATCGAACGGCGCTGGGATCCGGATGGCCACCTCGAACGGGCCATACTGGATTTCCATCTGGTGATAGTTGCACTTCAGGTGCGGGCAGTCATCCGAGCGCTCGCCGCGGAGGACGATCAGGTCCTCCTCGACGAGGAGCGCGGCGTTCTCGATCTCGCCGGCGGCCGTCTGCCGCAGGCCGCTGATCTCGACGCGGATCACGTAGGCATGGTCGGACTCGAACACGTCGGTCGGCGGGCGCCAGACGCCGTTCACGGAGGAGAGCATGATCTTGCGGCCCATGGGCAGTTCTTCGTACATCCGGCCCATCGCCGTCACTCGAATAGTGCGTCGCTCCAACCGCCACTGAGCGCACATGATCGGCCTCCTGCGTAAACTTCGGCTTCGGCATCATAAGATGCTGTGCCGCGCCATGTTACGTAATATGCTGTGGTGCAGCACGTTGCGACAAATTGGATTCGTTTTTTCAAATCACCTTTTGCGCGTTATCTTCCTGCCCTTCAGCATCTTGTGACTTACGTCCGCCTTCCGCGCTCGACCTTGAGAGTTATAACATAAAAGTTCTTATATGTCAAGCTGCCTCAGACTTTTTCCGACGCCGGTCACACGCCCGGGACCTGCGGCTTGCTGTAGCCGCTCAGGCTGTGGACGCCGCCCTCGCGCTGGGCTGAGGCGCTGCGGCGCTCGAAGCGCAGCCGCGCGCTCGCGAGCGCGTCGTGCAGCTCCGCCACCGTCCGGCAGCCCACTTCCTGCATGCCATGCCGCAGGCACTGCGCCATGTACGGCAGGAACGTCCGCAGCGAGCCCTTGTCCGGCACGTAGCCTTCGACTCCCTGGACGACTTTGATCGGGTCCTTCTCGGAGAAGTAGCGCTTGGCGCCGCCGGCGCGCATCGCCGCGGCCGAGGCCATGCCGCGATACCGCTTGAACCGGCGCCCGTTGTCGTAGAAGTATTCGCCCGGCGATTCCTCCGTGCCGGCCAGGAGCGAGCCCATCATCACCGTGCTCGCGCCGAGCGCCAGCGCCTTGGCGACGTGCGCGGCCGAGGCGATTCCGCCGTCGGCGATGATCGGCACGCCCGCCTCGCGCCCCGCCTTGGCGCAGTAATAGACCGCCGACGCCTGCGGCCGCCCGACGGCCACCGTGTCCTGCGTGATGCAGATCGAGCCGGGGCCCATTCCCACGCGCAGCGCGTCCGCGCCCGCCGCGATCAGGTTGCGGCACTGGCGCTCGGCGACGACGTTCCCCGCGATCACCTGCAACTCCGGGTGGCGGTGCTTAATGTACTTGATCATGTCCGCCTGGTAGATGCTGTCGCCCTGCGAGGAGTCAATCACCACCGCGTCCACGCCGACGCGGACCAGCTCGGCGAGGCGGTCGCGGTCCTCGTCGTGGGTCGAGAGTGCGGCGCCGACGCGCAGGCGCTTGAGCTTGTCCTTCGAGGCGAGCGGGTACTCCTCGTTGGTGACCAGGTCGCGGCGGCAGACCAGCGCCACGATGCGGCCGGCCTCGTCCACGATCGGCAGCTTGCCTTTCTTGGTGCGGCGGAGGACCTCGTTCGCCTCGTGGAGCGAGATGCCCTTCGGCGCGGTGACCGGGTTCCGGGTCATCAGGTCGCGCAGCGGCAGCTCGCGGTTCGACTCGAAGTCCGTATCGCGGCCGGTGACGATGCCGATCAGCTTCGTGGCGCGGGTGCCGTCCTCGGTGATCGGGATGCTGCTGAAGCCGTACTTCGCCTTGATCTCGTCCACGTCGCGGACGCGGTGCTCCGGGCCGAGGACGACCGGCTCGGTGATGAAGCCGTTCTCGAACCGTTTGGCGCGCTCGACGTGGCGGACCTGCTCCTCGATGGAATTGTTGTAATGCACGATCCCGATGCCGCCGAGCAGCGCCATGTAGATGGCCATCTCGGACTCGGTCACCGTGTCCATCGGCGAGCTGACGAAGGGCAGGCTGAGGCGGATGTCGCGCGTGAAGTTCGTCGCCAGATTGACCTCGTTCACGCCGAAGGAGATGTGGTCGGGCAGAAGGATGAAGTCGTCGTAGGTCAAGCCGCTCTGCAACTCGAAGAGCGCCTTCCCGTCAATCCCGTCGCCGCTGCTGATCATTATCGTTATCTCCGCTGACCGTGTGTCCGTCTATTCTACCTTTCTGCGGCGTTTTGGCAAGTGCCACCGCTGCGGCTTCCGATTCTGCGGGCTTGCGCGCTGGTCTATGAAGGGTAGCAGATGCGTGCGTGCCGTTTCGTCCTCGTCCTCGTCGTCGTCCTCGTCCTCGAATCGCCGTTCGTAACGGCCGACGACGAGGACGAGGACGAGGACGAGTACGATCAGCTTCGCCGTCTCTGCTCGTCGATCTATCGCGGATAGTGAAGATGCTTGTAGCCGTCGAAGGAAACGCCCAATCCCGCGTCCATGTCAACGAGATACGAATCCGTGTCGGCGTCCCAGTTGTTCTCAACGAAGATGTTGTCGTTGAGGTCATTCGAACAGAAGTTGGTTACTTTCCAGCTTACGTCCCCGTCCACGAACAGGACATTTTGACCGCCATCGTGGTTCTGCATCGAAGTATCGTGGTTGACCTGCCACGAGCCATCCCAGTCGGCCATGACCACGTCGCCGTCCGGCGCGCGCGGCGAGATACGCGGGTCGTAGCCGTAGCTCGAAGCTCTTATGGCCGATATGGAAGCCGAGACGGGAAGGTTGCTTGTCAGCGTCCAGTTGCTCCCTTGCGGATGCGTGCCAAAGGAAGCTGCCGCCCGACCGGCAACGCGGTATTCCAAAGGCAGGTTCAAGACGAAGGACGGCTGATCTTCGGCACCGGGACAGCGGAATATCCTGGGGTTGCTCACATAACGCGGGTACAAGTCGCCGAGGCTCGTCGCCGCCATGGCGGCATTGGCCGCGCCGTCTCCCGCAGGCTCCGGCTCGCCGGCCCTTTGCCAGGAAAACGGAAAGTAGCCGCCGTTGTCTTCCCGGTAAGCAGCCATTCCTTTCCCAATTTGACTAAGGTTTTCCGCGCAGTTGGCTTTTCGCGCTTCTTCAATAGCCCTGGGCCCTGGACCCGTGTCCAAGCAAAGGAACAAAAACAGTGCGAAAAAGAAAAGGACCAGGAGGACCAGAGCATCAGCCCGCGTCAGCGCACGCTCGCACGCTTTCATGCGCAAGCCCCCACGAAGCTCACCCGTTTCGTCCTCGTCGTCGTCCTCGTCCTCGGCCGTTAATCACTTCAATTCGAGGACGAGGACGACGACGAGGACGAGGACGATTAGTTTCTCCTTCTCCGCCCGCGTCCTTAATCAGATCAGGTGCGCATCGAGGAACTGGAGGATCTGCGCGCGCATGGCGGCGGTTTCCTGGTGTCCGACGTCGTAGCGCAGGAGCTTCCACGCGCCGGGCGCGCCGGCTTTGCGGTACGCCTTGCGGAGGGCGGTGTCTATGCGGTCGAGGCCGGCGGGCGGCGTGAGGCGGTCGTAGTTCCCGGCCAGCGAAAGGTGCGCGCGCGGGACGGTCAGCGAGTTGATGTCGGCGGTAGAGAAATGCTTCAGCAAGCCGGGCACGTAGTAGTAGATGCCGTGCCCGTCGAGGTTGCGCGTCTCGATCAGCGCGTCATAATCGGTCAAGCAGCAGATGTCCACGCACGCGCGGATGCGCTCGTCGAGCGCGGCGGTCCACCAGGCGAGCGTGCTGCCCATCGAGATGCCCATCGTGCCGATGCGGCCCGCGTCCACGTCCGCGCGCGAGACGAGGTAATCCAGCGAGCGGAGCGAATCGTACATCATCATTCCCCACAGCACGCGGCCGCGCCAGAGCATCTCCTTGAACGTCTCGCTCTCGGTCCGGCCGCCGCGCTCGCCGAAGCACCAGGTGTCAATGCAGAGCGAGCAGACGCCGCGGCGGGCGAGTTCCTCGGCGTAGGGCGGCTGCTGCAGGTGGCTGCGGCCCTGGGTCAGCTCGTCCTTGCCGAGAGGGTAGTTGCCGCCGTGCGCGTGGTGGTAGAGCATCGCCGGCCACGGCCCGGGAGATTTCGGCTTGGCGAAGTACGCCGGCACGCGTTCGAGGCCGTTCAGGTCGAGCATCAGCTTCTCGAGCCGATACGCCGGATGCTCCTCCTCGGCCATCGTCTCGCAGGAGATCGGCCGGTCGCGATTGGGCAGGTCACCCAGCAGCGCATACAATTCCCTGGCGCGCACGTTTCGGTTGTTCATTCCGCGCTCCTCATTTCGCCGTTCGACGTGGCTGCCGGCCCTGAGCCTGTCGAAGGGCATTCCGCACTCGGGGGTTGGTCCTTCGCCGCTCTCTGCCCCAGCATCTCCAGGGTCAGCTCGGCGGCCATCTGTTCGGCGGCTTTCTTCGTGGCGCCCTGGCCGGCCCCGTACGGCTTGCCGGCGATGAGCGTGACGACCTCGAACGACTTCACGTGGTCCGGCCCGGTCTCGGCGGTGACGCGGTAGACCGGCGTGGAGTTCATCTCGCGCTGGACCCATTCCTGCAGGAGCGACTTGGCGTTGTGCTGGGCGATCTCCTGGCGGGTCCGCTCGATCTGCTTTTCGATGTGCCGCAGGACGAATTCGTACGCGGCCGCGACACCGGCGTCGAGGTAGACCGCCGCGATGAGCGCCTCGAACGCGTCGGCGAGGATGGACGGCGGCAGCGCGCGATGCGGCGGCGCCTCCGCGGAGGACGCGCCGTCGGGCTCCTCCGGCGGAGCGTTGGCCACGCCTTTGGCGACCAGGAGATATTTCGCCAGGTTCATCTCGCGCGCCATGCGCGCCAGCACGACGCGGCTGACCACGACGGACTTGACGCGCGTCAGGTCGCCCTCGGTGTAATCCGGGAATCTGCGGTAGAGATAATCCGAGACGGCCGCGCCGAGGACGGAATCGCCCAGGAACTCCAGCCGCTCGTTGCTGCAGCGCAGCTCGGGCTTGCGCGACGAGTGCGTCAGCGCGTGCGTCAGCAGCGTGCGGTCGCGGAACCGGTGGCCCAGCGCCGCTTCGAATTCAGCGAGCGGGTCCGCCGCGTCCATCAGTCCATCGGCCACCGCTCAGTCCTCGTTCCATGGAACCGAAAGGTTGCGCCCGGGCGCAGACGATGCGTCCTCCACTCAGGCAACGTCAGAAATCTACCACGGTCGCCCGGCCGGCGCAAGCCTGAAAGCCGCCGGCAGCCGGCTCGATTATTTCGGCAGCTTCAGGGCGATCATGAGCTGCTTCTTCTCGCCGCGCTGCACGGAGAAGGCGATGTTCTCCTTCTTCTCGCTCCGGGCTTTCTGGATGGCCGCGTCGAAGTCCGGGATGCTCTTGACGGGCGTGCCGTTGACCTCGAGAATCACGTCGTTGCGCTGCACGGGCGGCTTGGCTTTCGCCGCCGGGCCGTCGGCGGTGACGTCGGCGACGATCAGGCCCTTGAGGTCCTCGGCATAACCGAGGGCGTCGGCCAGTTCCGGCGTGAGTTCCTGGATGGAGAGGCCGAGGTCCTCGCTGGTCGAGCTTTCGGCGCCCTCTTCAGCCACGGTCTTCTCGCCGGAGGGCTGCTCGCCGACGGTGACCTTGATCTTCTGGTCGCGGCCGGCGCGGACAATGGAGATTTCCACCTGTGTTCCGGGGGCGGTCCCGGCGACGACCTCGCGCAGTTTGTCCACGTTGGGCGTCGGGGTCCCGCCGATGGCGCGGATCAGGTCGCCTTCCTCCAGGCCCGCCTTGTCCGCCGGCCCGCCGGGCATGACATCCTCGACGACGCAGCCCTTGTCGTCCTTGCGGAGATGGAACTTGTTGAAAACCTCGTCGGCGTTGCGCATCCGGAAATGGTCCCACGCGGCCTCGTCGTCAATCTTCGAGGGCTCGATGATGGCGATGCCCAGGTGTCCGCGCACGACGCGGCCACCCTGGATGAGCGCCTCGACCACCGGCTGGGCCAGCCGCTGCGGCACGGCGAAGCCCAGGCCCGCCGAGGAGAACGTGGAGCTGACGATGAGCGTGTTGATGCCGATCACTTTGCCGTCGAGGGAGAGCAGCGGTCCGCCGCTGTTGCCCGGATTGATCGCCGCGTCGGTCTGGATGTAGTCCTCGACCGCGTAGGGATCGTTGGGGTTCGCGGTGAACGCGCCGGGCTGCCCGCTGCCGAAGAAGCGGTTCCGCGTGCTCGGCGCGCTGATGATGCCGGCCGTCACGCTGCCGCCGAATCCCATCGGGCTGCCGGCGGCGATCACCCATTCCCCGCGCTTGATCTCCTCCGGCCCCGCCCATTGCAGCGCCACCAGGTGGTCCGGCGGAATCTGGATCACCGCCACGTCCGTGCGCGGGTCCACGAGGACCTTTTCGGCGGTCACTTCATGCCCGTCCTGGAAGGTGAGCTTGATGTGCTCGGGCTTCACGTCGCGCACGACGTGGGCATTCGTCACCACGAAGCCCTTCACGGCGTCCACCACGAAGCCGGAGCCGAGGCCGGTGACCGATTCGGGCCGCTCGCGCTGCCGCGGGCGCCGGGGCGCGTTCGGCTCGTTCGGGTTCTCGAAGGGGAACGGCATCGGCCATTCGGGCGTCTGGACGCGGACCGTGCGCGTGGTGGTGATGCTGACCACCGAAGGCAGGGCCAGCTCGATCGTCTTGACGAAAAGGTCCGTGAACGGCCGCGCCTGCCCGCGCAGTTGTTCCACTTCCTTCGCCAGCGCCTGGCGCTCTTTCTCCGTCGGCGCCGCGGCCGCCTCGGCGCCCCAGCAGACCGGCGCCGCCGCCAGCAGCAACGCGCCCAGGACCGCGGCCAACTTTGTGCTCTTCATCTGCGCAATCTCCTTTTTAAGGTTAGGGCAAAAACGGAAGGATGAAGGATGAAGACGGAACCTCGAAGGCTCGCTTCGTTCATCGTTCATCCTTCATACTTTTTTCTTGATGCCGGCCGCTTTCTGCTGAAACACCCTGAAGGCGGGCCGGCCGTCAGGAGTGGTCATGTCGGTGATCTTGTCCGGCAGCGGATGCGTCATGTCTATCACCGCGTAGCCGAAGCTGTTGCCCTGCGCGCTCAGGATGATCTGCAGTTCGTGGACGTGCGCGACGACGTTGTTCGCCAGGATGTTGAACCCGTAGCGCTCGGCGCGGCTGGCTTTCGGCGAGGTATGGCCGGAGATCGCGAACTTCGCCCCGACGCCGGCGAGGGCTTTCTCGATCATCCCGCGGTCGAAGTTGCGGCTCCAGAGCAGGTCCTGCAGCGCCTCGCCGGTGCGGCCCTCCGAGAAGATATTGATCAGCGCCTGCACGTCCGGCGCGCGCGGCGTCAGGCAGGCGTGCACGAGCAGCACGCTGCCGTTGGGCGTCTTCACCTTGGCGGCGACCGGCGAGTTCGCCACGAACTCGCAGTAATGCTCGAAGACCGAGGCGCCGAATTTCTCCGAGACGAATTTCTTGAACATGTCGTCCTGCTGCACCTGCCCGCGAGTGGCCGGCGGCCCGCCGACGTGCGCGTTGTCGTGGTTGCCGATGAGGTAGTGGACGTTGAACGGGTTTTCCGCCTTGAGCGTCATGATCAGGAGCATCACGCAGAACGAATCCTCGTATGCCTCCGGGCTCTCCGTCTTGCTCGAGCGCGGGTGCACCGCGTCGCCGCAGAAAATCAGGTGCGTCTTGCCGGAGACGATGTCCTGGAGATTGTTGCGGTCCTTGAGAATGGATTCGAGGTTGTCGTATCGCCCGTGGAGATCGCCGACGACGATGGCCTGCCGGCCGCCGGCGACGAGGATCAGCCCGCCGGGTTCGCCGCGGCTGTCGCGCGGGCGGACCTTGTCCGCATACGGACGCTGGGCCTTGACGGCCTGCTCGATGACGCTGATGCCGACCTGCGTGCCGATCAGGTCGCGCGGCGGCACCACCGCGCCGCCGGCGGTCGCATAGACCAGGCGGCCGCTCGCGTCGAGGGTGGTCTTCACCTGCCACTTGCGGATTTCGTCCACGAGGTGCTCGACCTCGGCTTCGCGGTCGCTCTTCGGGAGCAGCTCGCGCCGCACGCGCGACTTGAGCCCTTCGACGCGCAGGCGGCGCTCCTCGCGGCGCTCCGGCTCGCGCGGATAGCAGACGACGTATTCCTCGACCGCGCTGAAGAGCGCGGCCAGCGTGTCGGCGGAGGCTGCGAACCGCGGCTTGGCTTTGAGCGCGCGGACCGACGGCGTCACGAGTTCCTCTTTCATGCGGTAGACTCGCTCGAGCATGTAGTCGCTGTAATCGCTCTCTTCGAGGAGTTCGGTGGTGCGTCCGAGCAGATCGTTGACGGCGTCGGCGAGTTTCATTTCTCATCCCGAAGGCACTGCGGTATCGGGCGGGTCCGTAAGTTCAAGGATACCTGCATACGGAAAACATGTCAACCTGCCGCTTTGCGCTTTGCATCTTGCACTGTCCGCTCAGCAGTCATAACACCTGTCGCAAGCAGCGGATATGCTCCGGCGTCGTCCCGCAGCAGCCGCCGACCAGTTGCGCGCCTGCTTTGAGGACGTGCTTCATTCCTTCAGCGAACGCCTCGGCCGAGAGGCGGAAGACTGTCTGCCCGGCCTGCAACTCCGGCACGCCGGCATTCGGCTGCGCGAGGATGGGATGCTGCTGCGTCACACTCCGGAACTCGCGGACGATTTCCGCCATCTGCTCGGGCGTGACCGACCCGCAGTTCGCGCCGATGATGTCCGCGCCGGCCTCCACCATCGCCTTGGCGGCCACCGCAGGAGAAACGCCCATGTTCGTCCGGAACCCGCCCTGCTTGCTCGGATCGAAGGCCATCGAGGCGGCGACCGGAATGTCCCTGTGCGCTTTGCTCGCGGCCTCGCGGCAGGCGTTGACCGCCAGCATCATCTCGCTGGTGTCAGACATCGTCTCGACAATAAAAAGGTCCACGCCGTATTTGGCCAGGAGGTCAGCGGCGCTCTTAAAAACAGTATCCATCTCCGATAATTTGGCGGTCCCGTAAGGCACGAGGAGGACTCCCGTCGGCCCCATATCGCCCGCGACGAAGCCTCCGCCGGCCGCCGCTTCGCGCGCGCGGTCGTACGCGGCCCGGCACTGATTGGAAAGCGCTTTTCGGGTTTCTGCGTCCGCGCGCATTTGACCGTTGACGCCGAACGTGTTGGTGATGAGCACGTCCGCGCCGGCCTCGCGGTAAGCGCGGTGAACGGCCAGGACGCTCTCCGGCGCAATCACGTTGGCGGCCAAGCCGGGCTCGATGCCGCGCGCGGCGAGTTGCGTGCCCATCGCGCCGTCGAAAACGATGATCCCGCCGCTCTCCAGCTTCTTCCTGAACTCGCCGCTCATCGCCGCTCCGATTTAAAAATTGGAACCACAGATGAACACAGATAAACACAGATGAGAAGGAAAAAAAGCAATCCGTATCTGTGCATATCTGTGGCGACAGGCAGCGCTCGCCCGCTCGCGCTGTCGCTCTGTGGTTTCAAGCCTTTGTTGTTCGGCGATTCATAAAAACCGATTGAAACCGCCGATGGACGCCGATGAACGCCGATACGGATCAATCCGTTTTTTTTCTATCGGCGTCCATCGGCGTTCATCGGCGGTTCCAAGCCTTTGTCGTTCCACTTATCTCCTCGTATCTGTGGTTTCATGCCTTTGTTGTTCGGCGATTCATGCGGAGTACGGAGATCGCCTGATCGAGCCGGCCGGCGATCTCCTTTCTCATCCGCGCGGGGATCGCGGCGCTGTCGCGCATTTTCTGCAGCGTCGGGCGCGCCCACGGATGGCCGGTGCAGAGCGCGTCGAGGAGCAACTCGCTCGCGCGCTCGCGGAGCTTGCGCGCCTGCGGGCTTCGCGCCGGGATTTCGGGCCGGCATGCCGCGCCCGCCGCGGCCGAGAGGACCGCCTGCAATTCCTCCGGCGTGATCTCCGGCAGAATCCAGTAATCGAGCAGCTTCGCTCCGGCGGACGCCGCGAGTCCGCCCAGTTCGGGCGTGGCGGGGCCCAGGTTGAAGATCGCCTCCAGCGCGCGCACCACCGACAGGCGCTCGATGCCGAGCAGCAGTCCCTGCGCGATCCGCGCGCGGGTCGGCCCGTCGCTGAGTTCGCTGGCGCCGATGTGTCCGAGCGCCTGCACCAGCGTCTCCGCCGCGCGCGGGCCCCAGATCACCGTCCATTTCCCAACGCCTTCCCACACGCGCAGCAACTGCTCGGCCACCTGCCGCCGCAGCGCGGGCGTCGTTTCCGGCGAGAGCGCGATCGCTTCGAGCCCGCGCACCGCCGCCGGGAGCGTCTCGCTGTCGAACTCGACCCGGCCGGTGATCTCGTAGACCTTGCCGCGCGAGGTCTGCACTTCGCGCAGCCGCGCGTCTTCCTTCGACGACGGCCGCTCGATGATCTGGCCGAGGAGATGGCTGACCTGGATGCGCTGCTCGGCGGGGATGCCGGCGCCCGCGCAGACGCGCCCGATCGCCTCGACCAGGTCGCCGTGCCAGCGGACGCGGCCCAGCCGGCTCATGAGCAGGTCGAGCGCCTTGCGCGCCTCCTGGGGACTTACCGCCGGCGACGAGGCGAGCAGGCCGAGCGCCGCGGCCGCGCCGCCCTGCGCGGTCGCCGGCGCGGCGACTCGGCGCGAGAGGAATTCGTACGCCGGCTGCGCGAGGCGCTCGATCGGATGCGCCGCGAGAATCCGCCCGAGCGCGCGCAGCGCCACCTCCGCCTCCGGCGCGGCCGGATGCTTGCGCGCGAGGTCGAGCAGCCCTTCCGCCGCGACCTCGCCGAGCATCTCCAGCAGCGCCGCCGCGCGGTCCGCGCTCTCCGGCCGGTCCGCGTTCCGGAGCAGCGGCAGCAGCGCCTCCGCCGCGGACCGGCGGAACTCCGGCGAAAGCTGCGGATGCGCGAAGACGCGCGTGTTCAGGATCTCCGCGCGCAGCCGGAGGTCGGCCAGTTTCAGCGATTCGAGCAGCAGGGCCGCGATGCGGTTGAGCGTTGCCGGCGGCAGGGGCTGGTCCACGCTCACCGCGTCGAGGAACTGGACGAGCGCGGCGCGTTCGGGGTTCGAGGCGGCGGCGAACCGGCCCAGCAGCGCCTCCGCCGCCGGCGGTCCCAGCCTGACCAGGGCGTGGCCGAGTTTCTGCCGCATCAGCTCGGCCTGCTCGCCCCGCACGAGTTCCTCCGCCACGATGCCGCACAGGCGGACACGGCGTTGCTCATCCGGCTCGGCCTCGATCAACAGCCCCAGCAGCAGCGCGCGCGAGCCCGGCTCGCTGACCGAGCCGATCTCCTCCCAGACCTGGCCGAGCACCGCCTCCGGCGCCGCCGCGGCCAGCCGCGCCAGCCGGTCGCGCAGCGTCTCGCCCAGCGACGCCGGCTGCGCGAGCAGATGCTGAATGTAAACGCGCGCCATCTCCGGCACGATCTCGGGCGACTCGGCGAGGATCGCGTCCGCCTCGTCGAGCAGCTCGAGCATCGGGTCGGTCGGCCCTTTGAGCTGCGACTCGCGGAACGTCTCGAGGAGGACGGCGAGCGCGATTTTCCGCTCGCCGGGGTTGAGCCGGCCCATGAGGTCGCCGATGCGCCGGAGCGCGGCGCCGCGGGCGCGGCCGCGGCCGGCGAAGAGCGCCTGGATCGCGTCGGCCATGTCGCGGTTGAAGCCGAGCGACACGATGGCTTTCATCGCCTCGCTGCGGACCGGCCCGGCCGAATCGAGCAACGCGCGCAGGTAGATGCCGCCTTTTTCGTGCGCGCTGATCGGGGCGTAGACGAGCTTGCGGAGCGCCGAGACGCGCTCGTCGGCGTCGCGCCCGGCCAGCGCGTCGAGCTTCAGCCGCGCGATCTCCTCCGCGCTGAAGAGCCCGCTCGCCTCCTTCCGGTCCAGCACCGGCAAGCCGCCGAAGCCCGTCTGAGCCGCCGGGTGCGGCGGAGCGCTCGGCTGCGGGGCCAGCGCCGTCGGCTCCTTCGCGGCCTGCCCGCGCCAGCCCTCCTGCGCGAGCAGTTCCTCCTCCAGCGCCAGGACGCGCCCGCCGCTCGGAGATTCCGCCAGCGCCAGCTCTCCTTCCGACGCCGCGCCGGTCTCGCGCGCGAGCCTGCGGATCGCCTCCACCGTCGGCCGCTCCGCCGAGGCCAGCATCTCCGGATGCAGCAGCAGTTTCTCGATCGCGGAACCGGGCCCCGCAATCTCGAGCAGCGTGCCGCTGACCTCGAACCCCTTGGCCAGCAGCGCGCCGACGCGCACCGCCAGCCGCTGGCTGACGCCGTAAGCGCGGACCAGTTCTTCCTTGCCCAGGCGCACGCCTTCCATCACGCTATCCTTTCAAGCGTATTCTGGCACCCGAGGACGGGAATTTCAAGATTGCGGAGTGCGCTATGGTTTGCTACTCGCTCAGCACCAGGTGATCGCGATGGATCGCCTCGTCGTACGCGTGGTCGCCGAAGAGGGCGTGGATGGCGGCGGTTTTGAGCCCCATGATTTTGCGCATGTCCTCGGCGCCGTAGTTGGCCAGGCCGCGCGCGAACTCGGCGCCGCTCTCGTCGCAGACGGCGACCAGCCCGCCCGCGTCGAACTCGCCCTCCACGCGGACGATGCCCGAGGGCAGCAGGCTCCGGCCGGCCTCGACGAGCGCGCCGCGCGCGCCGGCGTCCACGACGAGCGTTCCCTTCGGGCGTGACCCGAACCGAATCCAGCTCTTGCGGCGCGTCAGTCGCCGACCTTTCGCGGGCAGGAAGAGCGTGCCGAGTTCCTCGCCGTCGAAGATCCGCTCGAGCACGCGAGGCTGCAGCGCGTTCGCGATCAGCGCCAGCCCGCCGGCATCGGTCGCCACGCGAGCCGCCTCGATCTTGCTCACCATGCCGCCGCGTCCGCCGCGCGACCTGGAGCCGTTGGCCAGCCCGCGAATCTCGTCGGTCACCTTCGGCACGATCCCGATCACCTGCCGCGACTCCGCCGGCGCGTCCGGGTTCTCATAGAGGCCGTCCACGACGGTGAGCAGGATCAGCATATCCGCCGAGACCAGGTTCGCCACCAGCGCCGCCAGCCCGTCGTTCTCGCCGAAGCCGATCTCCTCCACCGAGATCGTGTCGTTCTCATTGATGACGGGCACCGCGCCGTAATCGAGGATCGCGTGGATCGTGTTCGAGGCGTTCAGGTAGCGGCTGCGGTCGTTGAAATCGTCGCGGGTCAGCAGGATCTGCGCGGCGTGGTAACCGTGACGCCGGAAGCACTGGTCATAGACGGCGGTGAGCCGCCCCTGTCCGACCGCGGCGCAGGCCTGGAGCTCGGGCAGGTGCGCGGGCCGGCGGCGGATGCCCAGCGCGTTCATCCCCGCGCCGATCGCGCCGGAGCTGACGACCGCGACGAGCATCCCGCGCTTGCGGAGCAGGTGAATCTGCTCCGCAAGCCGTGCGACCTTCGCCTCGTCGAGCCCGCCGTCGGCGCTCGACAGCGCCGCCGTCCCGATCTTGACGACGAGCTTCCGCACGCCTCGAAGAAGTTCCCTGCGATCCACGGCGGCCTCGAAAAATCATGAGGATACAGTTATTTTCTGAATGCCAGCTTCAATGTTTTTCGGAATAGACGACTTCCGCGCTGGCGAGAACCTCGTCCCTGATCGTGGGTTTCATTCCCTCTTTCGGGACCAGGTCGACCTGGCGTCCCACTATGGCCGCAAGCCGTCGTTGCAATGCCGCGAATTCAAGGAAGCCGATTTCAGCATCGGGTTCGAATTCGACGAGGAGATCAATGTCGCTATCCGGCCGGAAGCGCTCGGTGCGCGCCGATCCGAAGAGGGCGAGCTCGCGCACGTGGTACTCCTCACAAAGCGCGCGAATGGGCTCGGCGGCAAAATCGAAGTCTGATTTGTCCATGGTCCGAACTTCCGTTACCGGGAAAAGCATTCCGCGCGAAAGTACCAAATCCATGGCAGGCAAGCAAGGGGCGCTTCGGCGTCACAACGCCGAGAGGAGAATCCCCGCGCTGACGGCGACGTTGAGGGATTCGCCTGCGCCGCGCCGGGGGATGGTGATTCGCTGGTCGGCCAGGCGGAGGAGTTCTTCGCTGACGCCGCGCGCTTCGCTGCCCAGGATCAGCGCGGAACGCGGATCTTTCGCCCAGCCGGACCAGTCGGGACTTCCATCCATCGTGGCCGCGGTGATGCGGAACCCCAACCGCTTGAGTCGGGCCGACTCATCTTCCAATTTGACGTCGCGGCAGATCGGGAGCTGGAAAATCCCGCCCATCGTCGCGCGGACGGTCTTGGGATTGAGGAGGTCGGCGCAGCCTTCACCCAGAAGGACCGCCGAGACGCCGAACCACGCGGCGGTGCGGATGACCGTGCCGACGTTGCCCGGATCGGAGACGCCGTCGAGCGTCAGCACGGTCGCTCGTTCGTCGAACCGCAGCGCTTCGGGCGCGAGGTCTTCCCACTGCGCGGCGGCGAGGATGCCCTGGCTGTTGACGGTGTCGCTGATCCGCTCGAAGTCGCGCAGCGGCGCCTGGAGGACCTCCGCGCCGGCCGCGGCGAGCTGAGCCGCCTGCTTTCCAAGCGCGCCGGCCGGGTCGCGGCCTTCGGCCACGAGCACGATCTCGACGCGCGCCTTCGCCGGGATCAATTCCGAGCAGAGCCGCGCGCCTTCGACCAGGAACAGCCCGCTCTCGCGACGGCCCTTTCGGGTCCGCAGCGAGCGCAGCATCGCAAGCTGTCGGCGCGTGGCGTTCATGCAGGTGTGAATATCAACTCGCGCGGCAAAATGCAACCTCGGCGGCTACGCCGGCGTCCACGAAATCCTCACCACGACGACACGACGTGCACGACGAACGGGACGAACGGCGCTCCTTATTCCCATTCCGCACTCCGCACTCTGCAATCCGCACTCTCTCAGCCCTTGACAGCGCGGGCCGGGTGAAGTATTTTCGGCGGCGCGTTCGGCTGCATCCGCGTGGCACGGAATCGAGGGAGAATTATGTCCCTGATCGTCGTCGGATCGGTCGCGCTCGACACCATCGAAACGCCGCATGGGCGGGTCTCCGACGCGCTGGGCGGATCGGCGGTGCATTTCGCGCTGGCCGCCTCGATGCTCGCGCCGGTGCGGCTGGTCGGCCAGATCGGGCGCGACCTGCCGGAGCGCGCGCTCGAGCCGCTCCGCCGCCGCGGCGTGGACCTGCGCGGGCTGCAACGCAAGGACGGCAAAACCTTCCGCTGGTCCGGCCGCTACTCGAGCGACATGAACCAGCGCGAGACGGTCTCCGTGGAACTCAACGTGTTCGGCCAGTACGCGCCGGAAATCCCGCCGGCGTTCCGGAAGAGCCGGTTCGTGTTCCTGGCCAATGGCTCGCCCGAGCACCAGATGCAGGTGCTCGACCAGATGCGCGGCCCGCGCTTCGCGGTGGTGGACACGATGGACCACTGGATCCATTCGAGCCGGCCGGTGCTCGCGGCCCTCTTCAAGCGGGTGCAGGCGGTGGTGGTCAACGACAGCGAGGCGCGGCTGCTCTCGGGCGAGGAGTTCTTCCTGCGCGCGGCCGAAAAAATTCTCCGGATGGGGCCGAAGTACGTGATCGTGAAAAAAGGCGAGCATGGCGCGGTGATGGTCGGCCAGGACGGGACGTTCGTGATCCCCGCGTTCCCGACCGGCGAGGTGCGCGACCCGACCGGTGCGGGCGACACGTTCGCCGGCGGCATGATGGGTTACCTGGCGCGGCGCGGCCGGGTGACCAGCGCCACGCTGCGGCGCGGCATCGCGTACGGGACCGTGCTGGCCTCGTTCAATGTCGAGGACTTCGGCGTCCGCCGCGTGGCCTCGCTGACGCTGCCCAAAGTCGAGGCGCGGCTGCGGGAGTTCCGGAAGATGCTGAAATTCTGACTCTGACTGGCTTCTGTCAGAGGTTTATGTTATGTTAGGTCGTATGGCGAACAAGGGAATTACGATGAAGCGAAAGAGCATGGTCCGTGAAAAGACGGTTGAGGCCGACTATTTCGTCGGTCCCACGCTCCAATCTCTCGCCGAAAGCCGCCTTCGACTGCGCAAGATGATCGCCTTCGGGTGGTACGGCGGAAAGTACAGTCACCTCGATTGGCTTCTTCCGCTGCTGCCGAAGTGCAATCACTACTGCGAGCCATTTGGAGGTTCGGCAGCCGTTCTCATCAACAGACCGCCATCGCCGGTGGAGACTTACAACGACACGGATGGGGAAGTTGTGAATTTTTTCAGAGTGCTGAGGGAGAAGAAAGACGACCTGCTCTACCAGATAGGTATGACGCCCTTTTCACGTGAGGAGTTTCTAGCGGCAATCCGAACGAATGGGAACGGGAAACATCTGTCGGATATCGAGCGGGCCCGGCGATTCTTCATCAGAGCGCGACAGGTACGAACAGGCCTGGCGCAGACTGCCTCGGTAGGCAGATGGGCAAATTGTCTCAACACCAGCCGCGCCGGAATGTCCGGCGCTGTGTCCCGATGGCTGGGCAGTGTCGCTGGCCTCGAACTGATCGCCGCGCGGTTTTTGCGCGTCCAGATTGAAAACGATTCCGCCTGTAAGGTCATCAAACGTTATGACAGCGCTGAGACCCTCTTTTACTGCGATCCGCCTTATCCGCACGAGTCCCGTGGAGACTCTAAAGCTTATTCTTACGAGATGACCGACAAAGACCACGCTGAATTGAGCCAGGTTCTTCACGTCGTCAAGGGAAAGGTCGCTATCTCCGGTTACGACTGTGATCTGATGCGCGAGTCTTACAAGGATTGGCGCATTCATCGCGAGAAACCGAAGAAGGCCATGTCCGTCAAGAAAGAACGTCAAGAATTCCTCTGGACGAATTACTGAGCGATGAAAAACCAAGAGAAGGGGTTTGTGGAGCGCTGTCGGGAGTTTCTCGACACGAGATGGAAGCAGATCAGCACCTCCGCAGAGTCAGGCAAGTTCAGCGATCCACTGGCTTCAGACCATTCCTTGTTGCGAGAGCGCATCGTTTCGTGTCTGCGCAGCGCTACGAAGTCCTATCACTACGTTTTGCCGACACAGGTGCTTTGCAAATGCGTCTCGCCCGAGCTCGACTGCCGTTCACTGCAAGCCGCGTATAAGAAGCCGGGAGCGTTCGACGCGCGCACGATCGCCCATGACGTCGTCGTTCCTTTTGACCAGCACAATCACAGGGTATTGGGCGGGTCTTCGGAGCCATACGTCAACAATCCGTTGAGATGCCCTGCGGTTATCCGTCGATATCGCGCTCAGCAGAAGAACAAGGACGACTGGGACAAGCTGGGCGCTGTGCTTGATGTGGTGGAGGCATCTGGCTCAGAAGCTTTTGCAAAAAAAGTGTTCGATCAGATTCTCGTGGAAATCTACCGCCTTCTAGCTGCGGCGCACGTCGTTTATCCAACGCCGAACCGGGTCAGTCTGAAACAGACCATTGGCCTCGTGCGTCGCTTCACGGCAGTGAAATCGGGCGGTGATCGAACCGAGGTGGTGTGCGCAGCGTTGTTCAGGACTATCGCTTCGGAATTCGGCCTTTTCGACGAAATCCGCCGACAGAAAGTCAATGCGGCGGATGTCGCATCCGGCATGGGCGCCGATGTTGAATGTTGGTCCAAGAGCAAGCTGGTGCTCCTGGTAGAAGTGAAGGACCGAAGTTTGACCTTGACCCAACTCGACGCCAAGCTGGATGTGGCGCGGGCCAAGAAGATATCGGAGATTCTCTTCCTGGCAGAGCGGGGAGTCGAGAAGGGCGAAGAGACGGAGGCGGAGGAAAGGATTCAGCGCGAGTTCGCCAGCGGACAGAATATATACGTCTCCAACTTTCTCGACTTCGCGACGGGAATTTTGATTTTGCTCGGCGAGCGAGGCAGAGTCGTTTTTCTAGGCCACGTCGGACGCGAGCTCGACTCGGCCAATTCCTCAATTGTTCACCGGCAGGCGTGGGCGTTGCTCTTGAAATCTGTTTAATGATAGATGATCGCGAGGCTGCGCCGATGCGCGCGTTTGTGGCGGTGGAGATGGCGGAGCCGATCCGCGAGGCGCTCTCGGCGCTGATCGGCGACCTGCGGCGGCTGGATGCGCCGGTGAAGTGGGTGGAGGCGCAGAACATCCACCTGACGCTGAAGTTCCTCGGGTCCGTGCCGGATGCGTCCGTGGCGCGGGCGGTGGAAATTCTGCGGGAGTGCGCCGATGGCATGGGGCCGTTCTCGCTGGAGATCGCCGGCGCGGGCGGGTTCCCGGACCTGAAGCGGCCGCGGGTGATTTTCGTCTGCGCGGCGGACCAGCCGCCGGTGGCGGCGGAACTGGCGCGGCGGTTGAACGAGCAGATGGCGGAGATCGGCGCCGAGCGCGACGACCGGCCGTATCAGAATCACATTACGCTTGGGCGCGTTCGTGAGCCCAGGCACCTGGCGCAGTTGACGCAGCGGCTGGAGTCGCTGCAGGGGAAAAGTTTCGGCTCGATGCAGGCGGCGGAGCTGACGCTCATGGAGAGCCGGCTGACGCCTGCGGGCCCGATCTATTCGCCGGTCGAGCGCGTGCGGTTGGCGGGTTGAATCCAGGACAGACAGGAGAAGGTGCGATGGCTGAAAAGGAAGAGAAGGGCGCGAGCAAGCGGGCGGCGGCGGCCGCGGCAGTCGTCGAGGCGGACCAGGAGAAACGCGGCGAGGCGCTCAAGCGCGCGCTGACGCAGATCGAGCGGCAGTACGGCAAGGGCGCGGTGATGCGCCTGGGCGCCGGGCAGACTTTCGACGTCGGCATGATCCCCACCGGCTCCGTATCGCTGGACCTGGCGCTCGGCGTCGGCGGCGTGCCGCGCGGCCGCGTGACGGAGATCTTCGGGCCGGAGGCCTCCGGCAAGACGACGCTGGGCATCCACATCATCGCCAACGCGCAGAAGGCCGGCGGGACGGCGGCCTTCATTGACGCGGAGCACGCCTTCGACACCGAGTACGCGGGCAAGCTGGGCGTGAAGCTCGAGGATCTGCTCGTCTCGCAGCCGGACAACGGCGAGCAGGCGCTGGACGTGGCGGAGTTGCTCGTCCGCAGCAACGCGGTGGACGTGATCGTCGTGGACTCGGTGGCCGCGCTGGTGCCGAAGGCGGAGATTGACGGCGAGATGGGCGACCAATTCGTCGGCCTGCAGGCGCGGCTGATGTCGCACGCGCTGCGCAAGCTCTCCGGCGCGATCAACAAGTCGAAGACCTGCGTGGTGTTCATCAACCAGGTGCGCGAGAAGATCGGCGTCATGTACGGCAACCCCGAAGTCACGCCCGGCGGACGCGCGCTGAAGTTCTACGCGTCGGTGCGCATCGAGATCCGCCGCGTCGGCAGCATCAAGAACGGCGAGCAGATCATCGGCAACCGCGTGCGCGCGAAGGTGGTGAAGAACAAGGTGGCGCCGCCGTTCAAGAGCGCGGAGTTCGACATCATGTTCGGACAGGGCATCTCGCGCGAGGGCGACCTGCTCGACAGCGGCATGCTGCTCGGGGCGGTCGAGCGGAGCGGGGCGTGGCTCAGTTGCGGCGAGCTGCGGCTTGGCCAGGGGCGCGAGAACGCCAAGCAGTTCCTACTCGACAACCGCGACGTCGCGGCCGAACTGGAGAAGTCCATTCTGGAGAAAGCGCGCGCGACGAAGGGCCTGCCCTTCGCTCCGAAGGAGGAGGCGCCGGCGGAAGAGGCGTAACGGCCTGCTCGCTCGTAGTGTGCCCGTAAGGGCATACGGACTAGCGCCTGACGGCGCCACTACGAGCGACGTGCTCGCGGTGCGCGCCCCATTCTTCACAGCCCCGGGCTACTCTCGCTCTTGGCAGCTCCGCTGTTCGGTGCGCCAAGCAGGAAGGGCATACGAACTAGCGCCTGACGGCGCCACTACAAGCTGCGTTTCGAGAGGGCCCGGCGGGAATCCCGCCGCTCAGCCGGCGCCCAGGGTCTGCCCGGCCGTTTGACAAACCGCCTGTTTTCCCGGTATTTTGTAACATTCCAGCAGTGTCAATTCGGCTGATCCTGGTTTGGTGAGGAGGTTGTTCGTGAAACGGGCTATCGTTGCGATGGGCGGCGGACCTACCCGCGTGATCAACCGGTCCCTTTACGGCATCGTGGACGAGGCGTCCAAACACGGCATCGGCGTCCTCGGGGCGTTCCACGGAATCCAGGGCGTCCTGAAGGAAGAGTTCCGCCCGCTCTCGACGACCCGGCCGCCGGTCTCGACGCACCGGAGCCTTCCCGGCGCGGCGATTTTCTCCACTCGCTACAAGCCCACGGCCGAGGACTGCGCGAAGGCGTTCGAGATTTTCAAGAAGCGCGAAGCGAGCTACTTCTTCTACATCGGCGGCAACGATACGGCCGAAGCGACCTCGATCGTGAGCCGCGCGGCGCAGTCGGCCGCGCACGAGTTGCGCTGCTTCCACGTGCCGAAGACGATTGACAACGACCTGGTGGAGAACGATCACAGCCCGGGCTACGGCTCGGCGGCGCGGTTCGTGGCGCACGCGCTGCTCGGCGACGACCTCGACGTGCTTTCGCTGCCGGGGATCAAGATTGACATCGTCATGGGCCGGAAGGCCGGCTGGCTGGCCGCGGCGGCGGCGCTGTGCAAGCGCGCCGAGGAAGACGGCCCGCACCTGATCTATTTCCCGGAGCGCCCCAGGAGCCTGGCGCAGATCGTCGCCGAGGTGCTCGCGGTCTATCAGAAGCATGGCCGCGCGGTGGTGGCCGTTTCGGAAGGGCTGCGCGGGCCGGACGGCGCGGAATTCATCGCCTCGAAATCCGTCCGCGCCGAGCTTTCCCAGGCGCCTTACGCGCCGATCATGGCGATGCTCAACGCCCTCGGCCCGATCGAGGAAGCCTGCGGCGGCGCGAAGAAGGACTCCTTCGGCCATGTCCAGCTCTCCGGCACCGGAACGATGGCCGATGTCCTCGCCGCGGCCGTCAAGATCGCGGCGTTCAAGGCGTTCGGCAAGGCGGCGCGCTGCCGCGCGGACACCTTCGGCTACCTCCAGCGCTGCCACGCGAGCGAGCCTTCGTCGGCGGACGCGAAAGAGGCGGAGATGGTCGGCCGCAAGGCCGTCCTCTATGCCGTCAAGAAGAGCGCGAGCGGCTCCGTGGCGCTTCGCGCCGAGCGGTCCGGCGGGAACTATCGCGCGCGGACGGAACTGATCCCGCTCGAAGCGGTCGCCGGCAAGGAGCGCCTGCTGCCCGACGAATTCATCAACGCGGAAGGCAACGGCGTGACGCCGGCGTTCGTGCAGTACGCAACGCCGCTCGTCGGCAAGCTGCTGAGATAAGGCTGAAGGACTAGTGTGGCGTTGCGCGAATAAGTTGCAGAATGTCCGGTCATTCCGAGCGGAGCGAGGAATCTCATACGCAGCGCGGCGGCAACGGTTTAGGGTATGAGATGCTTCGCTGCGCTCAGCATGACGCGGGCCGGACTTGTGCGCGTTATTTTCGGGACACTACACCAGGGCCAAGTTATGGCGAAGCTGGAACCGGACGCGATGATTGACCTGCACACGCATTCGCTGCTCTCGGACGGCGAGCTGCTGCCCGAGGAGCTGGTCCGGCGCTGCGAGGTGCGCGGATACCGGATGCTGGCGATCAGCGACCACGTCGGGTTCAGCACGATCGAGACGGTGGTGCCGCAACTCGTGCGGATGTGCCGGTCGTTGCGCGGCAAAGGCGCGATTGCGGTGCTGCCGGGCGCGGAGGTGACGCACGTCCGGCCGGACCTCATCCGCCGGGCCGTCTCGCTGGCGCGCGCGTCCGGCGCCGCGATCGTCGTCGGCCACGGCGAGACCATCGTCGAGCCGGTGGCCGCCGGCACGAACCGGGCGTTGATCGAGGCGGGCGTGGACATCCTGGCGCATCCGGGCCTGATTGACAAGGCGGACGCGGCGCTCGCGGCGCGGCGCGGTGTGGCGCTCGAGATCTCAGGGCGGAAGGGCCACAGCTTCACCAACGGTCATGTGCTGAAGGTCGCGCGGCTGACGGGCGCAAAGCTCGTCTTCGACAGCGACGGGCACGCCGACGGAGATTTGCCGGACCGCCGGCAGGCCGAGTGCATCGCCTTCGGCGCCGGAATGACGGCCGAGGAAGTGGACCAGCTTTTCATCAACGCGGAAGGGATCTTCCGCGCCGCCGGCCGAAAGGGATTCCCGCGTCCGCGGGAGACCTGACGGCGCGGCGCTATTGAGCAGGGAATACGCACTGCGACACCACGAAGGACACGAAAGGCACGAAGGACGGACTTGACTTGCATTGATACTCACGGTATCCCTTCGTGAACTTCGTGTACTTCGTGGTGAGGTCTGGCGTTGCTTTTCTGACGGATATAATAAAGCCGAAAGGACGGATTCGTGAAGGCAGCCGAACGCCACAAACTGAAGCACGACCAGTACGCCGAGACCGTCATGTCGGGCCTGCACTGGGCCAAGGTGCACCAGTCGAAGGTGATCGCCATCGTCGCGGTCCTCGTGATCGTCGGCGCGGCCGTCGCGTGGACCCTCCACGCGCGGATGCAGGCGCAGCAGGATGCGGAGACGCAGTTCACCGAATACCAGGCGAGCGCGGACCGCGCGCTGGGCTTGAAGGACGAAGCGCGGACCGAAGCGATCAAGGATGCGCTCAGCCATTTCGACGGCCTCGTCAAGGCGTATCCCGACTCGGACGTGGCGCCGCAGGCGCTCGTTCGGGCTGCGGAGCTGCTGAACGCCACCGGGCAACCGGCGAAGGCGGCCGGGTACTACCAGCGCCTGGTGGAGATGGCCGGTGCGCCGGAAGGGATGAAGATGCTGGCGCGGCGCGGCTGGGCGGCCGCGCTCGAGCAGAGCGGCGACGTGGAGAAGGCGATCGTGGAGTACAAGGCGCTGGCCGACGCGAGCACGCCCCAGGAAGCCGTCGAAGCGGACTGGGACATCGGACGCTGCTACGAGATTCTCAAAGACCCGGAGAACGCGAAGACTTTCTACCGGAAGGCCATCGAGTCGGGCGGCGAAAGCAAGTGGACGGAACTGGCCCGCTTCCGCGTCGAAACCCTCGAGCGCGGCCCGACGCCGCCGATGAGCGCCGCGCCCTCCGTTCCGCTTCGTCCCGCTTCGAAGGAAGCGGGAGAGCAGGGCGCGCCCGCGACCACCGGTTTTGCGCCGACGATCACCCTCTCTGCGCCGGCGACGACCGCTTCGATGCCGGCCACGACCGCCTCAACGCCGGAGGCTACAGCCGCCGCGCCGGCGACGACCGCGCCCGCCGAGGCCGGCACCGCGCCTGACGCTGCGGAGAAAACTGCGCCGGAGTAAATCCGGGCGACCCAAAGAATCGCATGTTCATACAGCGAATCAGAATACGATTTCAGAAACGCGGCGACCTGGCGGCGATTTCCCATCTGGACCTCATGCGCGCATTCGAACGGGCGCTCCGGAGGGCTGAATTGCCGCTGCGGATGACGGAAGGGTTCAATCCGCGGCCGCGCATGTCGTTCCCTGCGGCCCTGGGCGTGGGCATCGAAGGGCTTGACGAAGTGATGGAGTTCGACCTGGCCGACTGGGCGGCGCCGGCGGAAATCGAACGGCGGCTCCGCGCGCAGTTGCCGGCGGGGCTGAGCCTGCTCTCGGTCGCACTCGCCGAGCCGCACCAGGCGGCGCTGGCCAGGGAAGTCACGTACCGCATCACGCCACGGCCGAACCTGAAGGGCGATGCGCGGATCGCTGCGCCGGCGCTGGCCGAACTCATCGCGCGCGCGGAGATTTCCGTCGAGCGCCTCCGCAAAGCCAAGCACAAGAGGGTCAACCTGCGCCCGCTGATCTTCTCGCTGGATCGGCAGGGCGAGGACATCGTGGCCCGGTTCAAGGCCGGGCCGGAGGGCAGCGCGCATCCGGAGGAAATCCTCGGCGCGCTGGGTTTCGATCCGGAGACGCGCCGCGGCGGGTTCCGGATCGTCCGAACGCAGGTGCTCCTGGCGAATTAAATTGAACCGCGAAAGCGCGAAAACGCGAAAGGTGAAGAAGGCGGAAACAGTTACGGCCGCTGTCTATCGCGCTTTCGAGTATTCGCGGTCAAAAAGTTGAAGGGAAGCCGATGAGCAAGATCATGCTCGTGAACGTGATCGAAGCGGAGGAGAGCCGCATTGCCATTCTCGACGAGGGCTCGCTGGACAACCTGTTCATCGAGCGCGCCGGGCAGGAGCAGATCGTCGGGAACATCTACAAGGCCCGGGTGGTCGCCGTCGAGCAGAGCCTGCAGTCGGCGTTCGTGGCCTTCGGCGGCGAACGGCAGGGATTCCTGCACGTCAGCGACATCGCGCCGGTGTGGTACCACGATCCGGAAGCGGCGCGGCGCGCGGACAAGCAGGACGTGCCCATCGCCAGCGCGCTCAAGCGCGGCCAGGAAATCCTGGTGCAGGTCACGAAGGAGGGCATCCGCCACAAAGCGCCGGCCGTGACGACGTACCTGAGCATTCCCGGCCGCTATCTGGTGCTCATGCCGTACATCAAGCGCCACGGCATCTCCAAGAAGATCGCCGACGAGGAAGAGCGCGAGCAGCTCCACAACGTCCTCGCCGCGCTCAACCCGCCGAAGAACATGGGCATCATCGTCCGCACCGCCGCGGCCCATCGCAGCCGCCGCGACCTCCACCGCGACATGAACTACCTGCTCCGCCTCTGGATCGGCATCCAGAACCAGGCCAAGACCGCCTCCGCGCCGGCGGTGCTGTATGAGGAGAGCGACCTGGTCATCCGCGTCGTCCGCGACGTGTTCTCCAGCGAGATCGAGAACATCCTGGTGGACTCGAAAGCGGCCTACGACAAGATTCTCGAATTCATGGCCATGACCATGCCGACGAGCAAGAAGCCGGTGGAACTCTACCAGGAAGCGGAGCCGCTCTTCACGAAGTACAAAGTCGAGGAGCAGATCGAGCGCATCCACCGCAACCGCGTGCCGCTGCCCGGCGGCGGCTCGATCGTGATCGAGCAGACCGAGGCGCTCGCGGCGATTGACGTGAACTCCGGCCGCTTCAAGCAGGAAGCCAACGCC
>Ga0187852_1000885_pt1 | contig 30181 bp, 26 predicted proteins | sample June2016WEW_6_40_FD_134511 | JGI IMG/M metagenome (GOLD analysis project Ga0187852, IMG submission 134511) | Peatland microbial communities from SPRUCE experiment site at the Marcell Experimental Forest, Minnesota, USA - June2016WEW_6_40 | ecosystem: Environmental > Terrestrial > Soil > Wetlands...
CGGTTTCCTTGGCTTCTCTCGGTGGCTCGCCCAGGTTAGCTTGCGCCAACCCCGAGGAGACGGCCCACCCCGTAGGTGACCGAGGCCGCGACGGCGGCGGCGAGCAACATCCGCCCGGCGGTGCGCCACAAGCTCTGGCCCGAGAAGGCGCCGATGGCCGCCCCGAGCGTCACGGCGGCGAGTGCACCGATGATGACAGAGGCAAGGAGTGCCGCCGTCCCGCGCATGAAGAACCACGGCACCAGCGGGAGGATGGCGCCAACCGAGAACGAGAGGAACGACGCCACCGCCGCCTGCCGAGGCGTGCCGGTCTGCTTAGGGTCGACGCCCAGCTCGAGCTGGGCGTGGGCTTCCAGTGCGGTGTCGGGGTTGGCCATGAGGATGCGTGCCACGGTGTCCGCGTCGGCAGCCGGCACACCTCGGGCCCGGTACATGTCGGCGAGCTCCCGCTGCTCTCCGACGGGATCGTCCGACAATTCGGCTCGCTCCACGTCGATCTCGTGTCGCACCAGCTCGTCGTGGGCCCTCACCGAGACCAGTTCCCCTGCGGCCATCGAGAAGGCACCGGCGAGCAGCCCCGCCACACCGGCCGCCCTCACGGCGCTGGCGTTCGTGGTGGCGCCGGCCATTCCGAGAACGAGTGAGACGTTGGTGATCAGACCGTCACCTGCGCCGAGGATGCCCGCTCGGAAGCCATTGTCCTGAACGTCGCGGTGACGGCCGGAACGTGACAGAAACAGTCGGCTGAGTCCCAACCTCGATCGGGCTGGAGGGGGTGGTGGAGATACGGACTCGCTCATTGCTACAGCTGACCACTTCCGACACGATCGGTCATCCGTAGTGCCTACTGGCCTCCGCGCGGGGGCTACGGACGGGCGTGGACCCAAGTGTTCGTGTCGAAGCTGCAGGTGGGCAAAGGCCGCACCCAAGGCTGCCCGGCTCGCGGCGAGCTCCGCTGGGCGGGGTTCGACAGCACAGTTCCACAGCTGGCACCTCGCGCATCTCGGTAACTCCGGATCGCCTAAGGAGCCGATCGGAAACCTGCCCAGCGATTCGAAGATCTGCGCCCTGTTACGACATGGCAGTTCTGCCAATGCCTACTGAGGAATTCTGAGTATCGCGGGCGCTCAATCCCGGCGAGCAAGTGGCCGATACCTCTCTGGGGCAGAGAAGGTCAACGATACCCCTGGGGTGCCGGAACATGAGCGACAAGGCCATGAACTCGCGTAGCGGGCGGGCTGGCTATATGGCGAGAATTCCTGAACGCGTGCCCGTACCTTGGACGACGCACGTTCCTGGCAGCTCCGAAGTCCATGTCGGACTCCGACACGTGGCAGAAGTTCTCTCGCGTTGGACGTTAGATCTCTCGTGAAGCGGCCCCTGACCGACCGCGGTCCTGTCCCCGTCGGCACAAGGGCACCCGTGAGACCACTCTCGCTCCAAGACGGTGCGTTCCTGTCACGGGCACTGGGCTCAGTCGGACCGGAATGGCCGTTGCAGTGCTTCATCTTCGCCCTCGTGATCGCCTACGGCGTCTCGACCCTCGTCGTGCATCGACCGCCGAGCGGGTACAACACGGTCTGGGACGGGTGGATCTACAACATCGCCCAAACGCTGCCCGTCATCCCCGTCCTACTGCGCGTCCGGCGAACGTCCGAATTGCGCTCGGCGTGGCTGGCCATTGCGCTCGGGATCACGCTGATCTCGGTGGGCAACCTCGTATGGACCTACCACGACCAGAACCTCAATCCCATTCCCGATCCGGCTCCCAGTGACGCTATCTATCTGTTGGCCTATGCGGCGTTCATCGTCGGTGTGGCCATCCTGACGCAGACGTCATTCGGACGCGTTCACGTCAGTGTCCGCCTCGATGGCGCCATCACCGGACTGGCCATAGGTGCCCTTGCGGGCATGGCCTGGTTCGAGCCCTTGCTGCACGCCACCGGCCGTCCCCTTGAGATCTTGGTGAACATGGCCTACCCGCTGTGCGATCTCGTGCTGATCGTGCTGCTGGCGGCTGGCCTGGCCCCGCACCGCTACCGGCCCAACTGGCCCACGGTCCTGATGATGACTGGCGTGGCGTGGTTCGTGGTCGGCGATGTGATCACTTTGAACCAGGTCGCCGCCAACACCTACGTGCCAGGGACGCCGCTCGACGATGCCTGGCCGATCGGCCTTTTCTTCGTGGGGCTGGCGGCATCGATGCGTGACCGCCGCCGCTCCCGGGGCCCACGTGCGGCGGCCAGCTCGCCAGCGGGCATCACCGTGGTGCCGGTGGTTTTCGGGCTGGTGTCACTCGGCGTGCTCGCGGTCTCTCTCGTCCGGCATGACTCAGCGACGGTGCTGTCGATGGCCATAGCCGCCCTTGGCCTTGTGATCGCTCGCATGTGGATGACGCTGCGTGAGGTGCGCCAGTCGGTCGCCAACTACCAGGATGCGCGCACCGACTACCTCACCGGCCTCCCGAACCGGCGCGCCTTTCTCGAACGCCTGCAGTCGACCTTCTTCACTGAGGAGAGAAGCGGCCTGCACGCCGGAGTGCTGTTGATCGATCTCGACGGCTTCAAGGAGGTCAACGACGCCCTGGGCCACGCGGCCGGGGACGAGCTTCTCTGTGTGGTCGCCAAACGGTTCGAACATCGGCTGGGCAACCGGGGGATCCTTGCTCGCCTCGGGGGCGACGAATACGCTTTTGCCTGCCCGGTGGACAGCGAGGACGACCTCGTGGGATTCGCGCACGAGTTCTCCCAGGCCCTATCTGACCCGTGCGCGCTCGACGGCACGAGCGTTCGTGTCGGTGCCAGCATCGGCGTCGTGGTGTCGCGCCCCGCTGACTCGAGTCCCGGTGAGCTGCTGCGCTGTGCCGACGTGGCCATGTATGAAGCCAAACGCATGCAGTCGGCGGTGTCGATCTACCGAGCCGAAGATGACCCCAACAGTCGGGACCGCCTGGCCCTCCTCGACGCCCTGAGGGACGCCATCGAAGCCCGGGCCTTCGTCCTGCACTACCAACCGACCTTGGACATGCGCACAGCGACGGTCCACGGCGTGGAGGCCCTCGTCCGCTGGGAGCACCCCACCCTCGGGCTGGTCTACCCTGACCGTTTCATCCCTCTGGCCGAGCGCAACGGGCTGATGCCGCAACTCACCCGCGCTGTGCTCGACCAGGCGGTGGCCGAAGCAGCCCGACTCGACCGGGCTGGCCAGCGGCTCGAGATGAGCGTGAACATCTCCCGCTACGACCTTGTCGACGAGGATCTTGCCGGCTATGTCGACGAGGTGCTGGGGTTCTACGGGTTTCCCCACGATCGCCTGACGCTCGAGATCACCGAGTCCGCCCTCGGCGGCGACCCGAAGCGGGCCGAACGATGCGTACGCGAGCTGCGAGCCCGCGGGTTGCGCATCTCGATCGACGACTTCGGAGTGGGGTACTCGTCGATGTCGCAGCTGCTCGGACTTGCCATAGACGAGCTGAAGATCGACAAGTCCTTTGTCCTGCGCCTCAACTCAGACCCGCGCGCCCAGGCCATCGTACGTTCCGCAATCGAGCTCGCACGTGCGCTCGATCTCACCATCGTGGCCGAAGGCATCGAGTGTGAGGAGATCCTCCAATCGCTCCAGAACTTCGGCGCCGACATCGGGCAGGGTTACGTGATCGCCCATCCACTCACGTCCCGACAGCTCGACGAGTACCTCGCGCAACCCGACCGCGTCAGCCGACTGCTACCCCACCTCCCACAGTTCTCCTCGACACCGGTACCGATCTCCAGAGCAGCTGCCTCACCTCAAGAGCTGGTGACGGCAGGCCGGCGTGGCCAATTGCTCCAAGAACCGCCCGACACCTTCTCGGCAGGAGGCGCTGTTCGTGAATCCAGTTAGGCAGCGGCAACGGCAGGGACTCCACCCCTACCTGACTGAGCGGCTTGCGTACCAACCTGAAGGCGGCCCGTCCTCGGACACCGCGAGTCGTGGCGAACACGGGTCGTCTCGATTGACAAACCGCATAGCCCTCAAGCGCGGCGGGTGGAAACTCCTCCTCGTTCTGGTCATGGTGTCGGGCTTGGCCGTTTCAGCCGTCAGTGCCACGGAGTGGTATGCGTACGTGAACTCGCAACGACGCCAGGCGGTGGCCTCCTCGCTGGGAAACCTCAGGTCGATCGTGGGGACCTCACTGGAGCGTGACAACGACCTCGTGGCGATGGTGAACGCCTTGGTGGTCACCCATCCTGAGCTCAGCAATGGGTTGTTGGCGGCCATTTTGTCCAAGCTCAGCCCCTCCCAACGCTACCCGGGAAGCATCGCCTTCACCTATGTCGAAAGTGTCAGCCGAGCTGGACTGGGCCGGTTCGAAGCGGTCACCCAGCGAGACCCTCCCCTCGGTGTGGCAACGGCAACCTCGGTCCCTGTACACCCCTCTCTCGACGGCCGCTCGGGCTACTGCCTGACCCGCCTGGCCTTTGTAGACCTCCTGCCTAGCCAGGCGATCCTCAAGGACTTGCTCGTATCGTGGGTCAGCCCTTACCTCTCGGCGCACTTCAACTTCTGCGCCTCGTCGTTCGAAGGCTTGCTCGACACCTCGGCAAAGACGGGCCGATCATCGGTGGCCTCCGTCATCAGCTTGGTCAAGCCACCCCCGGGCATGCCTGCCGTCCCCGCGGTGCTCCATGCCTATATCGCCCAGCTCCCCATCTTCATCGAGGTCAACCCGGTCTACACCGGGACCCAGCTTCCCAATGCTGTCCGGGCCCGTTCGGAGAGATTGGCTGGTTGGACCATGGGCATCTTCGACGCCAGCATGATCTTGCGACCCGCGTTGGCCAACGAGAAGAACGTCTCTTTGGTGCTGGCCTTCGCCTCACCGAGAGCCAAGGCGATGGTGGTGGCCCGTGGCGGGCAACCGCAGCCCGGGGTGGGCATCAAACGACTCACCTTCCCCGCCGATCCCGGGTGGGTCATCGACGTGGCGGTGAACCCTCGCAGCAGCGGCCCGTCCCCCCTCGCACAGGGGCTGGCAGTGCTCTGCGGGGCATTGGCGCTCACGATCCTGCTGGTCATCTTGTTGAGCTTGCTCGTACGCTCGCGCCGCTCGGCCCTGGAGCTTGTCGAGAAGCGCACTGCCGAACTGCGCCACCAGGCCCTCCATGACTCGCTCACCGGGCTACCCAATCGCCTGTTAGTCAACCAGAAGGCTCATGAGCTGCTCGGCCGGGCTCATGGTGAAGGCGTGCACGTCGCCGTCTTCTTCATCGACCTCGACGACTTCAAGAAGGTGAACGACACCTTGGGTCACGGCGTAGGCGACGAGCTCCTGCGGGCGGTGGGAGCCCGGCTCTCCGCTTCGGTGCGGGAGGACGACACCGTGGGCCGCCTCGGGGGGGACGAGTTCATCGTGCTGTCCGACGTTCCAGACGAGGGACCCAACGTCGTCGCCGAGCGGCTCCTTCAGATCCTGCGGGAGCCCTTCAAGCTGGGAGATGTCAACACGATCGATCTGTCGACCTCGGCGAGCATCGGCATCGCCACCGGGCTTTACGACAGCCCCGAAGAGCTGTTGCGAGACGCGGACACCGCAATGTACAGGGCCAAGTCGATGGGCAAGAACTGCCATGTGATCTTCAGGCAAGAGATGCACGACGCGCTCAAGAACCAACTGACACTCGACAAAGACCTGACAGAGGCTTTCGCCAACCGGCAGTTCTCCCTCGCCTTCCAGCCGATCGTCGACCTCGAGACGGGTCTGCCGAAGGACATCGAGGCTCTCCTTCGCTGGCGGCGCCCCGAGGGCGACGTGGTCGACGCCGCCGAGTTCATTCATGCGCTGGAGTCCTCAGATCTGATCATCGACGTCGGGCGCTTCGTGTTGATGGAGGCTTGCCACCAGGCCAAGGCCTGGCACGACCTGGGCCACCCAGTTGGCATTTCGGTGAACGTGGGCGCGCGCCAACTTCGCTACGACGTCCTCGTCGACCAGGTCCGCGAGGCCTTGGGGGCCGCGGAGCTGGACCCGAGCTTCCTGACCCTCGAGGTCACCGAGTCGATGCTGATGATCGACCCGAAGATGACAGCCCAGCGTCTGTCGGCCCTGTCGAAGCTCGGGATACGGATCGCCATCGACGATTTCGGGAGCGGATACTCTTCGATTTCCTACTTGCGGGAGTTCCCGGTGGACGTATTGAAGATCGACCGATCCTTCGTTGCCCAACTGGCCACCTCGGCAGGTGCCAACCTGCTCGACGCCCTGATCAACTTCGGCAAGTCACTCTGCCTTGTGACCGTCGTAGAGGGCATAGAGGAGATGTCACAGCTAAAGCACGTCAAGCGTAAGGGCTGTGATTTCGGCCAGGGCTTCTTGTTCTCCAAGCCGCTCCCGGCAGAAGAAATAGAACGGAGCATCATGTATGCCCGCTACTTGGTGGGAGGGTCCCTACCTTCGATCGGAGCCGTCTCCTAGTTGGCAGATCTGGCCTGATCGGTCGGAAAGCCAGGATTGGCAACTTCAAGACCCTCCGCAGAGCAGGACGCGCTCACCTCGGAAGGACCCGTGGCGCCGAGCTGTCCCTGCCGGCTCAGAAACTGTGGGTCTTGACGAACTGGATCACCTCAGAGAGCTTCGCCTCGGCCATCGAGACACAGGTGTCGGCGCAGCCGTAATAAAGGCGGAGTGTCTCATCTTGTTCCATTACGGCCGCGCTGGGGAAGCACACGTTGGGGACATCGCCAACTCGCTCGTAGCTCTCGGTCGGGGCAAGCAGGTAGTCCTTGGTGCGGTAGAGGACCTTCCAGGGCTTGTCCAGATCGAGGAGCGCGCCACCGACGTAGTAGAGGTAGCCGTTGCAGCTCAGCCAAACTCCGTGGTAGATGAGCAGCCATCCCTCCTCGGTCTCGATGGGTGCGGGACCGGGCCCCGTCTTCAAGCTCTGCCAGCCGCCCTTCGGTCCGAAAACGAACCGATGACAACCCCAGTGCACGAGGTCCGGGCTTGTCGCATAAAAGATGTCGCCGAACGGGGTATGGCCGCGGTCAGAGGGCCGATGGTAAACGGCATATTTCCCGTCGATCTTGCGGGGGAAGATGACGCAATTGCGATTGGCCGGAGGCAGCAGGTCCTCGCCCTGGGTAAATGTCTTGAAATCCTTGGTCGTCGCAAATCCGATCTTCGGACCCTGGGGACCGGAATTGCACCAGGTGAGATAGTAGGTGTCGTCCAAACGTGTAAGGCGAGGGTCGTAACTGAAGCTTGTGACGAAGACGTCCGGATCGCCGCTTTGCATTTGAATCGGCTCAGGATCGATGTCCCACTTGATCCCATCTCGGCTGAACCCGACATGGAGCACGGCATCCAAGCTGATCTCGTCCACGCGGAACACTGCCGCATAGTCGCCCTCGCCCCGTTTGACGATCGCCGAGTTGTGGATGCTGTTGGCCCGCGGAACCGCGCTCGCGGTCACGATGGGATTGCCAGCGTAACGTTTGAAGACAGTCTCGTTAGCCATGGTGAGCCTTTCCTCCTACGCGCCATTCAGAGCTGGTGCTGAGATAAGCCGGTCCGGCGCTAAGGCCTGTCGAGCGTGTGGGGGCTCAAACTCGATTGTCGACCTGCAAGGGAGAATGCTATCGACAATACTCCCTACCTGCGGCCTGGACCAGCGCCGCGCACATGCCAACCACCCAGCTTGGGAAGGTGACTATCGCCATCCCGGTGCCTTATATCCCGGCCAAAAGGACAGCGACGATGCCGGTGAGGAAGACGCCGTCGAAGGTGCCGGCTCCACCGATCGATGCCTCCGGTGCCCCGAGGTCTCTGATCCGCGGGATGTTGATTATGTCGGCACCGAAGAGCGTGCCGAGCGTCCCGCCGACGTAGGCGAGGGCGGCGAGATAGTGCCCGCCGATGATGATCGCGGTGAGCGCGGCAAAGATCGGTGGAACCAAGGTCGGGGTGACAATCCCGACCCCGCGCACCGGGCGGGCCACTGACCAGACCAGCACGGAGACGACGGCAACGGCGATCAGCCCTTTTAACCATATGTCGTCGTGCACGACGAGATAGCAGGCCAGGGCCGCCGGGATCAACGCCCCGCCGACGTTGACCGCCAGGATCGTGGTCCCGCTGTGCATGGCCGTCGGGATCCGGTAGCGGACCCCGAACACGACAACGTCACTCTCTTGGGTCTCGGTGCGGTCCGGGAGGCGAGCGACAGGGATGTCGAAAGCGCTCCCGATGATCGAACCGAAGAGAGCCGCGAACATCCAGCCTGGCGAGAGACCGATGCGCCGGTAGGCGTAGCTGATGACGCCCAGCCCGACAAGGACCAGGAATGTGATCGTGACGACGGCCAAGATGATGAGGAACGGCGTTGCAATCGGCCAGTAGTCGCGAGACTTGCGGTCGTCGCTGCTCATGGGCGCAAGGACCCGACGGAGTTGAAGTCGGCGGCGATCGCGACAACCGGGCGGGAGCCATGGCTCCCGAGTCGGATCGGCAGGACCGCGTTCACGGCTACAGCGGACCACAAGGGAGGCGACCAGTCCTCAGTAGTGCTTACTGATATCCGCAGCGCGGCCACTGAAAAACCCTACCGAACAGAAAGAACAGAGGCCATGGATGCGCTGGCGCACGTCCAGGCTCCGGTCCCAGCCTCCCAGACTCAGCTCACCAGCGCGGCGACGGTCTCCGGCAAGAGCGGCCGCGCGAAGAGGAACCCCTGACCCTGGTCGCAGTCCAGCTCGGCGAGCGCTTCGAGCTGGTGGCTCGTCTCTATTCCTTCGCCGACCACGCACATGCCGAGGGCGTGGGACATCGCCGTCACCGCGGCCACGATTTCTCGGTCGCGGGGGCTCCGGCTGATCAGGGCCACGAAGCTCCGGTCGATCTTCAAGATGTCGACCTTCAGTCGCTTCAGGTGGGCAAGCGTCGAGTAGCCGGTTCCGAAATCGTCGAGGGCGAGGCGCACGCCGAGCTCGGTAAGCGCTGAAAGTGTCTCTTGGACGCCGCCGAACTCGCCGACGAGCGCGGTCTCGGTGATCTCCAGGCAGAGCCGTTCTGGTCGGACGCCGTGGTGGGAGATCACCTCGGCAACACGCCGTGCGAACTCGGGGTTCGCCAGCTCGCCGCCTGACACGTTGACCGCGACGGTGAAGTCGGGGGGCCAGCTGTCGAGCGAGGTCCACTCGGCGAGCTGGCGACAGGCCTCGTCCAGGACGAACGAGTCGATCCTGCCGATCAGCCCGTGCTGCTCGGCGAAGGGGACGAACTCGTCGGGAGGCACTACCCCACGCTCGGGATGACGCCAGCGCACCAGTGCCTCCACGCCGATCAGCGTTCGGTCCTCGAGGGAGAACAGCGGCTGGTAGAGCAAGAACAGCTCCCTCTCCTCGATCGCACGGCTCAGCTCGGCCTTGAGGAGATCTCTCCCCGTGCGCAGGCGCTGGGCGGAGTCATAGACCCGATAGCAGTTGCGCCCATCTTCCTTGGCTGCGTACATCACTTCGTCGGCGTCGCGGATCAGCTGCTCGGGCTCGGCGCTGGGATCGCGGGTGACGACAATGCCGATGCTGCAGGTGACCGAGAGGTCACGCCCATCCACGATGTAGGGGGCGCGGATCCCCCGGACGATGCGGTCGGCGATGAGACCTACGTCATCGTCATCGCGCAGCGCCCCGCAAACCACGACGAATTCGTCGCCGCCGAGGCGGGCAACGATGTCGGCTTTGCGCGACAGCAGCGAGAGCCGGCGCCCGACTTCGGCGAGCACCTGGTCACCGGTGTCGTGGCCGAACGTGTCGTTGGCATCTTTGAAGTGGTCGAGGTCGACGAACAGGACCGCGAGCCGGCCCGGGCGGCGTTCCAGGGCGACCAGGGCCTGGGACAGCCGGTCCATCAGGGCAGCCCGGTTCGCCAGGCCTGTCACCGGGTCGTGCAGGGCCTGGTGGACAAGAGCGTTCTCGGCGTTGACCTGCGCCGTGACATTATTGGCGATCCCGAACGTGCCGATGATCTGGCCGCTCTTGTCGCGAAGCGGCATCTTTGTGACCGACACCCAGGCACCGGCCCCGTCGTGGAGGGTCTCCCGCTTCACCTTCACCACGACCGACTTGCCGGTGCGGATGATGTGTTGCTCGTCCTCAGATGTGGCATCAGCGAACTCCTTGCTGAAGAAGTCGGAGTCCGTCTTCCCGATTATCTCTTCAACGGTATAGCCCGGGGCCACCGCCGCGATCCAGCCTGCGCTGACCAGGAGGAACCGGCTGAGCCGGTCTTTGAAGTACGCGATCGCATCGGTAGTGGACAGCAGGTTGTCCATGCAAGTGAGCTTGAGGTCGCGCAGCGCTTCGCTTTCCTGCGACCACTGGGGGTGCAGCTCCGTCTTGACCATCGCAACTCCTGCTGAGAGACCGATGAGTACTACTATCGACCGATTGGCCGACGATGCTTAGCGGGCGGAGTTGTCGCTCCAAAAAGCTGACACCCTCTTGTGCCGCCGTGACCTCACCCAAGCGTCAGCGCCTGCGTCCTGCCGAGGTCGCCGACCGCGCCGTTCCCGGCCACTGGGAGGGCGACCTCATCATCGGCAAGAACAACGGCTCCGCGGTCGGAACCCTCGTCGAGCGCACCACCCGCTTTGTGCTGCTGCTCCACCTCCCTGACGGTCGCGAGGCCGAGAAGGTCAACGAGGCGATGCGAAAAGCGATCGCCACCCTCCCCGCAGAGCTGGTCCGCTCGATCACCTGGGACCAGGGAAAGGAGCTGTCTGCCCACGTCGCGTTCACGGTCGCACGGCTCCGCCGGCCTTGACCCTGCCTTGGCGATGGCGCGCGTTCGCGATCAGGTCGAGAGAGCCCATATGAACTGCAATAATCGTGCTCCTCTTCGAGGAGCGCTACTTGACAACAAGCGCTCCTTCAGGAATGACTGGCAGTCAGGAGGTTCGAGGGTTCGAGTCCCTTCGCCTCCACCGAGAATATCCAGTTTACAGCAGTGTGTAGGTGTGTTAATGCGCCAGGCCCGGCGCGGGTGTAGCCAAAATGTAGCCACATGGCGGCGGGGACGGGAGTTCGCGAAGGAGATCTGCTCGCCCTTCTCGTCGAGGACGTCGACTTGAAGGCGGAAGAGATGCACGTCGTGTTTGCGATCGCCGTCGGCGGCCCGGGCGTCGGTCTCGATCATCGCTCCTAATCACCCTTCCTTCTCCGGTCAGGCTGATTGCAAGGGCGATGGTGGCCAGGCCGCCGCATTGAGTCGGCCGTTGGCGACGAGCCATGCCAACGAGTCTTGGATCGCCTCGAGGGAGGTGTACGTCGGGTTGTATCCGAGCAGACGTCTCGCCTTGTCGATGCTCATGGAGGGGCTGTGTGCGATGTGGTCCCAAGTGAGCTGGGCGGCGGCTTCGGTTACCGTTTCGCGCCAGATCTCCCAGGCAAGCAGGGAGAGGCGGCTCGGTTGGCCGAAGAGCTCAGCGATCGCTTCCGCATAACCCCGGAGCGTGATCGCACGCTCGGATGTCACATGGAACGATTCGCCCGCCGCCGCCTCCGGGCGTTCGACTGCCAAGGCGAACGCCCGGGCTACGTCGTCGGCGTGCACGTGATGCAGCGTCTCCATTCCGAGGTTCGGGAGAGCGAGCTCCTGGCCGGTCGCCAAGCGTTCGAACACTGACAACTCGATGTTCCCGGCCGGGTTCACGGGCACCCACCCCGGTCCGACAATGTGACCCGGGTGGAGCAGGGCCACTGGCAGGCCTCCGCGCCGGCTCTCTTCCAACAGGAGCTCCTCGATCGCCGCCTTGGCCTTCCCGTACTGACCGAATGGTCGGCGCGGAGCATCCTCGGTTGTCGGCACCACGGTGCTCGGGCCGTGTATCCAGATGGTCCCGCAATGGACCAGGTAGGTCCCTTTGGGTCTGAGCGCCTCGACAAGCTGCCGGGCTGAGTCGGGCTCGAAGCAGATGAGGTCGACCACGGCATCGGCCTCTAGATCAGCCACGCGCCGACCGAATGTGCCTGCCGCGTCGTCAGCATCTCGGTCCACAACGACGTTGGTAACCTGTGTCCAGCTCGCATGCTCACGGTAGTAGGGACGCGCGCGCCGACTCAGGGCTACCACGTCGTGCCCCGCAGCCACTAGCCGAGGGACGAGATAGCCACCGATGTGGCCTGTTGCTCCGATGACCACCACTCGCATCCGACGCCCCGCTGTTCTCTTCGGTGCTTCGGCATGCTAGTGCCCTGGGTCCTACCGTGTTCGAGGCGTTCATGACCAGCTGTCCGCAGGATCCTTTCAGCTCTCGCCTATATATGGAGGAGTGAACGAGAGTGTCCGCGTGGATATCGATTTCGACGGGTTGTTCGAACTCGAGCCGGACGGCGACGCCGGAGGCGTGTGAAGGGTGCCTGGCCGAGATCACATTACGGAGGCCACACTATCGGCGGGAGAAGACCCCAGTACAGGTGTGGGCAATCGGCACCTGCTCGAACGCTTCTCTGGCGAAGAGCAGGCTCTGCAAACAGAAACTGCCTGCATCATCGCCGGTACAGCAATGGAGGTTGCCAACTCGTGTGCCCCCAGCACCACACTGGCCGATCTGTTCAGCGGTCTTTCGACGATAGCGAGAAGGGACTTTCGGCCCTAGTCATGCTCGGTTGACAAGCGGGGTAGTTACGGGGTCTGACTTCGGGTTTGTACGCTAAGTGCCAACGCCCGAGCCGGCTTTCTCAAGCGCTGAGCACCTTCACCCCCCGGTCGATGAAGGGGGCCACCAGCTCGCTCTCTGGCCTCGCGTCGGTCACGAGGATGTCGATTTCGTCTACGGAGCAGATGCGGGCGAAAGCACGCCTGCCCAGTTTGGAGGCGTCAGCCACGATGATCACCGCGGCAGCACGACGTGCCATCACCCGGCTGATCTCCGCTTCGCCCTCATTGTGGGCGCTGGCGCCCTCCTCGCAGCTGAGAGCGTCGACACCGAGGATTGCAAAGTCGATGGCCAGCTCCTCGAGCAGCGGGTGAGCCAGTGACCCGATCAGCTCGTAGGACTGGGGGCGAGCCACCCCCCCAGTCACCACCAGCTTCACCTGAGGCCTCACCACCAGCTCATTCGCGATGTTCAGGGCGTTGGTGACAACCGTTAGAGCCGGTGTGCCGGGGTTGGATTGGAGGTCGCTGCGAGTGACCAGAGCCCTGACCACTTCGACGGTGGTGGTCCCCCCATTGAGGGCCACAATGGCGCCTCGTTCCACCGATGAGGCGGCTATCCGTCCGATGCGCAGCTTCGCGTTGGAGTGCCGGGCGTTCTTGTACCGCAGGGGAAGCTCGTAGGAGACGTTGTCGGCCACCGCCCCACCCCGTGTGCGCTGGAGCAACTGCTGGCGGGCCAGCTGGTCGAGATCGCGGCGGATGGTAGCCGGCGACACCCGGAGAAACTCTGCGGCATCGTTCACAACCAGCCGCCCCTGCTCGGCGATCAGGTCGAGAAGGGCACTCCAGCGTTCAGGGCGACCCAAAGGCCCCCCCGCCAATTTTTCTTGCTGTTCAGACTTGTCCATTACTGCTCACAATGTTATCCTTTCGAGCAATTCTACGCAGCGCCGGATGTTCGAGAGGCGTCAGTCATGTCCCACCTCTGGGAGGAGATCCTCGGTCAACGAGTGGCGTGGCAGACTGCTGCAAGACTGGCATCGACGCAGGAAGTGGCTGCTGCGCTGCCTCGACGGGGCGAGCGGGTGGCAGTGGTCGGTTGTGGGAGTTCGTACAACGTGGCCTGCTGCTATGCCGGCCAGCGGGAGTCATCAGGGGAGGGAGTGACCGACGCGTTCCCGGCTTCTGAGGTCTCCCCGTATCGCAGCTACGACCGTTTTGTCTTCATTTCCCGCACTGGCACCACCACCGAGGTGTTGGAGGCCCACGCCGCGGTGCCGCACGGCGTGGCGACCACCGCCATCACGGCCAATGGGTCCACTCCTCTGGCCAAAGCGGCGAGCTGCTCAATTATCCTTGACTTCGCCGACGAGCTCTCGGTGGTGTCGACCCGCTTTGTCACCAGCGCCCTTGTCCTTGCACTCGCCGACTTTGGGGTTGATACTGCTCCCTTTGTGCACCAAGCCGAAGAAGCGCTGCGGCGGCCGTTGCCACAAGGATGGCGAAAGGTGCGGCAGTTCGTCTTCCTCGCCCACGGCTGGGCGGTGGGACTGGCCCAGGAGGCAGCCCTCAAGCTGCGCGAAACGGCCCAGGCTTGGGCGGAGGCATACCCGGCGATGGAGTACCGCCATGGGCCCATGAGTGTCGCCGACGAAGCCACTCTAGTATGGGCCCTCGGGCCGCCCCCCCCGGGCATGGAAGAGGACGTGAGGAGCACTGGAGCCAGCTTTGTATCTTCTGAGCTGCATCCGCTCGCCGAGCTGGTCCGGGTCCAGTGCCTCGCCGTGAAGCTCGCCGAGGCTCGCGGGCTCGACCCCGATGGACCCCGCCACCTAGCACGCTCAGTGATCCTAGGCATAGAGAGCGGTCGCTTAGACAGCACCGAGGCACCAAAATAGAAAGGGGCAACAAACATATGGTAATACAGAGGACCAATAGGGCTTTCCGTCCAATCAGGGTTGCGGTGCTCTTCAGTGCACTCGCTGTGGTTTGTGGAAGTGCATTCGCCGCCAGCGCTTGGGGCCAGCCAGCTGCCAAGGCTGCCACCTCCTCAACACTGAAGATCATCACTTGGGTTAACCCCCCAGCCGTTCAGGCTCTCACCAAGATTGACGCGGAATTCCACGCTAAGTATCCCAACATCAATGTGCAGCTTCAGACGGCAACAGGCGTGGTGACCGCGTACGCAACCTTGTTGCAGACAACCGTAGATGCCAATAGTGCCGACATCGTCACTAGTGGCGGGAATGCTGTGGAGGTTCAGCCTCTCCCTCTGAATCCGACGAAGGCAAACATGTCGCCCTTGCAGTACTGGGCAACTACAGGCGTGTTCCTGCCGCTAAACGGGCAGCCCTTCCTAAAGGACTACACTAATGCAGCTCTGCAGGTCGGTACTTACAAAGGGCAAGTAGTCAGCCTGCTAAGTGGGGTGTACCAGCGGGTAGTCTTCTATAACAAGGCTGATTTTGCCAAGTACCACATCAGTGTTCCACACACCTATGATCAGTTCATGGCTGTGCTGAAGACGCTGAGCGGGGATGGCATCACGCCGCTTTGGCTCGGGCTCGGCGGAGGGGCAAGCGTCTACGCCGATGACTTCTTGACCATGCCGTTGATGCAAAGCCTCTGGCTTCCCAAGGCGCCAGGACAAAACATTTCCCAAGCTCTTCAGACCGGCACTGCCAGCTGGAACAACCCGTACTTCGTACAGGCAATGACAGAAGAAGCCAGTATCGCGAAGTACATTGAGCCGGACTACACGGGTATTTCCTGGGAGGGTATGCCAGGTGCATTCGCCGAGAACAAAGCAGCTATGCTGCTGGACGGCTCCTGGGACCTGGCCACCGTGCAAGCAGCGAATCCAAAGTTGCAGGTTGGGAGCTTCCCACTGCCGGGAAGCAACGTCGCCAGCGAGAACCAGCCAATGTTGCAGCCCGACTTGAACTTTGACGTCCTTCGCAACGCTCCCAACAAGGCAGCTGCCCTTCAGTGGCTTGCCTTCTTCTCTAGCAAGCCGATCTACGAGCAGTACTGCGATATTACGGGAATCTCGCCGGTCGAGAAGACTGGAACCTACACGAGCTTCAGTGCAGGTGCGCTCGGATCTTTGTTCGGCAAGGGAATTAACGTGGCGGCAGTTTTCCCGCCGCTCGCAGTCACGGAGGGCTACTGGGACACGCCTGTCCAGTTCCCATTGCTGCAGGAAGCAGTGATGGCCGGGACGACGACGCCCCAGGCGGCGGCGAAGGAGATTCAAGCCGACTGGAAGAAGTAGAGTTGCGCTAGAGCTTGGTTAAGGAGGGAGGCGCCCCGCGCTGAAGAGCGGGGCGCCTCCCTTCACGTGCCGAGTCCGAGCGCTACGTTAGGGTGGCCGCAGTGGGGAGTGTCGCGCTGCGGCGCTTGAAGTGGGATGAGCGAGAAGCGGGTCTGGGAGAGTTGGCCGGAGGTGAAGAATGCCAGGGCCTCGTAGGAAGAAGCCGTCGGGGAGTCGGCTGTTGACGCGCTCGTCGCGCGTCTCGATGTGGTGTGGTCTCGGGGTCGGAGTGGCCGTCTATGTCTTGTTCGGAATTGTGCCCGCCCTGGGTAACATCCTGGTGTCGTTTACGAACTACTCGGGCCTTCCGGGTTCACCGACGTCATTCACTGGCTTCTTCAACTACACCGTGCTTTTCGTCACGCAACGTCCTGGCTTTACTGCGAGCCTTGTGGCCACCGTCCTGTTTGTTGTCAGTGTGACCGTGGTCCAAAACGCTATAGGCATGCTTCTTGCGCACCGGCTTCAGGGTGACAGCAAAAGCGCTACTGTGCTTCGCATTCTGGCCTTTCTGCCTATCGTTTTGGGCGTAACGGTCGTTGGGATAGTCTGGCTCTTGCTGTTCGATCCGTTTTCGAGCCCCGCGGAGGCGGTGTTCGGAGCGGTAGGCATCCACTCGGCGTTCTTCGGATCGAACAATCTTGCGATGCCGTTGGTCATTGTGGTCCAAGTGTGGCAGAACCTTGGCTTTACAATGGTAGTGTTCATCGGGGCCTTGAAGACGATCCCGCACGAGATCTACGAGGCGGCGAGCATGGACGGCGCCAAGCCGTGGAGGCGCTTCACAGCTGTCACCTGGCCTCTAATGGCGCCAGCTGTATCAGTAAACGTCCTGTTTGCCGTGATCGGATCGCTTACGACTTACAACCTGATCTATGTGCTTACCGACGGAACCAACGGCACCAACACACTAGGCATGTCGGCCTTCAATAGCGCTTTTGGGGTTACATCGGATCTTGGGCTTGGGGCTGCGGTCAGCACGGTCCTGTTAGCGGCAGCGGTTCTTGTTGCAATTCCGCTGGTCTCGTTCTTGCGGCTCCGAGAGCGTAGGATTCTCGGCTGAAAGAGGGAGTTAGAGTGCAGCTACGAAACCCCCGACGAGTCGCGAGGCTGACGACCGGAATACTTATCGGCCTGTTGTTCCTAGTGCCGATGCTGTATGTGTTGATGATAGCCTTAGAGTCGCCGGCGCACTTCTTGGTGAAGCCGCTGCTGCCTCAGCTTGTGCCGAGCGTGCAGAACTTCGGCTCGGCATGGCAGCAAGGGGATTTGGGACCGGAGATAGTAAACACCGTTATTTACTCGGTTTCGGCCGCCGGGATATCCACGGGGTTGAGCCTGTTGATCGCGTTTCCGATTTCACGAACGCTGATCCGGTTGGCGTCGCCACTCTATAAGTTGTTCGTCATTGGAATATGTCTTCCTCTCCCGATCATTCCACTGTTCGTCGAGGCGCAGCATCTCCACCTGTATGACAGTCGTATCGGGTATATCATCTTGCACGTCGAGCCTGGCCTTCCGATCGGCGTCCTTCTGTTGTGTGCTTTCATCGGGTCGATTCCAACGGAGTTGGACGAGGCGGCGGCTATGGATGGTTGTGGCTATTGGCGGTACATGGTACGTTTTGTCGCCCCGCTGGCCTGGCCAAGTATCGTTATCGTCTTTCTCTACTCGCTGCTGGGAGTGTGGAACGACCTGATTGGTCCCGTTGTTTTTCTCGCAAGTCCAAACCTGTTTCCGATTTCGCGTGGCGTGTATACGTTCTATAGCGCTAACCAGAGCGCCGATACGCTACTTGCAGCTGCGGTACTCATTGCTAGCTTCCCAGTAGTGGTGCTCTTCATGGCTTCACAGCGACAGCTATTGCGTGCGACTATGGGTGCTGGTCTACGGAAGTGACGACCAACTGAGGCTCGCGGAGGAGGCGTCGGGCCTGGCTTGTCGGCGTGGGCCAGAGGCTGTAGGGAGGCCAATTCGGCGCTCACTCTGAGGGTAGAAGGGCTCCCCGCGAGGTGGATGGGGTCCGTTGGAGGATGTGGTGTGGAGGGGGGCTGACTCGATATGAGGCCGAGGCTGGTGGCTCCCGGCACTGCTGGTAGTCAGAACGGCTGTGGGGAGCGGAGGACAGGAGGGTGTGAGGCTTTAGCTCGCTTATTCTCGTAGGGCTAATTGAAGAATGGGAGGACAGAGTACGCCTAGGCAGCGCTCTGCTTGACCAGGCGCTGCGTGCGCGCTACTGTCCAATAGATAAGGGAGGAAGGAACGTCTCCTGGATCAAGGAAGAGGGGACGGGCAAAGCGGAAAGGGAATTTCGTGAATGCGAGCATGCAGTATCTTAAGGCCTGTCGGGAGACGTTGGAGAAGATCGAGGAAGGTCAGAGTCAAGCTATCGAGCAGGCGGCAGAGCTGATTGCTGATCGGATAGTGGGTGGAGGAATCGTCTACACTTTCGGGACCGGCCATTCTCATGAACTGGCCGAGGAGATTGCCTGTCGCGCTGGCGGTGTCGTCCCTGTGTACGCGATTCTCGAGCCGAGCCTAACTGGCTCTACACAGGTGTTGAAGAGTGCGTTCCTCGAGCGTCTTGAAGGGTTCGCCCCTCATATTCTCGACTACCATGGGGTCGACAAAGGGGACGTATTGATCATTATCTCGAACTCCGGTCGGAACGCGGCGCCGGTTGAGTTGGCCATTGAGGCAAAGCGGCGAGGCGTTCCAGTGGTCGCTGTCACCTCATTGGCTTATTCGCGAGAGCTGTCGCCTCGGAAGGAGCTCAAGGGCGCGAAGTTGTATGAAGTTGCCGACGTCGTGATCGACAACTGCACCCCGTATGGCGACGCTGTCGTGAAGCTGCCGGGTGTGAAGCAGCCAGCTGGCCCCTTGTCGGGCATCGCCGGGGTCGCGCTACTGCACTCGCTTATGGTCGGTGTGGCGGAACGCTTAGTCGGGCGGATGGATCCGGTGCCCGTATTCTGGAGCGGAAACCTTGACGGTGTTGATGAGATGAACACGAAGCTGATGGATCCGTACCGGGGAAGGATGCAGCGCTCGTGGTGAAGTCTAAAGCCGCGTGAGTCGAAGTGGAGACGGTCGCGGGTCAGCTTCTGCAGCGTTGTGAATTCTTGGAGCGGGAAGGCGACCGAAGGGAGGTTCCGACCGGGGAAGTACCGTCCTCGTCGTTAGCGTGCCGCGAGAATTCGATATGATCGCTAACGCGATGAAAGCAGTTGGAATGAGCGACGGTAGCTTCCGGGTCGGTACGATACCGGGCCGACGAGCCGCAGACGACACGATCTCAATGGCCGGCGCGCATCTGCGAAGACAGTTGTAATCGGCTAGTGGGTGATGTGGAACAGCGAACTAGCTGGATCGGGGTGGATGTAGGCGGCACGAAGGTGCGTGCCGGGGTTTTTGATGACCAGGGCTGCTTAAGTGGCTGGGTCTCTTACCCGCATGGTATGGCGTCTGGGGAGTTCGGCTGCATTGCCGAGGCTGGCGGTAAGGCGCTGGGCATGGCGGACCTCACGTGGAGGAATGTAATCGGAATGGGCGTCGCGATAGCGGGAGTTGTTGACTCCTCTGCCGGCGTCGTCCTGAGATCGGGCAACCTTGGCTGGCAGGAGTTGCCGCTCGAGGCGGAGCTCCATCGTCGTCTCGGCGTACCAGTGGTCATCCTGAACGACGTGTCTGCCTCCGCCGTGGCTGAACTGGCAGCGCTGCCTGGCGGCAGTGTCTCGCCGTGGCTATACGTCTCAGTTGGCACGGGTGTCGCAGCCTGCGTGATCCTCGATCCGGTTGAAGAACGTCTCGGATGTGTCCTGGACATAGGAGACACCCCCGCCCCTGTCGAGTCGTGGCACTGCCAGCGCCAGGAATATGCGGGTTTGGAGTCCGTCGCCTCCGGCTCGGCCATCATGCGAGCCGCGAGGACCCGCATCACTGCCGACCCCAGTCATAGCCTGAACGCCCGGGTGGCGACCATCACCGGTAAGGACGTGGTAGACGCGGCATCGCAAGGTGATCCCATCAGCCTTGAGGTCCTGGCTACGGCGGGGCGGGTCTGCGGTCGCGCCATCGCAAGTCTCGTCAATATCTTCACCCCCGCGGGTGTCGGTCTCGGCGGTGGGGTGATCGCACCCGGCTCGCCGTACGTGGAGGCGCTCATCGACGAAGCACAGAGCGCAATGATCCCGTGGAAGCGAGATAGGGCTCCATTTTACTGCGCGCGCCTGGGCGAACAAGCTGGCGTTATTGGCGCCTCAGAATTGGCTAAACGTCGACTGGCCGGTCCTCCCGTCTGAGGGTTCGCCTTCAACTAGTGCCCTGAATGGAATGTTGAGCGCCAAGCCAATAGCCGCGGCTCTCAACGAACCGGGAAATAACGACAAAGCGCGCACACTAGGGGCCCGCCAATCTCGCGCAACATGAGTGTCACAGCACTAATCGTTGGGTACTCGGGAGAACGCGGGTTCATAATGCTGGCCAGTGCGCCACCAACCCCTATTCCGGGACGACCGTCCACTCCGAGTCGTAGGCTTGCGTCCCTCCCACCCACGTGCGCAAGGGTACGAGGTCGTCGCTCCACCAGACTAGGTCCGCCGGCGCTCCCACCTCCAAGCGCCCCAGGTCGTTACGCCCCAGGACCTCGGCCGGCACCCGGGTCACCGCCAGTAGCGCCTCGGTAAGGCCGCAGCCCAAGCCGACGACGTTGCGAACAGCCCGGTCGAGCATCAGGACCGAGCCTGCCAATGTCCCGTCGGCGAGATGGGGGGTACCCCCAACCTCGTCCACCTCGACCTCCCGGCCACCAACGCGGTAGTGGCCGGGAGGCATCCCAGCCGGAGTAGCCGAATCGGTGATCAGCGCTACCCGGCCTGGCGCGGCACGCATAACCGTTACGCAGACCTGCGGGGCTACGTGCACTAGGTCGGCGATCAGTCCGGAGACCAGCCGGGGATCATACAGAGCCTGCCCGGCGATCCCCGGCTCTCGGTGCGTGAACGGCCGTTGAGCGTTGAATATGTGGGTCACCGCAGTCGCCCCAGCGTCCGCAGCCTTTTGTGCCTCGATGGCCGTCGCGTTGGAGTGACCGATCGAGATCACCACGCCCTGGCGTCGCAGCCAACGAATCACATCCAGGGCTCCGGGCAGCTCGGGGGCCAACGTCACCATGGTCACAAGACCGGGAGCGGCTTCCACCAGTTTCCGCGCCAGTTCCACCGAGGGGAGCTGAATCAGGCTGGGATCGTGGGCCCCGGGACGAGAGATCATAGGGCCTTCGAGGTGGACTCCGACCATCCGTGCTCCCCCGGCGGAGTCCACCGCCTGGCGAAACGAGGCAGTGGACTGCAGAGCAGCAGTGAGATCCGCGACCTTTGCCGTAACGAAGGTGGGTTGGAACGACGTCACTCCGTGGCCCGCCAGGGCCCTGCTGACCGCGTTCCACTCCTCCGTCGACGCGCTGACCATTTCGACTCCGAATGCCCCGTTGAACTGGAGGTCAATCATGCCGGCGGTGAGGATCCCGTGCTCGAGGACAATACGGTCAGCCCCCGGGCCCGGAAGCCCGCCTAGAACTTCGACGATTCGGCCTTCTTCTACTGCAATCGCACCCGGACCTGTCAGTGTGCTTCCAATAAGCAGACGCGGCGCAGCGAATGTAATCATGTGCAACTCCTTTCGTGGGGCGTGATTTTGGCTGTTCGAGTCGGTCCAGATACGAGCATGTGCTCTTCATCGACTCCGGCCTCGCCAGCCGCAACACAGGGGCGCCACGCCGACCAAACCGACTTCGACCTTGCCCCCATAGGGCTTCTCTAGCATGACAGTCTTCACAAATGAGGTAAGTGTCGGGCAAGTGTCAGCCGGCGTATCGGATGTAATCCGCAAAGATTCGGTCGGTGGTGGTCGGGCTGGGGCTTGTCGGCGGCGAGCAAGGGATAAAGCAGACAACAACCAAGCTTAGCTGAGAGGTCTGCGTGGAAAGGACTTCGTGCTTCCCGCACGATCCTCTAGCGACAGATCTGCTGCAAGAAACCGGGCCGTTGCTGCGTCGCGGACCCGCCCAGCTGCACCGTCCGTACTACCGATGGAGCCGCGACGTCAACGGGGGGACAGTCAGTTGCCCGGCTGCCCGCCGCCGAGCAGCGAGAGCGTCACGAGGCCTGGTTCGACAAAGGGCGGCCAATACGAGCATCTCGACGCGAGAGTGGTCGCGGTGGAACCTGTCGGGCCTGCCGCACCTGCGCTCCAGGTCAGTGACGAAGGCGAAGTGCCGCCAATCAGACCGGAGCCTCTTCGGCGGACGGCCAAGCCGCCTGCGGCGAACGAGGCATTGGCAACCGCGCTCGCTCTCCTCTGTCGGCGAGCGAGCGCCAGGCCAGGACAGCCGTCAAGAGCAACGCCGCCCCAGACAGTCCAAAAGCATCCCTGGCACCGCCAGCGCCGCTGACCCAGGTGGCCACTCCACCTACAAAGAGGCTGGTTATTGCCGTCGTGCCAGGCAGTGCCATGGTCCACACTCCCATGACTCGGCCCCGCAGACCAGGTTCGGTCCGCAACTGGACGAGTGTATTGGCGACGGCAATTAACCAGATCGAAAGGAAACCTGTCAGTGCGAGCCCAGCGAAGAGAAGGCCAACCTTGGGCGAGGCCGCGACAAGGCACACCGTGGCCCCGGTGAACGCCGCTAACCAGCGGACCCTCCGCCCACTCGGCCGGGGTGGTCCAGCGCCGGCCAGGAGCGCTCCCAGGACAGCTCCCCCACCGAAGGTCGCCAGCATCGCCCCGTAGCCACCAGCGCCCATATGAAAGACCCGCGTCGCCATGAGGGGCAGGGTGCTGCCCATGTTGAATAGCATCCCGGCGGCCACGGCCATCAGCATCGAGTAGCGGACGGCGGGATTGCGCCACGCAAAGGCGAGTCCCTTGCGCACGCGGCCCCGGCCCCGTTCCTGCTCCGCCATCTGCCTTCGCGCCCACCCGCGACGCCACAACAAGGCAACGACCACACCGAGCGGCGGCAGGTAGGACGCGGCATTGACGAAGAAACAGGTGGCAAAGCCAACGGTGGCCAGGAGCGTGCCACCCATCGCTGGTCCGAGAACCCGTGAGGCGTTGATGACGACCTCGTTCAGGCTGATCGCGTTCGCAACACAGTCAGGGCCCACCAGCTCTATGACGAAGACCTGCCTGGCCGGCGCGTCAAGGGCGCTGACGGAGCCATTGGCAAAGGCGAACAGGAACAGCATCCAGACGCGCACGGCCCCGGTTGCCACCAACGTTCCCAGTGCTGTCCCCAATATGAAGTAGGTGGACTGTGTGAGGACAAGCACCTTGCGGCGGTCAAAGCGGTCCACCAGCGAGCCCGCCCAGGCGCTGCCCAACAGGAGGGGCGTGTAGGTGGTGGTGGCCGTAAGACCGAGCAGGAACGCACTGTGCGTCAAATCGAGCACCAGCCAGGACTGCGCCACCGTCTGGGTCATGCTCCCAGATGCAGACAGCACCTGCGAAAAGAACCACCAACGGTAGGAACGCACCCGCATCGCAGGTGCGACCGCGCGAAGTCCAGACCGGGACTCCGTACCTCCTGACGTAGTCGCAAAACGGACTAGGGCCGCATGACGGGCTTCCGGCCAAGCGCCCCACGTCATCGCGCGGAGGTGGCCTGCACGAGTCGAAACGCCTTGCAACCGTTTTCGAACAGCCGTAACCAGGATCGTTGTCCTTACCGGAGAAGACATCACCACATGTCAGGAGGTCAGGAATCGAAGAGCTGAGCCTGGTTGCTACGAACCAACTCAGGTGCTGCGACTGCTAGCCATAAGCCGCCACAGCATACCGCTGTGGGAGAAGTATCCAGCATCCTTGACCCCAAGAGCCGTTGCTCGTGAGCGTGAATGCTGACCGAAAACCAGGCGTGAATCTCTCGCCTATTCGTTGAGGCTCTTAGCCGCGTCCCCGGTGACGGTCGAGCTCACCTGGGCGCCTTGTCGGATCACCGAGCCGCTTGGTGTTGGCAAGCCTTGGGCGGTGGTGCTGTGTCGAGCGGCCACCCCAGCGCCGACGAGGCCGGCGAGGCTGGCGAGGTTTGCGACTTCGATACGGGGTGCCCGACCCGGTACGAGCTCGTCGACGAGCCGGCAAAGGGGGTCCAGATACGGCCCGATATCTTCGGCGATGCCTCCCCCGATGAGCACGGCACCGGGATCGACGGTGCCGCAGGTGGTCGCGATCGCCAGCGCCCAACCGCCAACAGCCTCGGTCACGAGCTGCTGGGCAACAGCGTCGCCCGCCACCGCCAGCTGTAGCACGTGGATGCTCGTCGAGGGTCCATGCGGCCGGCGCGCTGTGGTGCTCGCTCGCCAGGCATTGCTAAGAGCCCGGCCACCGTAGAGCTCCTCGAGCCAGACGTAGTTTCCAGGAGGGTAACGCGAGCCTGACTGGTCCCGCCTCGCCGCGGTTACGAGCTTCCACCTTCCGTGATCGGACTTGTCCAAACGCACGGGGACAGTACCGATTTCGCCAGCGGCACCGTGTACTCCGCGGTAGATCCGACCGTCGACCACGATGCCCATGCCGATGTTCGATCCCAGGGAGAGCAGAGCGATCACGCGTTCGCCCTTTCCGGCGCCGTAGATCGACTCGCCGAGGGCGGCCATGCTTGCGTCGTTGTCGACGACGACCGTCGTGCCGAATCGCTCCGAGAGCCTGTCCCGCAGGGCAGTTCCGGCCGGAATGCCCGCGCTCAGCCCGATGCGCAACGATCCGCCCTCCAGCACCATGTCGGCAACGCCAACACCGATCGGCGGGAGTGCACTGCCCCAGGAGGCCGGAGGGGAAGCCAGTACCTTCTCGATGAGGTGGGCAACTGGGATCACAATGTCCCCCGGGTCCTCGGCCAATAGCTCAGAGATGCGACGCTCGACGAACTGAGCGATGCGGCTACCGTCAGCGAGCGCGACCCGTAGGTGCGTGGCACCGATGTCGACGCACAGCCTGGTCTCGGCGCCGAGGGGTTCATCCATCGCCAAGACTGGTGCCCGAGTACGACCGGCGGCCCGTTTAGCCATTGCGTCAGAATGGGAAGAGGGAACGGCTGAGCTCCTCGGTCAACGGAGCGCCGTACTCGGACACTTCGAAAGCCTCGGCGTAACGGATGGTCCGGCCTCGAGCCTCCCCGTATTTCGCGATCAGCTCGGGGCGGAAACGCTCCGCCTCCGCGGCAGACCTCCGCGTTGCCCAATCGCGCGCATACTCGCGACGCTCGTCTTCGCCTTCCGGAAGCTCTTCGATGTACCGACCGATCCAGGGCAGCCACTCCATCGTCTGAGACGCGTGACTGGTGATCGAATCGAGCTTCTTCTCGATAACTGGATCCAGGTCGAACACGAGATCGGCTTGGAATGGGTTCGGCTTTGTGAACTTGTCGGACATGTAGATCACCACTGGTTCCCGGTCAGGGACTGGGGTACCCGGGAGGACATTGGGGACCATCACCATATAGCAGGCGTCCTGCACCGTAATGCCCGTATAGCGGTGGTCCGGGTGGTAGTCGTTGATCCTATGGCAAACGACGACATCGGGCCGGAACTCGCGAATCACGCGGATGACCTTGTGGCGGTTCTCCAAAGTAGGGAGCATCGAGCCGTCCTGGTTGTCGAGGACTATGGCGTCAGCACCGACGGACGCGGCGGCAGCGTACGCCTCGGCCTGCCGTATCTGAGCGAGCTTTGCTCCGCCGTAATCCTGGTGACCTGAGGTGCCGTCCGTCATGGAGACGAAGCGGGCAGCTCCACCGACGCTCGTCCAGAGGGCAGCCAGTCCCGAGCTTCCAACCTCGCAGTCGTCGGGGTGTGCCCCGAAACAGAGAATCCGACGGATCTGGGCCTGCGGGTTACTCATCGCTCTTGCTCCTTCTTTCGGGCGCGGTGCCGGCCCCGCACATTCTTGATTGAAATTCATCTCCGAACTGGCATCAACATTGTCACGAATACACTACGTCGTCACCATAGCGCTCGACGATAGAAAGGGGGGTCTTCGAGAACGAAGGTTGAAGTCGACGGCTTGATCTAGCCGGGCATCCACCGCTGAGGTGGACCCGGGCTCCAAAGCTTCGGTTCTGCAAGGAATAACGAAAGGAGCCAGGGGGCCGGCCGCTATGACGATCGGGAAGAGCGGTGACGAGGAGAACTTCGCCTTGGCGACCCTGATGTTCGTCACCTGGTGCCGTGCCTCGGGCATCAAGGCCTTCGTCACCCTCGCCAACACGATCGAGGCCCGGCGCGAGGAGATCTTGAACTACGCCGCGTCTGGCGGTGCCTCGAACGGCTTTGCCGAGGCGCTCAATCACCTGTTGAAGACCCAGAAGTGCCAGGCGCACGGATATCGCACCTGGGAAGGCCTCCGCGGCCAGATGCTCTGAACCTTCGGTGAGGCGGTCGACCCCGACACAGGCGAGATCACGCCTCTACGATTTCTTCCGGGAGGCGAAGGAGCCCGGTGGGTTCAACCTCAATTCGCGTAGAGCCGGCAAGAGCCCACACAGCGGTCTAGTGCAGCAGTGACGCCACGCCCGCGAAGCTTTCCCGATCTATTCTAGATGAGCCACTCCCGCAGGGGCAACGAGGCTGACTGCAGGTTCCTCGGGTCATCTCGCAGCTCATATGAGAACGCCGCTTTGCCAGGGGCAACGGGGCTGAGGAACCTCGTGAAATAGCCTCTAATGGCAATGGTTCATGATCACTTCCCCCGCTTTCGGGTGAGCATCGCCTTTTCGAACGGGACCAGCCGTCCCGTCAGACGTCTACTCAGCGATCAGAACCCGCCCGACTTCGATACTGGCGTCGAGCGGGCTACCGACGAGTACCATGTCACAATGATGCCGCTGCATTCCGACAAGCCGCCGCGCCGCTCTCAGACAAGGTCGCGTCGGGCGCCGTGACTGAAGAGATGCTCTTGATCCTGCTGGCTGGCGATTCTGCGATGGTCTACCTCCCCGCCGCTGGGTGCCTCGAGGCGGTGGCGGTCGGCGGCCCCTTTGTGCTCCGCAGCGGAAACCAGGTGGTCCGCCCGGCTGCCACGTCCAGGGAGAAGGCGCCATGAGGTTCGGGCTTGTGGGGACCGGCTACTGGGCTCGGGTCACCCATGCGGTAGCGCTTGCCCGGGAGCCGGTTGTCGATTTCGCTGGCGTGTGGGGGCGAGACCCGGGCCGGACTGCAGAGCTTGCCGAGGAACTCGGAGTGCAGTCCTACCTTGAGTACGAGTCGATGCTTGAGGACGTCGAGGCGGTCGACTTCTCCGTCCCACCGAACGTCCAGGCCGAGTTGGCTGTCCGAGCAGCAAAGGCAGGCAGGCACCTGCTCCTCGAAAAGCCGATAGCGACTTCGCCCGAAGTCGCTCGGCATCTTGAAGCGGCCGTCGAAGAGGAGGGGGTCGCAGCGGTCGTCTTCTTCACGAGCTCTTTCGTCGAGGCCCAGCGGGAATGGCTTGCGGATCTCGCCCGAACGAATGGCTGGCGTGGCGGATGGGTGCAGTGGATCACCTCTGCTCTTGCACCGGGAAGCCCCTATAGCGCCTCGGCCTGGCGGCAGGAGAAAGGGGCGTTATGGGATCTCGGTCCGCACGCCCTTTTCATTCTCTCCGCTGCGCTCGGAAGCGTGGTGGACGTCGTTGCCGATGCCGGTGCCGGAGATCTCGTCCACCTGGTGCTCCACCACCAGGGCGGCGCCACGAGCACGGTGTCCATGACCCTCGAGGGGCCGCCCGAGGCGGGCCACTTCGAGATCACGCTTTGGGGTGATTCGGGGCTATCGACGATGCCGCTAGGCTCGACCTCGCCTGAAGAGGCGCTCTGTGTGGCGCTGCAGGAGCTCGTCGAGTGCGCGACGACCGGCGAGCGTGCCCACCCTTGTGACGTCCACTTCGGGCGCCACGTCGTCGAGTTGCTGGCCCGGGCGGAGGACAGCATCGCGGGGAGGCCGGCCGCTCACGAATCCGCCTAGTGTTCAGCGATCCGCAGTTCCCTCGCCGACGCGGACAGGACTAGAACCTGAACCAAGAGCCCGAACCAGCGATGCGTTACGTCGTTCGGCCACTTCGTGACAGACATGATTGTCAAAGCCCCTGGGCATCACAGCGATCCCCGACAAACCCACTAGTGTAAGTGTTGCGCACCCGAGATCACGACCGCAAATCGAACAGCAGGTTTGGCGTGTCGAATGCGTAGTGTTCCCCAATCGTGATGGGCGACGGGCTATCTTCTCCATCTGTCACGGAATCTTTCTTGACCAGCCGATACCACGCCTGAGTGTCGGGCATTGCAGTTGAAACACGAAGAAAGGGGTTGGTGCATGACTGCTAGTAGTGATGCAACGAGCAATCCAGGAGTCGTCTTTCCCATGGCAGGTCAGGTCGAGTTTCAGGAGCAGGAATTGACGCCTCCGGGGCCTGACGAAGTGCTTGTTCGAACCCGACGTTCGATGATCAGCCCGGGGACCGAACTGACGATTCTTTCCGGTCAGTTCCCGGACAACTCGGCATGGGCGACGTATGGTCGTTTTCCCTTCCTCGTCGGTTACAGCGCAGCGGTTGAGGTGATCGAAATCGGAAGTGAAGTCAGGTCGGTAAAGGTCGGTGATCTCGTAGCGGCACCTACACCCCATGTACGCTTCGCGACTGTCGCGGCAAGTTCGGTGTATCCTGTGCGCGACGAGCGCCTCGCTCTCGATCACATTCCCTTTGTGTCACTAGGTCAGGTCGTCATGAACGGAGTCCGACGTGCTCACCTGGGGTGGGGCGAGACAGTCGTCGTGTTCGGAGCCGGCATCCTTGGTCAGCTGGCCGTGCGCTTTTGCCGACTTGTTGGTGCACGTCCTGTGATCGCGGTTGATCCCTCTTCCAACCGACTTGCCTGCCTCCCCAAGGAAGAGGGAATTGTTACCATAGAACCAACAAGCACCAACTTGCGGGACCGTGTAGCCGACGTCACACGAGGGCGTATGGCTGATGTCGTGTTTGAGGTAACCGGCATTCCGTCGCTCATCCCAGAGGAATTCCAGGTGATGAAGGCTAGTGACGGACGATTCGTCGTCCTGAGCAGTCCTAGCGGGCCAACATGGTTCGATTTTCATGATTTGTGCAATAGCCCAAGCCATACGATCATTGGTGCGCACAACAGATCCCATCCTGTGGTCGAAACCGCAGCGAACCCATGGACACTGCAACGAGACGCGGAGCTCCTCTTGGACCTAGTCGCCTCGAAGGAGGTCGAGTTGGAGCCGCTCATAACGCATCGGCTCCCTTACAGCGCCGCGTGTGACGCTTACCGGTCGCTCCTCAAGGAGCGGACGCACGGGTTGGCCATAATTCTTAATTGGGATGAGACTTGAACTCAATGCCTCTTCTGCATATATAAGATATTGCCTGCTGTGCAAATGCGTGTCCAGCTAATTTCAGTTAAATACTGGACGGCATGAATCTGTCAATGCCGGGCCTCTAGATCTTCTTGGTCCACGAGCCTCTGGATTTTGTGACAAGTTTCAGGCTGCGAGTCCGAGGCGCGCGTTCGTGACATAGTCGCCGAGCACGCGTTGGATCGTGGCGAGGGCTCGTCGTAACTCAAGTGGTGCTGGTGGCTTGTCAGCCTCGAGCAGCGGCTCGAGCAATCGAGCCTGGAGCTTGGTGTAGAACACGGCCACGCGGATGCCTTCAGCCGTCACGGTGTAGGTGTTGGTCCGAGGTGTCCTTTCGATCAGGCCGTGGAGTCGCATGCGGCGCAGGTCGTAGCTCATCTGCGAGGAGCTGTAGTCCCTGCCGAGGAGTCCGGCCACCTGCCCGCGAAGGCTCTTGTTGGTGAAGCCGGTGACGGCGTGGATCACTAAGCAGAGCGAGCCGGCCAGGGCCATGGCGCGTTGGTCCCCGAAGCGGAAGGCTCCGGTTCGTTGGCCCTCCCATGCGTAGGGCTGGTGGATGCGCTCGAAGAGCGCAGAGCCGATGGCACAGCCCTGGCCGGCACGCTCGATCATAAGCAGACGGTTGTTGACCTGCCTGGCCCGGCCGACGAGCTCGGGCAGGTGCTCGAGTCGAGCGAGGACGCCGATGTCGGACGGCTTGTTGACAACGGTCTCGATGCGTAATGCTCTGCCTTCTTTCAGGTATTGCTTGACGCGGCTGTGCTTGAAGGTGAAGTCGATCTTCACCTCGGTGCCCGGGCTGAAGACCCTGGTCTGCGACGGCAG
>Ga0187852_1000886_pt1 | contig 30175 bp, 26 predicted proteins | sample June2016WEW_6_40_FD_134511 | JGI IMG/M metagenome (GOLD analysis project Ga0187852, IMG submission 134511) | Peatland microbial communities from SPRUCE experiment site at the Marcell Experimental Forest, Minnesota, USA - June2016WEW_6_40 | ecosystem: Environmental > Terrestrial > Soil > Wetlands...
GATAGCGGCGTCTATGAAGGTTGGACGGTGCCCCTGGAGTACGACCCGCTTTTGTCCAAGGTCTCGGTGTGGGCGACGGCGCGTGCGGAAGCGATAGCGCGCATGCGCCGGGCGCTCGGCGAGTACGAGGTTTTCGGCATCAAAACCAACATTCCCTTTTTCCGCCGGCTGCTCGAGCACCCCGACTTTGCGGCGGGACGCCTGGATACCGGCTTGATTGACCGCGTGCTGGCCGCAGGCCTGATGGAAGAAGAGCCGCCTTCACAAGAGGAAGAGCGTGTTGCCGCACTGGCCGCGGCCCTGCATTTGCACGGGCGGCAGGAGAAGAGGATTCCCGCGCCCGCGGTCGCGAGCGCCTGGAAAAGCACCGGCAGGGACGCGGCGCTCAACCGGTGGCCCCGGCGGGAGGGTTGGAGAAGCGGATGAAACTGGCAATCAAGATCCACTCGGGTTCGAAGACGTCCGACCATGAATTTGAGTTGACGGAGACGTTAGAGGGCACATCTGCGGCCACCACGCGGCCTTCTTCGACCTCGAAGATTTCCTTCGATGGCGAGACGCTGCTTGCCGACCGGGAAGAGATCGCGCCGGGGGTTTACTCGATTCTGATCGCTGGGCGGTCTTACGAAGCTCAGGTCAGCAAGCGGGCGGGCGACTCCGAAGGCGCCTCGAGCCCGTACGTGGTTACCGTTGGGCTCCGGAATTATCTGGTGGAAATCCGGGATCCCCGGCGCTGGAAGCGCGATGGCTCCGGGGTTAGGGAGCAGGGCCCGCAGGAGATCGTGGCCCCCATGCCGGGGAAGATTGTCAGAGTGCTGGTATCTGAAAACCAGGAGGTGACGGGAGGACAAGGGTTGCTCGTCATCGAAGCGATGAAAATGCAAAACGAAATTCGCGCCCCGCGAGCGGGCCGCGTGGAGCGCATTTACGCCCAGGAAGGAACCGGCGTGGAGGCAGGGTTTCGGCTGCTGCGCCTTGAGTGAGAGAGTCGATGTTGCGGGGATTCCGTTCTTGTCTTACGAGGTTACCAATCGGAGCGGAAGTGAAATTCAAAATTCAAATGGCAAACGGCAAATGGCAAATGGAAAACCATTTGAAGTTTGCCGTTTGCCATTTGCCATTTGACCTGCTTTTGTGCCTTGCGGGTCTATTTGGCGGCTGGCGGACTAAGCTGGCCCTTGACGATCTGCTCAGCCAGGTAGTTCTCGACCTTCGCCCGGTTGCGCAGCGTCTCGATATAGGCCGCTTTCAGGAGTTGCTCCCGTTCATTCTTCAGTGTCTGCCGGATGGCATTCTGAACTCGCACCTCGGAAAGGGTGTGGGTTGCGGCCGGCTCAATGCCGAGGAGTTTGATGATGTGGAACCCGGAGGAACTGCGAATGATCCCGGTATACTGGTTGACCTGGAGCGCCAGCACGGCTTGCTTGAGTGGAGGGGTGGAATTCAGGGCCGAGGCCGGAATGAAGCCCATGTCGCCGCCGCCCGAGGCGGTTCGGGCATCCTCGGAGTATTCCTGCGCCACCGTGGCGAAGTCATCCCCGGCGCGCAGGCGAGCGTAAAGCGCCTGGATTTTGCGCTCGGCGGCAGCGGGGGTCTTGGCATCGTCGTTCTTGAGGTTGCGCACCTCGGGGTCCGCGACGGGAGTAACCTCGATCTGAGCCAAATGGTAAGCGGTTTCAGGGACGTTGAAGTTGGCCTTGTTGCGTTCGTAATAGTCCGCAATGTCGGCGTCGGAAATCTTGATATTCGACACGATTTCCTTGTTGATAAGTTTGGTTATAATAATATTGCGTCTTAACTCTCTGCGTAAATCTTCCATTTCCAAACCCTGGTCGTGAATTCGTTTCCTGAACTCTTCCGCAGAATAAGGGGTCTGAAGCTTGGCCACCTCGTTATCCACCTCGGCTTCCGAGACCGAGATGCCGGCGTGGGAGGCGTGCTCGACCAGGATCTGATTGTTGATCAGTTCATCCAGGACGTTCAGCTTGAAGCTCATGGCTTCTTCCGGGCTGTTAGCCTCGGGCGAAGCGCCCTGGCGGCTTCGGTATACCCTCTCGACCTGGTCGCGGTAGATGGGTTGGCCATCGACTTTCGCCGCTGTTTCGCGGTCCGAAGCGGTCTTCGGTCGGCAGGAGGTGAACACCGCCAGCCCCGCAACCAGCGTGAAGGTCACGAAGGCAGTAAGGCACAGTTGTTTTCTCATGCAGGTATTGTACTCCACACCCCAAGCATCCGTGTCCGAATATGACGCCTCGTAGGGGCACGCCCGGTGGTTGCCGCAGGGGCTCTCCCTACAAAGAACTGGGCAACTTAGGGTTGTCTCTGGTAGAATGAAGAGGAGTATTCATCCTGGAACGAGGTGTGGCTATGGCATTGGCTTGCGAGATTTGTGGCAAGGGACCAGCGTATGGGAACAGGATTAGCCACGCCCACAACGTCACCAGGCGGCGCTGGAACCCCAACTTACGCCGGGTTCATGCCGTCGTGGGTGGCGTCCCCAAAACCCTGCGCGTCTGCACGTCCTGCATCCGTTCGGGAAGAGTCTCGAAAGCAAAGTAAGACGCTGGATGGCCGCTGGCGCGGGAAGGACTGCGCACCTCATCGTCTTCTAGTCTCTTCCTCACTGACGCGGGGTCGAGGTTCAATGCGCCACTCGCTCAACCTGGTAAACCCCCTCGATCTTACGTAGTGAAGACACCACCTTTTCCAGGTGCTCCAGATCCACAATATCCAAGGTGACGTCGATGTGCGCCTGGCTGTCAGCCGTTCGCACTTCGATATCCTGAATATTCGAATGCACGTCCGCGATTGCCCCGGTCACATCAGCCAATAGGCCCTGGCGGTCGCGAGTGAACAAAGTGAGCTTGACGGGATAAAGGCTGTACTTGGGCCCCACCCACTTGACTTCGATGCGCCGGTCCGAATCGTAAAGGAGATTCTGAACGTTGGGGCAGTGCTTGGCATGCACTGCAATTCCTTTCCCGCGAGTTATGTAACCGGTGATTTCCTCACCTCGAATGGGATTACAGCACTTGGCGCGATAGACCATCAGGTCGTCGTGGCCGTGGACCTGGACGGCCGTGTCGCCGGAGATGCCCAGGGCGCGTTTCACGGTGGTAAGCCGGGAAGGATGAGCGGTTTCGAGACGAGCCGAGGGAACCAGGCGGGCGAGCACCTGGCGCGCGGAGAACTTGCCATATCCGATCCCCGCGTGCAGGTCGTCCGCCGTCGTCGAGCCGTTATCCCGCGCCACCCGCTGGTAATCTTCCTCGCTCACCTTCTTGAGCGTCACATCGTACTTGCGCGCCTCCTTTTCAAGCAGGCGCTTGCCGATTTCCACCGCTTGGCCTCTTTGCGCGACATTGACCCAGTGCTTGATTTTGTTCCGCGCCCTCGAAGTCTTGACGATGGCAAGCCAGTCGCGGCTGGGGTTGTGGTGCGCCTGAGTGACGATTTCGACGATGTCGCCGTTGCGTAGTTTGGATTTGAGGGGAAGGATGCGGCCGTTGACCTTGGCGCCCACGCAATGGTGGCCTACCTCGCTGTGGATGGCGTAGGCGAAATCGATGGGCGTGGCGTCCCGGGGCAACACGATCACTTTCCCCTTGGGCGTAAAGGTGTAAACCTCTTCCGGGTAAAGGTCGATTTTGAGCGTGGAGAGGAACTCGCCCGGATCGCCCATGTCCTGTTGCCATTCCACCAGGTGCCGCAACCAGGCGAAGCGTTCTTCATCCCGCGGCGCGATGGCGCTGCCATCCTTGCTGTCTTTATACTTCCAGTGAGCGGCGATTCCTTCCTCGGCGATCCTGTGCATCTCCTCGGTGCGAATCTGGACCTCAAACGGCTGGCCGTGAGGGCCGATCACGGAGGTGTGCAACGACTGGTAGAGGTTTGGCCTGGGGATGGCAATGAAGTCCTTGATGCGGCCCGGGACTGGCCGCCAGGTGTTGTGAATCACCCCCAGAGCGGCATAGCAGCTTCTCACGCTATCCGTGATAATGCGGACGGCCAGGAGGTCGTAAACCTGCTCGAGGGGAACGTGTTGCCTCAGGAGTTTTTGCCTGATGCTGTAGAGGCGCTTGATTCGGCCTTCGATGCGCGCCGGAATGGAGTGCTCCTTCATTTTGGCATTCACTTGCTCGCGCACTTCCGAGAGGAATCCCTCGTCGACCTTGCGGCGGCTTTCCACCTCTTTCTTGACGTCGAGGTAGGCGTCGGGTTCGAGAAACTTGAAGGACAAGTCCTCCAGTTCGCCGCGGACCTTTCCCATTCCCAGGCGGTGGGCGATGGGCGCATAGATATCCAGCGTTTCGCGGGCGATGCGTTCCTGCTTCTCGGGAGGCAGGTACTCGAGGGTGCGCATGTTGTGCAGGCGGTCGGCGAGCTTCACCAGCACGACGCGAATATCGTCGACCATGGCAAGGACCATCTTGCGGAAGTTCTCAGCTTGCTGTTCCTCCCGGCTCATGAATTTGATGCGCCCGATTTTGGTGACCCCTTCCACGATGCGGGCCACCTCAGCCCCGAACTCGTTCTCGATGGTTCCGCTCGTGGCGCTTGTGTCCTCGACCACGTCGTGCAGCATGCCGGCGGTCAGGCAGACAACATCCAGCTTCAACTCGGCCAGGATGTGGACGACCTCGAGAGGATGAACGATGAACGGCTCGCCGGAGAGGCGCTTCTGCTCACCGTGGCGAATGGCGCAGAAGTCGTAGGCTTTGCGCAGCACCGTCAGGTCTTCTCCAGGACGATAACCCCGCACCACAGCCGCGATGTCTTGGAAGCTAAGCATCTCCCCAATTTACATTCTAGGGCAGCCGGCGCGCCTGGTTCAAGTCCCAGGTCACTGTAAGGCAGCGGAGTGGGTTCTTACCTGTTTTGAAAATCGTAGCGCGGGCGTCTCGCCCGCGGGGGCGCGGGCATCCTGCCCGCGCACGGGAGCGGGACGCTCCCGCGACTGCGGGCGGGACGCCCGCACCACGGCGGATCGGAAGTCCACGCTACGCCGAAGTCACACTCTCTTCTCGCTGCCGTAGTTTTGTGATAGGCTTTCTGTATCTCCAGAAGAAGGATAAATGCAGACCTGCCAAGAGCGACCGGGAGCCGCCCGTCAAGTGCGGACAAAGGAGAGCATATGAAAGAAGCCACATGGAAAGTGTTAGCGATCGCGCTGCTTGCCGCAGTGGCAGTATTCGGCTCATGCCAGAAGCCTTTTCATGAGGAGACCGAGCGTTACATCTTTGTCGCAGCGAATACAAGCCTTGCCTATTGGCAGGAAGCCAAAGCCGGGTTTATGGATGGAGCTCGCGGACTGGGAGTGAAGGCGGAGTTTACAGGCTCAGAGACGTACTCGCCTCAGGAAGAGCTCGAGGTCTTTCAAAAGGCCGTCGACAGCCACCCCTCCGGGATCGCGGTTTCGCCTGCCAGGCCGGACATTTTCAAGGACGCCATCGATTCCGCCGTCAAGCTCGGCATCCCGGTTGTTTGCGTCGATTCGGACGCCCCTGACTCGCGCCGCATTACATTCATCGGCACAGATAACTATCAGGCGGGGCTCATGAGCGGGAAGCGCATCGCGGAATTGATGAAAGGCGAAGGCAATCTGGTTGTGATCACATTACCCGGCCAGTTCAACGTCGATGAGCGTGTTCGCGGAGTCACTGAGACGCTGAAGAAGTATCCGAAGATCAAAGTCCTTCGCACGCTCGACGACAAAGGCGACCCGCGCTCCGCAAACGACCAGGTTTCGTCGATGCTGGACGCCAAAGAGAAGATTGATGGAATCGTCTGTTTAGAAGCCTCGGGCGGACCGGGAGCGGCGGAAGCCTTGCACCGATTGAATCTTGGCGGCAAGATTCCGATCGTGGCGATGGATCGTACTCCCGAAACCCTCGACTTCATCCAGCAGGGAGTGATCGCCGCCACCGTCGCGCAGAAACCCTACACGATGGCTTTCTACGGCCTGCGGTTCCTGGATGACCTGCACCACAACATCGTGCACGAGTTCCAGGACTGGCAGACGGCACCCGTGTCTCCCCTGCCGGTTCGCGTGGATACCGGAACGGCCGTCATTGATGCCAGCAATCTCGCTGCTTTCCGGGCAGCCGAAGCTACGCGCCGGCAGGCGCTTTAGCGGCATCGCCTGCTTGGGAGCTCAGTGCTTTCGAGGTAGAAGGGGCGCTCCTGCCTGCGCTACGGTTCTGAAAGCAGTCGCTCATGCCGGTCGCTGACGGGCACCCAGAAACCATGAGGTACCCGGGAGCGCGGGCATCCTACCCGCAACGTGCGTGCAATTGCGGTGCGAAAGGCGGGCAGGATGCCCGCGCTCCCGAATATCTTCAGAGCAGGCAGACGGATAGGGCAGGCATGCGCTAGTGGGGAAAACGACACCCCGGCCCTTCGAACAGGGCCGGGGTCATCGATGGACAAAAAGGAAGAGCTTGCGGAACCAAGCTGGGTGCTACGATCCGCCAGCCTTCTTCAAGGCGAGTGCTTTGTCGACCCAGTTTTCAGCTTGTTTCAAGTCAGCTTCCCGCGCCGATGCGTCGGCTTCCAGGTCGGCCTTTTGCCGAAACATCAGGTTCAAGTAAGCCATGGTCTCGAAGTCATTCGGCTTAAGCTGAATCGCCTTCTCGAGGACCTCAACGCCTTCCTTGACCAGCGGGCCGTTCTTTTCTTGCAACTCAGCACGCGCCTTAGCCGGAAACGGCGGCAGGCTGCCGGGGTCCTTGGGATCCTTCGGGAATTCGATCTTCAGATCCTTCCTCATCTGCTGCGAACGCGGAAAACACATTGCCCAATCCAGCACGCCAATCCAGTAATACGGAACGGGATTGTTCGGATCGGCTTGCACCAGGCGCCGCTGGTACTCCTTGGCCTTGTCGAAGTTCTTCTCGTAGTAGTAAATCTGAGCAATACTGGCGATCGCATTAGCATTGGTCGGATCTGCCTTCAGAACATCCTCATACGCATCGATGGCCTGCGCGGCGACCTTCAGGTTTTCAGTTGATTCGCCGCTGGGGATGTACTGATTGAAGTACGCGGTGGCAAGGTAAAGCTTGGCATTCAACAATGTCGGGTCCAAGCCCACGGCAGTTTTGAAATGCATGATGGCGGCCTGGAACTGCGCATTGCGGAAGGCTGCAACGCCCTTATTAAGCTGGTCCCGCGCCCTGAGCTTCTGGCATCCGCTGCTGAAAGGCAGCAACAGCATCACTGCCCCCAGCAGGATGAACTTATACACTTTCATTGGAAATCCTCCCTCAACATGATCATAGGTGGGGGACTACTGACCTTCTTCCAAAGACTTGGTCACGAGCCCGATCTTGTCAACGCCAGCGCCTTTCGAGATGTCGATCACCTCCGCGATAGCCTCGAACGGCAACGTCGGATCGCCCTTGACAAACATCACCCGGTCGCTGCGCATCTTGAAAATATCCTCAAGGCGGCTACCGAGGTCACGGATGTCGACGGGGTCCTGGTTGATCTTAACGTGACGGCCGGAATCGACAGACACCACGATGGTATGGGCGAGGACTTCCGGATCGACTTTGGCATCCTTGGGACCTGGTTGCGGCACAATCGCGTCCAGGCCCTTGGGCGTCAACGGTGTGATCACCATAAAGACGATGAGCAACACCAGTAAGACGTCAATCAACGGGGTCACGTTCATGTCCACCATGGGACCTTTCTTATTTCCCCCTACGGCCATAGCCATAGTGCTACCCTCCTGCTTCTCTAACGAACTGAATTCGACGTTACGGGGTTACTTCCGGCGACGCGGCCGCGCCAGGCCGCCGACTCTGGACCTTTTCGGTCAAGAGCCCGATGGCATCTACGCCTGCCGCGCGCACAGCATCAACCACTGCGACCACATCACCGTATTTGGCCCGGGCATCGCTCTTGACGAACACGGTCTTGTCGAGCTTGTCCTGGACCCGGTCTTTGACCGCTGCGGTAATCTTGTCCGCGGTGATCTTGTCCGAGTTCAGATAGAACGTACCGTCCCGCGTGATGGCTACAGTCGTAGCGTCTTCCTTCTCAGCGCTCTGCATCGTGCGCGGGTTGTTGACCCGGGCCAGGTCGACGCTGACGCCTTTTTGCAACATGGGCGTGATCACCATAAAGACGATCAGCAGCACCAGCATCACGTCGACCAGTGGCGTCACATTGATGTCTGAAACAGCTCCTGGTACTTCCCGTTTGGCCATTATTTCTTCCCCCGCGAAGATCTCTTGATGAAGTAGTCAATCAACTCGGAAGAGGAGTTATCCATCTCCACGTCGAAAGACTCGATTTTGCCCGCGAAGTAGTTGTACGCCCACACGGCAGGCACAGCCACAAACAAACCGACAGCGGTGGTGACCAGAGCTTCAGAAATACCGCCCGCCACTGCGGCTAGACCAGTGGACTTCGCTCCGGCGATGCCTCGGAACGCGTTGATGATGCCCAGCACGGTGCCGAACAGCCCGACGAACGGAGCCGTGGAACCGGTGGTGGCAAGGGAGGAAACGCCGCGCTTGAGTTCGGCGTGCACGATCGCCGCAGCGCGCTCGAGGGCCCGCTTGGAAGCCTCAATCGTCTCGCCGGAAATCTCTGCGGTAGCCTGGTGGGCTTGGAATTCCTGCAGACCGGCCGTTACCACCTTAGCCAGGTGGCTCCGCTTGTTTTGCTCCGCGATCGCGATCGCTTCGTCAATCTTGCCGTCTTTCAAGGCGCCCGCTACGGCGGGAGCAAAAAGCCGCGATTGCTTGCGCGCCGCATTGTAAGCAATCCAACGGTCAATCATGACGCCGATCGACCAGCACGACATGATCAAAAGCAGAATGACCACGGACCGGGCCGGCCATGCCATCGAACGCCACATGGTGATAGGGTCGAATCCAATCTGCGCTTCGCCTTCCTGAAACAGCAGCAAACTCAGGGTTAACAGACTCATGTTATTTTGTATCCTCCTGGAAGATTTTCCGCGTTCAGGCGGTATCCCGATGAGTAGCGCCCCCACCTATCGGGGCATCTGCCGGCCCTTCGCTTTGCTCAGGGCAAGCCCTAAAGGCCGGCGCCACTTCTCAAGATACCACCCTCGTTCACAAACTATTCAGCCAAGGTGAAGTTGACGTCCACCTCGGTTACAACCTCGACAGGCTCCCCGTTCAGCAAGGTAGGCTGGTAGCGCCAGCGCTGCACAGCCTCGAGGGCCGCCTTCACCAGCAACGGGTGTCCACTCACGACTTTCAGGTCCTGGATCGTGCCGTCTTTACTAATAATAGCCTCCAAGCGCACTGTCCCCTGAATGCGGGCCATCTTCGCCAACTGGGGATATTCAGGCTTGGGTTGAAAGATCAGTTTTGCGCTCTCGACCTGGCCGCCCACGCGAATTCGCTTCGGAGTGGCTGCCTTGGGTGGAGGAGGTGGAGGAGGAGCAGACGCGGTGGAAAGCACTCCGCCCAGCACGCCGCCGAGCACGCCGCCCATCTGGCCGCCCGGCATGCCGCCCGGCACGCCGCCCACCACACCCACGGCGCCGGTGTTCACCGGCTCAGGAGCGTCTTTGATGATCCTCACTGTCTTGGGGATAACGGTGGGGGCTTTCATGATGTCTTCTACAGTTACGCGTTTGATGATCTTAACAGGCGCCGCAGCAGCAGGTGGGGGCGGAGGAGGCGGGGGAGGGGGCGGCGCAGATAAGAAAGTCATCAACTGGGCCGTGGGGAGGGCCTCTGTATAGATCAAGGGGACCAGCACCAACACGCCTACAATGACGATCTCAATCATGTAGGCGAGGGGAATCGTAGCGCGCTTCCAGTTGTCGGTCTTGATCGCGGAGTAGATCAGGTAGAGGATGAAACCGACAATGTTCAGCAGCAGCGTGATGACGAGCCACACCACCCAGCCCAGGTTAAGACGACGCGCATCCGCCGCTACATAACAACACATCAGCGCGTAGGCCGTAATCAACACCGCACCGATGATGGCTTGCGCCGCCACCACCTTCGTGTCTGCCCCGAATGACAATACGGGCAACCCGAAAAACAGAGCTAGAAACACCACAACGCCGATCGCGAGCGAGATCAGCCAATGCTTTCTGCTGAGGACCGGCACACGAGAGGGAGAAGATTCAAGCAAAGTCTCGTCGAACATGGCTTCCGCCTCCTAAGATTCTTAAGACAGCCGGGAGAGGAGCAACCCGGCATCAGACGAATACTAATTAGCGACGTGCAGCTACAGCCTCGCGAGAAAAATTCTTCGACTTCGTCGCCGCGCTTCCCAGCTCTCGCTTCTGGAAGTAGACCACAATGGGACTCGCGATGAAGATCGAAGAGTAAGTCCCGACGATCACGCCCACCACCAGGGTATACGCGAAACTGTGAATGACCTCGCCGCCGAAAAGGTACAACGACAGCACGGCAAGGAAGGTCAAGCCCGAGGTCAGGATCGTCCGGCTAAGAGTCTGGTTGATGCTGCGGTTGACCAGGTCTACAAAGTTCTCCCGCTTGTTCAGCCGCGCGTTTTCGCGGATCCGATCGAAGACCACAATCGTATCGTTCATGGAATAGCCGACCAGCGTCAGCAGGGCCGCGATCACCGTCAGAGTGATCTCCTTGTTGAACAAAGAGAAGAAACCGAGCGTGATCGTCACATCATGAAACGTAGCGACGACCGCAGCGACGCCGTATGATAGCTCAAAGCGGAACCAGATGTAAATCAACATTGCACCGAGGCCCGCCAGCGTAACGTAGAGGGCCTGCTGGCGAAGGTCCTTGCCCACCTTGGGACCAACCACACTCGTGTGCTTGATCGCGAAGTTAGAAACGGCGAAGTCGTTTCGGAGCGTGGCGATCACTCCCGCATTTACGCCCGGGACCGAGGTCAGTTCCTGGAAGTCCGAAATAAGCCCACCCCTCGGCGGGGCGTTTCTAAAACCGATGATGGCGTCGGCCAAATCGCGGTAAGATTTGCTGGCGGAATCGAAACCTTTCGAAGCCAGCCCCAAGGGATCTGCAGCCACAAGGTGGTCGGCGAGGGTCTGGGGACTGGAATTATTGAAATCCGGTTTTCCCTCTTGAGCCTGACCCACCGCCCCGGACAACGCCGCCACGATGGTACGCTTGCTTTCGTCCAGGGCTTCGGCGGAGGCGGTCGTCTTGAGGTCCAGTCCGATAATTACCTCGCGGTCACTGGCCGGGCCGTAAGTAGTAATACTTTCACCCCGTAGACCCTGCCGGTCAATCTCATGACGGATGGCGTCGATGTTCGGGGCCTTGGCGAATTGCACTTCGATGGCGGTTCCGCCCCGGAAGTCGATCCCGTAAGCAAGACCCCTCTTAACCACCATGGATATGATTCCGGCGCTGGCTAGCGCGAGAGATAAGGCGATCAAGTACCACTTTATCCCCATCCAGTCGATTTTCGGTTCGTGAAAGAACTCCATGACTTGATCCCGTACCTCGCCTTAGTTTTTGACACCGACCGCCAACTCGAAGTTCCCTAATTTTCCGGCGGCGTTTCGCATTGGAGGAGCGCGGGCTTCCAGCCCGCATTCTGCCCGCGTTCGGCGGGCTGGAAGCCCGCGCTCCGACCTAAATACTCAGCTCCGCACCTTTCTCCCGCTTGGAAAGGACATAATCAAATATCACACGGGAGACAAAAACGGAAGTGAAAAGATTAGCTATTAAACCGATCGTCAACGTAACTGCGAAACCACGGATGGGGCCGGTTCCGAAAGTAAAAAGAATAGCCGCGGATACAACCGTCGTTACGTGCGTATCAATAATGGTTATAAACGCGTGCTCAAAGCCGCCGGCCACCGCCGATCCCACGGCCTTGCCTAAGCGCAGTTCCTCCCGGATACGCTCGAAGATCAGCACGTTGGAGTCCACTCCCATGCCGACGGTGAGGATGACTCCCGCGATTCCAGGCAGCGTGAGAGTTGCATCAATCCAACCCAGCGCCGACAGCAGAATAATCAGGTTCAACAGTAGCGCCAGGTCCGCGTTGACGCCCGCGCCGCGATAGTAGACCAGCATAAAGGCCATCACCGCCACAAAACCCACGATGCAAGCCAGGATGCCGTGGCGGATAGAATCCGCCCCGAGCGATGGGCCGACCACCTCATCAGAAAGGGTGGTGATGGACGCCGGCAGTGCCCCGGAACGCAGCACCAGCGCCAGGTCCTGCGCCTTCTGGGGAGTAAAGCCGCCTCGGATTTCGCCGCGATCGGTAATCTGGCTCTCGATGTTCGCCGCCTCAAAAACCCGATTGTCGAGCACGACGGCGAGCAACTTGCCGACATTGGCGCCCGTCACGCGGCCGAACCTCGAGGCGCCGTCGCGCGAGAGGGTGAAATTCACGTCGGGACGCCCGTTGGCATCATGCGCCGGCTCCGCCCCGGTCAGGTCGCGGCCGGTGACTGCGGCGACGCGGTTAATAATGTACCAATTCTCGCCGCCATTCTGCCCAGCCTGTCCCTGCAACAACTGGGTGTCCGGAGGAAGAATGCCGCCATGCGCGGCCAGCGCCGCCTCGCGGCTGGGGAAGGGTCCGTCCTGGACCAGCTTCAGCTCCAGCAGCGCCTGGTTTTGCATGATATCTCGGACGCGCGTAGGGTCGTCGACCTGGGGAAGCTCGACAACCAGCTCATTGTCCCCCTGCCCGTATTCGGAAATGGTCGGCTCGGCTACGCCATACTGGTTCACACGATTGGTGATCGTGTTCATCGACTGTAACAGAGCCTGGTTGCGAATATTGGCCGCTGCGGTCGTCTTCAGGGAAAGCATCCATCCGGTGGGATCGCCCGGCATGCGGGAAAGCTCCCAGTCTGAGAATTGCTCGCTGGCCAAAGTCTGAAGATCGGAGGACCGTTCCTGGGGAATGCCCTTAATTTGGATACGGTGCTTGGGGGGCTGAACTTTCGTATCATCGGCTTTCTGAATATCTGCGAAGGGAATATTCTTGGCCTTAAGTTCGTCCGTAAGCCTCTCGAGGGCCTGGTCGGCGGTGATGTTCACCGCGTCTTCCACGTGGACTTGCAATACCAGGTGGGTGCCGCCCTTCAGGTCAAGTCCCAAGTGAATGCGGCTGCGGACGTTCTCCTTCAGCTCCTGGAAATTCTTAGGAAAACCGATAATGCCTAGAATACTGGCCACCACCACTAGGCCAATAAAAATCACCCGATTTCTGATCTTGAAATCCATGGCTGACCCTCTTAACGTTCCGTAGAGCGGGCGTCTCGCCCGCTGGGGCGTGGGCATCCTGCCCGCGCGTCTTTGCGGGAGCGAGACGCTCCCGCCACGGCAGGCGGGACGCCTGCCCTACGTCACTTCTTCTGCTTGGCGAGCTGCTCCTGTTTCGCCTCTGCTGCGGTATCGTCTCCCGCCATTCCCGTGATTGCCGTGCGCGTCACGTCCACCTTGACCTGGCTGGAAATCTGGAGCTGCACCACGCCGTCCCGGAAGGAGACGATGGTTCCCAGAATGCCGCCGCTCGTCACCACGCGGTCACCGGTCTTGAGATTGGCAAGCATGGTCTGCAGCTTGCGCCGCTGCTGCTGTTGAGGCCGGATTACCAGGAAATACCAGATGGCGAAGAGGGGCGCAAAGAGGAGAAGAAACTGGCTTAACCCGGCACCGGCGCCCAAGTCGGCCGCCAATAGGAATGAGTTCACAATATTGCCCTCGATCCTGGCCCAACCGATTAGCAAAGGAATTTCGAATCTGCTACCCCGCCCGCGAGGCACGTGACTGGCGGGGTCGGGCTTTACGGATTCGTCTCAGGGATAGTTTGCACGCCTAACGTTCCGCGCGCGCCCTAGAAAGAAACTCCGCGAACGCGCCAAAAACCAAAGACTGCCTGATTTTCCGCATCCTGTCAATGTAAAAGTGGAGGTTATGCTGGGTTGCTAATATGGCTCCCAGCATCTCCCCGGCCACGAACAGGTGGCGAATATAGCTCCGTGAATAGCGCCCGCACACGGGACACTCGCAGGCGCGGTCAAGCGGCGAGTGGTCGCGCGCATACTTCGCGTTCTTGATGATCACCTTGCCTTCGGATGTGAACACACAACCATTGCGGGCGTTTCGGGTGGGCATGACGCAATCGAACATGTCGATGCCTCGCGCCACGCATTCCACCAGGTCCTCGGGCGTCCCGACTCCCATCAGATAGCGCGGGCGCTCGCGAGGGAGCAAGTGCGCGGTGTACTCAACCACTTCGTACATTTCCGCCTTCGGTTCGCCTACCGAAAGCCCGCCCACCGCATATCCCTCAAATTCCAACTCCAGCAGTCCCTCCACACTCTCGAGACGAAGGTCTTTCTCCACTCCGCCTTGGACGATGCCGAAAAGAGAGGGACTAGGGGCTGGGGGCTGGGGACTGGGGATTTGTGATTTGTGATTTGCGATTTGCGATTGCGCGCTGGCCTGAATTTCACTCGCTCGGGGCCGTGTGTTGGGGACCGAAGGTTCTTCCCTAGTCCCCAGCCCCCAGCCCCTAGCCCCTTCGCATGCTGACAGCTTCTCTTTCGCCCGCCCCGCCCAGCGCTCCGTCAGCTTGACGGCGCGATGTAGGGCTTCGCGGCTGGCCGGATACTCGACGCACTCGTCAAGCGTCATGATGATGTCGGCGCCCAACGCACATTGGACCTCGACGGCGCGCTCGGGTGAAAGAAAGTGGGAAGAACCATCCAGGTGGGACTTGAACCAGACCCCGTCTTCGGTAACGCGGCCAAGGCCCTTCAGGCTCATCACCTGAAAGCCTCCGCTATCAGTGAGTATGGGGTGAGGCCAGGACATGAAGCGATGCAGGCCCCCGAGTTCGCGGATGATCTCGTGGCCAGGACGCAGATAGAGATGATAGGTGTTGGCGAGAAGGATCTGGACGCCCAACTCCTCGAGTTGAGCTTGCGTCATTCCCTTGACGGTGCCGGCCGTCCCAACGGGCATGAAGACTGGCGTCTCTACAATCCCGTGAGGCGTGTGAAGAAGACCCGCACGCGCGCCGGTTGCGGGGTCCTCTCGAACAATCTCAAATCGCAATGGCATGATGGCTGAGCCATGAGTAGCGCGACGTCGGGGCGGTTGGCGAACCGCCCCTACTGCCCTCGACTCAAATCGCAATCTTCTATGACCCGAGCATCGAAAGGCCGACTTTGGCCAGAATCCACAGGATCCACAGGCCGACGAACACAAGGATTATCGAAGTGGGCTTGACTTTGCCTTCTGTCCCCTTCGAGAGCGCAACCCCTAGCAGAATGACCATCCAAACGGTGAGAACATCGGCGGAAGAAGCCACCGCATACAGAGGCTTCGAAACCTGATTTTGGTGGAGGAAGAACCCGACGTTCGAGGGAACGGGATTCTGGGAGTTAAACTGTTCAGGGTCGCCAAAGAAGATCACGGCAATTGCCATTAGCGATCCCAAGAGCGAAACCAGGTTCGCGTAACTAACCAGGGATAAGACCGCTTTGAAGCTTGCTCGAGCTCCAAAGATCACATTCACAACCAGAATTCCAAGGCCGGCCAGGACCAGCAGGAAGATCGGCGCACCCACCAACCCCGCGACGTGGGCGATCACTGACCCAAACTTGGCCCCTTGGCGCACGGCCTGGTCCAGCTGCTCGGGACTCATGCCGGAGGCCCGATTGCTCTGTTCGATCTGCATGCGCACAATGCGCTCCATGCCGATCTTCCAGAGCATTGTCTCAGTAACTGCGATCGCCGCAACCACGAGCGTTATCATCGGCGCCAGAAAACCGGGGTTGCGCGCCACATCCGCAAAGGTTTCTCCTGGCGAGATGAAGACACCCATCAGCCGCTCAGGAAACGATAGTGGTTGAGCTTCCGGCTCCGCAGGACTCACGATGGCACCACCCATTGCTACGTCCCTCCTTTGACTGAGTTGTCGAACCGCCTCGCAATACGGAGGACCGGGTTCGAAATCGCCGGACTCCGGGTAACGAAGAATTCCTCTGTTAGCGAGTTAGACTACCGTGAACGGCAACATCATATCAAGTCGCGGTCGGGGAAACAACTGATTGACGGTTGCGCGCAGTGCCGTGGAGTGCGGCTGCGAAGCTGCCGCCGTGGAACCGATGCGGGACGGCGGTAGCTGTCGCTCGCCCAGAAGTCATCAAACCGACTCCCCTCCTTAGGTAAGGAGGGGGTAGGGGGTGGTTGGTCCCGTCGCGGCGCTGGCTCCCACCACCCCTGCCCCTCCCGTCGGCTGACGGATGTAGCGCGGGCGTCCCGCCCGCGGTGGCGGGAGCGTCCCGCTCCCGCGCACGGGCAGGATGCCCGTGCCACGGCGGGCGGGACGCCCGCCCTACGGTTTCCAATGGAACGCAGGATCTCTGGAGTTCCTATATGGTATGTACAGGAGGAGCGACGCGTCAATCCTCAATCATTCGCGCACTTCGGCGTCCAGGAAGGCGCGCAGCTTGCGGCTGCGCGAGGGGTGGCGCAGTTTGCGCAGGGCCTTGGCCTCGATCTGCCGGATGCGTTCGCGGGTCACCGCAAAACTCTGCCCCACTTCCTCGAGCGTGTGTTCGCTGCCATCGTCGAGGCCGAAACGCATCTTGATGACCTTCTCTTCGCGCGGAGTCAAGGTCTTCAGCACTGACTCCGTCTGCTCTTTCAAGTTGATATTGATGACGGCCTCGGCCGGCGAGATCACGCCGCGGTCCTCGATGAAATCGCCCAGATGGGAATCTTCCTCCTCGCCGATGGGGGTTTCGAGCGAGATGGGCTCCTGGGCAATCTTCAGCACCTTGCGGACTTTGATGACGGGAATTTCCATCCGCTTGGCGATCTCTTCCGAGGTCGGCTCCCGCCCGTATTCCTGCACCAGCAAGCGCGAGGTGCGAATCAGCTTGTTGATGGTCTCGATCATGTGCACGGGAATGCGGATGGTGCGCGCCTGGTCGGCGATGGCGCGGGTGATCGCCTGGCGGATCCACCAGGTGGCGTAAGTGGAAAACTTATAGCCGCGGCGGTATTCGAACTTGTCCACTGCCTTCATTAATCCGATATTACCTTCCTGGATGAGATCAAGAAACTGAAGGCCGCGATTCGTATACTTCTTGGCGATCGACACCACGAGGCGCAGGTTGGCCTCGATCAGGTCGCGCTTGGCCGCTTCCGCCCGCTCCTCGCCGCTCAGGATGTTCTGGCAGCTCCGGCGCAGCTCGACGGCTGGAGACTGGGTCCGGTGCTCGAAGTCCGCGAGGCGCTGGCGGAGCACCCGCAGGTCCTTCCTCAGATCTTTGTTGCCGTTGGTGCGCGCGCCTTCGGCTTTCTTTTCCGCCTTGTTCAACTCGCGCTCCAGCGGGCGCAGTTCGTCGATGGCCTGCCGGAGCTTCTCGATCAGCGCGTTCTTCATGCTGTGAGTGAAGAGGACGGAGCGAAAGAGCACCGAGATCAAAACCCGGTGCCGGGCCACGGCCCAGTTGTAGCGCCGGAAATCCCTGGGGCGCCGGGTGCGGGGAATTGCGTCCCGCTTGGTGCGAAGCTGCAACAACTTCTTGTAGAGCCGTTCGACCTCGTCGATGCAGGCAATCACATCCTTGGTGCGTTCCGTCACTTTCTCTTCCGTAAGCTCGTCGTCGTCGAAAACCACCACTTCCTTAATGGTCCGGTCGCCGCTCTTCAGCTCTTCGCGCACCGCGAAAAGCGCCTGAATAACAATCGGCGAGCGCGAAAGCGTTTTCAGCACGTTGAGCTGCCCGCGCTCGATGCGCTTGGCAATCTCAACCTCGCCCTCGCGAGTGAGCAGCGGCACGGTTCCCATTTCGCGCAGATACATGCGCACCGGGTCGTTGGTCTTGTCGAGGGCGCCCGGAGTCAGATCGAGTTCGACGTCCTCTCCAAGCTCGTCCCCCTTGAGCTCATCAACTTTTTCCAGGCCCAGGCCGCTCTCGGCCGATTTCACTTTGGGGGAATCCAGCACCTCGATGCCGGCATTGTCGAACATGGAGAGGAGGTCGTCGAGATCTTCCGCCGAGTGCACGTCGGAGGGAAGAAGTTCGTTCACCTCATCGTAGAGGAGGTAACCCTTCTCTTTGCCTATTGAAATGAGCTTGCTGACCTGATCGAACTTGTCGTCGAACGCCAAGGCAACCGCCTCCCTGCTGGGGAAGAAACATTAATTGAATGTTAAAACAAGTATGGCGACACCCCCGCCTTTGCTCGGGCGGTGCCGCCTCGCGTAACTCCGTCGTAATTTATGACAAGCCGTCAAACCGCACCGGCTCCATCGTATTAGATGTAATATACACGATTTCGTTTGTCAGTGGGATGATATTTTTGCACCTTCGCTGAGTCCGCGCAGTTCGTTCTGCAGGTTCAGCTTAACTCGTTCAAGCTCTCGAAGCCTTTCCCGGTCCTCCGTCTGTAGGGCCTCCTGGATTTCGACGCGCACGGCATCGAGTCGGCGGCGTGCGCGGCGCGCGCGTAGCGATTGAAGGTGCCGGTCAATGCGTCCCCTATCTGGCGGCTCTACCGCCCAAAAGAGGCTCTCATAAAGCACCTGGCGCGCCTCCGCGTTCAGCGGTTCTTCCAAAGCCGACGGCTCAGCCTTCTCACCTTTCCGCAGTAAATCCAAGAAGCGCTTGAAGATCGGCTCCGTCACCACCCCCTCGAACATGCCCTGTTCCATCATCTGGGGCAGCAGTTCATCCGCAAGTTCCTGGTTTTCGACAAACGCCCGTAATAGTTCCTTCTCTGCCACCGTAACTTTAGGAGTGGCCGCCCCGGGCTGGAGCCGCACGTCCGAGCGGGCCGGTCCTGCCACGCGACGCAGTTCGTCGCGCAACAGGCGCTGATCCAAGCGCAGTCGTTCCGCCAAACGGCCCGCCAACTCCACCCGCAGCATGGGGTTGGGAACCTTGGCAAGGTAAGGGAGCACGGCATTGGCCGCGCCGACCTTGCCTTCAGGCGTGGTGAGGTTATGTGTGCTGACAGCCCGATCTGTCAAATAGTCGATATAGCTCGGCGCGCTTGAAAGCAGCTCGCGGTACCGGCCGCTCCCTTCTTTCCGAATGAAAGAATCGGGGTCGAGCTTCCCGGGCAGCGCCAGCACCTTGGCCTCGAAGCCTTCCTCAAGCAACAGCGCCAGCGAGCGCTCCGTAGCCGCCACGCCGGCCGAGTCCGGATCGTAGTTAACCACGATGCGGCGCGAATAACGCGCCAGCAAGCGAATCTGCCCCTCCGTCAAGCTTGTCCCACAGGAAGCGACCACGTTTTCGATGCCGATCGAGGCCACCGCGATGCAGTCCATGTAGCCTTCGACCAGAATGGCATAGTCGAGCTTGCGGATGGCTTGGGCGGCGCGGTCGAGGTGGTAAAGCACCCGGCCTTTTGTATAGATGGGGGTTTCCGGAGAATTGAGGTACTTCGGCTGCTCGTCTCCTAAGGCTCGACCTGCGAAAGCCACGACCTTGCCGCTATCGTTGGCTATCGGGAAAATGACGCGGCGGCGGAAGCGGTCGTAGTAGCGGTTTCTTTCCGCGTCGTGGCCGACCAAGCCGCTCTTCTCGAGCAATTCGGACATATTGCCAGCGTCGCCCTGCGCACCCTCTCCCATCGCGCCGCTCAGGTGCCGGATCAGCGTCTGGCCGTCGCCCGGCGCATATCCCAATCGGAAACGGCCTACGGCCTCGTCGCCGAGACCCCGGTCCTCGAGATAGGCCCGCGCCATGCGCCCCTCCGCCGTGCCGGTCAGTTGGCCGGCAAAGAACTTCGCGGCGGCCTCGTGCATTTTGTAGAGCACGGCGCGGGTTTTCGCGTTGGCATCGTAGGCAGCCTCGCCGAAAGATTCCGAGATCGTAATGCCCACCTTCTCCGCCACCCGGCGCAATGCCTCAGGAAAGGTAAGACTGTCGATCATCATCACGAACTTGAAGACGTCGCCGCCGACACCGCAGCCGAAGCAATGAAAAATCTGCTTGGCGGGGTGGACGGCGAACGACGGGGTCTTCTCCTGATGGAATGGGCAGAGGCCCATGTAATTCGCGCCGGCTTTGCGCAGCTTGACGTAGTCGCCCACGATCTTGACGATGTCAGCAGCCGCCCGTACTGTATCCACCTGGCTCATCTCGGATTACCGTTCTCTCGTGCGATTCTTTGTTTTCATAGACATTCTCGCTTTGTTCCACCAGTTTTCAATATCACCAACCCGGTTTTACGCCAAGGCGCCAAGAACGTAAAGGGCGCAAAGTCGCACCACCCCCAACCCCTCCTCAACCGAGGAGGGGAGTCCGCAATTCCCCTCCTTGATAAGGAGGGGTAAGGGGTGGTCGATTTCTATGCCGGTCCTTTGTTTTCATAGACATTCTCGCTTTGTTCCGCCAGTTTTCAATATCACCAACCCGGTTTTACGCCAAGGCGCCAAGAACGTAAAGGGCGCAAAGTCCCACCACCCCCAACCCCTCCTCAGCCGAGGAGTGGAGTCCGAGTTGCCAGTATTCGGCCAGGGCTGGAAAATTGGAGCAAAGCGGAACGGGAGGGCACACATAAAGCAGCGCGGACCTTCAGTCGACACTCTACGATTCTAGCCTATGCATCGGCGATTGTCAAGAGACAACGAGTCCGCTTTCAGAGTTTTCGAGATCGCCAGGGTTTTCGGAAAGCAGGCCCACTCGAACGGAGCAAACGACCCCTCACCCGTCCCGCTCCGGCTGATGAAGACGTCGGCAGCGGGACACCCTCTCCCCTGGGGAGAGGGCAGTTAACTCACGGGCCGCACCCGCCGCCCACTTGCCAACCGCAAACCGCCTACTGCCGACCTGCCTACTGCCTTCTTCCTTCCCTCAGTCCCTCTCCAGCTTAGCTCCGTAGAACGCCCTTCCTTTGTCCTGGGCGGGACGGCGCCACATGATGCGGGCCGCGATATCGCGTTGTTCATCGGGGCTATCCAATCCCACTCGCACATAGAGCCGTTCTCCGACTTGCAGCTCAAAATTGCAAGCAAAGCAGAGGCCGGTTTTGGAGATATTCTCGGTCGTGCTGGTTTCCTCGCTCCCATCCGGCAGCCGGATTCCCAGCGGCAGCTTTACCCCGAGGCGCTTTTCCTGCCGCCGTTCGGCTTCGCGCTGCGCGGCCAGGTCCGAAATGGAAACGGCGGGGAGAGTGGGGGAGGGCCTTTCAGGTCCATTATCGACGACCGCAAACGTCCAATCCCGGGGAAAGTCACATCTTGGACAGGGACGCGCCACGGACGAATAAGACACCAGTCTGCGATACTGTTCCACCGTGAGCGCGGTCATCTCCCGGTACGAACAGTCGCGGCACTCGAGCAAAACTCGGATAAGGCCTTCTTGTGCGGGTTCCTCCGATTTGTCTTGGAAGTGGACGCCCCAGATTTCAATATCGGGGTCCAGGCACTTTACTCCCCATTCCGGCGTGCCGCTCAACGACCTTGCCGAGCGCATCACCACCTGGAAAAAACAGAAGACCTGGTTGTTGAGATTGGTAATCCTGATTACGGCGCCGGGCAGCATCAGGCGCGAGACGACAATCAACCCTCCGGACTGGTTGACGACCAGCGTGTAAGTCAGCTCGTCGAACGGATCACCTTGGGTATCCTTACCCTCAACACGGATCGGAATCCGCAGAAGTACTCGTTCGCTTCGTCTCGCCGCAGTGTCATAGCTTTGATTTGCCATCTTGCGTCAGTTCCAGCATTCAGGATTCAGGTCCGTAATCCACGACTTCGAGATTATAGGGGAGGATACCTGAAATTCAAACGACAAAAGGTAAAGCAGGAGTCAGGATTCAGGATTCAGGGCAGGAAAACCCAAGCGGCGGGTTACAGCCTGGCTGCGAACTCGGTTTTGGTGTCATTCCGAGGAGCCGCAGGCAACGAGGAATCTCGCACTGCCTGGAAAGTACTCAGGGCGAGATTCCTGCGCTGCCATGAAAATGACTCCCCTCCTCAGCGGGAGGAGGGGCAGGGGTGGTGGGTGGGACGGACAGAGGACGACAACCACTCCTGACCCCCCTTACCAAGGAGGGGAATCGTTTTCATGCCAAGTGGTGAGCCGAAGGATCATGGAATCTGCGCTCAGGATGACAGCGATGGGCTCGGAATGACAGCCTGAACGGGGTTCTCGCCGAGACTCATTTGTCCTGAATCCCGAATCCTGAATCCTGAATCCTCGCCAGTGCGCCCAGCATGTACCCAAGCGTATGCGCCATCCCCGCGTGCCAGGGAGCGGCACAGCTCATCTGGGGTGTGTGGTCGGGGATGATCACTCCTTCGAAAGCATTGCGCTTCAGAATCGACAGGACCCGAATCATATCGACATCGCCTTCGTCGATGAAGGTTTCCCGGTAGTGCGGCACTTTTCCGGCGACGTTACGGAGATGGAGGTAAGCGATTTTGCCTTGCCGGCTGTATTGGTCGATGGCCTCGTAGATGTTTCCTTCCGTCATCTCCGCCAGGGTTCCGACGCAAAGTTCCAAGGCGTTGCTTTGGCTGGGGACGAGGTCGAGCAACCGTTGATACAGGTAGGGCTGGTAGACGAGGCGAGGCTGCCCGCGCAAGGTCGGCAGCGGCGGATCGTCAGGGTGCGCGGCGAGACGCACGCCCGCCTGCTCGGCAACAGGGATGACTTCCTCCAGGAACCTCTGCAGCCTGCGCCACAACTCGTCGCTGGTTACCGGTGAAACCGTTCCCGAAGGCGCAGCCCGATCGTAAACCATATTCCACACCACGCCGTTGGGAATGGGTTCGTCGACGGGGCCATCCATGCCCACTGAAATCGCGCCGCCACGGCCAGTGGGTCCGCTGACGCGGCCGCTGACCCCCGCCAGGCTGAAGTTGTATCCCAAGATGGGAATCCCCGCCTCGCCCATGCGGCGAACAATGGTCTTTACGTTCTCGATGTGGCGTGCGCGCTCGGGTCCGTCCAGAAGGACGTCGTGCCAGTGGGCAGGATCGAGGTTCTCGATCGCGGCCAGAACCAAACCCGCGTCTTCTATCTCTCGGCGAATTCTGCGCAACTCCTCGAGGCTCCAAAGCCTCTCAGGATTGCCGGCTTCTCCCCAAGGCTCGAGCTTACCTCCCGTGGGTTGATTGTCGCGGGGGTTGGCCGACGCTTGATTGAAGTAATCCACCAGGTGGATGACGACGTGCGTACAACCCGCCTGGCGCGCGAAGGCGTAGTTCTCGCGGGTCAACATGTGGCGGTAAAGCCCTAGTCCGAGTTTCATAGGTTTCTGGTAGGGGCAACCCTTGTGGTTGCCCAATAGCCGTTAACCTAACATCGCGACGACTTCCGGAGCCGCGCAGCGGCGGCAGAATGTGGCCCATGGCGAAAGCCATGGGATAAAGCACAACCGTCATGAGCAAGCCCCGTAGGGGCGACAGAAATATCGGCCGGAGCGCTGGGCGTCTGTCGCCCGCTGACGCGGGCTTGATCGTTAACCAACACCGGCCATCCCACGGCTTTCGCCGTGGGCCACAATCTTTCGGCCCTCCGGGCCTGCGGGAGGAGCAGCGCGAAGGATTTGCAGGCGCCGGCGGCAGGACACTCTCTTCCCCGGGAGAGCGGTTGAGTGTCGAGTCTACTTCGGTGCGCCCAGCCCGGCCCCCTGAAACGCCATGCCGCCGGCGGGGACTAGCAGGCCGCCGTCCACGGCGTACGCACCGCCGGTTACAAACGAAGCCAAGTCGCTCGCCAGGAAGACAATCACCCGAGCCACTTCCTCCGGCAATCCCAGCGTGCCTCGAATGTGCAGGCCCGCACAACCGGCCAGTACTTTTTCCGGATGGCTATCGCGCGACGCAGCCCAGCGCAGCAGGGGCGTATCGATTGCTCCCGGCATCACGCAATTCGCCCGGATATTCTGCTTCCCGAAATCGAGCGCAATGCACCGCGTGAGGCCCAGGAGCCCATGCTTGCTCGTCACGTAGGCGACTGAGTTTTGCTGGGCCGTCACCGACTGTACGGAGCCTGTCATGACGATGGCGCCTCCTCCCCGCTTGATGATTTCGGGGATCGCAAACTTGGACATCAGGAAGGCGCCTTTCAGGTTGACGTTCATGACCTCGTCCCATTGTTCTTCGGTGGTCGTGGTGGCGCTGCCGTAGCGCTGAATCCCGGCATTATTGACCAGCACGTCGATACCGCCGAACTGCGCCACGACCAGAGGGATCAGCCGCTCGACCTCGACGCGAGAGCCCACATCGGCCTGGAAATATCTAACCGTGGCGCCTTTCTGCCGGAGTTCCGCGACGGTCTGTTCCCCCGCTCCGGCCTTCAAATCCACCATCGCCACGGCCGCATGCCGAGCGGCGAACTCCTGCACGCAAGCCTCGCCAATGCCGGATGCCGCGCCTGTTACCACCACCACTTTGCCAGTGAAGTCCATCGTCTCCGTCCCTTCTGAACGGCGGTTCACCACAGAGGCACAGAGGCACAGAGAAGTACGGTTCAGGCTCTGTACCACTAGGGTGAGTGTCTTCGCGGTGCCAAGAAAAGCAGATCCTTCGCTTCGCTCAGGATGACATGTCATTCTGAGCGAAGCGAAGAATCTGCATTTGGTTGCACCTTTGCTGCCCTGTGCCTCTGTGTCTCCGTGGTTAACTGCTTGATTACCGGGTTTCCGCGAGCGCCCAATTAAATTATAGGTTATTCCAGCGACTTGTGGAAGCGCAGGACGCTGACGGTCAGCAGAACGAATGCCAGGCCGGCCATGGCGGCGATGTTTGGCCACAGAACCTCAAGCCCCACGCCTTTGAGGTAGACGCTGCGCAGGAGGATCATGACGTGGGTCATGGGGTTGATGAAGCTGAGCCTCTGGAAAAACAACGGCATGCTGCTGATCGGGTTGCCGAAACCGGAAAGCGTGATCATGGGCATATTAAAAAAAAAGGAGGCGAGCATGGCTTGCTGCTGGGTGGCGGAGATGGTGGAGAGGAGGAGTCCAAGCCCCAGCGCCGCGACGATGAACGTCGCGAGCCCGAGCGCCAGCACCGCGACTTTGCCGCGGAAGGGGACGCCGAACCAGAGCGTGCCGACGATGGCGATCATGGTCGAGTCGAAGGCTCCGATGAGGAAAAAGGGAAGGGTCTTGCCGAGGATAAACTCCCAACGGCGAATGGGCGTAACCATCACCTGCTCGAGCGTGCCGATCTCCCGCTCGCGTACCACCGCGAAGGCCGTCAGCATCATGACCATGATCAGCATCAGGTTGCCGATGACGCCGGGAACGAAGTACCACTGGCTGTTGAGGCTTTCGTTGAACCAGGGTCGGGATTCAAGCTCGACTTGCGGCACGAAGGATGCCAGTTGCGGCGCCGTGCGGCGCATCCGGTCGGTTTCGTAGGCGCGCGCGAATTGAGCGCCGATCTGGCTGATGTAACCGAGCGCCACGAGCGCCGTATTCGAGTCGGAGGAGTCCGCCAGCACCTGCACCGAAGCGCCTTGGCCGTTGCGCAAGCGCTGGGCGAAGTCGGAATGGATTTCCAGCGCTACCAGAAAATCGCCGCGGTCGATGCCTTCGCGAAGGTCATCCCGCCGTGCGGCATATTGCTTAATGTCGAAATAGCGGCTGGCGGAAAAATGCGACACCAGTTCGCGGCTCTCCTGCGTATTGTCCTGGTCGAGCACGGCGAGCGCCACGTGCTTCACTTCCATCGTGGCTGCATACCCGAACACCAGCATCTGAATGATGGGCGGTCCGATGAGCACGAAGCGCGTGTGGGGATCGCGCAACGTTTGAATGAACTCCTTCCGCAGCATGTGCCCGACCCGCGCGAAGGATTGAAGAATTTTCATTCCAGCCTCTTATGAAACGCCCGCGTGGCCAGTGTGACGAGCACCGCGGCGATGATCGCCAGGGCGACGAGTTGGCCGGCCATCAACCGAACCTCCGTGCCCTTCAGGAACACGTTGCGCAGAATGGCAACGTAATAGCGCGCCGGCAGCACGCGCGTGATCCACTGCACCACCACCGGCATCTGCTCGATGGGAAAAATGAATCCCGACAATAGAAATGTCGGAAGGAACGTCGCCAGCAGGGCTATCTGGCTCGCGCCGAGTTGCGACTTGGCCGTCACTGAAATGAAGTAGCCGAGCGACAGCACCACCACGAGAAACAGCATCGAGCAGCCGAACAAAACCGTCCAGCTTCCGCGAAAAGGAACGTGGAACCACCCAACGGCCACGGCAGCGCAAACCGCCGTGTCCATGATCCCGATCAGGAAATAAGGCGCGAGCTTGCCGATCTGGATCTCGAGCTTGGCGATCGGCGTGGAGATGAGCTGCTCCATGGTGCCGCGCTCCCACTCGCGCGCGATCGTGAGCGAGGTGAGAAACGCGCCCACCACCGCCATCACCATGGCTACCACGCCCGGCACGATATTCGACATGCTCTCAAGGTCTTCGTTGAACCAGGTCCGGGGCTCGAAGCTGACAGAGGCGGGCATATCGGCGAGGCCGTGGCTCTCGCGCCAATCGATCTGCACCTGCGCCGAATAGGCCTGCACAATGTTAAGCGCGTAGCTCATGCCGATGTTCGCGGTATTGCTGTCGCTCGCGTCGAGCAGCGCCTGCACGCTGGCGTGGCCGTCGGAGCGGAGTCTCTCGGCGAATTGTGGCGGCACGACTACTGCCACCGTGCAGACGCCGTAGTCAATGCTCCGCACCACGTCGGTGTAACTTTCCGACAGATGAACGATCTTGAAATAGTCGGTGGCTTGAAAGCGCTTGAGCAGGTCCTGGCTGGTTTGCGTACCGTCACGGTCGTACACGCACAGCGGGATGTGCTTGACGTCCAGGTTAACCGCGTAGCCGAAGATCAGGAGCTGGATGATCGGCATGGCGATGATGATCATCAGGCTCAAGGGATCGCGCCGGATCTGAATAATCTCCTTGCGCGTCATGGCCAGGATGCGACGCCCGCTCATGCGGATTTCTCCTGTTTGGGTTCGCGCGCCGCGGTGAGGGAGACGAAGACATCCTCGAGGCTGGGTGGAATCTGCTCAAGGCGTCCGACGCGCAGGCCCCGGGCCTCGAGCGAGTCCCGAACCTTGGGCAAGGCAGCCTGGGCATCGGCGACGACCGCATGCAGGCTGCTTCCGAAGACCGCTGCGTCGAGGACGCCGGGAGTTTCCCCCAGCGCTTCCAGGCCCGGCCCCAGCGGCTCACACTCAACCAGCAATAACTGCCCCTTCATGCAACGGTTCTTCAGTTCCGTGGGAGTGCCCATCGCCACGATGCGCCCGCGATCGATCATTACCAGGCGGTTGCAGTATTCCGCTTCGTCCATGTAGTGCGTGGTGACGAACACCGTGACGCCCTCCTCGACCATCTGGTAGATCAAATCCCAGAACTTCCGGCGCGAGACAGGATCCACGCCCGAGGTCGGCTCGTCGAGAAAGACGATGGGAGGGCGGTGCAGGACCGCACAGCCGAGCGCCAGGCGCTGCTTCCAGCCGGTGGCCAGCGCGCGCGTCGGTGATTGCTCGCGGCCCTCGAGCCCCGCCATGCGCAGCGCCCACGCCAGGCGCTCCGGCAGGTCGCGGGCCGGCACGCTGTACATGCCCGCAAAGAACCGCAGGTTTTCGATGACGCGCAGGTCGTTATAGAGCGAGAACTTCTGTGACATGTAGCCGATCTGCTGCCGCACCGCTTCAGGGGCTGCCGCCACGTCGATGCCCGCCACCAGCGCCTTGCCGGAGGTGGGCCGCAGCAGGCCGCACAGAATACGAATGGTGGTGGACTTGCCGGCGCCGTTGGGGCCAAGAAAACCAAAAATCTCGCCCCGGCGGGCCTCGAAGCTGATGCGGTCTACCGCCGTAAACGACCCGAAGCGCTTGGTGAGGTTTTCGACCACCACGGATGTGTCGTTTTGAATCATCAGACTTCGCTTCCGCAGGTACCACAACTCGACAACACAACCCTCTCCCTTGGGGAGAGGGTGTCCCGCGACGGCGCTTTCATCAGCCGCCGCGGGACGGGTGAGGGGTTAGTTCCGTTTCCCATTTCCTGACTCGCCTTCCAGCGCCGAAACGAATAAATCTTCGATGCTTGGCTCCACCGACTGAATGGAATCGTAAGGCGTCGAGGTCGACTCGAGGCGGGCGCGCAATTCCGGAAGCCGGCGCTCTGCGCTATCCACAAACAGATGGACGCGGTCGCCCACCAGCAGCGCGCTGCGCACCGCATCCGCCTTTGCGAGCAAATCGCGCACGCGCGCCGGCTCCGGCGCATGAACGGCCAGAATCTCGCCCGGAAATTTCTTCTTCAGTGCGCCCGGCAGGTCGCAAAAGAGTAACCGCCCCTGGTGCAAGAGGCCAACGCGATGACAGCGCTCGGCCTCGTCTAGATAAGAAGTCGAGGTGAGGATGGCGACTCCCCCGGCGAGCAGAGAATATAGAATTCGCCAGAAATCGCGTCGCGACACCGGATCCACACCGTTGGTCGGCTCGTCGAGAAGGATCACTTTGGGAGTGTGAATCAACGCGCAGACCAACCCCAACTTTTGCTTCATTCCGCCGGAGAGGTTCCCGGCCATGCGCCTGCGGAAATCGCTCAGGCCGGCAGCCGCCAGCAGCTCCGCGGCTCGCGGCTCGCGCTTCTTGCGGGTGACGCCAAAGAGATCCGCGTAAAACCGGATGTTTTCGTCCACCGTCAGGTCTTCGTACAGACCGAAGCGCTGCGACATGTAGCTGAGGTGATGTTTGGCGCCCTCGGGGTCGCGCACCACGTCGTAACCGGCTACGGTCGCCGAGCCCGAATCCGCGTCCAACACTCCGGCGAGCATGCGCATGGCCGTCGTCTTCCCCGCCCCGTCCGGCCCGACCAGGCCGAAGATTTCTCCCGGATTCACGTCGAAGCTGAGCTGGTCGACGGCGCGCACTTCACCGAAGCGTTTGCTGAGTGCGGAAACGATGATGGCTGGAGACGAATTCATAGTACTAATGACATTCAAGGCACAGATGTGTCATTCCGAGCGCAGCGAGGAATCTCGCCCTGATCTTTCTCGCACCGTGCGCGAGAACCAGAGCGAGATCCTTCGCTTCGCTCAGGATGACAGCGAAGGGCTCGGAATGACACCCTTCGTTGATCAACACACTTACTTCACCTTGATGTCCGCATCCGCCGGCATTCCCGGCTTCAGTTCGTAGTTCGGGTTCTCGACGTCCACCTTGACGCGATAGACCAGCGTGACGCGCTCCTTCTCCGTCTGCACGCTCTTGGGAGTGAATTCGGCCTCGGAGGAAATAGAAGAAATGCGGCCGCGATAAGCTTTGTCGGGATAAGTATCGGTGCGAACTTCGACCTCCTGGCCCCAGTGCACTTTGCCGAGATCGGTTTCGGGCACGTAGACGCGCAGCCAGAGGTGGTCGAGGTCAGCCAGGGTGACGATGGGCGTGCCGGGTGAAACCACTTCGCCCATCTCTGCCTGGCGCACCAGCACCACTCCGTTAAAGGGCGCGCGTAGCACGGTGTAAGACAGCCGGATGCGCGAGAGATGCAGGCTTTGATCCGCCTGATGAATGTTGGCCCGGTCCACCTCGAGTTCCTCTTTGCGCGTTCCTTCGATGAGCTCGTTGTAGATCTGTTGCGTTCGGTCGTAGGCGGCCCGCGCGCGGGTCACACTGGTGGCGGCCTGATCGCGGGTTTGCGTAGGTATTTCGTCTTTCTCGGCAAGCGCCTGGTAGCGCGCGTAATCCTTCTTCCGCTGCTCGAGGTCGGCCTGAGCGTCGAGCGTGGCCTGGCGGGCTGCCTCGATCTCCTGCTGACGGCTGCCCGCTAAGCCCAGCGCGAGTTGCCGGTCGCGCACGCCTGCGACGGCTTCGTCCACGACGACTTGCTGGCGATAGTCGTCGTTATCCAGCCGCGCCAGCAGGTCTCCGCATTTGATGGTCATGCCCTCATCCACCGGCAAGGCGACGATGCGGCCCGTCACCTTGAAGCTGACCAGGCTTTCGTGGGCTTCGATGTTGCCGGATAGCTTCAGCAGATTCGAGGGCGGGCGTTTGCCGAAATACTTGGGATAATATCGAACTGCCACCACGGCCGCAGCCGCCAGCAGCAGGAGTGAAATAATGCGTTTCATACTTGCGATACCTCATCATGTGGTGCGGGCGTCTCGCCCGCTGTGGCGCGGGCATCCTGCCCGCGCGCGGGAGCGGGACGCTCCCGCGACTGCGGGCGAGACGCCCGCACCAC